>Ga0209652_1000278_pt1 | contig 43722 bp, 35 predicted proteins | sample SaaInl74LU_5_DNA_FD_184641 | JGI IMG/M metagenome (GOLD analysis project Ga0209652, IMG submission 184641) | Marine microbial communities from expanding oxygen minimum zones in the Saanich Inlet - ESP_74LU_5_DNA (SPAdes) (version 2) | ecosystem: Environmental > Aquatic > Marine > Intertidal zone...
GTTGTGGACCCTACCGCAACCGTTACACTTCAACCAAACTTTAACACATACGACGACAACCCTACAGATCCATTTTGGGTAGATCAAGCTACTGGTCTTGGTAATAAAGATTTTGAAGGAAATACATATGTAGATGACCCCTCTTTGGCAGGACAAGAGCTTGTTTGGACCGGTTTTGTTCAAGTTAATGATCTCGATCCGTCTTATGCTGCTGAGGCTTTTATCAAAGTATTTAATGCTGATTTTTCTGTGTTAAAAATTGAAACTGCTCCACTTGTAGCGGGTGAATATTTCGAGGTGGCCTACACGAATGTTGAAGCGCCTGACACCTTTGTTCAATACGGATGGTATGTCAAGGGATTAAACGCAAGCTCTGCTAACGAAGTTGCGCTAGGAACAGTTGTTATTGGTACTGGACCCGCGTTCTGTGGTGATTTCGCTTATATCAACGAAGCGCCAACAGGTGGTGGGCCACCATCACAAATTTTCCCTGACTTCCCAGATTTTACAAGTATCTCTGTAGATGATTTATTCATCACTGGAGACGCTGGTCTTATTTGTTCCATTGACATTCAAGGTCGCTACTCTGCTGGTGCTCCAGGTCTTCCAGGAGATCCAAACAGTACTGTCGAGCTAACGATTTATGCGGATGACAATGGTATTCCTGGCGCTGTTCAATATACTGAATCGTTCCCCGGAAGTGTCGATGCTGATGCTGATGGAAACTTTACCTTAGAGCCTGCACAGGTTATCGAAGCAACCATTAACCCTGACACGCGCTACTGGATTTCTGTTGTGGCTGTTATGGAGTTTGGTCTTTCAGGCCAATGGTTCTGGTCAAGCGCAACAGACGCCAATGACAATGCTGCACTTTGGCAAAACCCAGGTGGCGGATTTGGTGTTTGTCCTTCATGGGCAACATTTGCTGAATGTGGCGTAGGTGGTGGTCTTGGACCAGATCTTTTGATGAATGTTCAAATGACTGTTACAAGCCCGTTGACTTATGACAATATCGCAGGTGCCCGCACCATTGAGTGTGGTACTTCAGAGTTTGGAGATACTTTAACCGCTACATCTGATGTAGGTGTCGCTCCTGATTGTGATACAACAACTGGTGCTCCAGGTGTCTGGTATAAGTTTACCGACGCAAGTGGTTTTCCTACTGAAGTGGCTTTGTTCACTTGTAGTGACGATACTAATTATGACACTAAGCTTTCTGTTTACACAGGAGACCCAAGTGATTTAATCTGTGTGGTTGGTAACGATGACGATTGTGGGCTTCAGTCTGGTGTCGCATTTCTTTCAGACGGAAACAGCACTTTTTACATTCTTGTCCATGGTTGGGCCTCTTCTACAGGTAGCTTTGAGTTAACTATGGAGTGCACCATTATTCCACCGCCAAACGATGATATCGCCAATGCGATTGACTTAATGACTGTTGGATGTCCCTTCACAGATGAAAACGTAGCAATGCCTGCGGCAACTAACGAAGCTGGCACACCAGCTGGTTGTGACATCAACGGTGCAAACGGTGTCTGGTATGAGTTTACTCCTGAGATTAATGGATTCATTACAGGTAGTATTTCTTCACCAGCAGGTGTAAGTTCTGTAACCTTCTATACTGCTCCTGACCAGTCTTCTAACGAAACTGATTTGGTGCATGTAGATTACTACCAGAATCAGTGTTTGCCAGGTACTTCAGCAACTATCCCTGTCATTGGCGGAGAAACTTACTATTGTTTCGTTGTTAACACCGGTGGTGGTACAGATATCGTTTTCGACAACTGTCAGTTAGGTACTGCTAGCAACGAAATTGAAGGATTTGTGTATTCTCCAAACCCAACAAGCGAGCGCGTGAACCTTGCTTCTGTGCAGAACATACAAACTGTCGTTCTTTACAATATCCTTGGTCAAAAACTCATCAACCTAAACGTTGACGCAACAACAACTCAATTAGATGTTGCTCACCTAGCCGCTGGTGCTTACCTTATGGAAGTCACTGTAGACGGTCAGAAAGGTGTTTATAAATTGATCAAACAATAATTTATTCTGATTCAAAAAAAAAAATAATGAAAAAGCAGATTTTAATGATTATTGCGGTTTTTGGGATGACTCTATCAGGAGTCTCCCAAAACACCGTAACAGTAGATGTTAACGCAGCATGGGTTGGCTATGCCAATATCTTTGATCCTGCAACTGGTGGTTATGTATTCGGTGAGCCTTGGGGCTTGGCGGACATTAAAACTGTTGTAGATGCCACTGGAGGGACTGTAACGTTGCAGCCGAACTTCAACACTTGGGGCGATGGAACTGATCCTTTTTGGGTCAACCAAACTACAGGTGAGGGCGCTAAGACTTTCGAAGGAAACTCTTATATCGAAGACGCAAGTTTAGCTGGGTCAGAACTGACCTTTACTGGTTTTGTTGATAGCAACACTTTAGACGCAGCATATACAAGCCTTGCATTTATCAAGGTGTTTAATGCAGATTTCTCAGTGTTGAAAATCGAAACAGTTGATTTAGTGGCGGGTGAGTCTTTTGAGTTAAACTACACAAATGTAGAGGCTCCTGACACTACCGTCCAGTATGGTTTCCAGATCACTGGGTTAAACGCAGATCCTGCCAATGAATCTGCCTTAGGCGATGTCGTTGTCCGGGCTTCTAGTTTAAGTGTTGGATCGTTTGATGCTATTGCATTAAGTGTTTCTCCAAACCCCTCTGATGTTGTTTGGACCATTCGTGGCGCCAACACAGATATCGTTTCGGTTGTATTATTTGATGTTTTAGGAAAAACTATTGCCTCTTACGATGCGCAAGGTTCTTCTGTTTCAATCAACAACACAGGCTTAAGCAAAGGCGTTTATTTTGCACAAGTGAACACATCTATTGGTTCCAAAACAATAAAGTTACTTAAGAAGTAGTCCTTTATTAATAGTTAAAGGTTAAAGGGAGGCTCAGAATTGAGCCTCCCTTTTTTATTTTGAGCTTATTTTAGCCAATTGAGCGCCCACGCTACTGCCAATAGCCACGCCCATACCTCCCAAACGAACACCGCAAAAGACGCGCTCGGATAGGGCTCGAATGATTGGTCGCTTTTGGCCGCCAAGACCCATGATGCCTGACCATCTTCTTGAAATTTTAATGCCCTGATGCTTGGGTAAAACCACATCGCGCAACGTGCGCTCTAACGCTTGTTGTATCTGCTCGGTTGTTCCCATCGTGGTGGTGGTTTCCCCTTTAAAGTCTAGGTTTCGCCCACCGCCGATAAGAATTCTTTGGTCGATGTTCCGAAAATAATAATACCCTTGATCCATGTGGAATGTTCCTTTAATTTTGAGTTGATCAATGGGCTCGGTAATCAACACCTGTGCACGGGCAGGGATTACCAAATCTGGCAGGATAGATTGGGTAAAGCCGTTGGTCGCTAATAGAAGTTTTTGGGTCTTGAGCACCCCAAGCTCTTTGGTCTCTACCAAACAGTTTTCTGTCGTTTCTTGGTAGCCCAACACCTCCACGCCCGACAAGATCCTTATGTCTTCTTGCGCGCAACGGCGCATGAGGCTGTTCATCATTTTGCCGACATGCAACTGGCCTTCTTTGAGGTTAACCAGCCCTTTGTCTAATACGCTTCCAAAGCCAAAGTGATTGCTGACGGTTTCAAACACCGGAGAGACACTCGAAAGGGCCTCTTGTGTTATCTTATTCACGTAGTCCACTTGGGCAAAACATGCTTCAGCAAGGGCGTTTTGATCTTTGGTAAAAAACTCATACCCCCCGTTGATTTGGAAATCCATCTCTGTTGGCGACACAAGCGTTTTAAGGGTTTCTAGTCCCTCGGCGCGACTGCGGATCAACTCTATCAATTCTTGCTCTGAATGGAGCTTGGCGTCTGCCAAAATCTCAGAAACACTTCCAAAACAGGCAAATCCTGCGTTTTTCATGCTCGCGCCGTTGAGCATGACCCCTTTCTCTAAAACAAGAATCCGTTTGGCGGGATCAATCCCTTTTAGGGTTAGCGCGCAGCTCAGCCCCGTAATCCCACTGCCCACAATGATGTAGTCAATAGCGCTAAGCTGGTCTTGTTCCCAATACGAATGTTGTTTGTTGGCCATATTTGTAATCAAAAAACCTCCTCTAGACTTTATGCCCAGAAGAGGTTGGTGTTATTTAACAATCCCATAAAACCTCTTAACGGTCATCCATTTTCCAGTCGTTCATGAATGCTGTAGTATAATTTCCGGCAACATAATCTGGATGGTCCATCAATTGACGGTGAAACGGTATTGTTGTCTTGATTCCTTCAATCACAAATTCGTCTAAAGCCCGCTTCATTTTACTGATCGCCTCTTCTCTGGTTTGCGCTGTTGTAATGAGCTTAGCGATCATTGAATCGTAGTTTGGAGGAATAGCATACCCTGCGTAAACATGTGTGTCTAACCTCACCCCGTGCCCTCCTGGGGCGTGCAAGGTGGTTATTCTGCCTGGTGATGGGCGAAAGCCGTTATATGGGTCCTCTGCGTTGATCCGGCACTCTATAGAGTGCAGTTGAGGCAGGTAGTTTTTGCCTGAAATGAGAATCCCTGCGGCAACCATGATTTGTTCGCGAATCAAGTCATGATCCACGACTTGTTCTGTAATGGGGTGCTCCACTTGAATTCGGGTATTCATCTCCATAAAATAGAAGTTGCGGTGTTTGTCGACCAAAAATTCAACGGTCCCTGCCCCTTCGTAATTAATGTATTCCGCCGCTTTAATAGCAGCTTGGCCCATCGCTTCTCTGAGCGCGTCCGTCATGAAAGGACTTGGGGTTTCTTCTGTGAGCTTTTGGTGACGTCGTTGGATGGAACAGTCGCGCTCACTCAAATGGCATGCCCGGCCAGTGCTGTCTCCTATAATCTGTATTTCGATATGACGGGGCTCTTCGATGAGTTTTTCCATGTACATCTCATCGTTGCCAAACGCGGCTTTGCTTTCTTGTCTGGCCGATTCCCAGGCTTCTTGAAGATTGTCTGGGCTCCATACCGCGCGCATCCCTTTACCGCCGCCGCCCGCACTCGCCTTAAGCATTACGGGGTAGCCTGTTTCGAGCGCCACTTTTTTGCACTGTTCAAAATCCTTAATGACTCCTTCACTCCCGGGAACACAAGGCACGCCTGCCTCTCTCATGGTTTCTTTGGCTGAAGCCTTATTGCCCATTCGGTCAATCATTTCGGCGCTCGCCCCAATAAATTTGATGCCGTGCTCTTCACAAATCTTAGAAAATTTCGCGTTTTCTGATAAGAATCCGTACCCCGGGTGAATTGCGTCCGCATTGGTAATTTCTGCAGCCGCAATAATGTTGGCAATTTTTAAATAGCTCTCGCTACTGGCTGGTGGTCCAATACAAACCGCCTCGTCCGCAAATTTCACGTGCAAGCTTTCGGCGTCAGCAGTCGAATAGACCGCTACAGTTTTGATTCCCATTTCACGACATGTCCGGATCACGCGCAGGGCGATTTCCCCGCGATTCGCCACAAGAATTTTCTTGAACATGGTCGGCTGCTTAGCAGCAGGTGCTTTTTTTGAAGACATCTGTTTTGTTTTAGGTCGTTACGCTGGGTCGATCAAAAATAGGGGTTGGTCAAACTCAACTGGCGAAGAATCGTCAATCAAAATTTTAACAACTGTGCCCGAAAGCTCACTTTCGATTTCATTAAAAAGTTTCATCGCTTCAATGACACAAAGCACATCCCCTTCTTTGATTGCGCTCCCTACTTCTATGAAGTTGGCCTTGTCTGGAGACGGTTTGCGATAAAAGGTCCCAATAATTGGAGATTTTACCGTGATGTAATTGTTTTCTGGCTCGGCGGCTATTTGTGAAACGGCTGCAGGTGCTGCAGGTGCTGCAGGTGCCATAACAACGGTTGCTGGAGCAGCAGTCGCGTTCAAGGGCTGCACAAATGCAGTTTCTGATTTATCGCCATCAACACCTGTTTTGATGGTGATTTTGATGTCTTCCATCTCTAGTTTTACTTCAGTCGCGCCTGATTTCGCAACGAATTTGATTAAATTTTGAATGTCTTTAATATCCATATAAAATAATTTAAGTTCTCTATTAATTTCCGTTATATGCCCATTTCAAATAAATGGACCCCCATGTAAATCCGCCGCCAAAAGCAGCAAAAACAAGCGCGTCTCCTTTTCTGAGCTCCGATTCATAATCCATCAAGCACAGCGGCAATGTTGCCGAGGTTGTGTTGCCGTAATGATGAATATTCATCATTACCTTTTCGTCCGGCACATCCATGCGTCCTGAGGCCGCGTCAATAATGCGCTTGTTGGCTTGATGTGGCACCAACCATTTGACTTGGTCGCTCGTTAGGTTATTGCGTTCCATAATTTTGCCGCAAGCATCCGCCATATTGGTTACTGCAAATTTAAAGACTGATTTGCCATCTTGAAACAGAAAATGTTGTTTATTCTTGACGGTAGCTTCTGAAGGGGGCAGCAAAGAGCCTCCCGCCTCCATTTTGAGATGGTCCCGACCCGTGCCGTCCGAGCGCAAATATTCATCAATAAGGCCAAGCCCTTCTTGGTTGGGCTCAAACAAAACTGCGCCTGCGCCATCCCCAAAAATGATGCAAGTGGTACGGTCGGTGTAGTCTACAATCGAAGACATTTTGTCTGCGCCAATAAGCAAAACTTTTTTGTAGCGCCCAGATTCAATGTAGCGCGCTGCGGTGGACATTCCGTAAAGAAAACTTGAACATGCCGCAGATAAGTCATAAGAAAATGCGTTAGTTGCGCCAATCGCTGTAGCCACAAATACACCTGTCGCGGCCACCATCATATCTGGCGTGGCGGTTGCCATCACAATGAGGTCAATATCTTTGGGGTCAATGTTGGCTTTCTTGATAAGATCTTCGGCGGCTTTTATTGCCAAATAAGAGGTGCCTTGACCTGGTTCTTTGAGGATGCGGCGCTCTTTGATGCCTGTGCGGGCGACAATCCACTCATCGTTGGTGTCGACCATAGTTGACAAAATATCATTGGTCAAAACGTAGTCTGGGACGTATCCTCCAACAGCAGTAATAGCAGCTGTAATTTTTGTCATAATTTTCAAAATTCTAAATGCTCAAAAACAGCCAAAATTTACGATTTAGGGGTGAAAATTACTAAATTTCGGCCAAAAACAGTCTTAAAACCCTTGTTATTATCAGTTTTTAGGCAAACAAAAAACCCTCACTTCCGCAATCGTTAGTGAGAGTTTCTTTAGGTGTTTCGCCCCGAATTATTTAAGCCACTGCTTTTTCTACCGCATCAATAACGATTTGCCCTTTGTAGTAAAGTTTTCCTTCGTGCCAGTGCGCTCTGTGATAAAGGTGTGCTTCGCCAGTTGTTGGGTCAGTTGCAATTTGAGGGATCGTAGCCTTGTAGTGCGTACGTCGCTTATCTCTTCTGGTTTTTGAGATTTTTCTTTTAGGATGTGCCATGGCTCTATATTATTTGTCCGTTAATAGTTTTTTTAAATTGTCCCATCTCGGATCCACTTCTGATTGTTCAGATTCTTGTTCCGTCGTGAGACTAAGTTCTTCTAATTTGTTGAGTACCTCGCTTTCTAGTGTCCCGTCGATAATGCCCGGATGAATTCTTTTTGCCGGAACCGCGAAAACAATCGTTTCGTAAACAAACTGCTGTATGTTTACTTGGTAACTGCCGTGAGGCAAAACCAAAAGATCGTCTTGCTGATCGTCATAGGCCTCGCCAAACTTGACCACAAAATGATATTGCCCATGGATGGGTAAATCAAATGGCTCGTTGGTTCGGTCACATGAAACGTTTACTGTTCCGTCGAATGTCAAGGTAAACTCCAAGAGTGTTGCTTTTTTTTCTAAAACAGCGTCTACATGAACTGCCGACTGATGGAAATCAGAGTACTCAAAATGTGCAAAGAACTTTTGATCTACATCAAAATCGTAGTGGTGTGTTCCCAACTTCAATCCCGCAAATGGAATGGTAAAGTCTTTCAGATCCTTCATTTTCACTACTCTATTTTGACGTTCGCCCCTAAAAAAGGCGGTTGCAAAGATAATAAATAATTTTATTTGGTCTCTCGAATTAGAAATTCTTTTTAGATGAAGATTTTTGTTTCGAGACCTTTAGTGGGTTTTTGGTGTGCAGCACATATGAGGCCCGTTTTTTATAAATGCCGATCGCAGCAAAGACCGCCTCCTTAAACGAGGTTGGGTCCGCGGTGTTTTGCCCGGCAATAGCAAATGCCGTGCCGTGGTCGGGCGAAGTCCGCACGTGGCTTAGGCCTGCGGTAAAGTTGACTCCTGTGCCAAAAGAGAGTGTTTTAAATGGGATTAATCCTTGGTCGTGATAGGCCGCAAGTACCGCATCAAAGTCTTTGTATTGACCGGAACCAAAAAACCCATCTGCCGCGTAGGGGCCAAAAGCCCATAGGCCCTTTTCGCGCAAGCGCTCTAGGGTTGGGCCAACTACGACCTGGTCTTCGTTGCCAATAATGCCTTGGTCGCCAGAATGAGGGTTAATGCCCAAGACGGCTATCTTAGGTTTTATAATGCCAAAATCCTGAATCAATGACGTCTCCATGAGCCGCAGCTTGGACTCAATAAGCTCAGGTGTGATTTGATTTGGGGCGTCTTTTACAGGAACGTGATCTGTCAAAAGACCGACCCTCAAAAACTCTGAAATCATGAACATCAGGCTTTTTCCGCCCAGTTCTTGGGCCAAAAAATCGGTGTGTCCTGGGAAATTAAACACCTCGGATTGGCTGTTTTTTTTATCGATGGGCGCAGTTACCAAAACGTTAATTTGGTTGTTTTTTAGCGCCTTTGTAGCCTCTTTTAATGAGGTTATAGCCAAGCGGCCTGCGTTTTTGTCTGCTGTGCCAAACCGGACCTCAAATGGTTCTTTCCAGCAGTTAAGCACGTTTATTTTGTTCGGCAGTATTGCATCCAAGTGATCAATACTGCTCATTGGTGTCGTGGTTTGGAAATGCTTCACGTACCAATTGATTAATTTGTCTGAGGCAAAAATCACTGGGGTGCAAAAATCCAGCATACGCGGATCTTCAAAAGCCTTTAAAACAACTTCTGGACCAATGCCGTTGAGGTCTCCAATGGAGATTCCAAGAATAATTGTTTCATTTTTACCCATATGACGACTGGCCTTGTTATTTTTGCAAAGGTAAATAATTGTATACATGTTCACAGGGATAATAGAATCTATTGGAGAAATAGTTGCGATCGAGCGCGAAGCGAGCAACATTCATATCATGCTGCGCTGCAGTTTCACGCACGAGCTGCAGATTGATCAAAGCTTGGCTCATGACGGAGTGTGTCTTACGGTAGTGGCTATCGACGGTGATTGCTACACGGTGACGGCGATCAACGAAACGCTCCAAAAATCGACGTTAGGCGATTGGGGGGTTGGCGCGCTCGTTAATCTTGAGCGCGCAATGACCCTGGGGGCGCGTCTGGATGGGCATTTGGTGCAAGGCCATGTGGACCAAGTGGGCTCTTGTGTGTCCGCATCGGAAGAAGAAGGAAGTTGGCGCTACCAGTTTACTTATGATACAACACAAGGAAATATTACCGTCGAGAAAGGCTCGGTTACCGTTAATGGCGTGAGTCTTACTGTTGTCGATAGTGGTGATGGCACGTTTAGTGTCGCGATCATTCCTTACACACATACCCACACGAACTTCAACCAGCTATTTGCGGGTAAAAGTGTTAATTTAGAATTTGATGTGATTGGGAAATATGTTGCCCGGCTTACTCAGGCTTACCGCTAAGCGGTTTTTTCTTTAAAACGACGTAGGCGCCTAGAGCAAGTCCTATAATTCCCAAAACATAAAGGTTGCTGTCTATGGGGAGGCCAAGTTCTGGACCGCGCCCACTGGGTGGTGGGGGGGTCTCGCCTTGTCCCACAACAACTGTCGGGGTTAGAGTCATTAGGACCAATATAAGCGATATCAAAACTTGGGATTGTTTCATATGGCGCAAATATACTTTAAAATTTTTTTGTTGCATACTAAAATTCTTGCCTGCTCTTTGAAAGATCGCTTATTCAAATTAAATTCATACATTTAAATTATGCGTAGAATAATTCTGTTTTTAATCTTTTGCCCGTTGCTTGCTTTTGGACAAGCTTCAGAAGACAAACCCAATGGTTTTGTGCAAAACCAATACCCCTCTGGAGTGATTCAGTCTGAGGGATTGATGGTTGATGGCGAGAAAGAAGGCTTGTGGATTTATTATTTTGTGGACGGTGCGGTGCGGAGTGAGAAAAACTACTCAAACGGTCTTCTGCATGGATCTGAATTGTGGTTTCACCCTAATGGCCAGGTCGGATGGCAAGAATATTATGTCCATGGAGCAGCACATGGCGTGTTTTCCTATTTCGATAGCTCTGGTAATTTGACCCTCAAAAAGCATTATGTTGCTGGTGTTGAGCAGCCACGATACAAGGGCTTGTTGCTTTCTTCGAACTAATTCTTCCTCCTTCAAAACCAACCCGTCAAGATGTGTTGTTGTTGAAAAAAACTCTAATTTATATCACATTTAATCTACTCCTGTTTTTAAAAATCTTTCCCTTTGTATATTTTTAAAGCCCTTGGCCTGATGTGTTAAGACAAAAAAAGCCCCTACATCACTGTGAGGCCTTTATTTTACTTGTGGTGCCTTAGTTCAGCCTTTGCCTCTGTTTTTTTCGTATTTGTTTCTATAGTGTTAGCAAAAGGTTAGCCCGGTGTTTTATTGGGCTGCCAAGCCTCAAATGTTTCACCGTTTCATAACACTCTGTTAAACTCAGTTTAGTGCACTCAAGCTATTTTTGAATTCAACAATAAGCTAAAAAACTAAGCAAGAATGAAAACAATTTTATCTACGGTGTTAGTGCTTTTGACCAGTATCACCTGGGCTCAATCGGGCCAAGTAAAGGGACGTGTTTTGGATCAAGACAATTTTCCCCTTCCGGGAGCAAACATTATGACCCAAAACTCCGGCGTAGCAGCAATTTCTGATTTTGACGGTTTTTTCACCTTAACCGCTGTGCCTGTTGGTGAAGATCAGATCATGGCCTCATATGTAGGATTTGAGTCCAAGACGCAAAGCATTACGGTTAATGAGGGGCAGACGAGCTCCCTTGAATTCAACCTCAGCGCCTCAGTGAATGAACTTAATGAAGTTGTGGTCTCTGGTTTTCAAGCGGGGATCAACAGGGCCCTGAACAAACAGCGCACTGACATTAACGTAACCAATGTCATCTCCTCAGATCAGATTGGAAAGTTTCCCGACGCCAATATTGGTGATGCCTTACGTCGCGTTCCAGGAATCAGCATGCAAAACGATCAGGGTGAAGCGCGAGACATCATTATTCGTGGTTTTGCGCCAGGGTTAAACTCCGTGACCTTAAATGGAGAGCGTATTCCTTCAGCTGAGGGAGACAATCGTCGTGTTCAGATGGACCTTATCCCTTCTGATATGATACAAACCATTGAAGTGAACAAATCTCTTACTCCTGACATGGAAGGGGATGCCATTGGAGGTTCTGTAAACTTAATTACGCGCTCTAACCCGAACCGCTTCCGTTTCTCTGCCACAGGGTCTTACGGACTTAACGCTATTCGTGATGGGTATAATGGAAGCGCTTCTTTTATTGTTGCTGACAAAGTGAATGATAAATTCCGATATACTGTTAGTTCAAGTCTTCAAACCAATGATTATGGTTCTGATAACATCGAATTCGTATGGAATAACCCAGAAGATTGGGCCGCAGACAGTCCTTTTGACGAGCACGACATCCGTCGTTATGACGTAAAAAGAACACGTCGATCTATTTCGGCTAACTTAGATTACGCCGTGAACAACAATCACCAGTTCTACATCAAAAGCATGTACAACAGTCGTAATGACTGGGAAAACCGTTTCCGTTTGCGTGTAGCAAAAATTGATTTGGAAGAAAACACTGTTCGCGTGCGCAAGCAAACCAAAGGGGGTATTGATAACGACGACAACCAAAACCGTCGTCTCGAAGCCCAAAGCACTTATAAAATCGCTCTTGGTGGAGACCACCAATTTGGAAATCTTGCGATGTCTTGGAAGGCCAGCACTTCCAAAGCAGACGAGCAACGTCCAAACGAGCGCTATATGCGTTTCGAGCAAAAAAACGTGCCAATCTCTGCTATTGATATAAGTGACCCACAATTCCCTGTAATTCGTTTTGCTGGGGACCAATGGAACGATGTGGCTGCTTTTAATTTCAATGAAGCCACGGAACAAAACGGCCTGACTGAAGAAACAGACCGAAGTTTGCGAATTGACTTCAAATTGCCTGTTGCCAAAGTAGGGACCTTTAAGTTTGGGGGGAAATACAAGGATAAAGAAAAGCTAAGAGACAACAACTTCTTTGACTTTTCAGACTATATCGAGTCTCGCTACGAAACAATGGCTGATGTGGCGACTCAGGACTACACGGTTAGCGACTACCTTCCTGGCAGCGACTATCAGCACGGATTTTTCGCAACACCAAAATTCTTAGGGGACCTAATTATGCCGCCAAGTGAAGGTGTATCAGTTTTAGAGGAATTTATTACTTCAAACTATAACGCCAAGGAAGCCGTTACAGCCGCTTATGGAATGTTAACCTCTGAGATTGGAGATAAAACTAAAGTGATTGCTGGCGCGCGTTTCGAACAAACAGAAATCGAATACACCGGATACGGATATACGGTAGAAGAAGATGGTGCTGAGCGTGTCGAGGAGCTGAAGGGTTCGGGAGATTATGGTAACTTCTTGCCAAGTGTTACAGTACAGCACGAGTTAACTGACGACATTGTGTTGAATGCAGCATACACCACTTCTTTAGGACGTCCTGGATACTTTAACATTGTCCCATTTAGAGCGATTATTGTTGAAGATCAAGCAATATCCGAAGGTAATCCGAACCTTGAAGCAACGGTCTCTCAGAACTTTGACTTCACTGCAGAGAAATACATGGGAAGCGTTGGTCTCATCTCTCTTGGTTTGTTCCATAAAAACATGGATAACTGGCTTTATACCTATACCACAACCGAGTACGATTACGGTGATGGGAATGACTGGACTTATTCTCAAGTGCGTAATGGACGTACTGCAAGTGTAACTGGATTCGAGGTGTCACTTCAAAGTAAACTTAAATTCTTGCCAGGATTCTTGTCTAATTTAACGTATTACGGTAACTATACGTTTACGGACTCAAAAACGGACGGTGTTGACGGTCGTGAAGATATTCCTCTTGTCGGTGCAGTACAAAATATGTTCAACAGTTCTTTGGCTTATGAAACCAAAAAAATGTTCGTGCGTGCCTCTTTGAACTATTCAGGCGAGGCCCTTGATGAGGTTGGTGGTGCAGAATGGGAAGACCGTTACTACGATCAACAACTTTTTGTTGATGTCAACGCGAGTTATGCCCTTAGCGATTCAATCCGTTTGTTTGCAGAACTTAAAAACCTGACCAATCAGCCATTGCGCTACTATCAAGGGATTGCAGAAAGAACCATGCAATTAGAGTACTATAACTACAGCTGGAACGCTGGGGTAAAAATCGACTTCTAATGCAGAAAACTTTAGTTTGTTTTTTATTAATTAGTTCTATGATCGGGTTGTCACAAAACGACGGCCCGGTCATTTTTGATGTTACTGCCTCTTGTGAAACCGCCCCAGTGGAATCTCCAGATGACGGTGCAGACGACCCATGTATTTGGGTTCCCTCGGGTAATCACGCGGGCACAATAATAGTAGGGACCGACAAAAAATTCGGTTTAGAGACCTATGATTTAAGCGGCAATAAATTGAATCGATTTGGCTTTGGCAACATCAATAATGTAGACATCAACCCTTATTATTTTAGCCCAAACCCGGACGGAATTATAACAAGTGCCTTAGTCATCGGGACGAACCGTTCAACCCACAGCGTGGATTTTTTTAGATTAAATGAATCCGGAGAATTATTTCTTATTCACCGTGAGGTTATCGGTCAAGAAATGGGTGATCTATATGGATTATGCGCCTTTAGCGAGCAAGGCGTCCATTATTTTGTCGCCAGTGATAAAGACGGGACAATTATGCGCGCTTCATACGCTGAGCTTTCGCAAACCAATTCACAAAATACTGCGGGCCATGTCGATAAAAAGGTTATATCCGTCAATGACACCCAAGTATTTAAATTAAACTCTACTGTAGAAGGACTGGTTGCCGACACCCATCACAAAACGCTATACATCGCTGAAGAGGATCGGGGAATATGGGCCTACCCTTTAGTGGATCATTCCGCCTTTGCACCTCGTTTGATTCTAGTTACAGACGACAAGCTTTTGATGGCTGATATCGAAGGACTTACCCTTTATGATCAAGGTGAAGGTCAAGGCTATATTCTCTGTTCCATTCAAGGAGCAAACAGTTATGGCGTGCTGGATCGTCAATCCTTGTCGCTGCTTGGGATCTTTAAAATAGTCCCTTCGGGCAGCATTGATGGCGCAGAAGAAACTGATGGTATCGACGTTTCCGCTGAGGCTTTGCCCGGATTTCCAAAAGGGCTCTTTGTCGTTCAAGACGGATTTAACACAACAGAGAAGCAAAACTTCAAATTTGTAAATTGGGCCGATATTGAGTTCCATTTACAAAACAATTAAAAAATGAATCGCTTACATCGTTTAGCAATAATTGTAATTCTTCTCGTCGGCTTTGTATTGCCTGAGTTGAGTCATGCCCAATTAACCTTAACTTCAAAAGACCTGCCTAGAGCTATAAATGAAACTTCTGGACTGGAAGTTAATAATGGGTTGTTTTTAACCTTTAATGACTCAGGGGGTACGACAGAATTATTCATATTTGATCAAGGGGCGCAACGTCTAAGTTCTATCCCCGTGGAGCAGACAAAAAATGTCGATTGGGAGGATATTACCGCTGACTTAGACCACTATTATATTGCCGATACTGGAAATAACTACGGCAAGCGTTGCGATCAAAAAATTTATATTTTGAGTCGATCTTTTGTGCTTTTAGACAGCATCACTATTAGCTACAAAGCGCAAAAGTCTTTTAAAAAACGTAAAAAACACCCCTTCGATGCGGAGGCATTGGCTAGTTTTGGCGATCAATTGGTTTTGTTTTCCAAAGACCGAAAAACGCAAAATTCTGCCATTTATCTAATCGATAAAAAAGCAGGACACTACGACTTGGAACCGCAAGACACACTTGATGTGCGCTGCCTGATTACAGGAGCAGATTATCACGAAGCTTCTGGACTCATGGGGCTTGTGGGTTATAGCCCAGATGGGGTCCAATACCTCTTTATGCTGCCGGATTTTACGGTGCCCTATGACCAATCCAAAATGGAAACTTTTGTTTTGCCGGTGAACCCGGCGCAAATTGAAGCAATCCATATAGAATCTCCTTCTGTAATTTGGATGACTTCAGAAGATGAAGGCTTGGGCTTACCAAGGCTTTTTAAAGCGACGATTGAGTAATGTTCAATGGTCTATCTTTCTAAAATTAAACTCCAAAAAATAAGAAACCCCTCTTCTCGAGGGGTTTCTGCTTGTGGTCCCACCTGGGCTCGAACCAGGGACCACCTGATTATGAGTCAGGTGCTCTAACCAACTGAGCTATAGGACCAAAATTGGCTGCAAATATAAACAGTTATTTCATAGTGCAAAACAAATCATTGGTCGTTTCGCTCCTGGCACAACTCAACCAAAACACCGCCGCAAGATTTTGGATGTAAAAAGACGACCAGCTTATTGTCTGCACCTGGTTTTGGGGTTTCGTCAATGATCTTGAACCCGAGGTTTTTAAGCCGTGCCACCTCTTGAAAAATGTCGTCAACCGCAAAAGCAATGTGGTGGATGCCCTCACCTTTTTTGGCCACATATTTGGCGATGGCGCTTTCGGGGTTTGCGGCTTCTAAAAGCTCAATTTTTTGGTCGCCTTTTTTAAAAAAAGCGGTCCGGACCCGCTCCGAAGCCACCTCTTCAGTTTTATAACAAGGCGTGCCTAATAGGGCCTCGTAAAGCGGTGTGGCCTGGGCCAAATCCGCTACAGCAATTCCGATGTGCTCAATTTTTGTCATTGTTCTGTGGCTTATCTAGTCAAAAGTAATAAAAACCGGCGCTTAAGTACTATTTATGCTACTTTTGTACCATGGAAGAAAGTCAACGGCAAAAAAAAATAGGCAGCGTCTTGCGCAAAGACCTTGCAGAAATCATCAATAAGCTTTTGCGAGATGGTGGCACAAAGGGGATTATTGTCTCGATCTCTAAGGTCGGTGTTACGGTTGATCTCACCGTGGCCAAGGTGTACACTAGTGTTTTCCCCCCAGACAAAGCGGACGCTGTTGTTGCGGAGCTCAACGCGATAAAACCCCTCATAAAACACCAAATTGCTTTGTTGACAAAGAACCAACTCCGCAAAATGCCGAGCTTGACCTTTTTTAATGACGATTCTCTCGAGTATATTAACCGTATCGAACAAGCGGTTAAGGGAGAGGTGAATCCCATTAGAGACCCTTCATTATTAGAACGTAGAAAGAAAAAATAGCGGTGAAATTTGTTGTTTTTATTGCCAAACGTTATTTGCTGGCCAAACACAGCAAACATGCGGTTGGGCTAATTTCAAAGATTGCTGTCGGCGCAGTTGCTGTCGCTTCACTCTCCCTTTTTGTAGTCCTCTCTGGTTTCTCTGGGCTCAAAGCTTACGCCTTGGAATTCACCAACGCTTTTGATAGCGACCTCGTCGTGCGCCCGCTAGAAGGCAAGCGCCTTATGTTGGTTTCTGGTCAAAAAGACGCTGTCTTGGCCCTGGGTGGTGTTATACAGGCCTCCACAATGATCGAAGACCGTGTTTTTATGCAATACAAAGACAAAAGCCGTGTTGCGCTCCTGCGTGGGGTAGATAGCTTGTATCGTCTCGTGACGCCTATCGATGAGCTGCTCTATACCGGCGCGTGGTTTAGGCCCGAAAGCGACGAAATTGTGGTTGGCTATGAAATTGCCTCAGACCTTGCCTTGCCTCCGCGGGATTACGCGCACCTGGTGTCGCTTTATGCGCCAATTCCTGGCACAAATATGGCCGCCACCACCAACCCTACTAACGCCTTTAACAAAGAACTTGTGGTGGTTTCAGGTATTTATGAGATCAACGACCAGGTCAATGACCGCTATTTGTTTGCGGACCAAACAACCGCGAGGGCATTGCTCCAAATGGGCGAAGACCAGGTGTCTGCTTTAGTTCTCAAAACCACTCCTGGGGCCGATTTGGACCAACTCAAAATAGAGCTGGCGCGTTTGTTTACACAACCCGTCACCATCAAAACCCGTATAGAACAAAACGACGCGCTATACAAAATGCTCAATTCGGAAAATCTATTCACTTATTTGTTCATCAGCCTGATCGCAGCGATTGCGATTTTCAATTTAACCGGCACGCTCATCATGTTGGTTTTAGAAAAACGACAGAATCTAAAAACCCTCTATGTTTTGGGTAGTGATTTGCGTGATTTGCGCAAAACCTTTTTCACCACAGGCTTAATGATGACCGCGATTGGCTTAAGCATTGGTTTGTCTCTGGGTCTTTTAATTGTTTGGGGGCAGGCGCAGTATGGCTGGGTCCCTATTACCCCCGTCCTGGCCTACCCCGTGGTATTATCCTTCACAAATTGTCTTATTGTTTTGGTCACTGTTAGTGGCCTTGGGGCGCTGGCTTCTTTGTTGGGATCGCGTCGTGTAACCGAGCGCCTGTTGCAGTAGTTACGAAAAAATTCCTGAGGCAAAAACCTGCTCAATCTCATCCATGGTCGCAAAAACATCTGCCGAGTCGTCACTGGTAACCAGTCGAGTTCTGTAGGGTTTGAAGTCTGGAATGCCTTTGAAGTAGTTGGTGTAGTGCCGGCGGGTTTCAAAAACACCAAGACGCTCTCCTTTCCAATCGACAGACATTTGCAGGTGTCGTCGGGCCACACTCAGGCGCTCTTGTAAGGTTGGTGGCGCACAGTGTTCTCCCGTGTTAAAAAAGTGTTTGACCTCTCTAAAAAACCATGGGTGGCCAATGCTCGCACGGCCAATCATCGCGCCGTCCAAGCCAAACTCATTTTTCATTTGAAGCGCTTTTTCTGGACTATCTACGTCTCCATTACCAAAGACAGGAATATGCATGCGTTGGTTGTTTTTGACCGCGGCAATAGGCCGCCAGTCTGCGTCACCTTTATACATTTGCGCCCGTGTGCGGCCATGTATCGCAATAGCCTGGCAACCAACGTCTTGAAGCCGCTCAGCAACTTCAATAATTTTTATTGAGTCGTGGTCCCAGCCCAATCGGGTTTTAACGGTGATGGGAAGCTTGGTGTGTTTGACCATCGCTTCGGTCAGGGCAACCATGAGATCAATATCTCTAAGTATTCCTGCTCCGGCACCTTTTGAGACAACCTTTTTTACTGGGCACCCAAAATTGATGTCAATAAAATCTGGTCCGCTGGCCGCGACGATTTCAACACTCCGGAGCATAGACTCCATGACAGCGCCAAATATTTGAATCCCCACAGGGCGTTCTTTCTCATAAATATCAAGCTTCATGACGCTTTTAGCGGCATCACGAATCAAGCCCTCGCTAGAGATAAATTCCGTATAAACCACGTCGGCGCCTTCTTCTTTGCAAAGCGCACGAAATGGGGGGTCACTGACGTCCTCCATTGGAGCCAATAATAACGGGAATTCGCCAAGTTCTATGGAGCCAATTTTTGCCATGGGCCAAAAATAAGGAATAATAGCTTACCTCAGCGCGCTTAGTTCAATCGGTCGCGCTCTTGAGTGTTTTGCAGGGATTTGCGTTTGTTTGAGGGATGGCTGCCAAACCCATACTTCAGAGATATCCAAACCATTCTTGATTCAGGTCGTGGCATGTAGCGATTGTCCTGATTGAGGTATCGCGAACTTACGGCTACATTCTTGGTGTTGAACAGGTCGTCCACCCCGATGGTGACCGTGGCAATTTTTGGAATTAGCGTTCGCTGATATGATGTTGAAAACTCAAAAAGGTTGTTGTAGTCGAGAGATCCAGAAACCAAATTTGAAATGTATGATGTGGTTAATTCAAGGAGGTGTTGTTGTTTTCCGCCCCAAACCCATTGGTTGTAGCTTTGTAAAAACACACCCGGGGTCGCGTTGGTCACAAGCGCGTCATCGCTTTCTTCGGCAATAAATTCGTTGGAAATATAGTAGGCCGATGTAATGAGGCTTGTAAACCAACTTGCCGTCAGTTCCTTGGCGTAGGACATATCCATGCTGAACTGCCTATAATCCTCGATATTCACATCTGTTTGGCGTAAAAAGAAATTGGTATTGTCTTGAAATGAAATAACCTCCAATGCTTGATCAATCTGCTGGTAGTACGCTTCAAAAAACCACTCATTGTTGTACGTGTAGCTTAGGGTGATTTTGTCTTCGATAGCAGGCACGAGGTTTGGGTTGCCTTGGTTAAAGTTGTTTTCGTTCAGGTAATACCGGAATGGATTCAGGCTCTGGTAGCGTGGGCGTTGTATTTTTTTGGCATAGGTCAGTCCAAAATTGTGTTTTTCGCTTGTTTGTTTGCTCAATGAGAGGTTTGGGAACCAATTACCATAGGCGCGGTCTTGATTGCTTTGGGTGTCTGTAGACAAACTATTCACTTGTGTTTGCTCGTAGCGCATTCCTGTGTTTAAAGTCCACTGGTCCCAAGAAGATTCATAAAGACCATACCCTGCATAAATTGTTTCCTGATAATCAAATACCGCGCTGGTGTTTCCTGTTGGTTGGTTGTTATCAATCCCCCATTGGGTATTGGTTTTGATGTCGGAATATTTCGCGCCAAGCTTTAAGCTTGCATCGCCTAACTCATGGGTAAAATCTGAGTGGGCGGTAATAATTTCGGTTGTTTGCTCTGAGTCTGTTGTAAAGGCAACCTCTTGAAGCGCGGCGCCATAAGGATCAAAGTAGTTGCTTTTTAACCATTGGTCTTGGTTGTTGGCAAAATTAATGTATTGGCCCCCTGTCGCCCATTGGGTCGCTTTATTGAATTTGTGGGTCCAGTCTATCGCGGTAACATGCTCTAGGGTATTGTGTGCTGTGTTGCTTTGGGTCACAAAACTTGAATCTACCCGAAACAGCTGGTTGTAAATCGTGGTGTTTTGTCGATTCGTGTAGGTTTTGTCTGGTGTTAGGGACAATTGAGCGGACACCGTTATTGTGTTTTTTTGATTCACAGTAATCTCTCCTTGCACAAAGCCCTGGTGTGTGATTTGGTCGGTAACCCGATTAAAATCGCTCCGCCAAACAGACAATGTTTCTGCTGTTCCTGGGCCGACAAAGCGGATATACGACGATTGGTCCTTGTTGTTTTTTTCGGGGCTAACACTATAGCTGGCATACATCTGTAGCCATTGGTTTTTATAAAAATGGGTGGTGCTCAATTGGTATTTGGCGAAAACGCCTTGGCGGTAACGACTGGTCGCGCTGCCTTTATACCCCGGGTTTAGTGTTTTGGTGGTGTTGATGTTTAGCGCCGTCGATGATTCGGCGTCCATTTCTGCGCCAGGATTTGTAATAACCTCTATAGATTTGATCAGGGCGGCATCGAGGTTTTGCAAAAACACTTGTGTTTCTTGCGCAGATAAATAAAGCCTCCGCCCATTGATGAAAATGGTTGTTGGCCGGTTTTTGATGGTGATCTGATTGTTGACCATAACCACGCCTGGAGTTTTTGCAATGGCGCCATACCCTGTTCCTGAAGAAAGTGTTGTTTTCTCAATATCAAACACCAACCGCCCTGCGCTGCGCTTTATTTTTGGCCGTCTGAATTCCAAGGTCACCTCACCTAGATTTTCTTCTTGCAGATCCAGAACCACCAACCCGAGGTCGTTTGAAGTGGTCCCGTCGCCGTCTATTGTTTTAACAAATGAGCCATATCCCAACATTTCTATTTTTATCTCATACAGGCCGCTTGTTAAATCTTCGAGCGTAAATGCGCCGGATTCGTCTGTTATTGTTCCTGCTTGAATGTTTTGAGCGTTTGGCGTATAGGCCATGACGGTCGCGAATGAAATTGGCGCCCCGCTAGAGTCTTGAACAACGCCTGTTATGGTGTTGTTTTGGCTAAAAGCCCATAGAGGTAGAACGCACGCAAAAAAAATAAGGCTTTTGTTCATTTCGTGGTTTGAAGTAATTAAAATAACGAAAAAAAAATAACTTCATGCCCCATTACATTCCTCAGGGGCATATAAATCCTGTTCTGTGTCATATAAGGTGTTTGTTCCCTTTGTTTTTAATCTATATTTGCAGCATATTGAGGGAGAGCACCATTTATGAAGCAGATTCGAAATTTTTGCATTATTGCGCACATTGACCACGGCAAAAGCACCTTGGCAGATCGCCTTTTAGAAGCGACTGGCGCAGTTACTGATCGGGAAAAACAAAACCAATTGCTGGACAATATGGATTTGGAGCGCGAACGTGGAATTACCATAAAGAGTCACGCCATCCAAATGAATTATACCCACCAAGGCACTGATTATATTTTAAACCTTATTGATACTCCTGGGCATGTCGACTTCTCTTATGAAGTGTCTCGCTCAATCGCTGCTTGCGAAGGCGCCCTGCTTGTTGTTGATGCGGCGCAAAGCATTCAAGCACAAACCATTTCCAATTTGTATTTGGCTTTAGGTAATGATCTTGAAATCATCCCGGTACTGAACAAAGTCGATTTGCCTTCTGCAAAACCCGAAGAGGTTATTGACGATATTGTTGATTTACTGGGCTGTCTTGCGTCTGAGGTAATTCCTGCCAGTGCTAAAACAGGTTTGGGCATCCAAGATATTTTAACTGCGATTATTGAACGCATTCCTCCTCCAAAAGGCGACCCAGAACAATCGCTACAGGCCTTGATTTTTGATTCTGTTTATAATCCATTTCGTGGGGTAGAGACTTATTTTCGCGTGCTTAATGGGTCTATTTCTAAGGGGCAGCAGATCAAGTTTATGGCCACCGGAAAAACTTATTTTGCAGATGAAGTGGGTGTGCTCAAATTAAAACAAGAGCCTCGGAAAACCCTCCACACGGGGGATGTGGGCTACCTTATTACTGGAATAAAAGAAGCGCGTGAGGTTAAGGTTGGAGACACCATCACCGACGCCAAACAACCCACCACAAATATGATCGGGGGCTTCGAAGAGGTGAAGCCTATGGTTTTTGCGGGGATTTACCCAGTAGACACAGAAGACTATGAAGAGTTGCGACGCTCAATGGAAAAATTGCAACTCAATGATGCCAGTTTGGTCTTTCAGCCAGAAAGCTCTGCGGCACTTGGTTTTGGTTTTCGTTGTGGCTTTCTTGGGATGTTGCATTTAGAGATCATTCAGGAGCGCCTTGAGCGCGAGTTTGACATGGTTGTAATCACCACGGTGCCGAACGTGTCTTATCAGGCGTTCACCAATAAGGACCCTGAGACCCCTATCTTGGTCAACAACCCTAGCGACTTGCCAGACCCCTCAACCTTAAACCGTGTTGAAGAGCCTTACATCAAAGCAAGCATCATCACTAAGGCTGATTTTGTGGGATCGGTAATGTCTTTGTGTATCGAAAAACGCGGCCAAATAACCAACCAAACATACTTGACACAAGACCGTGTGGAGCTTAGTTTTGACATGCCGTTGGCTGAAATTGTTTTTGATTTTTATGACCGCCTTAAAACCGTGTCTAAGGGGTATGCCTCTTTTGACTATACGCCAATTGGCCTACGTGCCTCAAAATTGGTCAAAGTAGATGTCTTGCTGAACAACACCACGGTAGATGCTTTATCGTCTTTATTACACCAAGACAATGCCTATATGATTGGTAAAAAAATGTGTGAAAAATTGCGTGAACTGATTCCGCGCCAGCAATTTGACATTCCAATACAGGCCGCTATTGGGGCTAAGATTATCTCGCGTGAAACCGTCAAAGCTTTGCGCAAAGATGTTACCGCCAAGTGTTACGGTGGGGATATTTCGCGTAAAAGAAAGCTTCTTGAAAAACAAAAGAAAGGTAAAAAACGCATGCGCGCTGTTGGAAATGTCGAGATTCCTCAAGAAGCCTTTATGGCCGTGCTCAAACTCAACGACTAATCTTTTTTTTTGGGTTGTGCCCAACTTGATTTGAGGCGCGCGCCGCTTAGGTCTTGCGGTGTTAAATTCCTAAAATAAACCGTCCGGGGCTTCCGGTATTGTGTGGTCTTTTCTTAATTTGCAGACGCATGAAAATTTATCCTATAGAATCTGGCAATTTCAAACTCGACGGCGGCGCTATGTTTGGTGTTGTGCCTAAGAGTCTTTGGTCGCGGACCAATCCTGCAGATGCCAATAACATGATTGATCTGGCCACGCGTTGCTTACTGATCGAAGACGGTAATCGGCTTATTTTAATTGATAATGGGTTTGGCCAGAAGCAGGATCAAAATTTCTTCAAACACTATCATTTGTGGGGGGCGCACTCTTTGACTAAATCCCTTAACCAATACGGCTTTCACAAAAACGACATTACAGATGTCTTTTTGACTCATTTGCATTTTGATCATTGCGGCGGCAGTGTCGATTGGAGCAAAGACAGAACACACTTTGTGCCCGCCTTCAAAAACGCGACATATTGGTCCAACAAGCACCATTGGTCTTGGGCGACAGAACCAAATGATCGAGAAAAAGCCTCTTTTTTGACTGAAAACATTGAGCCTCTCGCTTCTTCTGGACAGCTCCGTTTTATTGAAAAGGGCGACGCGTCCTTTCTGGCAGAATCGCCATTAGGCTTTGGGGTTTTATTTGTTGATGGACACACCGAAAAACAAATGCTTCCCCATATTAAATATCAAGACAAAACAGTGGTGTTTATGGCTGATTTATTACCCACTGTGGGGCATTTACCCCTGCCTTATATCATGGGTTATGATACAAGGCCACTTAAAACCTTAAAAGAAAAAGAATTTTTTTTAAATTTAGCTGCGGATAATGGATATTACCTGTGGCTCGAACACGACGCGCACCATCCTATTATTACAGTAAAGCACACCGAAAAAGGGGTGCGGCTCAATCAAACATTCACCATCGAGGAATTTTTTAATTAAACTATTTATGAAAACACGACCAATTACTTTATTTGTTCCTGCACTAGGCCTAATTCTTGGGGCTTGCGGATCGGCACCATTTAACGCCAACCCTTTGTCGGTCTCTGCGCCGGTCTCAACAAAAACAATAGACCTCACTCAGGCTGAGGTTGAAACCTGGGGGGCGGCAGATTTATTTACCGACACCATCGCAGGAATGAGTGTTAACAAAGCTTATGCCGAGCTTCTTGTGGGGCGCAAAAGCCAATCCGTTATTGTTGGCGTAATCGATAGTGGAGTGGATATAGAGCACGAAGACCTTAAAGAGGTGATCTGGGTCAATACCGACGAGATTCCTGGTAATGGAATAGATGATGACAACAATGGTTATGTAGATGATATCCACGGATGGAATTTCCTTGGTGATATTGTCCAAGAGAATTTAGAGTATGTTCGGATTATGAGAGATTTAGCTCCTGAGTTTGACGGAAAAGACGCGGCAAGTGTTTCAGACAATGACCAAGGGCGTTACCAATTATACCTCAAAGCAAAAGGGGACTACCAAAAAGATCATGCAGAAGCTGTAAGTAATAAAGAGCGCTATCAAGGCATGCACGATGGATTACGCGAAGGCCACGCATTTGCCACAGAAGCTTTGGGTAAAGAAGATTATACCGCCGCAGACCTCGCTGGTTTGACAGGTTTGGAAGATGGGCAACAAGCCTTGGTTGATGGATTAAACAGAATGCTTGGTTTCGCCCCAACCATTCCTGCGGTTATGACGCGCCTTATGGGCGGGGTTGATTATTTTTCTGCCCGCTTAGAAAGCCATTTTAATGCCGCCGGTAATTACCGCGCAAACAACTTAGGAGATGACGCAGATGATTTCTCCTCTAAATATTACGGAAATAATGACGTCGATGGCCCCGATCCGAAAAAGGAAGATGCCCGACACGGAACACATGTTGCGGGTATTATTGCCGCCAAGCGCAATAATGGTATTGGCATGGATGGTGTTGCAGACAACGCCCAAATTATGGTCGTGCGCACTGTGCCAGATGGCGACGAGTACGACAAAGATGTTGCTTTAGCGATTCGTTATTGTGTCGATAATGGCGCAAAAGTCCTCAACACAAGTTTTGGTAAAGGCTACTCACCACATCCTGAATGGGTTTGGGACGCCATCCAATACGCTTCAGATAATGATGTCCTAATTGTTAATGCTGCCGGAAACGACGGGATGAACCTAGATGAAAACATAACCTACCCTACAGACCTAAGACCAGGCGAAACGCAAGAAATTGGCAATACCTTCATCACCATTGGCGCCTCTGGGCCAAGCTATGACGAGGCTTTGGTTGCAAATTTTTCAAATTATGGTAAAAACAATGTTGATTTGTTTTCTCCTGGAGTAAAAATTTGGTCGACAACGCCTTTAAACACTTATGAGTACCTGCAAGGAACTTCAATGGCTGCGCCTGCTGTTGCTGGTGTTGCTGCGGTAATCCGGTCTTACTTTCCAAAATTGAGCGCAGAACAAGTCAAGCAAATCTTGATGGATAGTGGTTTGTCTGGTCCTGATCGTGTTGTTTTGGGGGGTGATCCTTCTAACGCCGATCGTTTTGACAATATTTCAAAATCCGGTCGATTGGTTAATTTATACAACGCCTTGATTATGGCCGAACAACGGTCCCGCTAAATGAGGTTTTTTTCACTTTTTTTTCTGACCATAAGCACTGTTGTTTGTGGTCAGAGCCCTTCTGGGTACTGGCAACAACATGTTGATTATACCATGGATGTGGTGGTCGACACCGAAAAGGCACAATATACGGGTCAGCAAACATTGCGTTACACCAACAACTCCCCCGACACCCTTTCCCGTGTGTTTTATCATTTATATTTTAATGCTTTCCAGCCGGGGAGTGAAATGGATGTCCGCTCCCAAAACATCGCGGATCCTGATCGTCGTGTTGGCAATAGAATTGGCGCTCTTAGCGCAGGGGAACAGGGTTATTTAATCCCTTTGTCTTTGACCCAAAACGGCGTGTCGCTTGCGCCGACTGTTGAGGGAACGGTTTTGGTTGTGCCTTTAAGCACCCCCATACTTCCTGGGGCAACAACAACCTTCAAGCTTAGTTTTAAAGGCCAGGTGCCTGTTCAAATCCGCCGCAGCGGACGCGACAACGCCGAGGGGGTTGCTCTTTCTATGGCGCAATGGTACCCTAAACTGGCCGAATACGACAAAGATGGGTGGCATGCCGACCCTTATATTGCTCGTGAATTTTATGGGGTTTGGGGTGATTTTGACGTCTCTATCACCATTGACTCAGATTACGTTATCGGCGGCACCGGTTATCTCAAGCAAAAAAAGAAGGCGGGAAAAGGCCAAACCCTCTGGCGATTCGAGGCGCCGAACGTTCATGATTTTACATGGGCAGCAGACCCGCAATATGTGCACGACACTTATCCAGGGCCCAATGGGGTCACGCTTAATTTCTACTACAAAAATGAGCCTGAACTTCTTGAAAACTGGAAAAAATTACAACCCCTCACCGCTGATTTACTCGCCTATTTCAACACCGCCATCGGCCCTTACCCATACGACCAGTACTCTGTAATCCAAGGCGGTGATGGGGGTATGGAGTACGGGATGTGTACGTTGATTACTGGAGACCGTCCCTTAGAGAGTCTTGTTGGGGTCACTGCTCACGAAATGGCGCACACCTGGTTTCAGTTTTTGCTGGCCAGCAACGAAAGCCTGCATGAGTGGATGGATGAAGGGTTTACCTCTTATATTTCTACTTTGGCCGAAGATGTCGTCATGGAAAAAAACAGTGCCAACCCGCTCTCTGGAGCCTACCGGGGATATGATTTCTTGGCTAATTCTGGACAAGAACAACCTTTGAGCACACACGCCGATCGCTACAGCACCAACCGCAATTACGGTATTGCCGCTTACAGCAAAGGCGCTGTGTTTTTAGCCCAGCTCGGTTATGTGATCGGTGATGAAAACCTAGCGCAAACCTTAAAATCTTATTTCAAGACTTGGGCGTTCAAACACCCGGCTCCTGAAGATTTTATCCGCGTTGCCGAGCGTGTTAGTGGTTTGGAGCTTGATTGGTATTTACAAGACTTTGCCAAAACAACCAACACCATTGATTATGGCATAAAAGCTGTTGTTTCGTCTCCCCAGGGTCATGAAATTACACTAGAGCGTGTTGGGTTGATGCCGATGCCAATAGAGGTGGTGGTCTCCTACACCGACGGCACTTCTGATTTATTTTATATCCCCCTGCAAATGATGCGTGGCGAGAAAGGGTTTCGTGCTGACCAAACCGTCCTTACCCTGCCTGATTGGGCTTGGGCAATGCCCACATACACTTGGACAACAACAAGCACAAAAACCATCCAAGAGGTGGTTATTGATCCCTCGCAGCGCATGGCGGATCACCAAAAACAAAACAATGCATTCTCCCCTAACGGTTAATTTTATGGGGTCTATTAAGATTTTGAAGCCTTTTCATGACTATTGGAAAGGCTTCTTTATCTTTACATCATGACGCAGCGTTTTCCAAAGGAAGAAAAGTTAAAAAGCAAGGTTTGGTTTGACCAGTTGTTTGTTGACGGACAGTCCAAAAAAGATTTCCCCATTAAAGCGGTCTATTTAAGCACCGAAAAACTTCCGCTCCATCAAGCTGGTTTTTCTGTTCCTAAGCGCCAAATAAAAAGTGCGGTTGACCGAAATCGAATCAAGCGCCAGATGCGCGAAGCCTTTCGGCTCAACAAACACAGCCTGCCCGATAGCGATTCCACACATTTTGCTGTTTTATTTATCTTTCTTGGCAGGGGTTTTGTGCCCTACCAACAAATAGAAAAATCCATAAAGGCGCTTATTTCAAAACTCTCACAACCCTCCGCCTCATGAAAAAAAACAAATCTAAACTAAACCGTTTTTCGGTCGTCGGCGCACTTGTTGTTGTTGTCTTGACCACCACCGGGTTTGCCTCTGGTTTCTTTGAAATCACCAAGCAGCTCGAAATTTTCAACACCTTGTTTAAGGAGTTGAGCTTAAACTATGTTGATGAAACCACCCCAGCAACACTTATGGACAAAGCCATTAATGGTATGTTAGAGGGGCTCGATCCGTACACTATTTTTTATAACGAACAAGAGGTTGGTGAGGCCCGCATCAATAGCGGTGGTGCTCTGGCGCTTATTGGCGCTGAATTAAGGCGCTATAACGATCGGTGGTTGATCGCTAAAGTTGATCAAGATGGGGCGGCAGACAAGGCTGGGTTAAGGCCTGGTGATGAGTTGGCCCAGATCAATGGTTTGGATATTGACCCTAATCTTGACCAAATTGACCCATTACTTAATGGCAGCCCTGGTTCTTTATTGACCCTGTCTTATTTGCGCCTCGGTGTTCAGGGAGAGGCTTTGTTGACCCGAGAAAAAACAGTCAAGAGTTCTGTTGCCTTCTCTGGTTTAGCAACACCAAAAATAGGTTATATCGCGGTTACTGAATTTAGCGCGAAGACTTCGGCCGACACCAAAAAAGCTTTGTATGTTTTAAAAGAACAGGGAGCAGAATCGTTGATCTTAGATTTACGCGGTAACCCTGGGGGGTTGCTCTCTGAGGCGGTAAACATGGTTGGTTTGTTCGTGCCAAAAGGGACGTTAGTGACTTACACCCAATCTGTGGTTGCAGAATACAACGTCAGTTTCACTACCACAACGAATCCTGTGGATTTAGAAATTCCTATTGTGGTGTTGATTAACGGCCGCAGTGCCTCTGCAAGCGAAATCGTCTCTGGAGCCCTCCAAGATCTTGACCGTGGGGTGGTGGTTGGGGGCCGCAGCTTTGGCAAGGGCTTGGTACAGCGGCCAAAAAAATTGAGTTATGGGACACAGTTCAAGGTCACCATCTCGCGCTATTACACCCCAAGCGGGCGCTGCATTCAGGCTTTAGATTATTGGAATCGTGATGAAAATGGCGATCCCGTAAAGACCCTTCCCAAAAACTATAATGCCTTCCAAACCAAGGGTGGGCGAACAGTTTATGACGGCGGCGGCGTGCTGCCCGATGTGGTCTTGCCTAGTTCTGATTTTAGCCCCATCACCACGGCCTTATTAAAAACCCCTGTTGTGCTTGATTTTGGCGCTGACTTTTATGCCCGAAACGACATCTCTTCTTGGGAAAACTTTGCTTTTAGCAACAGCCATTATCAGGGGTTTGTTGGTTTTGTCGCGGCGCACCAGGCGTCTATAGAAACCCAGACAGAGGCGCTGCTCGGCGGGGTTCTTAAAATGGCGCAAACCGAGGCTTTGTGGGATAAAATAAGTCCTGAAATGGTTGTTTTGGAGCAACAAATTCAAAAAGCCAAAGAAGCATTGTTGCAAGACAAAAAAGAGGAAATACAAGCCTTGGTTGTTGATGATTTACTGTTGCGTTATTTTTACACCGATGGCCTTTACCGTTATAAGCTAAAAAACAACCCCGAGGTGCTCGAGGCTGTGGACTTGTTGTCACATCCTAAGAAGTATGCCAAAATTCTTCAGCCATGATCGCGTTTTTAAGTTTTTTTGAAGGGATGCCGGTTTGGCAAAAACTCGGTTGGGTGGTGTTTTGTATTGCGCTATTTTGGCTTTTGGAGGGTTATTACAAAGACGTGTCTCGGCCCTACAACAAAACCAAGCACGCTCGCGTTAATTTTGGCCTACTGGCCTTGGTGATGGTAATAAATGTTGCCTTTGGGGTTTTAGCTTCTGGGGTTTTTGTTTGGTTAGAGCAATCCCAGTTTGGCTTATTACACCTGTTTAGCGCCTCAATTGGTGTTCAGTTATTTTTATCTGTTTTAGTTCTGGACTTCATCGCGCAATATAGTGTCCATTATTTACTCCACATGGTGCCTTGGATGTGGCGGCTACATTTGGTGCACCATACCGACAAAAATGTTGATGTAACCACAGGAACGCGCCACCACCCTTTCGACTTTATGATTCGTGAGGTTTTTGCGCTTTTTGCTGTGTTTATAATGGGTATGCCGATCTCTTTTTATCTTTTCTATCGCATTCTTAGCGTCTTGTTCACTTATTGGACGCATGCCAACATCCGTTTGCCGGGTCAATTAGATCGACTCTTGAGTTATGTTATCGTCACCCCTGGGCTTCATAAGTTCCATCATCACAATGAACTCCCTTGGACCGACAGGAACTTTGGTAATATGTTGTCGGTTTGGGATCGTCTTTTTGGCACCTTTGTATATGGCGACCCAAAAAATATCGTATTTGGTGTGGACAGCGCAGCACATATTGACGACCAAGATTTTGTGGTGCAGCTTGGCGCACCGTTTAATGCGTCCATCAAAAACAAAGATGCGCGATAACTAGTCTGCTATGTTTTCGCCATGTTGAGAGGCGTCCAGGCCTCTAAGCTCTTGGTCTTCGCTTACGCGCATAGACAACAAGAGATCTGTTATTTTGTATAAGGCATAACTTCCAAAAAAAGTAAAGATGGCTACAAGAACCAAAGCAATTATGTGGTACATAAATGTGGTGGTCTCTCCATAAACCAACCCAACATCTTTAGCCAAAACACCGGTAAGAATCATCCCAACAATACCGCCAACACCGTGGCTTGGAAAAACTTCTAGGGTGTCGTCTATCTTTGATTTTTTATTCCACCGAATGGCGTAATTACTCACTATTGCGGCCACAAAACCAATAAACAAACTGTCTCCTATGCTTACAAAACCTGCCGCAGGTGTGATAGCGACTAATCCAACAATTGCACCAATACAAGCCCCTAGGGCCGACATTTTTCTGTTTTGAAATCGATCCAAAAAGATCCAGGTCAACATACTGGATGCCGAGGCCAAATTAGTGTTGGCAAAAGCGATAACCGCGTCGGTGTTAGCGCCAAGTGCAGATCCAGAATTAAACCCGAACCAACCAAACCAAAGCAGGCCTGTCCCTAGGATAACAAAAGGGATGTTGGCTGGTTTCTCTATTGTTTCATGGCGCTTTCCTAAATACAAGGCTCCTGCTAAAGCCGCCATCCCTGCCGACATGTGCACTACGGTGCCGCCAGCAAAGTCCAGAACACCCCAGTTGCGCAGCAGGCCTTGCGGGTGCCAAGTCATGTGTGCTAGGGGCGCGTAAATCAAAATAGAAAACAACACCATGAACAATATATAACTCCTAAACCGAATCCGCTCTGCAAAACTTCCCGTAATAAGCGCTGGTGTAATAATGGCAAACTTGAGCTGAAAAAGAGCAAAAAGCAAAAAAGGAATGGTTTCTGAAAATTCTGGATTGGGCGCCAAACCCACGTTGTTGAATGCCACATACGTAAATGGGTTGCCTATAATCCCGTGAACGCTTTCGCCAAAAGCTAAACTAAAACCCACAACAACCCACAACACACTAATCACGCCTAGCGCTACAAAGCTTTGCAACATGGTTGAAATAATGCTCTTTTTACGCACCATGCCCCCATAGAAAAAAGCAAGTCCAGGGGTCATGAGCAACACAAAGGCGCTCGAGACAAGCATCCAAGCTGTATCCCCTTTATCTATACCTTCTAAATCACCCAAGGGCGCATAAGGCTGCCCTATAAACAAACAAAAAACGACAAGCGCCGCTAAAATTAAAAAATTTACTTTTTTACCCACAACCCCTATTTATTTTGGTTTCTGGTATAAAAATATTAATTAAAAGAGACCTGACCCCCTATAAAAAACAATATTTTTTAAAAATTAATCATTTTTATGTGTGGTATGCCGTCTTCTAGGTATCCGGATCCGTGTTGTGAGAAGCCGTGGCTTTGGTAAAACTTTTCTAAGTAGGTTTGGGCCGAAATCGCAATGGATTTTTGTTTGTAAACCGCTTCAATAGACTCTATTGATGCCTTCATGATGAGGTGGCCCAACCCCGCGCCCCTTTTGTTTGGCGCCACAATAACCCGCCCTATAGATGATTGGTCAAAATAGGCCCCGGGGCCAAAACAGCGCGTATAAGCAACAACGCTACCCTCTATAATTCCTAAAACATGCAGGGCTTTTTGGTCTTTTCCATCAATGTCTTGATAGACACAGTTTTGTTCTACAACAAACACCGCGCTGCGTAATTGCAAAACCTGATAAAGCTCGGTAACGCTTAATTGGTGAAATTCCTTTAGCTTAATTTCCATAATCTTTAGCGCTAGTTTTCTTAACAACAGGGTATTTTGTTCACCCGGCTGGCGTGTCGGCCTCCCTCAAAAGCGGTGTCTATAAAGGCCGCTAACATTTCAAGGGCTTGATCGACAGATACAAACCGCGCCGGAATACAGAGTATATTGGCGTTATTGTGTTGGCGTGCTAATGAAGCCAGTTCTTTCTGCCAACATAGGGCTGCGCGCACACCCTGATATTTATTTGCCGTCATCGCCACACCGTTTCCACTACCACAAATAAGCACGCCATAATCCAATGATTGGTCTGCTACTTTACTGGCTAAGGGGTGAACGTGGTCAGGATAGTCAACACTGCTATCGCCGTCTGTCCCAAAATTTTCAACCGTAATTCCGCGGTCTTTTAAATACGCCGCTAAAGCCTCTTTATATTCTGTGCCCGCGTGATCATTTCCGATGCCTAATTTCATAAGTTGTGTTTTTACAAATATACTTTGTTTGTTTTAGGTAAATATTTGTTTTTTTGATAAACCCCTTGAAATAGTCAATAAGTGTGTTTATAACATTGTATTACTATGGGTTATCATTGTCGGGTTAAATCACTTATTCTGCTACCTAGAATAAAACGCCTATTAATGGATTTTTTTGTTCCTTATTTTTAAAAAACTTCTCTACCATAAAAGCATGGTTAGTAACAAATAATGCTGCTTTATTTTTTATCAATTGAATATAATTGTTACATAAATCTGTTTGTTATTAAGGTATATAACCTCCTTATTATTAGTTTTTTATAATTATTTAACTTGTTCATATCTTGTATATAATTAGCGATAAGTCACTTATACAAGAATTGGTAAAATTATTTATTAGGGGTGTTAACACACTATAATAAACATCATTTTTTAATTTTAAGATTTAAATAAAAAAGTAATTATATAATGCTTTGTGGATAACCCCAAAGCTCTGTCAAAAAACGTTTCAAGTTGTCAAGAGTAAAGCAATTAGTAATGGCGTACCTTTGCAGGAAATAAATAAGTTCCGCATAAGCTATGGCTAAAAATTCAAAAAACAGAAAAGTAAATACTTCGGTATCAGAAGAAGGGGTGATTAATGTGTTTAGAAACTCAAAAGATAAAGCACTGAGCTATAAACAGGTTGCTTTAGTCTTAGGCTCTAATGACGCCAGCAGCAGAAATAGAATTATTAAAATTATAACCAAATTATGTGGCGCAGGATCGGTGATTGAAGTAGAGCGCGGTTTCTATAAACAAACACCATCAAAAAATTATATCATAGGCCGCTTAGAAGTAACCAGTAGAGGTAAAGGTTATGTTATAGTGGAAGGTTTTGAGGAGGATGTATTGATCAAACCCAAACAACTTAACACAGGATTACATGGAGATACCGTCGAAATTTGCATATTCAAACGCCGCAAACAAGATAAACTCGAAGGAGAGGTTACTAAGATTGTACAGCGCAAAAGAACAGAATTTGTAGGGGTTATAACCATATCAGAAAAATTTGCTTTCGTACAATGTATGGGGTATAATTTATACACCGACTTTTTTATTCCCAAAGCAAAAATTAATAATGCGCAAAACGGAGATAAGGTTGTCATCCAAATGGATTCATGGGAACCGAAAAACGATTCGCCTATAGCGCATGTAGTAAAAGTATTAGGGGTTCCTGGGGATCACCAAACAGAAATCCATGCCATTTTAGCAAAATATGGATTACCCTATGAATTTCCTAAGGAGATTGAAGCAATTGCAGGGCGTATTGACACCCGAATCACCCAAGAGGAGTGTGCTAAACGAAGAGACTTTAGAGACATTCTTACCTTCACTATTGATCCAAAAGACGCCAAAGATTTTGATGATGCATTGTCTTTTGAGCGCCTACCCAACAAGGTGGTACGCGTTGGTATTCATATTGCTGATGTATCCCATTATGTCCAGCCCAACAGCGCACTAGATCAAGAAGCTTACGATCGAGCAACATCTGTATATTTAGTAGACCGGGTTGTACCAATGCTCCCTGAAGTATTGAGTAATGACGCCTGTTCTTTGAAACCCAACGAAGAAAAACTGACTTTTTCTGCGGTTTTTGACATCAATGAAAAAGCCGAGGTGATTAATCAGTGGTTTGGGAGAACGGTTATATATAGTCGATTGCGCTTGGCATATGAAGAAGCCCAGCATATTATAGAGACCCAAGAAGCCGTCGTCCCAAAAAACATATCGATTACAAATCAAGATCGTCATATTGAGCCCGATATGTGCGAAGCGATTCATACTTTGAATGAATTAGCACAGCAACTGCGTCAAAACAGAATGAAACAAGGCGCGATCAGTTTTGATAAGCTAGAAGTAAAATTTAAACTAGACCAAACCAACAACCCGATAGGTGTTTACTTTAAAGAGAGCAAGGACGCCAATAAACTTATCGAAGAGTTTATGCTTTTGGCCAACAGAAGCGTAGCGGAGTTCATTGGTAAGCAAAAGCCCAAAAAAACGTTTTTGTATCGTGTGCACGACCAACCGGACGACCAAAAACTAGCAGGACTTCAGAACATAATTAAGCGCTTTGGATACTCTATTGACACCAAAACAAAAGAAAGCACCTCTCAATCGCTTAATAAACTACTTAAAGATGTCGCAGGAACCAAAGAACAAAACCTGATAGACACTTTAACCATCCGCAGCATGAGTAAAGCGGTATACACCACAAACAACATTGGTCATTATGGTTTGGCCTTTGATCACTACACACACTTTACCTCACCAATAAGACGCTATCCAGACGTTATTGTGCATCGATTGTTGCAACACTATTTAGAAGAAGGTAAAGGCATGCCAAACGAGGCGTATGAGGCCAAATGCCGCCACTCTAGTGACCAGGAACAATTGGCGTCAAACGCAGAGCGCGACAGCATTAAATACATGCAAGTAAAATTCATGGCGGACCACCAGGATCGTGAGTATGAAGGCGTTATATCCGGTGTTACGGATTGGGGTGTTTATGTTGAAATCAGTGAAAACAAATGTGAAGGAATGGTCCGCATGCAGGACCTGAAAGACGACCACTACGTCTTTAATAAAGAGGAATATGCCGTTATAGGCAGCCGCTCCAACCGAACGTATCGGTTAGGCGACACAGTCCTAATTAAAGTAAAAAAGGCAGATTTAGCACAAAGACACCTGGACTTCTTAATGGCCGATTAGCGCCTAGAGATCTAAAACAGAGCGCCACCCCAAAAAGAACAGCCTCTAGCCTAAAACTAATTTGTACATTTACCAGATGTTTGAAGGATTATGGTATGCTGCACTCTATGGTTTTCTGTTGGCGTTCGCCGTGGGGCCAATATTTTTTACCCTGATAGAAACCAGTATCACAAAAGGATTTAAAGCAGGCTTATTTTTTGATTTGGGGGCCATATTTGCAGACGTAATTTTTATCTTCATCGCCTACTTCAGTACCAGTAAAATTCTCGAGAACCTCAGAAACGAACCCGGACTTATTGTTTTTGGTGGCGCCGTTTTAGTGAGTTATGGCATCATCTCCTATGTGCGCACAGCAAAGTCGTTTATCAAAATAGCGCGGGAGCACTATGCGGTAGAGACCAAAAAGAATCTCCCTGGATTGTTTGTCAAAGGCTTTCTGTTGAATTTTGTAAATTTTGGTGTTTTGGCTGGGTGGATTGGGACCATTATTTTGGCCAACGCTTTAACCTCTTCAGAAAAGGGTGTTTTGGCGTTTCTTGCCACGGTAATGGGGACGTTCTTTTTGACAGACATAGCCAAAATCATTTTAGCTAAAAACCTCAAGAGCAAAATGACACCACGAGTGGTTTACAAAGCCAAAAAATGGGTGAGCATTTCTATTATCGTTTTTGGCGGACTACTGTTGGTTCAGGGTTTTTTCCCAAAACAAATCAAGAAGGGCATAGAGTCTATTCCAAGGAGTATCGACCTAAAAAATTAAACCCCTCGTAAAGGAGGGGTTTGTTGAGGCGTCTAGCGGATTCGAACCGCTGTGCAAGCTTTTGCAGAGCTCTGCCTAACCACTCGGCCAAGACGCCTTGAATATGGGGTCAAATATAATAAGTTTCTCGAGAATCTAAAGGCATAAAACAGGCTTTTGGTGGATTCAAGAGCGCTTCTGCTCAAGAACAACGCTAACACCCGCAACATCACCCCCTATTGGCGGGTTACACTTGGTTATGGTCACACAGACCTGGTCGACCCCAGACAAAGATTTAAAGATACGCGTCATAATGCGGTTGCCAACATGTTCTAACAAACGAGAGGGCTTGGCCATTTCTTTACTTACAATGGACTGCAGGGCAACATAGTCAACGGTGTCTTCTAGTAAATCGCTATGTGCTGAGCGCTCGAGGTTCGCCGTAACACTTAGCTGCACCAAGTACTCACTGCCTATAATGGTTTCTTCTGCCAAACAACCGTGATGTGCGTACAGGCGAATGTCGTGTAGTTGTATTTTTCCCAAGCGAAATATTTTAGGGGTAAATGTACTTAAAATACCTCAGTTTTGGGACGGCAACACGGGCACGGGACGATGCGCTGACTTTTGGCTATAATACCTTCTTTTTGCTTCTGATTTGATATCTTTACACCTTATTAGGCGACACATGAGCGAAGAAAAAGGCTTAAACTTTATCGAGCATATCATCGAAAATGATTTGCGCAACGGCTACCAAAAAAACCAATTATGTTTTCGATTTCCCCCGGAACCGAACGGCTATTTGCATATTGGTCACGCTTCAGCTATCTGTCTTAATTTTGGCCTTGGTTTGCGTTACGGCGCGCCGGTTAATTTAAGGTTCGACGACACCAACCCCGCCAAGGAAGAACAAGAATTTGTCGACGCCATAAAAAAAGACGTGACTTGGCTCGGTTTTGAGTGGTCAAAAGAGTGTTACGCGTCCGACTATTTTGAACAGCTTTACCAATGGGCGATCACGCTTATTGATCAAGGAAAAGCCTATGTGGACTCACAATCGTCGGAAGAAATTGCCACACAAAAAGGCACCCCAACCCAAAAAGGCACCCCAAGCCCGTACCGCGACCGATCCATCGAAGAGAACAAACGCCTTTTCGCTGAGATGAAAGCAGGCCTGACAGCGCCAGGAGCCCAAGTGTTGCGCGCAAAAATTGACATGGAGGCATCCAATATGCTTATGAGGGACCCCATTATGTATCGTGTTCTACACAAAGCCCACCACCGCACCGGCAATGATTGGTCCATCTACCCAATGTATGATTGGGCGCATGGTGAAAGCGACTACATAGAACAAGTTTCACACTCATTTTGCACTCTAGAATTTCTACCCCACAGAGAGCTCTATGATTGGTTTATGGACCAGGTCTGCGCGACGGACAAAACAAGACCGAAGCAACGTGAATTCGCGCGCCGCAACTTAAGCCACACTGTGGTAAGTAAAAGAAAACTCATGCGCCTTGTCGCGGAAGGCCTTGTTAATGGGTGGGATGATCCACGCATGCCAACCATCTCTGGCTTGCGCCGAAGAGGCTATACCCCAGAATCTATTAAGGCCTTTGCGGAGGGTATCGGTGTTGGTAAGCGCGAAAACATGATCGACGTGGCCCACTTAGAGTTTTGCGCTCGAGAGGACCTCAACAAAAAGACAGACCGCGTCATGGCGGTGTTGGACCCAATCAAACTGGTTTTGACCAATTACCCAGAAGGCCAACAAGAGTGGTTGACCGCAGAGAACAATCCAGAAGACCAAAGCTCGGGAAATAGAACAATTCCTTTTTCGAGAAATTTATTTATAGAGCGCAACGACTTTCAAGAAGAGGCAAATGCCAAGTATTTTCGCCTTACTATTGGCAAAGAAGTGCGCCTTAAGAATGGTTACATCATTAAAGGGGAGTCAGTGGTTAAAGACGCCGACGGAAGCCTTGTTGAGGTCCACGCAACATACGATGCAGACAGCAAAAGCGGCAGCGGTAGCGAAGCCTCCTTGCGTAAAGTAAAAGGAACGATTCATTGGGTGTCTGAAGCCCATGCCTTGGATGCTGAGGTGCGCCTTTACGATCGGTTGTTTACAGAAGCCGCTCCAGATGCCGATAAAGAGAAAGACTTTTTGGACTTTATCAACCCCACTTCACTAGAGATTATAACAGCAAAAGTAGAGCCCAGCCTAGCAGATGCGGCACCCGGCCGGCAGGTTCAATTTCAACGAACAGGCTATTTTGTTGTTGACCCAGACACCACCAAAGGACACCTAGTATTCAATCGGACGGTAGCCCTTCGCGACTCGTGGGGCAAAGTGGAGACAAATTAAGGGCCACCACCAACACCACTAAAACCCAATCCCTATTCTTGGGTGGGTTTTTTCTTGTCTTTAGGCTTAATCCCAAAGGTCGGGTTTTGGGCGATTTGATTTGCCGCGGAAAACGAAGTAATGAGCTGGGACAGCATATCGCTCCCCGCGTGTGGTGAATTCGGCATCAAGATCAAATTGCTTTGTGTGGCCTCACCAATAGACTGGAGGGTGTCATAGTGTTGGGTGACGACCAAAAGCGCAGAGGCTTCTTGGGAATTGATCCCGACATTATTGAGCACCTCAACAGACTCCTCTAAGCCTCGAGCGATTTCGCGACGCTGATCCGCGATACCACGCCCTTGTAGGCGCTTACTTTCTGCTTCGGCGCGCGCCTTAGCAACAATCTTGATGCGCTCAGCCTCAGCCTCATATTCTGCGGCTACTTTTTCGCGTTCGGCGGCGTTGATGCGGTTCATAGCGGCTTTTACCTGTACATCTGGATCGATGTCGGTTACCAGGGTTTTAATGATGTCATAACCATAATCAATCATGGCTTGGTTGAGTTCGCGTTTTACAGCAATAGCAACATCGTCCTTTCGTTCAAAAACATCGTCTAGCTTCATTTTTGGCACCTCTGCGCGCACGACATCAAATACATACGCAGTGATTTGGTCTTGAGGGTTTTCTAATCGGTAAAAGGCCTCATAAACCTTTTCTTTAATCACTTGGTATTGCACCGATATTTTGAGGCGCACAAAGACATCGTCCTTGGTTTTGGTTTCTACCAACACATCAAGTTGTTGTGTTTTGAGGTTGATGCGCCCAGAAATACGATCGATAAATGGAATTTTGAATTGAAGGCCAGAGGTGCGGGCGCTATGGAATTTACCGAAGCGCTCTATGACCGCAGCGGTTTGCTGTTTGACCGTAAAGACGAAGGCGACAAAAACCAGAATAGCCAATATAAAGAGAAAATAAAACAGAAGAGAGCTCATAAACACAGGGTTTTGGGTGAACAAACAAGATACAAAATAAACGTACATTTGAACGGTTAAAAACAAGATCAATGCGGCTAAAGACCCAATTCCTTTCTCTTATAATTTGCGGCGCGACCTCACTGATCCAAGCCCAATATGGCAACGATAACTACAACGTTAGCGGCCTTTTTTTGGGCATCACCACGCCAACACTGCACACTCAGGACCTTTTAATTAAATCAGGAAAGGGCCTTACAGGAGGGTATGTTTCTCGTGGAGAGATTTACAATAATTTTGATATGGAGTACGGGGTTATCTTTTTTCAAAATGAGCTCATGGTCCAAGGTCAAGAGAACAACACCCCAAAAGATGTTACGATGGATCTTTCGGGCGCGCAAATCAAATTACTTTTGGGCTACAACATTATAAGGAGGCATTTAAGCATCGACATGGGCCCTGTATTGAGCGTCAACAGCCCTTGGAAGGCACAACAAAAGGAACAAGAAAGCTTGGTTGTTGGGGGATACCAAGGACTCAAAATAGAAGACTTGTCTTCTGTCTCGCCCGTTCACGGGCACCTATCTGTTGGCTTAACGGGAGGTTTTGAGCACTTGCGCTTGAGCGCACAATACCAATACGGATTGACTAACTTTTTGGGACGATTAAACAAAACCAACCTGGAGCGGCCCTCAGGAGGATTTTCAGGGCAACTCGCCTGGACAACTCTAGGCGCCTATTTTTATTTCTAACCGAAAGACGTTATGGCGTAAGCAATGCGTTGTCGTGTTTCTTTTTGACCCAAAACCTCCATTATAGCAAACACATCAGGGCCCTGCATCGAGCCCACCAAGGCTAAACGCAAGGGCATCATCACCGCGCCTAAGCCAAAATCATTGTCTAGCGCCCAAGTCTTTGTGCGCTCAGAAAGGGCGTCTTGAGTAAAATCTGCAACACCGCCAAGGAAATCCCCTAGGCCCGACAACAAGACACAGGTGTTTGTTTTAACAGCTTTTTTAACCCCCTGCGGATCAAAAGCGGTTGGTGCTTCAAAAAAGAAGGCGCTCTGTGTCCAGAGATCCCTCACAAATGATGCACGCGGCTTGACCAATTCAATAATACGCGCCGTATCGAGCAGACCAGAGTTCACTCCTAAAGATTTTGTGTAAGTGCGATAGGCGGGCACTAATTCTGAATCAAGGATGTTTTGGAAGTAATGGTTTTGGAACCAAAGAGCCTTCTCAGGATCGAATTTAGCACCAGATTTCAACACGCGACTCAGATTAAAGGCAGTAATGAGTTCGTTTTTGGAAAAAACTTCTTGCTCGGTCCCTGGATTCCAACCAAGGAAGGCCAAGAGGTTTAAAACCGCGGCGGGCGCATAGCCTTGTTCGCGATATCCTGAGGAGACAACCCCCTCAGCGGCCCATTCTAATGGGAAAACAGGAAACCCACCAGCATCTCCATCACGCTTGCTCAATTTGCCTTTTCCAGAGGGCTTTAAAATCAAAGGCAGGTGCGCAAACTTGGGCGCCGTCCAGCCAAAAGACTCATAAAGAAGGACATGCAGCGCCAGTGAAGGCAACCACTCTTCGCCGCGAATAACATGGCTGATAGCCATTAAATGGTCATCCACAACATTGGCAAAATGATAAGTCGGCATGCCGTCACTTTTGAAAAGAATTTTATCATCCAAAACAGAGGTTTGTATGGTGACATCCCCACGAATCAAATCATTAAAAACCAGGGTTCTGTTTTCTGGGATTTTGAAGCGCACCACATAAGGTCGTCCGGCATCGAGATGTGTGGTTACCTCGGCGGGATTTCTGGTCAATGCATTGTTGAGGGTGTTACGATTGGCAACACCATAAGTAAAGGTCTGCCCCTGGGATTCTGCCTGAGCGCGCAATTCCGAGAGGTCTTCGGTGCTGTCGAAGGCGTAATAAGCGTGGCCCGAAGCAATCAATTGGGCAATGTAATCGTGATAAATAGCCTTTCGCTCGCTTTGGCGATAGGGGCCAAAACCACCTTCGCGGCCAGGGCCTTCATCATAAGGTATTTGCAACCAATCCAAAGCCTCACCTATGTATGATTCGGCACCAGGAACATAACGCGTTTGGTCGGTGTCTTCAATTCTCAAAACAAACGTTCCGTTGTGTTGTTTGGCAAACAGATAATTGAATAATGCTGTGCGCACCCCGCCAATATGTAATGGACCAGTGGGGCTAGGGGCAAAGCGTACGCGGACAGAGGAATTCATAGAGGGTTTTTAAGCAAGGCAAAGATACAATTCTAAGGCTTCATTTCCGAAGGAATGCGGGGGTTCATGATAAAAAACCAGAGCGGCGGAAGAAGGCTTAAAACGATCGATGTTGGATAGCCAAAAGGCATCTCAGGGCTTGTTTTGTGGTAATCAAGCAATTGATATTTTTTGCTCGAGCGAAAATGATGGTCGCTGTGGCGGGTGAGTTCGTACAATAAAATACGCCCCATAATATGGTTGCTGTTCCAGGAGTGGGTCTCTAATATGGGCTCATAGCGCCCAGACGGCCGGCGCTGTCGTTGCAGCCCATAATGCTCGATATAGTTGGTGGTTTCTAATAGCAAGACACTAATCAAAGCGACAACAATCGCGAAAAAAACCACGGAAGGCCCAAACACCACACCAACAAGACACAGGTAGGCGGTTTGGCACAACCCATACCACAAAAGGTCGTTTTTGAGAGAGAAACCACTGCGGTTTTGCTGCTTTAATATTTTTTTCTGAAGCACGGAGGCGCTTTTGATTTGCCCCGAAATTGAGCTGACCCAAAAGGAGTAAATAGACTGATTATAGAGGGCTGTAGCGGGATCGTTGGGTGTTGCGGCGTGTTGGTGGTGCCCGTAATTATGTTCTATATAAAAATGCATATATAGGGCAGGACACAACAGGGTTTTCGCCAAAACGCGTTCCCAGTGCCGGGTCCGATGGCCAAGCTCGTGTGCGACATTAATACCATTTGAACCCAAAACAATCCCCATGGAAAAAGTAAACCCAATCAATTCGATAGTCGTAAACCCGCCCATGGTAAAAGTGCGGAAGTAGTAAAACAACAACCCAAAAACCACAGGAATATTGAGGTACAATAACATGTCGAACATGAAGTTTTTGGCCTTAGACAGGCGCTGCGGGCCCTCCAGATTAATGGGATTACTCGGCAAGAGTAACTCCAAAACAGGAACCAAAACAAAAACAAACAAAGGCGTGGCATAAGCAAAAGGGCCCTTTAAAAAAAACGACAAACCCAATACCAGCGGAATGCTATACGCTGTTAAATACTTCAAATCTTTAAAAAATTCAGACACAGGCACTATATTTACGTTACATTAGTCTCAACCCTATATAGAGTGATAAGTGAGTGATTTTCAAGTCGTAGAAAATAAACTACAGCAATTTATTAAAAAATTCTATATCAATGAGTTGATTAGGGGAGCGATTCTTTATTTGGCCACAGGAGTTTTTTATTTTTTGCTGGTTTCTGGCGTCGAATATTTCTTCTGGTTGCCACCTGTTTGGCGGGCGGTTTTGTTTTGGTTGTTTATTGCGATAGAGTTTTCGTTGTGTTTTGTGTTTTTGCTTCGGCCACTCCTAAAGCTGCTGCACCTGCAAAAAGGGCTAACCAGCAAAGAGGCCGCCAAGATTATTGGTCGTCACTTTGCAGAAATTGATGACAAATTACTCAACGCCCTAGAGCTTAAAGAGCAATCAAAGGAATCTTCTGAGTTGCTGCTGGCGAGCATCGAGCAAAAAGCGGCCGAAATAAAAACCGTGTCATTTCGGCGTGCGATTAATTATTCCAAGAACCGGCGATACATTAAATATGTTGGCGTCCCGGTGTTGATTTTGTTGTTTATAAGTGTGTTTGGCGATTTAATGACTTTTTTAGAAGGATACAAGCGGGTGTCGAATTACACACAGGTCTACCAACCACCAGCGCCATATCGGTTTGTTATCATAAACGACACCTTGATGGCCAGAGATACAGAGCGGTTTGTTTTACAAGTCAAGACCATCGGCCAATCAACACCCAAAAAGGTGTTACTGACCTTTAACCAGCAGCAATATGTAATGACCGAAAAAAA
>Ga0209652_1000280_pt1 | contig 43605 bp, 45 predicted proteins | sample SaaInl74LU_5_DNA_FD_184641 | JGI IMG/M metagenome (GOLD analysis project Ga0209652, IMG submission 184641) | Marine microbial communities from expanding oxygen minimum zones in the Saanich Inlet - ESP_74LU_5_DNA (SPAdes) (version 2) | ecosystem: Environmental > Aquatic > Marine > Intertidal zone...
TTCGTACAACCAGGCACATCAACAATAATCAAATCGCCCTCACAAGAGCAGTTCTCTTGAACCATATCGTTTTCAGTAGCTGCATCGCCATCATCACAAGAGTCGCCCACCAAAATGCAAGTACCGTCATCAACAGTGGCCAAGTTGTTGAAGTTACAAGCTTGAACATTTGTGCATCCCAAGACTTCATTATCTGGGACGACCACCGCATTTGTACATGTCTCAAGAACACAATTTTGACCTGTCAGAATAACGCAAATTTCTACCAAACCTGGATTCGCCCAGAGCACATTTACGTTTGTTGTTGTTTGTCCGCTTTCAATAACACCACCAGAAACAGACCAGGTAATATCTGCATTTGGAACATCTTCTAGCGAGTAGGAACTCGAGGTAAACGCTGTTACTGAAGTTGGGCCAAGAATGATTCCCTCATTCAGAAATTCGCAACTACCATCATCTATGCTAGCAATTTCATTAAAATTGCAAGCTTGGGTATCAGTACAACCTGCGCAGGATTCATATTCACATGAATCATCTGAGCAGGTAGCGCTGATTGAGTAATTACAAGCTATTTCATCAGTACAACCAATTTCACCATTGCCTCCACACTCTCCACAAACATCATTAAAGAGGCAAGAACCGTTGTTAATGCTGGCCAAAGGATCATAATTACAAGCCATAGGATCAGTGCACCCTGCACAACTTTCAAGATCGCATAAAGATTCATCGTTACAAGCCCCACTGGGATCGTAATTACAAGCGTTGGGATTTAGACAAGTTGCATAAAGACAGGAGTTTGATGAAGTGCATGATGCACTAGGGTCATAGTTACAAGCCTGCGGGTCGAGACAAGCATCTGGGGTAATACAAGGTGTTTGTCCACTCAAAAGCAGATTCACCGCAGGACTAACGGAAGCTGATTTATAGAAATTCCCTTCATAGAAATCAACATAGTTCCCAGCAAATGAAGGCAAAAGCATCTCTTCAGCGAGAAGTCCAAATCCCAACTCTGGTGTTACCACCTTAACTAATGCTAGATAGTACTGACCATTTTCTGAGAAATTTTGAACCGCACCTGATTGATCAAAAAACAGATCAATGCGGGCTCCCAGCTGAGCAGCATCCAAAAGCTCTTGGGTAATGGTACCTACAGAAGATTCTCCTAGTAAATTTTGGACTTGTACGAAATTACCGAAAGTATAAGCTGTTCCTTGATCAACTTGATATAACTCAGCCTTAATTTGGCAACCAACTGTGCTAGCTGCAGAGATGTAGATACCCAAGCCTTCGATTTCGTCGGAATTTTTCAAATGATACACATTGCCCAAGCCCCATTCATTTTGTGTTCCATTCCAGATTCCAAAACCAGTGCTTGTTTCTGCAAAGGTGGTATAGCCATATTCATCCTCTCTTGTATATAATGTTGTTGAAAGGGAATTACCCGTTGCGCATTCGTCTCCTGTTATTTCACTGGTGAGAATATGTTGCCCGATTTCGCTTGGCCAAGGAAAAACATCTTGACGAATTGGAATAAAATTATTCTCAGCTAAAATCCCCTGTGGTCCATTAAAAACCACTGGAAAATCGACATTACCATTCCACAGTGTTTCTCCATTCAAGTTTCTATCCAAATTAAAAGTACTCTCTTGTTGGGAAAAATTCTCGGCAATCAAATAGCTCTCCACCTGGAAGTTCGTTGCTTGATTAGGAGTACAGGACCTTAATTGAACTAGTCCGGCAAAATCTTCGAATCCAGCTTCCGGTTGATCGTAAACATATTGCCTACTCAACTGAAAGTCATCAAGCAATGGTTCGTATACCTTTAAGTCGTCTATCATGTATTCTCCAACACTTCCAAACCAATGGAAACGCAACCAGATTTGGTTTGTATTACCAATGATCGATGAGATGTTAAGCCGGAAGGTATAAGGGTTTTGATTCCGAATGTTGCCAAAATCGAATAAGTTACCTCGCATGGCATTTGGATTTGTGTTAGAGGTTGACGGCCAATTTATTCCGTCAGTAGACACCTCGAGGAACATAAAATTCGTCAAAGCCTGCCCTGGATAGGTGCCATAAAAATCAAATTCTACAATTGCTCCTGAGGCGGAAGGAAGTTCAATGGGGCTTTCAGTCTGAATCCAGCAATTACTGCTAACAGGTTCTTGATAAGCATTGATCAAAGCGAAGCCATTTAGAGCTGTTGCTGAGTTGATTGTTTCAAGACCGCTAGAAGGAGTAATTCCAGCCCCACAAAGCCAAGAACCCACGCCTGTATTCCCCAAAGACCACGTTGAACAATCTGAGAAATCATTGGAGTAGACCAATTCCGCACAATCCAACGACCGATTTTCAATGCTTAATCGACGATTCGTCATCCCCTCTGATGTGCTTTGAAATTGAGCCCATCCACTCGAAATACCGAGGAGAAAAAAGGCAATAGACAGAAGGAAGGGGCTATTCATAAAATTAGGTTGACACATACTAAAGTTTAAAGTGTAGCAAAAGTAAAACAGCTAGCCTATAATTCACATTGCTATTGAGTACATTGCGATACATTCTTCACAGGCTGCTTGGAAGCTGCTTGGAAGCTGCTTGCAATTCAAACTTCAGGATGCATGATTCCCTATCTAAAGAATAAAGTAATTTCAAAATTTGGCCAAGCCGTTCTCACACTGGGAGACTGCAAGGAGCTATCGAAGGTTATTTTTGCCGAAACTCAAGAATTGCTGAATTACAATACGCTTCGCCGCATTTTCGGACTCATAAAACCCACTATGCCGCAAACCTATACCTTGGATGTCTTGAGCAAGTATGTAGGCTACTCTGATTACCAAGATTTTATTAAAGCTATGCCTTTTGACTATGACTGGTTTCATCTTTTTGAAACCTTTAATACTGATGATTTCAATGTCTCTCAGCTTTTGCTACAATCTCCTCCTGGCATCATCGGGTTGTTTTTACGAGAGTTGTTCATCATGAAGCGTTACCCCGATGCCCTTAAGGTGCTTAATAACCCCAACTTTAAATCATATTTAGATGATTATGACACTTTGATCATTATTGGAGGTGTAGTAGGTGCTGGTATTCGAATGGTGCCGATAGATCCTGATTTTCAATCTGACTTTTGTAAAAACCCAGTGTTTCAAGAAAGCATCTTGTGCATATTCGTGGATTATGAATCACTGAATGGGCATTATGGAACCCTTGTTTCTAAATCCCTAGAATATCCTGGGAAAAACGATTACTTCTTTCAAGGCGTCTTGAACCTCCAACATTTTTTAAATCTTAAGGCCTTGCCTTATTCGCCCAGTGAAATGCAGATTACCGCCAACACTCATCCCATTTTGATGAGCCGTATTGTTTCCAATAAAATCTTATGGAATAGAACGAACGGATTCAAATTGAGCGATGGAATTGAGGAACATGCTGCATTTCTCGATCGTCACGAGGCGAACAACATTATTGGGTGGCACGAAATCATGATTGTGGCTTTACTCCTCGACGATGCTGATTTGTATCGTGCGATTGAGAACCACATCAACACGGATGACATTCAAGCGCTTTATCATTTCCATCATTATCATTTGTACCTGTTGTTTAAAATAGCCCATCAAACTGCTTTAGGTAAGCAGAACGCCGCTAGCCTTCAACTGGAAGATTTCCAAGAAAACAAGCTGCGTTATTCCTATTTGCCTTTGCTGCGTTTCTTCATTCACCGAAACACCTACAGGCTGAGCTCAGCGTCAGAAGAGAAGCAGCGAGCTTTGGCGCAACTTCAGGACCTTGCAAAACGTTTAGCGCATCCTTATTTGGTGCAACAACTACCTACTTGATTAGCCTAACATGGGCCAGACAACTTTGTCATCAAGAAGCAATCGACCACAATGTATACAAACAAAAAGCCTAGGCGAACCTAGGCTTTTCTATTGATCATCTGAAATAACTCCGTCAGCTAAGCTATGAAACTAGCCTTTTGAGATATTCTAAGATATACAAGGGAATTGATTAAGCAAACATTCGCCTTCAGTTTTAAACTTTTTTTCAATTTTTTAGTGATGGATGGCCTCCCGCATTCGGGCTATTTGACCGCCACCAACTGAGTTAGTCTACCATAGCTGGTATTCACTTCAACAACATAAGTGCCTTGTGCTAGCACTGATGCATCGAAGAAGAATTTCTGTTCTCCTGATTTAATTTGCCCAGAGTGGATTTCTTGGATGATTCTTCCCGTCATGTCTAACAAGCGAACAGTTCCATTCGTAGCCACTTTGAAGTTCAAAGGCACACAGGTAATGGCCGATGCTGGGTTAGGGAATACCGCTTGAAAATCTGCAAAAGCCAATTGATCCACTCCTACCAATTGAGTCAGCACGTCGAAAGACCAATAGCCTTCTGGTGCTGGCATTGGCCGAACTTGCTCTTTCCCACTCATCGCCGTTGCCTGAATGTAATATTCGATGGTAGCACCAAAAGCTTGAGCAGGAATGTTTGCTTCCCAATTGTCGTTATCTGTTGCCATCATGTTCACCATTTGATAGTCGCTTTCACCATTTAATCTCCAATAAAGATTAGCTGAAGCAATTCCAGATCGGTGTCTTATGTTGGCCACCACAGCATAAGGGTTTTGATCGTCTTCCGTATCTAGAAGCGCTTGGTGGCTGATGAGCAAGGGGTCTTCCACACCTACGCTATGCGTGATGCAGTGAATCGCTCCCGAGAGGCTGATGATGTCACTCCCTTGGTTATCGCAGTCGATGCCTACGATGTTGTATCCCGGTAAAGACTCTTCCCAAATGCGAATGGCCGTGGTATCGTACTCTTCGTAATAGGTGGGAAGAAGGACGGTTTTATTCACGAATACCGCATTGGAGTAAGTATTATAACTCGCGTTGTTTTGATTGATGAGTGGGTATTGTGTTCCGTCTGGCGGTACAGGAATTCTAATCAAGCGGTAAGGTGTTCCGTAAACGCTGGTGAAATTGCTCAGCACGTATTCCATGTTCGCTTCGATTTGCGGACCATCAGAAACGCCAGCAGGGTATTCGCTAACGAGCAGTGTTTCCTCATCCAACAACTTCATGTGCATGTCGATGTGGTGAATAAGGTCGTTGGGGAGGTTGGTCATTTTGATGTAGCGATTCAAGCCCATCCAATCGCCCATAATATCGTCGATTTGCGCTTCATCTTTTGTAGAAACGTCGTAAGGGTTTCCTGCTTCGTTTTCTTCCAAAATCAGTTCTGAGGCGAAGGCCGTACCGAAACCATCCGACATAAAATTCCCTCCCGTATTTACTAGGTCGCTCGGTGCATCGGTGGTACAATACAAGGGAACATTCAAGTATTCAGCGATTGCGGCTGGCGAAGCATCATCAAGTGGCCGCGGACGATTGTAGATCCAATCTACCAAAATTCGATCGTCAATTTCATTTCCATACACGGTGTTAGCAGCGTAGTCTCTCATCCAAATGGAATTGAATTCCGCATCGAGAATGGTAATGTTGGAAAAATCGGTGATCGCTGGTCCGCCAGCGTTCACGCTCGACAAGTATTGTTCTGTTTCTGCTACATCTTCGCTCAAGATAATGACTTCACACTCGAGCATGGCCGCAGAGGTAATTTGCTTTAAGATGGGGAAAAAGAAGGCCCAAGAAATGGTTAAAGCTTCAATTTCTTCCCATTCAGCCATGGTTCTAAGTGAGCTGTAATCTTCACTAGGGGCCGTTGTTATCCCTCTTGAGTTGTTTGAAGCTCCAAAGTCGTAGTGGCGCATCATGTCTAACTCTTCCGGAGTGGCATATCTAGGAAGTACTTGTTCGTCTTGCTGCGCATGCATCGCTACAGCAGAAAAGATGCAAAGGAGAGTAAAGATTCGTTTCATAGTGCTAAAGATACAAGCAAAGCGGCAATCACCCGAACAAAAACATTCATTCGATTGAGTTTCCAACTCCTTCGTCTCTCAGATGGAGTTGCGAGAATGATGCAAAAACGAACGAAATCAATTGCTTAAATTAATTTGAGTAGGGTGAATTCATCGATATGATGTCCTCCTTGAAAACGCAGTAAATCATACTCGATATTCGCTTGATCAAGCAAGTCTTGTAATTCGATAATGTGCTGCGATTTGATGAATTCATCGTTATCACCAATAACTAGAGTAAGCTTGGTGTTTTTAAGTTTCGCTTTAACCTCTCCCAAGGGTAAATCTGTTGGAAAAGAACCCGCCCACATGATCACATGATCAAAGCTTACATCGCCCAAACAAAGCCACCTCATTGCAGTAGCACATCCTTGGGAAAAACCAAAGAGCACCCGTTCTAGCTTGTCATTGGCGCGTTCATTATTGTGATGAAGTGCGTTTAAGACTTGAATGTAATTAGCAATATCTGTTTCGCGATCTTCCTTGGTCATCCAAGATGCTCCTACCCTTCCTGAGCTTCCTTCAAGGTAAAAACGATGCAAACCTTCTGGTGCAGTCACATGAATTCCATTTGCAGAAAGCTTGGTGAATTTTTTAATGAAGTACCTCGCTAGCTGACCGTAACCGTGTAAAACGTACCAATGTGCCCTAGCTTGGCCTTCGGCTTTTAATTGAAAGTATCGGCAGTTTAATGGAACGGAGATGTACTGCTCTTCCATTAATATGCGATCACGATTTGGGTGGTGGTGAAGGCCGGACAAAAAAGTGAATCTACCGTAGTTATAGTGGTATCGCTTTTAGTGACCTCATAGACGTACTTGATTAAAAAGTCGCCATAGATTTGACAGTTCTTGGTGCTATCCACATCGGTTCCGTTGAGAACAATAAAATCGTTGTTACAACAAAAGCAGTCGTCAAAGATCGCATTGAGGTAGCGAAATCTGATCTGATCTTGGTTGTTCCAGGGGTTTTCATTGACAATCCTTAGTTCCACTTCTGCTTCTGCGTTGATGGTTGCGTTTTGCATGTAGGCTTGGTCCAAGGAAATGTCTTCGGGGTTGATGTCTATGGTTTTGGTGAAGTAGCCGTCTTTAGAAAATTCAATTTGGTATTCAACGGCATTCTTACGCTCGAAATCTATTGAATAGTCGCCATTTCCACTGGTACTTGTTTCCGCAGCTGTTTGGAAAGAAGAATTGAAGGCACCTCCTTCGAGCACCTTTTCTTTGAACTTCACATTAGCTGATGACAGTCCATTATTGTTTCTCCCATCCCTTACTTTTCCAGCAACGGAAAGGCTATCTATATTTTCTTTTTTGCATGATGGCAGTAATATTAGCCCACACATACACAAGATAAATAATTGCTTCACGACTCCATGGTTTGATAGTGCTGATAGGTACTCATGATCCTCTTCACGTATTTATAAGCTTCTTCGCCTCTACAATACCCGTGTTTGACCACATCTAAGGTAAAGTATTCGCTTTGACTCTTTAGCAACAAACAATCAGCAACGTTGTTTTCCCAAATTTGCGGGTTTTTATTTAAATAAGTCGCAATTTTTTGAGCATCGAGTACGTGTCCGGGACCAACATTGTACGATGCCAATATAAATTTGAGTCGTTCATTTCTATCGGGAACACGTTTCTCCCAGAATTTCTCGAGGTATTTCAAATAGCTCACTCCAGCCTTAATATTTGCGGAGCTGCTTGCCGTTGAATCGATTCCGAAACGTTCTGCTGTATTCGGCATCAGTTGCATGAGTCCGAAAGCTCCTGCCCACGACCTTGCGTTGGGGTTGAATCTACTTTCATGATAGATCATGCTTGCCAGCAACCTCCAATCCCATTCGAGTCGTTGACTCTCTTTCTTAATCGCATCATCAAACAAGGAAATGCCATTCCCATTAAGCGAAGAGTATTCACTTTGTGTTCTGTCTTTTTGATCTTTGCTTGATTCGAAATACTTTTTGTGGGCGAAGGTGAGTTTTCGCTGACCAACAGCAGAGCCAATCCAATCGTTTAAGGCGGCGAGCAATTCTGAACTGTTTGGTCGCAGTGCCCAAGCGATATCTTGCTCAAAACTGATGGGCGTTTTTACGTCCAGTTGTGGATAGTAGGTTTGATTGAGAAGGGCTACATTTTCATCTGCAACCGTGTATGGTATTTGTCCTTCTGCTACCAATCGAATAAGTTGCTCGCTATCAATGTTTCCTGATGCACTGATGATATTAATGTCTTTACCAATTTCGTCTTGAACACTTTGTAAACGGCTATAGAACGAAGAATATTCGTGCACATAGATATCGAGATCAGCGAGTTCTTTCAAATCTCTAATCAGGCTATCTTCGAGCTGACTCGCCTTAAGGTCGTACCACTTATTGGGTTTTCTTTGCACCAAGACCTGTCTGGTGGTGAGCAAAGGTTTGGTGAATTCAACTTTATCTTTTCTTTCTGAAGTTACGGTAAGATTGCAGGCGATGAGGTCTCCTTTTCCGGAGTGGAGGTGATCGAACATATCGTTCAAATCTTCCATCACGATGATTTCTAGGGCAAGGCCTTCAGACTTGGCGAAGTCGTTGAGCATTTCATAATCATAACCCATGGGTTGTCCTCGATAGAGGTAGTAGCTGCTTGAGCTATTTTCAGTGAGCACAACCAATTTTCCTCGTTGCCTAATGGCATCAAGATCGCGAACAATGATCTCTTTCTTTGGGTGTTCGATGAGCTTTGATTCCTTCTTTTTATCGAAGTTACAAGCGGTCATCAGAGAAAAAGCCAATCCGAGCAGCAGGTATGTCTTCACGAACTCTTGCATGCGTACTATCTTCAATTTACGAAGAAAAATAAAGGGGCCTAATGACCCCTTTACGTAAGTTATGAAGAAAAATTGCTTATTTCTTTGCGAATTTCTCAGTCATCGAGTCGAAACTGATGTAATATTCTCCTTTGGGAAGATTGCTCATGTCGGCTTCCAATCCAAAACCTCGCTTTACAATTTGTCCGTAAACATTATACAACTCGTAGTTTGTTTCGGCGCTGAACACAAGGCGTTCTAGTTTCTTATCGTAAGTAAACGTGATTGGTGCTTTGTCTGAGATGTATTCTGCACTTCCTGATTTTCTCACTTGACCTTCGTAGCTGCGTTGAACTACTCTGAATTTGTTCACCCCTGAAATTGGCGTTGTTTGGAAGCTGTAGGAGTTTTTAACTGAAGTTCCATTTCCTGTTACTTCTCCAACATTCACCCATTTATTCCACTTGTATTGTTGGATAATGAAAGGCAATTTTCCTTGTTCGTTGGTTGTTTCCCATTTCAAAAGACCTCCATTACTAATATCAATGCTCGTAGCATCAAAGGTTGGTTGAGGTTCTAGGGCTCCAGGGTTAAGGATTCTCGGTTCGCAACCCTCTTTGTACTTGATTGAGACCACTACATCATCTCCTAATTTGAAACCATAGATAGATAGATCTACTTCAAAAGCATTGGAGTTGATTTCGTCTGAAGTTACATCACCGTTGACAAGAACTTCGTAAACACAAAATCCAACTCCTTCGGCAGAAATACTATTGATGATGTAAACGTTTTTTTGTTGGTACTTACCTTCGAGCACAATGGTTCCTGCAAAGCCAGTAAGACTCGCAAGCACAGTAAGAAGGACAAGAGCAAAATTTTTCATTCTGAGTGACGTAATTAGTGAAGAGCTCAGTCAAATATAGCATTTTCGCATTGATGCTGAACACTCATTTTTTCCGCTAAGTTTGGACGAAATTAGCATATTTCTCCGAACAAGCATTGACTATATGCGGGAAAAAACGCTCAAATTCAGTAAGAAAAAAGACTTTGTTCTCTTTAAACAAGCTTGGAACGTTTTCTAAGCCACTATTGTGCTTAATTCTTCGCGCCAAACCGAAGCATGAATTTTCCAAGCCTTCAAAGGTGCTATAACGCAATAACCACTGATATTTTATCATCGCTTGAAGTAATTTTTTTGCTTCTGGCGTGAGGTATTCTACTTGCGCTTCAAGGGATTGATGAACCCATGCTACAAAATCTGGGAGCGCTTGTTCAGACCATACTGGCCAAGTTAATCCAAGGCAATGATCGTGGATCAAGTCCATCGCCACACCAGCAAACTTCCCTGTAATTGGTCGCAAAAGTTCTTTGGTGGCTTCATTCGCCGGGAAATGGTCGGTGTAATCATCAATAAAGCGATGAAGCACTATACCGTTATAAATGGGCTTTGGGAAATACTCAAAGTGCCTGCCCTTGATAAAATCTCCAAGCAAGTTTCCAACTACCACGCCGGGATTGTTCTGACTGAGGTAAAAATGGGCGAGGTAGTTCACTTGTTGGTAGGGCCTTTTGTTTGATGATCACTTATTCAACTCCACTAATCGAGCAAGCTCTTCGTTCACCGCACTGGTGTATTCGAGATCGAAAACGATGGATTCGGTCTCCGTATCGAACTCTGCAATGCCCATTGGGGTGTCGCTCAAGTACTCTAGAATAATCCCATTATTGGTTTTGAAGAGGCCAACATCCATTTCTAGATCATACTGACCAAGTCCTGCGCTCTGATTACTTAAATCGATAACAATCTTTTTTGGTGCATAGCCAATGGCGTTCACCATAAAGGTATGTTTCGCACCTGGGTGCAATAAGAACTCTGCCATTCCCTCTTGAAGGTTCATGTTGCCTTGTTCAGTGCTTCCCTGTACTTCGCTCAATAGAGATAAATTTACTGGAAGCAAGTTATCTGTTTCTTGATCGTAAGCCAAAAGCTTCACATTCACCACATCGCGATGAAGATCATAGGTGCCCAAGGTGTCATCTGTCAAGCCCAAATAAGCCAAAGGTGATTGTTCAATGGTGTTTCTTCCCCACATGCTTCGGTCGAAATTGGCATCGATGGTATTCACCAAGTCTGCCTCATAAATCACATCAGCACCACGTACTTTATAGATGTAGCGCAGCGGCATTCCGGGCACTACGTTCTGGTTCATCCAAGCGTTAGGAATGTTAGGAGCATAGTACACTTCAATACTGTCGTTTTCAGCAGTCAAGCCCCAACCGTGTTTACAGTTCACCCCCATGATGACTTCACGTTTTTCTGACTCGATGAAAGACTCAATCAAAGGTGAAGAGAGGTATTCTTTTAGAAACACGCCATCAAGCAGACAAGAAACAGCATAGGTTTTGCCTTTTTCTTGAATCCACAAGGAATCACCATGTACCCATTCTTGGTACAAACCAACCTCAGCGTTTCGCTGAACGGTAAACATGGAGTCGCTAAAAATCTGATAAGTAACACGATCACCAAAGTAAGTGAAAACCATCTTTTCCACATCTGGATCTGGTGAATTGATGTGGTATTGCACCTCAAGAGGTAAAGTCATTGCTGGCTCTTCATTCGAGCATGAGGCAAAGAACATGAGGCTACAAAATGCAACAAGAGGAGCTATCCTTGATTTCTTCATGGCTGTTAATGTGGTGTTAATTCGTTGAGCAAAGATGAGAAAACCATTACTTTTATTGCGTGAGTAGAAAAACGATTTACGCTTTGATCATTTTGGCGGTCATTTCCTTGAGTGGAATTGTCGTTACACAAATCTATTGGGTTCGTCAGGCCTACACGCTTCAAGAGAAAGAGGTTAACGACCGCATCGTTATTGCCATGTCTACCGTGGTTCAGCGGATTTTAGAAATGAACCAAGACTCTTCTTTTGTTGAACCGGTTGAACAAGTTTCTGCCAATTTCTACACCGCCAACATCAACGACACCCTGCACCCCTATCTTCTTGAGGCTTTGCTTCGCGATGAATTTACCAGTTCAAATCTTCTGAACGATTTTGAATACGGCATTTACGATTGCTTTAACGACAGCATTGTGTTTGGTGGAAAAGTTGTTTTCGACCAAGAGCAGGGGAAGCCTCAAGGTACAGCTACCAATATTCAGAAAAAGTTTGAGAAAGACGGACATTACTTCGGCATCTATTTCCCTGCGAAATCGAGCATGATTTTAGGTAAAATGGACTTCTGGATTTTCAGTAGTTTATTGATTGTGCTCGTGGTGGTTTTCTTTGCTTATGCTATTTTCATCATCCTAAAACAAAAGCGACTGAGCGAGGTCAAAACCGACTTCATCAATAACATGACCCACGAGCTGAAAACGCCCATTTCTACCATTGGGATTTCCAGCGAAGTACTTATGGGTGAAGGCATTGCTTTGCAACCCGATCGCTTAAAGCACTATGCTCAGATCATTCGAAGTGAAAACCTTCGTTTAAAAAATCAGGTCGAAAAAGTACTGTCCATTGCCACTTTGAGTCCGGGTAAAGGCGATTGGAAAAAGGAGTGGGTAGACATGCACCAAGTGATTTCACAGGCCGTGGCTTCGAGTGAAATTTTAGCTCAGGGTTTGGCCGGAGAAATTAAAACCCAGCTGAGTGCTTCAGCTCATCAGGTTTATGGCGACCCCGTTCACCTCACCAATATTCTCTACAATTTATTGGATAATGCTTTGAAGTATTGTGAAACTGAGGCGCAAATTTTGGTGAGCACGGAAAACATCAAAGACAAGCTTTACATCTCCATTCAGGATAATGGAATTGGGATTGCTAGAAAGCACCACAGGAGTGTTTTTGATCGGTTTTTCCGCGTTCCAACCGGTGATGTTCACAACGTCAAAGGTTTTGGCTTGGGCTTGTATTATGTGACTAGTGTGGTAGAAGCTCATGGCGGGAAAATTGAACTTCAAAGTGAATTGGGGAAAGGGAGTACATTTACCTTGATTTTACAAGCCAATCAAAATGAGTAAAGCGCGTATTCTTTTAGTTGAAGATGATTTTAATCTTGGATTTGTGATCCAAGACCTACTGAAGATGGAAGGCTATACCGTTCATTTGAGCAAAGACGGCAAAGAAGGTTTGATGCAGTTCAACAAAGAAGAATACAATTTGTGTTTGCTCGATGTGATGATTCCGAAAAAGGACGGTTTTAGTTTGGCTGAAGACATCCGTAAAATCAATGCTTCGGTTCCTATCATCTTCATTACAGCGAAGGGGATGCAAGAAGATCGCATTCGAGGATTAAAAATTGGGGCTGATGATTACATCACCAAGCCTTTCAGCAATGAGGAGTTTTTATTGCGTGTTGAAGCCGTTCTTCGCAGGAGTTTTGGCGACGTTAAAACCGTGCAGGATGAGTACCAAATTGGAAGCTACACCTTCAACATGAGCACTTACGAATTGCTTCACCCAGAAGAATCTCGCAAGCTCACAAAAAAGGAAGCCGATTTACTCAAATTGCTTTGTCAGCATCAAGGACAAGTGCTCGAGCGGGAATTGGTGGCCAACATGGTTTGGGGTGACGACAGCTATTTTGTAGGCCGAAGCATGGATGTGTTCATCACAAAATTACGCAAGTACCTCAAGCGCGATGAGCAAGTAAGCATCACGAACATTCATGGTGTGGGCTTTAAGCTAGAATCTTAAGATCAAAACCCCGCCTTTAAATACCTCATTTGGTTTTAAAAATTCGTTTCCAAGAAGGAAGCGTTCCACAAGTCATCGCCGGCATCGAAATCGTTCGGCTCATAAAACTCATTCAGCAAATCTTGGTTCACCTTAATTAAGTACAAGGTATCTTCTGTAGGTACTTCGAGCACCTCTAGCTTGATGTTGTTGGCTGTTTTTAAACTTTGGATGTCTTGAGGTCCGAAGCCGTAAGGGTACTTTTGACGAATTAACTTTTTCTCGACGTCTGTCAATGAAGAAAAACTTTTGATGGTACGTTTCATGGCGAAATGATTAAAGGGTTAAATATTCATTGTCCACGCCTCTTCAATATCAACGTTGTTTAAGTTGGATTAAATTAAGCAATTCTACCTAGAGTTTCAAGTACTAATAATAGGCCAATCCACTGTAGGATTTTTCCTAAGAGTAGGATTAAAAAAGCTTGCCACTTCCTTCTCTTTTCAGAATGGAATACCTTTGAACAAAATAGACCTCATGAAGGATATTGAAGGAAGAGAAGACATCGACCTATTGGTAGACACCTTTTATGGAAAGGTTCAAAAAGATGCTGTTATTGGTCCGTTTTTTAATGACGTAGCGAAGGTCAACTGGGACGAGCATTTACCTCACCTCAAAGATTTTTGGGAGGCCGGACTCTTTCATACGGTTGGATTTAAGGGAAACATCATTAAAACCCATCAAGACCTAAATGCTAAGTCGAGCATGAAGAAGGAGCACTTTGATCATTGGGTAGCCCTTTTCTCGGGAACGGTTGATGAACTGTTTCAGGGTCCAAATGCCGAAGCAGCCAAACAAAAGGCTTGGAGCATGAGCGTGGTGATTCAGATGAAAATTTGAATTAACTCCTGAGAACAAAGCCTCGGGAGTTATCTTCATTTAGAAGTTTATTCTCAAGCTGCTGTAGAAATTTCTACCAGCTCCTGAAACTCCAGAGCTGTAAGGACGATAGCGCTGATCGTCTAAATTTTCAATTCCACAGCTCAAACTAAAGTTCTCATTGATTTGGTACATCGCCCTCATGTTGATGGTGTACCAAGCCGGGGCATAAGTGTTGCCATTAGAATCTTTAGCATACATCTCTACCTTAGCTTGTTCTTCCAGCGCTAAATCTTCATGAGCCACCTCTCCTTGGTATTGAGCAAAAAGCTGTAGGGTCAAATCTTTCGCTTTATAGGTAAATCTACTCACCCCAAACCAAGGCGCTGCATGTCGAGATGCGCTGGTACTTCCATCATCCAACTCTTCCTCACCAACTTGGTAGTTGAAATCGCTAGAAAAAGTAAACCCTGCGCCCAATTTCAATTCCAAACTCGCCTGCACACCATAAACTCGAGATTGTGCTGCGTTTTGAATGGCTTGAACCTGACTCAGTTCACCGGCATATAGTATGCTATCTTGTCCGTTCAAAGTAAAGTTTCTTCGAACCATAGCATTGTCGAGGAAGGTATAATACACGCTCGCATCAAACTTCAAACGTTCATTGAACACCTTACCAAGACTGAAATCTGCCGTGTAAGCTGTTTCCGCTTCTAAATCTGGGTTAGGTACCGTCACTGCTCCTGGTTCAGAATCAAACACCTTCCCGATGTCATCCACATTTGGCGCTCTGAAAGCACTTGAGAGGTTCATGCTCATCACCCAAGATGATGAAGGCCTGAAGACCATGCCCAGGTTTGCTGTAAAAGCGGAATTGCTCGAATTTGCACTCGTAAAAGGCAAGTCATAAAATTCCGGATTAAAAGTAGCATCGATGCCATATTGGGTAAATCGAAGCCCGCCTTGCATCAGGTATTTCTCATTAAAGCGGTGTTGGGAATTGACGAAGGCCCCAAAGGTGTTCCAGTTGGCCTGAGGGTAACGAGCTGCAGCCACTTGTTGCTCTCCCGTAGTGATGTTCAATTCTTCTCCTGTGGAGCTTACCTCATTCAAGACGTACTCCGCACCATAGCTCAGGGTGTTCTTTTTAGAGAGGAATCGAACAAAATTCAGGTTGATACTTGAAGCCGCTACTTGTTCGGTTTGAGTGCTTCTAACATCGCCTTGGAAAGCCCTATCGATTCTACTTTCCTCGAAATTTTGGTAGGCCAAACTGATGTTCATTTGATCATAGAACGCGTTGTTCCCGCTGTGTTCGATTTGCAAGTGGTTCATCATCCAAACTTGCGGACCATAATTCCACTCTGCATGTCTTGGCAGGCCGTTTCGTGTTCTATTGTGACGGTCGTAACGCCCATAAGGCGATGTTTCCGAATAATGCAGCGCGTAGTTAATGTCCCAAGCTTTATTCGGACTGAACCTCAGTTTCTGCATGAAGTTTTTCTGCGAGTAGGCGGTGGGTATTTGTAGGCGCTCATCTTCCTGATAAACCACCACATCTGCGCTATCTTGAAGTTGAACATGAAAGGGTCTCAGGTAATCCTCCGGCCCATTACTCCCCTGCAATAAATGGCCGAAATCAAAAGAAGAAAAGCTGGTGAGCATGGCCCATTTTTTCCAACCAACATTGACATCGAAGTGTCCGGTTCTTTCGTTATTTGCTGATGACACTCGGAAATCTGCCTTACCAGAAACAAGTGTTTCCTTGTTCAGCGAAAGTTGGGCTTTGAGGCTTTGAAAGCTCATCACACCACCAATCGCGTCGGAGCCGTACATCACCGATCCTGGTCCGAAAAGCACCTCTGTGCGTTCAATAGCGAATGGATCGAGCGAAATGACGTTTTGGATGTTCCCTCCGCGAAAAATCGCTGTATTCATTCGAACACCGTCTACCGTGTATAGGAGTCGGTTAGTTGCAAAGCCCCGAATCATTGGACTTCCGCCACCTTGTTGACTTTTTTGGATGAACACCTTGATTGAAACCCTCAGGACAGTTAATTCATCTAAGTAGAAAGCAATTACTTTCGACACTACAGAAGAAAGATTTTTCCACCCATCTTAGGAACACAAGCCATTTCTATAAACAAGAGCGAGAAACAGAATGAGAATGAAGTAAAAAGCAGAGATAAAAACTTGCTTCGCTTCGTTTTTACTCTGCTTTTTGTACTCGGAGCGGGGGTCGAACCCGCACGGCCATTACTGGCCACAGGATTTTAAGTCCTGCGTGTCTACCAATTCCACCATCCGAGCAGCCATTTAAAAAAAAACCTCCCGCCACTGACGAGAGGAAAAAAGAGCGAGAAACGAGACTCGAACTCGCGACCCCAACCTTGGCAAGGTTGTGCTCTACCAACTGAGCTATTCTCGCATTCCACCTTCCGTGGAAGTGGACGACAAAATTAAACGTTTTTTTAATCGGGTCAAGTCTTGTCCCGATTTTTTTTATCCTTAAGAAAAAATAGCTTGAATTGCCTCTAAAACTGCTGTAGTTGCGCCCGTTTTACTGTGCACGTAGTCTTTGGCATTTCTACCAGATTGTTGCCTCAAATCAAGATTTTCTCGCATTTGATCTACCAGCCTATTGAATTCTCCCACCTCCTTGAAGGCAAATCCAGCTTGGTGATGGAGAAGATCGTGGATCTCTTGAAAACGCCCATAATTTGGTCCAAATAGTACGGGCACTCCATAGGCTGCGGCTTCCAAGGTATTGTGCACTCCCTTGCCAAAACCTCCTCCAATTACAGCAAGATCAGCATAACGATAAATGCGGTTCAGCAGGCCTATTTGATCAATAATCAATACCCGAGCAGCTGCCAAGTCGGCCGTTCGCGCTTCAGAAAAACACAAAGCCTCGGGGAAGAGTGCTTTAATTTGTTCGATGTGTTTCTCGTCAACCTCATGAGGAACGATGATCCAATTTTCATTGCTATTTACAAGCAAACGATCCGAAAGCATCTTTTCCTCCTGAGGCCAAGAACTCCCCATCACCCCAACAAAAGGAGCGCCTTCGCAAAACAAGTCAATCATAGGAATGGGCTTCGCTTCACTCACCACCTCCACTACACGATCAAAGCGGGTATCTCCACTCAAGCTCGAAGTAAGGCCAATGCTAGCCAACAAGTCTTGACTCTCTTGATTCTGCACAAAGAGCTTCGAAAAGCCTTTCAAACCTTTCACAAACCAAGACCCGTATGCTTTAAAAAAATACTGGGATGGTCGGAATATCCCTGAAACCAAAAAATGTGATACCCCCTCCTTCCTCAAGGCGCTCAAAAAGAAAAACCAAAAGTCATACTTCACAAACACCACCGCTTTAGGCTTTAAACTACGAACGAAATAACGCGCGTTTGACGGGGTGTCTAAAGGCAAGTACATAACGGCATCTGCATACGGGTAGTCTTTTCGAATCTCGTAGCCGCTGGGACTAAAAAAAGTAAGTAAAACAGGCCTTTGTGGGTTTGCCTTCTTAATGGCTTCTATCACAGGTCTTCCTTGTTCAAACTCTCCCAATGAAGAACAATGCACCCAAACACATGGGGCATCGAATTTCAGGGCATCGAGTTGTTTTTTCCAATCTCGTCTGCCCTTCAGCCACAATCGCGCTTTTGGAGAAGATAGCGCAGCAAAGCGCACTCCGAGTGCGTATAAGAGGATTCCGATGTAATAGAAAAACCCCATCAATCGTAGTAGAATTCAGGACCCTGTCTTCTATAGAAATGAATGATCCAACCTGCTTTAAAACCTAACAAAAAGTCGAAACGTGGGTCGTTATCAACCGTTTGCGTGTCAAAATTGAAGTCTCTTCGCCCAGCAGTAAAACCTTGATAGGCTTCAAAACCAACTACGAAATTCACCAAACGATTAGAGCTCATGTGATAATATCCTACGAATTGATTGAATAACAAACCATTGGTGAGCCGATCATAACCTTTCAAATACTCATCCCTCAAAAAAGGCAGGTCGTTGATTTGTTGTTCGATGCGAATCTTGTGCTGAATGTAGCCCACACCACCGCGGAGTAGCAAGCCAGAGTTTTGATTTGGTCCGAAAACAGGAAAAACTTTCCCCACATTCAAAGTGGCTGTCCACCCGCGCTGTTGAATCAACAATTCGGCAGGTTTTCCTTCCAAGTCAATAATTTCACCTTGATCGGTCATGAGGTTGGTCAACAAGCCCGGTTCAGTAACCTTATTCCCGTAAAGAAAGTTAAAGTCCCCTCCGAAAAAATAGTTTTTTCTGTTTTTGATGTAGAAATCTGCACCAACAGCACTGTTCGCCCCAAAACGTTTAGCGAGATCACCACCCGGAAATTGGTAAGCGTAATGAACCGTAATGTGTGGCGCAAAAACGATGCTATCATTGAGGTTCCGCTCTTGTGCACTCAATGAAGTACTCAAGGTCAAGCAGAGCGCGCAGCTTATGATAAAACAATAAATAGATCTAATCATTCAGCGAAGATAAAAGAAAGCAAATTGCCATGAAACGGGCACATGAGAGAAAAGTCAACTTTAATGACAAGTCAAAGCCCAAGTTCATCACCTCCGAGCGCTTAAAAAATTGGTATATTCGCAGCGCTAATTAGTGTCGAAATATGGCCAACATTCAAATGGTTGACCTCAAAGGTCAATATGAAAAAATCCGCACAGAAGTAGATCAAGCGATCAATGAAGTAGTGCGTTCTTCCGCATTCATTAACGGTCCGGAAGTAAAAGACTTTCAAACAGAACTCGAAGAATACCTCGGTGTTAAGCACGTGATTCCATGTGCGAATGGAACCGACGCCCTTCAAATTGCCATGATGGCGCTTGATTTGAAAGAGGGTGATGAAGTGATTACCACCAATTTCACCTTCATCGCTACGGTTGAAGTGATCGCCTTGCTCAAATTAAAACCAGTTTTGGTTGATGTGGATCCTGACACCTACAACATCGATCCGGAGAAACTTCGCGAAGCCATCTCTCCAAATACCAAAGCTATTGTTCCTGTTCACCTTTTTGGTCAGTGTGCTAACATGAATGAAATCATGGCGATTGCTGAAGAAAAAGACATCTACGTAGTTGAAGATACCGCTCAAGCGATTTCAGCACGCTACACTTTAAAGGATGGCAGCGTGAAGACAGCGGGGACGATGGGACATATTGGAGCTACCAGCTTCTTCCCTTCGAAAAACTTGGGTTGTTATGGCGATGGTGGCGCATTATACACCAATGATGATGCACTTGCAGACAGAGCTCGTCAGATTTGTAATCACGGGATGCGCGTGCGTTATTACCACGAATTAATTGGAGTTAACTCTCGTCTCGATAGCATTCAAGCTGCGGTTCTAAGAATTAAACTCCGCAAGTTGGACGAGTATTGTGATGCTAGAATTGCAGCAGCTGATTACTACGATGCTGCTTTTGCTAGCATTCCAGAAATCAAAACGCCAAAACGCGCAGAAGACAGCACGCACACTTTCCACCAGTACACCTTGCGTGTTCCGGCGGAAGATAGAAACCACCTGCAGAAACACTTGATGGATCAGGACATTCCAGCCATGATCTATTACCCGGTTCCTTTGCACGAACAAGAAGCTTTTGAAGCTTACAAAACAGGTGAGACTGAATACCCTGTTACCGTTCAATTGAGTAAGGAAGTTATTTCTTTACCAATGCACACAGAATTGACCGAAGACCAACTAAAAACGATTACTCAAGAAGTAATTTCATACTTCAAAAACAAATAGATCATGAACATTGCAGTTATCGGCACTGGCTACGTAGGACTTGTCACCGGAACTTGTTTCGCGGAAACGGGGAATAATGTGGTTTGTGTTGACATCGATAAGGAGAAGGTTGAAAAGATGAGCAATGGTGTTGTTCCGATTTACGAACCACACTTGGACGTTATTTTCGAACGCAATTTGAAGGCCGGACGTTTATCGTTCACCTCCAATATTGAAGAAGTCGTAGAAGATGCTGAGATTATTTTTCTCGCCTTACCAACTCCTCCTGGTGAAGATGGTAGTGCCGATTTATCATACGTACTTGGTGTTGCTGAACACTTGGGTAAGTTGATTAAAGACTACAAGGTTATCGTTGACAAAAGCACTGTACCTGTGGGTACTGCCGAAAAAGTAAGTGCTGCAATACGTCAGCACACCGATGTGGAATTCGACGTGGTTTCAAACCCAGAGTTTCTTCGTGAAGGCTTTGCTGTTGATGATTTCATGAAACCAGACCGTGTTGTGGTTGGAACAGAATCTGAACGTGCGAAAGCCACGATGTCTGAATTGTACGCCCCTTTCATTCGCCAAGGAAACCCACTCATTTTTATGGATGAGGCCAGCGCAGAATTAACGAAGTATGCTGCAAATGCCTTCCTCGCTACAAAAATCACCTTCATGAACGAAATCGCTAACTTTTGCGAAAAGGTTGGAGCGAATGTAGACATGGTAAGAATCGGAATGGGAACAGACACCCGTATCGGAAAACGTTTCCTCTTCCCTGGTATTGGTTACGGAGGTTCATGTTTCCCGAAAGACGTGCAGGCATTGGCCCTTTCTGGTCAGCAAAACGATTACAAGTTCAACATTCTCGATGCGGTAATGAGCGTGAATGAAGATCAAAAAACAATCCTCTTCGAACCCTTGAAAGACTACTTCAAAGGCAATTTGAAAGGTGTGAAAGTGGCCCTTTGGGGACTAGCATTTAAACCCGACACCGACGACATTCGCGAAGCTCCCGCTTTGTACATGATAGAAAAACTTTTGAGTGAAGGAGCGGAAGTAGTTGCATTCGACCCTGAAGCCATGGAAAATGTTGAGCGCCTTCTTGGACACCGAATCTCATTTGCCAATGATCGTTACGACGCTCTTGATGGAGCAGATGCACTTCTGATTTGCACGGAGTGGGCCGTGTTTAGAACGCCTGACTTCCAACAAATCGCCGATCGTTTGAACAACAAAGCTATTTTTGACGGACGTAACCTCTACGACCTCAACAAAATGAAACAACTCGGATTCCACTACAAGAGTATTGGTAGAGAAACCGTAAACGACTAATTAGCATGGAAAGAGTATTAATCACAGGAGCCGCCGGATTTTTAGGCTCACATCTCTGCGAGCGATTCCTCAACGAAGGAATGGCCGTTGTAGCCATGGATAACCTCATTACTGGTGACCTGAAGAATATTGAGCACCTCTTTCCCAATGAGCATTTTGAGTTTCATCACCACGATGTTTCGAAATTCGTGCATGTTTCTGGAAATGTAGATTACGTGCTTCATTTTGCCTCACCTGCAAGTCCGATTGACTACTTGAAAATCCCCATCCAAACCCTCAAGGTGGGTTCGCTGGGAATTCACAACTGTTTGGGCTTGGCGAAAGCGAAAAATGCCCGTTTGCTCATCGCCTCTACCTCTGAAATTTATGGAGACCCTGTGGTACACCCACAAACGGAAGACTATTGGGGTAATGTGAATCCTGTTGGACCAAGAGGGGTTTACGACGAAGCAAAACGTTTTCAAGAAGCCATCACCATGGCCTACCATACTTATCATGGACTTGAAACAAGAATTGCGCGTATTTTTAACACTTACGGACCAAGAATGCGACTGAATGATGGTCGTGTATTGCCTGCTTTTATCGGGCAAGCTTTGCGCGGTGAAGACCTAACCGTTTTTGGTGATGGGAGTCAGACCCGCTCATTCTGCTATGTGGATGATTTGGTGGAAGGAATATTCCGTTTGTTGATGTCGGACCACGCAGAACCGGTTAACCTCGGTAATCCAAGTGAAATTACCATAGGTGAATTTGCCGAAGAGATCATTAAACTCACCGGTACAAGCCAAAAAGTCATCTACAAAGACCTTCCTGTTGATGATCCAAAGCAACGCAGACCAGACATTTCAAAAGCCAAGGCCATTCTCGGATGGGAACCTAAAGTCGATCGCGCTGAAGGATTGAAGATCACTTATGAGTACTTCAAATCGCTTCCAGAAGAGGAACTTTACAAGAAAGACCACAAAAATTTCGACGCATATACCAAATAATGGAAAAAGCTTATTTCGCACATGAAACTGCTGTAGTTGACGAAGGTTGTACTATCGGTGCTGGAACTAAAATCTGGCATTTCTCTCACATCATGCCCAAAAGCGTGCTGGGAGAAAACTGCAACATCGGACAAAACGTGGTGATTTCACCAGAGGTGGTTTTGGGTAAAAATGTGAAAGTGCAAAACAACGTATCTATTTACACTGGTGTTACTTGCGAAGATGATGTGTTTTTAGGACCATCTTGCGTGTTCACCAACGTCATTAACCCCAGAAGTGCTGTAAATCGCAAAAACGAATACATGCGCACTACCGTTAAAACAGGCGCATCAATTGGTGCAAATGCAACTATTGTATGTGGACATGACATTGGTAAATTTGCCTTTATTGGCGCAGGTGCTGTTGTAACGAAAACAGTTCCAGACTATGCACTTGTGGTTGGAAACCCAGCAAAACAACTGGGCTGGATGAGCGAATTTGGTGAACGACTCGAATTTAATCAAGACGGAATCGCTGTCTGTAAAGAAAGCGGAGAAAAATATCAATTGAAAGATCAAAAAGTGGTTAAATTAACCACGAACAATTAAGAGAGATGTACGAAAAACTAATTAACAAAGAAGCAAAACTAGCTGTAGTAGGACTAGGTTACGTTGGACTCCCAATTGCTTTGGAATTCGCTAAATCGATTAGCGTTATTGGCTTTGACATTAACGCTAAGCGAGTGGAGATGATGAACAACAAGATCGATCCATCAAACGAACTTGAGTCTTCCTCTTTTGATGGTGCTGATATCACTTTTACCGCAGACCCAGAGGTATTAAGAGAAGCACGCTTTTTTGTAGTTGCCGTACCAACTCCAATTAATTCAAGCAACTTGCCTGATTTAGGACCAGTACTCGCAGCGAGCAGAACCGTTGGAAACGTTTTGAAAGAAGGCGACTATGTGGTTTATGAATCTACCGTTTATCCTGGTTGTACCGAAGATGATTGTGTGCCCATTCTCGAAGAACTTTCAGGACTGAAGTACATCAAAGACTTCAAAGTGGGTTATAGCCCAGAACGAATCAACCCGGGCGACAAACAACATACCGTTCGCACCATCACTAAAGTATCTAGTGGTTGCGATGAAGAAAGTGCTGAAAACATCGCTAAAACCTATGAAATTGTGGTTGATGCGGGCGTTCATAGAGCCTCAAGCATCAAAGTAGCAGAAGCCTCTAAGGTGATCGAAAATACCCAGCGAGATGTCAATATCGCATTGATCAACGAGCTCTCGATCATCCTCAACCGCGTTGGCATCAACACCTATGATGTGCTCGAAAGTGCATCTACAAAATGGAACTTCTTGCCCTTTACTCCTGGTTTGGTAGGCGGACACTGTATTGGTGTTGACCCTTACTACCTGACTTTCAAAGCAAAAAAACTAGGCTACCACGCTAAAGTCATCAATTCTGGTCGTTACGTAAACGACTCCATGGGCTTCTATGTTGGTAAACAAACCGTAAAACGCATTCTCGATCAAGGGAAAAACATCCTCGATGCACGTGTATTGGTGATGGGAATGACCTTTAAAGAAGACGTTTCTGACATTCGAAACTCGAAAGTAATCGATGTGATTCGCGAACTTGAATCGTTCAGCGTAAAAGTTGATGTTATCGACCCGCATGCAGATAAGCAGGAAGTGAAAGCGGAGTACGATCTCGAGCTTAAAGATGCTGCTCAAGCAAAAGGTTATGACGCAGTGATTATCGCTGTGAACCACAAACAATATCAAGATTACAGCGAAGACGACTTTAAAGCCTTGATGAAAGACGAAAAAGGAGTTCTTGTTGATATCCGTGGCTCATACCGACGTAAGATTAAAGATCTTCATTACTGGAGTTTGTAAACGCTTTTTAGCATTTCATTCCGACTTGAAATCTTAACTTAGCTTCATGTCACAACGAACTGTTCTTATCACAGGAGGAGCTGGATTTATTGGTTCACACCTCGTGAAGCGCTTCTTGAAGCTCCACGATTACCGCATCCTTACGCTGGATAAATTGACTTATGCTGGACATTTAGGCAATTTAGCTGAAGTACTTCATCACCCAAATCACAGCTTTGTGAAAGGTGATATTTGTGATGAAGCTTTGTTAGACAAGCTCTTTCAGGAGGAAAACATTTCCGACGTCATTCACCTGGCAGCAGAATCTCATGTAGATCGCTCCATTGAATCACCGCTCGAATTTGTTCAAACCAACGTTATAGGAACCGTTACCTTGTTGAATTCGGCCAAGAAACACTGGCAAGGAAATGCAAACAAACGCTTTCATCATGTGAGTACCGATGAAGTGTTTGGATCGCTGGGAGAACATGGTGCTTTTAATGAACACACCAGCTACGACCCTCGGAGTCCCTACTCTTCTTCAAAAGCTTCCTCAGATCATTTTGTAAGAGCTTACGGTCACACCTATGGAATGAATACCGTTATCTCCAACTGCTCCAATAATTACGGACCAAATCAGTTCCCAGAAAAGCTCATTCCCTTAATGATCAACAACATCGTTAAACACCATCCTCTCCCCGTTTATGGTGAAGGGTTGAATGTGCGCGATTGGTTGTGGGTGGAAGACCATGTGGAAGCCCTAGATTTGGTGTTCCACCAAGGCAAAACAGGTGATTCATACAACATTGGAGGCAACGAGGAATGGAAAAACATCGACCTCGTGCACGCCCTTTGTGAGCAAATGGATCAACTGCTCGGAAGGCAGCCAGGAAGCGCTGCAAGTTTAATCACCCATGTGAAAGACCGCGCAGGACACGACCTTCGTTACGCCATTGATGCTTCGAAAATCAAAGCGGAATTGAACTGGGAGCCGAAAATGAGCTTCGAAAATGGCCTGAGAGCAACTGCTTTATGGTACCTTGAAAACGATAGCTGGCTTGATAGTGTTATGGACGGTTCTTACCGCGATTATTACGAGCGTCAATACCAAAAAAGATAAGCATGTCTTTCCTCTCCAAACTTTTTAGAAAACAAAAAGTACTCGAGCCCATTGATTTGAGCCTCGTGGGAACTGACATGCACTCCCACCTCATTCCTGGAATTGATGATGGTTCTCCAAACACGGAGGTTAGCCTTGATTTAATTCGTAAACTGATTGATCTCGGATATTCCAAAATCATTACCACTCCCCATGTGATGAGCGACTACTACAGAAACTCAAGCAGCGATATTTTGAGGGGATTGGACCAGCTTCGCGAAGCACTTCAAAAAGAAAACATCACCATTCCTGTTGAGGCCGCTGCAGAGTACTTTCTCGATGAGCACTTTGAGAAGTTGATCGCTGAAAAAGATGTGCTCACCTTTGGCGACAATCATGTTCTCTTTGAGTTGTCTTTTATGACTGAACCTGCCTCACTCAAAAAAGTGCTTTTCGAACTTCAAATGGCCGGTTACAAACCCATTCTGGCTCACCCCGAACGTTACCCATATTGGCATAAAGAGTTCGACAAGTACCGAGAATTGGTAGATCGAGATGTTTTTCTTCAATTGAACATCAACTCCCTAACAGGTACCTATTCTCCTCAAGTGCAAAAATGCGGAGAGCAATTGATACAAGAAGGATTGATTCAATTTTTAGGAACAGACTGCCACCATCATGGGCACATTCAACTCACTACACAGGCCCGAAGTCAAGCTGCGCTTCATCAACTCATTGCGTCGAACAAGCTCTTGAATAAAACCTTGTAATCGGGCTTATTCTCCAACTGGAGCGAGGCGAACTACCAAACCGTCCAAATCATCAGCAAGATGAATTTGACAACCTAAACGGCTGTTGCCTTCCACAAAAAAGGCTTGATCAAGCATGTTCTCTTCATCTTCGCTCGCCTCATGTAATTCGTGATCACTCTCGATGTACATATGACAAGAAGCACACATGGCCATTCCACCACAAGTACCTTCAACAGGGAGTTCAGCGCTCTTGCACAACTCCATCATGTTCATGTTCATGTCTGTAGGCGCTTCCAAGTCATGAGAAGTACCTTCACGGTCGATAACCGTTATATTGATTGTGTTTTCCACGACTAGAATCCGTTAACACCGTTCACGGTGGTGTATTTTAAAACGTAGTTTTTATCTGGGTAGATGCGTTTGAATGCTGATTGAACCATCAAGGTAGCCTCATGGAAACCGCAAAGGATCAACTTCAATTTACCAGGGTAGGTGTTCACATCACCAATGGCATATATTCCAGGAATGTTGGTCGCATAATCGAAGGTATCCACCACGATGGCGTTCTTCTCGATTTCTAAGCCCCACTCTCCAATTGGTCCGAGTTTCGGACTCAATCCAAACAAGGGCACCCAATGATCGCATTCCACTTTCGTAATGCCTTCTTTCTTCTTGATTTCAACGTGCTCTACTTTGCCGTCTCCACCTATTCCTACCACTTCAGCATCAGTGATCAAATTGATTTTACCTGCTTCTGCCAAGTCAATCACTTTCTGAACACTGTCTGGATGACCTCTAAAAGAAGATCTTCTGTGCACCAAACTCACTTCAGCTGCAATTCCGTCTGCCAAGAAATTCGTCCAATCCAATGCCGAGTCTCCTCCACCAGAAATCACCACCTTTTTACCACGGTAGAAATTAGGGTCTTTAATGATGTATTCCACCCCGTGGTCTTCGTAGTTCGCTAAGTTTTCTACAGGAGGTTTTCTAGGCTCGAAAGAACCCAAGCCACCTGCAATGGCAACAACCGGAGCAATGTGCTTTGTTCCGCGATTCGTGGTTACAATAAACTTATCGTCATCTGTCTTTTCAATGGTTTCCGCGCGTTCACCCAAAGTAAAACCAGGCTTAAAAGGAGCCGCCTGAGCCATTAAGTTATCTACCAAATCTCCAGCAAGTACTTCTGGGAAAGCCGGGATATCAAAAATGGGCTTCTTTGGATAAATTTCAGCACACTGACCTCCAGCTTGAGGTAAGGCATCAATCAAATGGCAACGCAACTTTAACAAGCCTGCTTCGAAAACGGTGAACAAACCGCAAGGGCCTGCTCCAATGATGAGGATATCTGTTTCGATCATTCAGAAAAATATTTCGACAAAAGTATTGAATTTCATGCAAGCAGACTTCATCTGCACACAGAGAAGTGAAACAAGAACGCGATCTTCTTGTTCTATTCACCACAAATTGATTCTCCCACTTTTTTCTCTAAATTGTAGGTCTATCCAAAACCTTTTACAAATGAAACAAGTCTATACTTTCCTTCTACTCTTATTAAGCACTAATCTTCTTATCGCTCAGTGCGAAAACGGAAGGTACCTTAACATGATTTTCCCAGAATTTACAGAAATAGAGAACATTCCTTATGGGAACAATATCGACTATGAAGGAAATGATACGGAATTGCTCTTGGACGTTTACCAGCCTGTGGGCGATTCAGAAACCAGCAGACCATTAATCATTTTCGCTCATGGCGGCAGCTTCGTTGGTGGCTCGAAAGATGAACTTGATGTTGCACCTTTGTGCGAAGATTTCTCTAGAATGGGATATGTAACGGCTTCCATCAACTATAGACTTGGCATTCCACCAATTTTTCCAATTGTAGAAACTTCAGCCACTGAGGCTGTTGCGAGAGGCTATCACGACATGAAGGCGGCGATCCGTTTTTTCAGAAAAGATGTGGCCGAAAACGGTAACCAATGGAACATCGACCCAGATAAAATCATCATTGCAGGAAGCTCCGCTGGTGGATTTATTACTACTCATATCGCGTTCATGGATGAGCTTGAAGAACTACCGCCTTTGCTCGATCAATCGCTCCCAGGATTGGGCGGTGGACTAGAAGGAACGAGCGGTAATGAAGGCTATTCTAGCGAGGTAATCGGAATTGTAAACATCGCAGGGGCATTGTTAGATGTTGATTGGATGACTGCCGAGGATGAGCCCATCTTGAGCTTTCATGGAACGGGAGACAATACAGTGCCTTTTGGTGAAGCCATGCTACAGCTTTTTGGCTTGGTGAACGTAACGGTAGTAGCAGGTTCTAGCGCCATTCACGAACAGGCAGATGCCATTGGTCTCACGAACTGTTTTGAGATTTACGATCAACAAGGACACGTTCCTCACGTGAGCAGTGATTTTTATTATGACATCACCCGCTCAATCATGAGTAATTTTACAGGGCACCTCGTATGTCCCAACACCGTTGAACTTGATTGTGAATACCGAGAAATAACCATCGACGTGCTTGAAGTAGAAAATGAGCAAGCACTCCTCCTTTACCCTAACCCGAGCGATGGTGTCGTTACGATTCAACACCCTTTCAAAGGAAGAGTAAGAATGAACCTCTTTAGTCAAGACGGAAAATTGATTCTCGACGAAGAGCTAAGCAGCAATATCATCACTAGAGATCTGACAACACTTCCAAGTGGTTTGTACCTCCTTCGTTTGGTAAATGATGCAGGAGAGCATGTTGAGGAGAAACTACTGGTTGAATAAATATGGATAACAGCATCATTGATCAAGGCTTTGGCGTTTCAGGAAAAAACCTTCTTGGATCTCCAAAACTTGCTCGATTTTTGAAAGTAGCTTACATCGTTTTAATTGCCCTTACGGCGACTGATTTGATGATGCAGCTTTGGACCTACTTCCTTATTGAAAAAGGCATTTTCAAACTTCATGAAAGCGATTATGCCCGACTAGAAACAGCAGGTATTTTTCAGATTGTGGTCAACCTCATGGCCCTTCTTGTGAGCACAGGATGCCTGGTGATCTTTATGGTTTGGGTGAACCGCTGTTATCGAAATGTTTTCACTTTGGGCGGAAAAGCTACGCTTGGTAGAATGCTTTTTGGCTTTTCATGGTTCATTCCTCTGCTTGCCTTTATACTTCCTATTATTGGGGTGCGCGACATCTGGAACTGCTACCAAAAAGAGTGCATTCAGAATCAGCGTTTGTGGCAAGGACTGGAGTTTATCTATCTCTGGTGGGGTTTGTTCGTTCTCTACCGCCTGAGCTGGTGGGCGCTAAGTGCCCTCCCCTTCATTTTTGGCTCAATCAGCCATAAAAACTTGTATTCAGAAAGCATCATGAACAACGGAATAATTTTGTCTTTGATCGTCAACGCATTGATCTTCATTCCCGTTTTAGCCTTTCAAGTTTATTTGGTCAAAAATGTAGATTCTTGGGAAGGTAAAATCATCAAGTCCTTAAGCCAAGAACTCGTTTAATTCAAGAAGCATCAAAGATTTACAGCCTCTACTTTTTCAATTTCAGGAGCGGCATTTTTAATGGCCTCTTCTACTCCCGCTCGCATAGTCATTGCGCTCATGCTGCAGTTCACGCAAGCACCGTGAAGTTCAACACGTGCGGTCATGTCTGCCGTGATTTCTAGCAAAGAAATATCTCCACCATCAGCTCTTAAGTAGGGTCTTAGCTCTTCTAAAGCAGCTTCAATTCGATTTTCCAGTGTCAAATTTCCCATTATTTCGGATATTCCATATTCACATCAACAGCTTTGGTGGGCGCTTGTTTCATGCGTTCCTCTAAAGACTTCTCGAAGTTAGCGATGATTTCATCAAAAGCGAGCTTCACAGGCCCAGTTTCATTCAAAACTGCTGGTCTACCAACATCTCCAGATTCCCGTAAACTTTGAATCAAAGGCAGCTCGCCCAAGAACGGTACTTGCTCAGCATCGGCCAAACGCTTTGCTCCGTCTTGACCAAAAAGGTAATATTTTTCTTCTGGGTGAGGCGGTGGCGTGAAATAACTCATGTTTTCCACCATTCCCAATACCGGCACATTGACACTTGGCAAGCGGAACATGGCAACACCCTTACGCGCATCAGCCAAAGCAACCTCCTGCGGCGTACTCACAATAATGACCCCAGTGATTGGCGCAACCTGAACCAAAGACAAATGAATATCTCCCGTACCTGGAGGAAGGTCTACAATCATGTAGTCGAGCGGACCCCAATAAGCGTCGGTAAAGAGCTGATTGAGGGCTTTTGCCGCCATGGGCCCACGCCAAACAATGGCCTGACTGTTATCAGCAAAAAAGCCAATAGACAATACTTTTACGCCATATTGTTCGAGTGGCTCAATGAATTGATTCCCGTCGATTTCTTTTACTTGCGGACGATCGTTCACCAGGTCGAACATCGTTGGCGCAGATGGTCCGTAGATGTCAGCATCAATAAAACCTACTTTTTTACCTTGTTTCGCAAGCGCAGTGGCAAGGTTAACGGATACGGTAGACTTTCCAACTCCGCCCTTTCCAGAAGCAACAGCAATGATGTGTTTCACCCCTGGAAGTACTTTTCTTGTGTCAATGGTTTGTTCTTCTTTCGGAAGCGGAACAACATTAACATAGGTTTTTGCTTCTTTTCCGAAAGCGCGTTCTATAGCGAACATACAAGCGTCTTCCATGCGCTGCTTGTTGTGCATCGCCGGATTACTCACCTTCACCGTGAATGAAACAGTATTTCCTTCCATCTTTAACTCATCAACCAAATTCAAGGTAATGATGTCTTTCTTCAAATCTGGCTCAACCACATTGGATAAGGCCTCTAATACTGCTTCTCTTGTCATATCGCTTCTTCTATTCTTAATCCTATTCTTCAACCATGAGCTCAAGACTCCATTTTAAGTTCAGTGCTGGGGTCCCAAAAATACTGCTCAAAGTCCACAATTTGGTTGTTCAACACAGGAATTCCCTCAGCTTTTAACTTTTCTTCCATCTCATCGGGTTGAGAAAAGTGCATTTTGCCCGTGAGTAAGCCTTGGGCATTCACCACACGGTGGGCTGGAATTGCCGGTGTTCGACCTATCGAGGCATTCATGGCCCATCCTACCATTCGCGCACTCCGGGGGGCTCCGAGGTACCTGGCTATGGCCACATAAGAACTCACTCTTCCTTCAGGAATCAATTCAACAACGGCAAAAACGTCGTCGAAAAAAGAATGTGTTTTGGCACTGTATTTCAAACCTTAAATCGAATGTAATTGATGCTACGCCCTTTTGCCGACCAAATTTCTTCGTAATGCGTGCGAACACTTAAAATCTCCGCCAGATCCGCATCTACCTCATGCACTAACTTTCCATGAACATCATTGGAGTCGATTAAAACTTCATACTTCTCTTCAGCCAGAGCCTCTTGAGTGTATTCATAAAGCAAAGGGCTATCGGTCTTCACGTGAATTAATCCGCCCGGCTTAATGAACTTCTTATAACGGTCGATAAACTTCGGTGAAGTTAGTCGCTTTGTTCCTTTTTCGTCTTTCGGTTGAGGGTCCGAAAAAGTCAACCAAATTTCATCAATCTCACCTTCACTAAAAAATTGAGCAATAAACTCGATTCTTGTTCTCAAGAAAGCCACATTCTTCAATCCCTCTTCGTTTGAGGTTTTCGCTCCTCTCCAGAAACGGTGACCTTTAATGTCTACACCGATGAAGTTTCGTTCAGGATATTTTCTCGCCAGCGCAACACTGTACTCCCCTTTTCCACAGCCCAACTCAAGGGTTATTGGATGATCGTTCCCAAAAACCTCCTTGTGCCACTCCCCTTTCATAAACTCTTTACCGTCGATGATTTCTTGTAATGATGGCTCATAAACGTTGTTGAAGGTTTTATTCTCGTTCCACTTTTTCAATTTCCCTTTTCCCATGGTCTGTCTTTGAAGGACGCAAAATTAGCTATTTTCGTGTCATGAAGGCAGATCGTCAGGTGCTTGTTTGTGTATTGGACTGGGGCCTTGGTCATGCTACCCGCTGCGCAGTCATCATCAAAGACCTCCAAGCGCTTGAATACACGCCTGTTCTTGCGGCTCATGGCGCTGCTTTTTTCTGGCTGAAGGAAAATTTCCCTCAACTGAAAATCATCGAAAAGCCTGGTTACGAGGTGAGCTACAGCAAAGAAATCCCTTTTTTCATCGATGTCTTTCGTCAGCTCCCCAAGCTTTTTTCACGCATTAAGGAAGAGAAAAAATGGTTGGATGAATTATTGGAAAAGCGCCCCTTTCACGCCATCATTTCAGACAATTGTTACGGTTGTTACCACCATACAATTCCTTCCTTCATCATCACGCACCAAACCCAACTTCCCGTAAAAGGCTTAGCAGGGAAAATGGCACAAAAGCGAGTTAACAAGGCACTGGCTCCCTTCGATGCCGTTCTTATTCCAGATGTTGCAGGTGATCTTAATTTCGCAGGCGCATTATCTCATCATCAACTCAAAAAAGTCCATTATATAGGCGCTTTGAGCCGATTTGAAGGCGATGACTCCAGCATTCATGCGAAAAAAAGCTTCAGCGTTTGTGCGTTAATAAGCGGACCCGAGCCCGAACGGGCGTATTTTGAAAGAGCACTACATGCATCGCTTCAAAACATTCCCGGTAAACACCTCCTTTTTACTGGAAGCAACTCACCTTTATTCAAAAGCACAGCACAAATCCAGTGTTTCGCTTTGCATGAAAGCAAGGAAATCAGCGAGGCAGTGCAGCAGAGTGAAGTGATCATTACAAGGGCAGGTTATAGTTCTTTGATGGACCTCGCTAGTCTAAAAAAGAAGGCCTTTCTTATTCCCACTCCCGGACAAAAAGAGCAAGAATACCTCGCAGAATTCTGGGCTGAGCGCTACGGATTTACTTGGGTGAAGGCACTCCAAAACCTTCATGCTGAAATTCAAGCTGGATTAGAGCGACCCTTTGAGGCGAGCTTATTACCTGAAAACATCAGCATCAAAGAGCGCCAAGGAATAATCGCTGAACTGCTCGGGCAATAAAGCCACCTTCCTTACCTTTGTGCTTCATCCTCCCCAAAAAAACACCTTATGTTACAGCCATTAAGCGACGAACACTTTATGAAAATGGCCCTTCGCGAAGCTGAAATAGCTTTCGAATTGGACGAGGTTCCGGTGGGAGCTGTTGTGGTAGCTAAGGGTCAAATCATTGGCCGATCACACAACCTCACGGAAAGGCTCAATGATTTTACGGCACATGCTGAAATGCAGGCCTTCACCTCTGCAACAGAATACCTCGGAGGAAAGTACCTTGATCAGTGCACCTTGTATGTTACTCTGGAGCCTTGTCCCATGTGCGCTGGAGCTGCCTTTTGGACGAGAATTGGTCGAATTGTTTTCGGAGCACACGATTTGAAGCGAGGTTATCAACGCTTAGAGAAACAGCTGAAGCATGACACCGTTATTCATCCAAAAACAGAAGTGACTGGCGGCATCATGGAAGAAGAATGTGCCGATTTAATCAAGCGCTTCTTCGCCTCAAAACGAAAGCCCAAGCTCCGTTAAATCAGCTTCTCGGTTTTGTATTAAGAGCTCAAAGCGAATTCATACCTTTGCGCCATGCTCGAAATCACACGAGATTATATACAAAACTTGCAGGAAGACATCGCCCTTGGAAAAGACTCCGCGATTATTGCCCTGTTAACAGACGTTCACCCCGCAGATATCGCTGATGTCTTTGAGGAACTTCGCGCTGAAGAGAACGCCTATGTGTATAAACTGCTCGATCGAGAACTTGCCGCAGGAGTTATTGTGGAGCTTGATGAAGATGTTCGAGAGCGACTCCTGCAATCATTCACCAGTAAAGAAATTGCCGAAGAGGTGATTGAGCACATCGATTCTGATGACGCCTCTGATATGATCTCCGAGTTGTCTGACGAGAAAATCGAAGAGATCATTTCTCATATCGAAGACGAAGAAAAGGCAAGCGATATTATCGACCTGCTCAACTATCGAGAAGGTACGGCGGGTGCACTGATGGCGAAAGAGTTAATCAGGGTGAATGAGAAATGGACCGTTGCGCACTGCATTCGCGAAATGAGAAAACAGGCGGAGGAACTCGATAATGTTTACACCATTTATGTTGTTGACGACAAAGATGTTTTGCTTGGCCGTCTTTCATTAAAACGACTTTTGTTCTCTGCTTCAACTACCAGAACCATTATAAAAGACATCTACGACCCTCAAACCATTTACACCGTTTTGGCTAGTGAAACTGAGGAGAAAGTGGCCAACATCATGGAGAAGTATGATTTGGTGGCGCTTCCTGTTTTGAATGAATCTGGGCAACTCCTTGGTAGAATTACCATCGATGATGTGGTTGATGTGATCATGGAAGAAGCAGAACGCGACTACCAAATGGCCAGTGGTATTTCTGAAGACGTTGAGGCAAGCGACAGCATCTGGACCCTCACACGAGCGCGTATTCCATGGCTTTTAATTGGAATGGCTGGTGGTATCGCTAGTGCTTACGTTATTGGCATCTTCGATATTGAGAAGCACCCAGAAATGGCCTTGTTCATCCCTTTGATTACGGCAATGGCTGGAAATGCTGGAGTTCAATCTGCGGCCATTGTTGTTCAAGGTTTGGCCAACAACAGCCTAAGAATGGAAGCCATCACCAGAAAACTACTCAAAGAATTGGCAGTGGGGCTTTTTAACGGCTTGATCTGTAGCTCCATCCTCTTGCTCTCTAGTGTAGTTTTGCACTTTAGCCTTGATTTGAGCATCACCGTAAGCGTGGCACTCCTCTCGGTAATTACCTTTGCCGCTGTTTTTGGGACTTTTGTTCCCTTGGTATTGAACAGATACAAAATCGATCCCGCCTTGGCTACTGGTCCTTTCGTTACCACTGCAAACGACATCATTGGACTCATGATCTACTTTATGGTGGGTAACATGCTGATGAATGCCGTTGGTGCTTAATATCTACTTACATGAAGGTCCTTTTTATTGATCGTGTGCATCCCATTCTTGAGGAACGTTTGATTGCAGACGGACACCTTTGTACGCACAATTATACTTGCGACTTTAATGAATTGAAGCAGCTCATTTCCGATCAAGAGGGACTTGTTCTGCGCTCCCGTTTGAAGGTGAATAAGGAGCTATTTCGCGAAGCAAAATCATTAAAGTTTATTGCGCGAAGTGGTGCTGGGCTTGAAAACATCGACTTAGAAACCTGCGCTGAATTGGGCATTGAGGTGTTTAACTCCCCGGAAGGAAATCAAGACGCGGTTGGAGAACATGCTGTAGGAATGTTGTTGATGATGTTGAATCATTTAGGGCGATGCAACCAAGAGGTTCGAGACGGACTATGGCGCAGAGAAGCCAACAGGGGCAAAGAATTGAATGCGATGTGTGTAGGACTGATTGGTTTTGGGCACATGGGACAGCGTTTTGCTCAAAAACTGAGTGGCATTGGTTGCGAAATTTTAGCTTATGATAAATATGCGAGTAAGCCAAGCCAATTCGACTACGTGCAGTCTGTAAGTTTAGAAGCCTTGCAGCAACGCGCAGATGTGATTAGTTTCCACACGCCTCAAACAGCTGAAACCAAACATTATTTTAACCCTGCCTTTTTAGAGAAGTGCGAAAAGAACATCTATCTCATCAATACAGCCCGAGGTTCTGCGGTGGACACCAGCGCTTTGCTCGAGGGCTTGAAGTCTGGGAAAGTACTTGGCGCTTGTCTTGATGTATTGGAATACGAACCCTCGTCATTCGAAGGTTTAGACACCAAAGCTTTACCTCAGGTTTTTAAGGAGCTATGTGCTTTTGAACAGGTGATTTTCTCACCACATGTTGCTGGGTGGACAGAAGAAAGCCTCATCAAACTCTCCAGCTTTTTGGCCGATAAAATTCAGCACCGCTTTCCAACGAAGTAAGTTATTTGAATCTTTTGCGATGGGCATTTGAACTGATATCGCTGATCAAGACAAGATCTTTTAGACAAAAAAAGACCCACATTCAACATGTAGGTCTTTTCAGTATCTCAGCTGAAAGTAGGCTTAGTTGCCTCCTCCAGTACGTTCACGTTCATTCGTTGAGTAAAGGATTTTCAATGCAGTAGCTTTACGTAGTTCTTGCTTCACGTCTGTAACTACTTTCATTTTAGTATCCTGATCGACTTTAAGCGACACCCACATTTTGGATTGTTCCTCCTCACGCATGGTGTTTCTTTCTTTGTCTACCCAAGTTTGTACATCTTGAACAGTTGCGAACACATCATTCAATTGAATAACGGGCTCACTACCGAATGTTTCGCGGTCTTGTGGTGGTCCGATATTGATATAACGAATAAGGTGTTTCTTTTCGATTTTCTCAATTTCGGAAGCTTTTGGCTTCACCACTTTTACTTTTTCTTCTTCGGTACGCAATACGGTTGCAACCATGAAGAAGAACAAAAGCATGAAGACAATATCTGGAAGGGAGGCCGTTGATACAGCTGCCATTTCCTTTTTTCCACCTTTTCTAAATTTTCCCATGATCAATATTAATTACCGTACATGTTACCTGTTTCATTTGGCTCAGCCTCAGAAATACGTTGTGGATAAACCGCTCTCACCGCTTCAATTTGCTCTGCCAACTTTAAGTCGTCTGGCTTTCTTTCGTAGCGTGTTTTCAGTTCATCGTAGGTAATTCCGAATTTGTCCAAGCTAATTTCATCACGCAATTCGTTCACAGCCGCTTGCAACTCATTTTGTACTTGAATGTACATGTCGTAAGTGGTGTTGTTATCGTTTTGCATTGAAATCAGTGCAGAAGAAGGGAGTTCGTAATAATCTCCCCCAAGAAGACGAATAGCCGCAGCTTTTTCTTCCCATTTCTCCAGCTCCTTTTCGAAGGCTTTTTTCGTGTTTTCATCAGTAGCTGTTGCAACCGCTTGTGTATAGTCGGCTACTTTTTGTGCTACATCTGCTTTACTTACTCTTGCTCTCACAGGGAAGTTTTCAACGTCACCTTTGTTAGGGTAACGCAGACCGTCTCCGTTCGCGATCAAGAATTCTTTAGCGCCTTCTTTCAGTTTGCTGATGTTCATGATTTCCCCTTCAACCAAGAGTTGGTCCTTACCGTTCACCAAAACAACATAAATGTTACGTTGCTTAACAACTGGAGGATTCTCAATAGGAGGTTGAATTGGCGGCAACTGGCGTTGAATTCCTTCATCGGAATCAATGGTAGTTGTCACCAACCAGAAAATCAGCAGGAGGAAGGCGATATCCGCCATGGAACCGGCATTAATTTCAGGTATGGATCGACGACTCATAATTCCGTTTATTTGAAGATTTTACTCACCTCTGCCCACAAGATTGTAACGATGGCTACACCACCTAGGATGTAAGTCATGATCAAACCTCCACCAGAGAACTGTGAGATTTTTGGCGTTACTACTTCATCTTGAATTTTCTCGAGTGCTGGGTAGATTTCATCACTTGCCAATCCGTAGAAGCTCACAAGAGCAATCAAAACAAAGGCAACAAGACCAATCAACATTCCCATTCTTTTTTTAATGTTCATCACGAAGAACACGATACCGAAGATCACGGCGGCCAATACACACAGCACACCAACTACTAAGGTCACGTTATACACAATGTTCAAGTAGGTACCGTAGTTGTCCATACCTTCCATCATGCTTTCTTCGGGAACACTCTTTCCGATAATCACGAGGCAGCAGATCAATCCAATCAAAATGATGATTGAACGAACAACGCCCATGATAATTTTTAGAACCTTATTTCCCATTTTGATTATCCTTTTTGTGCGATCTCACGCTTGTACAACAAATCGATCAAATCCATAGAAGACTCTTCCATGTCTAAAACGATGCTGTCAATTTTAGAAAGAATGTAGTTGTAGAATACCTGAAGGATAATTGCAACTACAAGACCTGATACGGTTGTAATCAAGGCCACCTTAATACCACCTGCAACGATAGAAGCGTTGATGGTGTTTGCTTCCGCAATTTTATCGAAGGCACCAATCATACCGATTACTGTACCCATGAAACCAAGCATCGGTGCAAGCGCGATAAACAATGAAATCCAAGAAAGACCTCTTTCCAATTTCGCCATCTCTACACTACCGTAGTCTTCAATTGCTTTCGCTACGTCCTGGGTAGAACCACCAGAACGATCCAAACCTTGGTAGAAGATAGAAGCAACTGGTCCGCTTGTGTTTCTACAAACATCTTTAGCAGCAGCAACTCCACCGCTTTGCAAAGCGTTTTCAATGCTCGCCAATAGTTTTGAAGTATTGGTTGTTGCCATGTTTAAGTAGATGATTCTCTCAATCGCCAAAGCCAAACCGAAGATCAAACAGATCAATACGAAAGCCATGAAGTTTGCACCACCTTCGATGAACAAACGCTTCACTTCTTGGTGAAAGCTCAATACTTCTTTCTCTCCGTCTTCCGCTACTGCGTTAACTGCTTCTGCTGCATTGTCTGCAACATTTTCTACTACTTCTTGAACATCTTCAGCGGCGGCCATAGTGGAATCCGCAGCTTCTTCGAGCATTTCACCTGCTTGTTCAGCAGCGTTTTCAATAGCTCCTTGATCACCATCTTGAGCAATCATTGTGTTCTGTAATCCGAGGGTGAGCGCTCCAAATAGGGCGATCATTGCAAGCATTTTTTTCATGACATCAAAATTGATTTGTCCTTGACTTGTGTTTATTGTTGGTTTTAAATTTAATAATAACAGCGGAGAGACAGGGATTCGAACCCTGGATCCCTTGCGGGAAACACGCTTTCCAGGCGTGCGCCTTAAGCCACTCGGCCACCTCTCCAATCACCTCTGGCTTTAAAAAGAAGTCATCATCATGACCTTCTCTCCATGGTGCGGGCAAATTACGAAAAAATAAAGCAGACCACCAACCTACTTTGCATCCAAACTCATGAGCTTTTATACCAATGTAGAGTAGCTCGTCATCTCACCGGCGAGTGGTTCAACCATTTTTCGTGCAAGTTCTTCCCGATCATTACTGTATGCTAAGACGTGCATTAATTTGGTATAGGCCGCTTCAAATGTCATGTCTCCACCTGGTATAACACCCATTTTATTCAGTTCATGACTGGTTTCATATCTCCCTTGTTCCACAAAACCACGATCACACTGTGTCACGTTCACGATATTTAATCCTTTCTTAACTCCTTCGCGAAGCAAATCTAAGAACCATTTGTCGGTCATCGCATTCCCAGATCCAAAAGATTCGATGATCAAGCCGCGCAAATCAGGTATTTCTAAAATGGCTTTCACCATCTCAGGGCGTAAACCAGGAACAATTCTCAAAACGGCTACGTGCTCATCCATTCGATCCTTTAATTCGAAAGCTCCACTAGGCTTATACAAAGCGTTCTGGTCGAAAAAGATATGTATGCCGGCCGCAGCAAGTTTTGGGTGATTCGGACTCTTAAAGGCTTCAAAATCTTCCGTACTGTACTTATAAGTGCGGTTACCTCGGTACAGCTCAGAACCAAAGTATATTGCAACCTCCTGAACCACGGCCCTGCCTTGTTGCTTCAAGGTAGCCAGTTGGATTGATGAAATTAGATTCTCTTTCCCATCGGTGCGTATCATTCCTATGGGCAACTGACTCCCGGTAATGACTACGGGTTTAGCAATGTTCGGTAGCATAAAACTCAAGGCTGAAGCGGTATATGCCATGGTATCTGTTCCATGTAAAATCACAAAGCCATCGAATTCATCATAACGTCGATAAATCAAGCGGGCAATGCGCTGCCAGTGATCAATTTTGATGTCAGAACTGTCTACAACTTCATCAAAAGCCTCGGCAGATAAGCTTACATCAAAGCGCTTCAATTCTGGCACTTGATCTGCTAAATGCTGAAAATCAAAGGGAATCAAGGCTCCACTTTCATGGTCTTCCATCATTCCAATGGTGCCTCCGGTATATATTAATAGAATTGAAGTCATGCTCTTTTTTCAAACGCAATAGCGCTGTGTCTTATTGAACTAAAATATTCAACGAATATACATTTCTAAGCTATTCGAAACAGTCGTTTTGCATTCGCGGTGGTGAGGTCGGCAATCTTTTCAAGCGGTTCTTCTAAAGTATCTGCCATTACCTGTGCAACAATCTTCACGTAGGCTGATTCGTTTCGTTTCCCTCTATGCGGACTAGGAGCGAGGTAAGGACTATCTGTTTCAAGCAGCAAGCGCTCTCTTGGAATACTTGGTAAAACATCCCTGATGTGTGTTTTTTTGAAGCTTAAGACACCGCCCAAGCCAAGATAGGTATCGCCATAATCAATAATGCGTTGGGCTTGTAACTCATCACCCGTGAAACAATGAAACACACCCCGCAGGCGATCATCATTCACTTCGTCCATCACCTCAAAAATCTGATCAAAAGAATCTCGAGCGTGGATAACGTATGGCAAATCATACTCCTTGGCCCATTCCAATTGAATTTTCAGCGCTTCCTGCTGCTCTTGTAAAAAGGTTTTGTCCCAGTAAAGGTCTATCCCAATTTCGCCAACAGCAACATGTGATCCTTCGTTGAGTTTTGCTTTTAGCACCGCCAATACTTCTTTGTAATTGGCTTCGACATGACAAGGATGGAGTCCAATCATACTGTAACAATCGCTGTTGTTCTTCACCAAATCCATCATGCCTTCCAAAGATGCCAAGTCGATGTTTGGTAAAAGAAAAGCACTCACTCCTTCAGCCCTAGCGCGATCAAGCATCTCATTGCGATCTTCATCAAAGGCCTCGGCGTAAAGGTGGGCGTGTGTATCAATTAAGTTCATGCTGCAAAAGTAGCACTTTGAAGATTTGAATTAACTTCGCTCCTCAGAAGTCGATGGCATGCAAGAGAAGATTAAGGTTCTAGTTATTCGTTTCAGTTCAATAGGAGACATTGTACTTACAACGCCAGTGTTACGAGCGCTAGAAACACAACTCGATGGTGAAGTTGAAATTCATTTCCTCACCAAATCAGCTATGAAAGCCATTCTCGAGCACAACCCAAGAATTCATACCGTACATACCATCGAAAAAGCCACTGGAGAGGTACTTCCTGAGTTATTGGCCCTGGAGTTTGATTATGTGGTTGACCTGCATCGCAACGTTCGCAGCGCCATGGTAAAGCGGAAACTAAAGATGCTCGACTTCACTCTTGAAAAGCGCAACTGGGAAAAATGGCTTTTGGTTCGCTTTGGAATCAATAAACTCGACCCAAAGGAGCATGTGGTTGACCGATACTTGAACACTTTAGCGCCCTTCGGTGTGAAGCCAGATGGGAAAGGTTTGGAATATTACCTACCAAAAGAACTTGAACAAAAAGCAGCTCCTTCAGAAGCATATAGCGCCTTCGTTCTAGGCGCAACGCATGAGGGGAAACAATTGAGTGAAGCGCAGTGGAGCGAAATCGTAAAGAAAACCAACAGCAAGCTTGTTCTTCTTGGTGGACAGGCAGAAGCTGCGCTTGGGGAAGCCTTAGAAAAAGGACACGATCATGTTCAAAACCTGGCCGGTAAATGTTCTTTACATGAATCTGCTTATTATGTGAAGCATGCCGATCTTGTGGTGACGGGAGACACCGGACTCATGCACATCGCATCGGCCTTCAACAAAATCATTATCAGTGTTTGGGGATGTACCTCTCCGGCTTTACAGATGTCGCCCTACCAACCCAAGGCTTTGAATGTAATCATCGAGCCTGAAAACCACCCCAAGCGTCCGTGCAGTAAACTCGGCGATCGTTGCAAGTATGGCAAAGGCGAAACACGATGCATTACCAGCATCTCCGCAGATCGCATCGTTTCAGCCATAAAGGCGATTAAGCAAAAATCTTTTTGAGTTCCGTAGCGTCTTCAGGCTTCATTTTCCCTGCGAGAATTAAAGACAACTGCCTTCTTCTTAAAGCACTATCATATCTTTTGATCTCTTCTTCCGTTTCAGGAATAAGTTCTGGAACTTGGATTGGGGCTCCCATTTGATCAACAGCAACGAAAGTGTAAATGGCCTCGTTACATTTTGTTCGTTTACCACTCGAATGGTCTTCAACAAAAACATCGAGGTAGATCTCCATGGAACTTGAAAAGGCACGAGATACTTTTGATTCAATGGTCACGATATCACCCAGATTGATGGCCTTATCGAAACTTACATTGTTCACAGCAGCAGTAACCACCACCCTTCTGCAGTGGCGTTGAGCGGAGATACCGGCACTAATGTCCATCCAGCTCAAGAGCTGACCCCCCATGAGGTTCCCAAGGGTATTGGTGTCGTTAGGCAGTACTATTTTGGCTGTTTGGCAGTAGGTTTCTTTCGCTGTTTTTGATCTCATGTTTAAAAACTTTGCGCAAAGATAGGTCAAGCATGATGCATAAGCCCTACTCCTTTGTAATTTTAGCACATGAATTATGATTCTTTAAAGGCCTTGCACATCATCTTCATGGTTACCTGGTTTGCGGGCTTGTTTTATATTGTTCGATTGTTCGTTTACCACAGAGAGAGTGCGGATATGGAATCACCTGCCAAAGAAATATTTCATGAACAGTATAAGATCATGGAAAGGCGATTGATGAACGCCATAACCCTCCCAAGTGCGATTTTAACCCTGATTTTTGGAACTTGGATGCTTGTGCTTAACCCATCCCTACTTCAACAAGGATACATCCATGTGAAGCTCTCATTTGTGGTGCTTCTATACGTTTACCAGGTTTACTTGGTGATTATTCAAAAACGATTTCAAAAAAGTGCTCTCGTCTTGAGCAGCATGAAACTTCGCGTGTGGAATGAAGTGCCGACGGTGATTCTAATTGCTGTTGTTTTTCTCATCATCCTAAAGAACTCCATCAATTGGATTTATGGTGTTGTAGGAATTTTGGGGGTGGCCATTTTGCTCACGATCGCTATCAAGCTTTACAAAAGGCTTCGAACGCCTAAATAATTCGCCAGGCCTATTTCCCGAGAAGATTGATGTAATCAAGACAAAGATCTATGCTTGTCCGACATCAACATCCTTTCTTGGTATGAAGCTAGAGCTTCTTGTCCATTGTCGCTTATCCATTTAAGTCGCCGGAGTATTTTTCTGGGTGAAGCGATCTCGAGTTTAGCGCTTATCCATTTAGTTCGCCAGAATACTTTTCTAATTCAACCGCACTTAGGCCTTCCCCTTATCCATTTAAGTCGCCTGAGTTTATTTCTGGGTGAAGCGATCTCGAGTTTAGTCCTTATCCATTTAAGTCGCCCAATGTTATCCAATTAACCCGAATCGATGTTTCGTTTTCACCTCACAAGATCAAGAATAAGTGTAAAACAAAAATCCCCTCACCAATGAAGGCGAGGGGATTTTAATATGATTGCTTTCAGTTAATCAGGAGCTTACTTCTGTACTGAGAGTTTTTGGTGTTTCGCACTTGTTGTAGATGCCAAACGAATGGTGTACATACCGCTTTCAAGTTGTGATGTATTGAATGT
>Ga0209652_1000283_pt1 | contig 43305 bp, 41 predicted proteins | sample SaaInl74LU_5_DNA_FD_184641 | JGI IMG/M metagenome (GOLD analysis project Ga0209652, IMG submission 184641) | Marine microbial communities from expanding oxygen minimum zones in the Saanich Inlet - ESP_74LU_5_DNA (SPAdes) (version 2) | ecosystem: Environmental > Aquatic > Marine > Intertidal zone...
TGGGCCGTGGGCCGCCTGACCGCCGCCTCGCGCGATGACGATGGCATGCTCAAGGCCGCCGCCACGCCGCGCTTGATGCAGGCCTATGCAATAGGCCGCTAGGCCAAGGGGGATGTCATGACCTACTCCATCACCGCGCGCGATCCCGAGACAGGGCAATATGGTGTTGCAGTTGCCAGCCGCTTTTTCGCGGTCGGCGCGCTTGTGCCCCATATCCGGGGCGGCAAATGCGCGGTCGCCACGCAGGCCTTCGTTTCGCCGATCTGGGGGCTGGAGGCCGCTGATCGTATGGCGCGGGGTGAGGTGGGAGCCGATGTCCTTGCCGATCTGGTCGCTCGTGACGGCGGGCAGGCGATCCGCCAAATTCATGTGATCGATAGCGCAGGGCGCGTTGCGGCTCATACCGGGTCTGGCTGCGTCGATTGGTGTGGCCATGTGGCGGGCGAGGGAGTGTCTGTTGCGGGCAATATGTTGGCTGGTCCTGATGTCATTGCCCAGACGCTTGCCGCCTATCAACATAATCTGCAGCTACCTTTCGCCGAACGGTTGATGTGTGCGATGGAAGCCGGGCAGGCGGCGGGTGGTGACAAGCGAGGCACACAATCGGCGGCGTTGGTTATCCACCGGAGCGAGGATTATCCATGGATGTCGCTGCGCGCCGATGATCACCCTGACCCGCTGGATGAGTTGCGTCGCCTCTATGATGTGGCAGGCGAGCGGTTCTTGCATGTTGCCGCATCCATGCCCACGCGGGCAAACTTCTCAGGCTTGACCGATCGGCGCGGGATTGACGCGGCAATCAGTGAGGCCGAGGCGCGCGCGCGTGCTGAAGGACGCAAAAGCCGCTCTTTCGCGACACCGCTTCCGGAATGAGGGGTTGGGGCTCTGTTCCATTCGGATGATGCTTGCGCTTGCAGAGGGTTATTCCACGGCACCAAGCCCCCTTGTAACGGGCTATCGTTAGCCAGAATAAACGCCTCGCGCCTACCTGCGGTCTATCCTTCTGGGAGGACCCATTCACGGGCCCTTTTGTGTGATCAAGCTCGTTAGTTCGCGTGATGTGCTGGCGATTGTCCTTAACGGAATTTCAAAATATCCTAAGGAAGCAAGAGCGAAGACTTGCTAGCCACGGAGACGCCAGACCGGCGCGGCAAGCCAAGCCTCCACTTGATCCGCCAGCTTGGTGATGGCTGCCGGTTAGCACTCCGGCGCCCAAGCTGATGTGCGCAGCTGCGCAATGCAGTCGTGTGATTTCGCATCCGTTATTTCAAGGGCACGGCCGTCTAACACCACCGCCACAGCGCGCTCGATCTCCGAGCGGATGCAAGCTTCAATTCATAGCATCTTGGTCTTTGTTGATTAGAGCGTGCATGATAAACGCGTGCCCTGTTTGTTTCGGGGTGCCAGGTCCATCACTGCCCGCGTCGCGGAGGTCTCAGGTGACCAACCGTTTATTACAGGGGCGGGTCGTTATGGTCAGCCTGTCGTGTCGTGATCCGGCCTTGCACAACCAGACCATAAGACGGGCATCTTCGGAAGATCAGTGCGCGGTGTGGGCGGCTCGTTCGATCCTGTCAGCCAACCGTCGTAACTGCTGTGCCGTCGACACGTTGCCCTCAAGCGCTGCAAATAGTTCTGCACCGCCAATCATCGCTGAGGCTGCAAAGATGCGCGCCCGGACCGGGCCATCTGGCAGCGCTTTGATCGCAGCAAGGCGCTGCTTAATTGCGAAGCTAACCGCCCCTTTTTCTTCGTCAGCGATCACGCCTGCTAGATCATTAAATGCGCTCATTGCTTGGTCACCTCTTGGACTAATTCTTCTATGGCATCAGCTTCGGCACGCAGGGCCGCAGCAACATGGGTTAAGCGATCTGCATATGCGTGCGGCTTTAGGCTCGCCGCCTCATCTAGCACCTGCTCCACAGCGCGCTCGACGCGGCGCTGCACGGCTGCATCCGGTCACGTCGGGGGAGTGCCAGCGCGGGTCAAAACTCAGGCCCCCAGATGCGAGATGGTGGCTCTACCGGATTGATGCGCTCCGCTTTGATGCGGCCATCTCTGGTCTGGTAGATCAGCGTCTGCTCACCGTTTGGCGCAGTCACAATGTAGGGTTGCATCGTTTTCTCCGGCGCTAACTTGGATGATCGGCAAGTGTGCCCGTGTCCCGCACTTGTGGCTGTTCTCGCCCAGTCGGGGCGGGACAGCGGGACATGCTTTAAGCACATGTCCCGCTTGTCCCGCTGTTTCCGGCTTCTGCACCGGGACATTTTACTGAATGTCCCGGCATGTCCCGCTTGTCCCGCTGGCTCAAAATGGCCAGCTGTTCATCTGGGTTGTGGGTCAAATAGAGGTCGTTGTGGACGTAGAATATGCACTGCTCAACCAGATCCGTGCGCGCGCGCAGAAAGGCTTTACGCTTTGCATCTGCACTATCGCCGGTGTGCTTGGCATAGAATGCTAAGCGCCAATCATCGAGATGGACGCCCATAAAGGCTCCGCCGCTCCACTGCCCCTTTGTGTCAGCCGCTGTCCGATAGGCCGATACTGCTAATGCGTGTGTTGGCGTCAGTTTCTTCTGCCGCTGCGGAGCATCCGTGGCCTCTAGAACCGCGCTTTGCGCGTCGCCAAGGGCAACTGGCACGAACTTAAACGCCATGTCTTTGGGCGGCTCTGCGTCTTTCATTTTGGTGCAAACCAGCCGGATCAGCTCGTCGTCCGGCTTTTCGACGCGGTATTCAGCGTCGAGCGCGCCCTTCAGTGCCATGGCGCCTCGTGCACGCTTCTTATCCGCGTGGCCTGAGTGGTGGACGATCAGAACAGAACAGCCGGGAAACCGGGCCTTCAGATCATCGATTGCGACAACGAACTCAGACATGTCCCGCGTGTTGTTTTCATCGCCCGAGCCAAAGTTACGGGCCAAGGTGTCGATGACGATCAGGGCCGGTGCTCCATGCTGCGCTGCCAAGCCCGCCACGGCCTCTGCCACGGAACCTGCACTGTCCACATCAAGAAACTGGGCCGCACGCTCAGACTTGAATAGGGGAACGTCTGCCAGAGAGGTTGAGCGGGCCTTGCTCCAAGCAGCGAAGCGCCGCGCAAGTCTGTTATTTCCCTCACCCGCAATGAAAAAGACGGAACCCTGCTTTGTGGCTCGCCCGTGAAACTGGGTTCCGCTTGCGACTGATGCAGCGATATCCACGGCCAAGAACGACTTACCGCAGCCCGGGTCGCCAAAGATCAGGCCGAGTGTTTCGGTCTCAAGAAGGCCCTCGATTACATATTCCGGAGCGCGGTATCTCAGACTGCCGACTGGAAAGAACGAGAATGTGAATGCTTGTGCCGCTTGTGATCCATTCTGACGATTACTTGCTGCGACCGATGAGTTGGCCGAGCAGGTCACGCGCTTCCGTGCGATCTCAGCTAGGTTCGCGCCATTGTCCCGCGCCATTGCCGGTATAGTCGCCCAGCCAACGCCCGAGCCGCGCGTGAAGCCGCGCCATTTGTGCTCGACCTCGCCCTGCCGGAATTTGTTACCGCGGGATGACCATTCGACCGCCAGCGGTAGCATGTGGTCACCCGCGTCGTGCAGCGCCATCAATACGCTCAGCCAATCTCCGTAATGCATATGCGCATATGCGGTTTCGCAAGACCGTGCTGGCTGACCGCGTGTTGACCATTTCAATGGACGGCATCGTGGCGTCGGCCGATGGTTTGGCAGGGTTTTTGGCAAGCCTCGCGGCGGTTCCCGGCTGTGGTGGCCGACAAGGTGACAGCATCAAGGCCGCCTTGATGACCGAATTCCGGGTCCAAGCCGAAATCGCCGCGCGCGCAGGTGACACGTCCTTGGCCCAGCAGCTCGCAAGCCAGATCGAGACCCTGGCGCCCCCGCGCGGCTCTCCGGCTGAGGCGGTTCAATTCCATCATTCGGCGATGCTTGAAGATATCTGCGCCCGCCTGTGGCGGGACGCAGAGGAAAAGCGCTTCATTTACTTGCCAAAAACCCTTCCTGCGGCGGCCAAAACCGCGGCGGTCTTGGCATGCGAGGAACGGCCGGCCGATTCAGCTGACCAGTCGCCATTTTGGGCCGAAGATCCGGAACGCGCCGCATCATCGGAGCAGCCGCGTGGTCTGATCTTGATCGACCGCCAGCAGGTCGAGGTGATCCGCGATCGACGCGGCCGGTATCGCGCGCTCAGCGAGGCCGCTTGGCAGGCGCAGAAAGCCAAACTTATCAAGTTTTGCGCCGCGTTGCCCGTCGGGGTCGTGGTGTTGGTTGTCGATTTTGCAGCGGCACAGCTGACCGCAAGCGCGATCATCGGCTCTGGATTGGTGCTACCGGCACCGGGTGGCTGCATCGTCGCGCCGCGGTCGGCGGGCCTGTCCGATATCATCGCCGCCTGCGAGATGGCGCAAGACGCGCAAGACCTACCCAGCCTGCTTTCCACTTAAGGTCGCGCCACCGATCTTGGTGTGCGTCTTAGGCGGGATCGGCTGCGCGCGGTGACGTATCGGCCTTGCTGCCCCACCAGTTGAGCGCCAGCAATCCAAGGATCAAGGCAACACCCGCCACCTCGACCGTCAGGCTGGGCCAGAAGATCGCGACCACGCCGGGCACCATCAGGGCGCGGCTCCACAGCGGCATGGTGCGCCACAAGAACCCCTCCAGGGCGGCGGCAAAGCCAACCAGCGCGATGATGGCGATCAGCCCACTCCAGATTACCAAGGGCAGGGGGCCGCCAAGGATGATCTCTTCGTTGAAGACCATGAACAGCGGGATGAGATACAGGCCCTTGGCGTATTTCCAAGCTTGGACACTGGTCTCCATCGGTTTCGATCCGGCGATGGCCGCGCCTGCAAAGCCTGCCAGCGCCACGGGTGGGGTGACGTTGCTGTCTTGAGAATACCAAAACACCACCAGATGCGCGATCAACAGCGGGATGCCGAATTCCTGTGTCAGCGCCGGGCCGACAAGGATGATGAGCACGATATAGGCCGCCGTCACTGGCAGGCCCATGCCAAGGATCAGGCTGGCCAGCAGCACCAACAACAGCGCCAAGACGATATTGCCGCCCGAAAACGCGATCATCATGGCCGAGAATTTCAGCCCCAACCCGGTCAGGCCCACGACACCCACGATAATGCCTGCAACCGCGCAGGCCATGGACACGGCCACCGCGTTGCGCGCGCCCAGCTCCAATGCTTGCAAGGTCAGTGCGACGCCGCGCTGGCAAAGGGCCACAAAGCCACCGGCTGTGGGGCCGTTGGCGAAAAACACCCATAGCGCCCGCGCGCTGGCGGCTGCGATGATGGCTGCGATGGCGTAAAAGCCCACGCGCATCGGCGAATAGCCCGCAACCAAGAGCCAGACCAAGGCCACAAGCGGCAAAAGGAAATGCCACCCCCCGGCAAGCACGGCGCGCACGCTTGGCAATTCTTCGCTCGAAAGGCCGGTCATGCCCTGTTTGACGGCGGCAATATGCACCAACAGATAGACAGCCCCGAAATAAAGGATCGCCGGGAAGATCGAGACCAGCACGATGTCGACATAAGGCACGCGGGTGAATTCGCTCATCAAGAAGGCGCCCGCACCCATCAAGGGCGGCATGATCTGCCCGCCCGTGGAGGCCGCCGCCTCGATCCCACCGGCTTGTGCAGGGCGGTAGCCCAGCTTTTTCATCAGCGGGATGGTGAAGGCGCCCGTGGTCACCACATTGGCGATGGCCGAGCCCGAGATGGAGCCCATGCCCGCGCTGGCGATCACCGCGGCCTTGGCCGGGCCGCCGCGCTGTTTGCCGGTCGCGGCATAGGCGAGATCGATGAAGAATTTGCCCGCGCCGGTCACCTCGAGAAAGGCTCCGAAGAGGACGAAGATGAAAACGAAGGTCGCAGCGACGCCAAGTGGGATGCCGAAAATCCCTTCGGCACCGAGTGTCATCTGGCTGGCAACACGTTCCAGCGAATAGCCGCGGTGGTTCATGATGCCGGGCATCCAATCGGCGAGAAAGGGTAACTCACCCCGGCTGCCGGCAAAGGCATAGGCGATGAAAACCGCACCGATGATCGTCATGCCAAGGCCCACGGCCCGGCGCGCCCCCTCAAGCACCACGAAGATCGTCAGGATGCCGACCCAAACGTCGATGCTGCGCGGAAAGATCTGGTTGGCGATCGTGTCGATATTGATGGGCAGCCATGCGCCGACCAAGATACTGGCGGCGATCAGCGTGCCGTCGATGGCCCAGCCCAAAGGTCCGCGTGCCTGACCCCGGCCCCAGACCGGGTAGATCAGGAAGCACAGCACCAAGATAAAGCCCAGATGGATCGGGCGTTGAAAGAACAGCCCCAAGGGCTGCACACCGGCGGCATAAAGATGGAACAGCGACAAGACGATGCCCACCACCGCGATGACCCGCAGCACGATCCAAGGTTCTTGCGCGCGCGGAGCGGTGATCTGGGTGTCGCTGTCCATCAATTCATACCTTCTATCAATGCAATCGTGACCCGTGCGCGCGGCGCGATGGCCGAAAGCGATACGGTCGTATCGCCAACCTGCAAACGATGATCGACGATGCCGCGACCGGGGCGCAGGATATAGGCGTTACCCGCAACCGCCTCGTCGATGTCCAAGATCCAGTATCCGCCTTGCCCATCCGACACCTGCCGTCCACGGCCGGGGATGTGATCGAGCCCTGCCGCGAAATCGGGCAGATGCGCGCGCACCAAGACCATTTGGCCGGCGCGGTTCTCGTAGCAATCGGAGACTTCGAAGCCCTTTACGGAATGGTGCCACAAAACGCACCAACCCGCGCCCTCGGGCACGGGCAAGCGCGCGATTTCCGAGCCATCCTCAAGCGTGGCGACAAGCTCACCTGCGGCTGCGGAAAAGGTGGCGGTCAGAAGGAGGAGGGCGCAAAGCCCCCCTCCGAACCGTTTGCTCACGGGCGCAGCGCGTCCGGGATCGAGGCACCGATTTCCTCGAAGTAACGGATTGCACCGGGGTGCAGCGGGATCGGCGTTGCGGCCAGCGTGAACTCAACCGTGGTCTGGTTCGCTGCGGGATGCACGGCGCGCAGGTCTTCGATATTCTCGAACATCGCGCTTGTGATCGCATAGGCCAGATCATCCGACATCTCGGACGACACGACCAGCACGTTGGGCACACCCAAGACGGTGGTGGCGCCAACGCCATCATAGATACCCGCATCCAGCGTGGTCTGGGCAAAGATCGGATCTGCCGCGCGGGCAGCTGCGATTTCGGCATCCGACAGTTCGATCATGACGATCGAATTGGTGGTTGCGAGGTTCAAGATCGACGAGGTCGGCGCGCCGACCGACCAGAAGCCTGCATCGATATCGCCATTTGCCAGCGCATCGGCAGTTTCGTTGAAGTTCAGGCGCTGCTCTTCGATATCGTCGTAGGTCATCCCATTGGCGTTCAGGATCGCGGCCACGTTGACCTCGGTGCCCGAACCCGGTGCGCCGACCGACACGCGCTTGCCGCGCAGATCTTCGAGCGTGGTGATGCCCGAGCCTTCAAGTGCCACGATCTGGATCATGTTGGCGTAAAGCGAGGCGAGGCCGCGCACCATCGGAAGCGCGTTACCTTCAAAACGGCCAGTGCCGGTGTAGCCCTGCTGAACGGTATCGGCCAAGGCGATGGCCAGATCCGCATCGCCGGTAGCCACGAGGCCCATATTCTCGACCGATGCGCCGGTGACTTCGGCGGTCGCCGAATAGCCATCGATCTTGCCATTGATGATCTCGGCCAAGCCGCCGCCCATCGGGAAATAAACGCCGCCCGTACCGCCGGTCGCGATCGAGAGCTGCTCTTGCGCGAAGACAGGCGTCGCGACAACGAGAAGGGTGCTAGCCGCAAGGGCTTTGAACAGTTTCATGATAACCTCCCAAGGTTTTGTTGTGGGTCGCATTTAGACCATTCATGCCCCTCTTCCAACACGATATTCACCCGGACCGTCGCTTTCGGCGGATCATCGGCGCGGCAGTTATCCCGCATATGGCGACACGATACGCGCAGACACACGCTATGGCTGCGCGACACAGCCGAGGTGTTTTCGGCCCGATTTGCGCAGTGTAAACTTGAAATAAAATTTTTACTGTAAATCTTGATTGACACTTTTTTCGGTGTACACTGGGATACCAAGGAGAGGCGCAAGCGGGCGTGAAGGCAATTTCCTCACCCCTGCAGCGATACGAGAAGAACGACCGCAATGAAGAAAACGACCGATTTCCTTTCGCTTGTGGCCACGGGTCAGGGGCCCCAAAGCGGCGCGTTTGATGATCTTGCCAAACGGGCCTTGGCGCGCTTGTGCCAAGACAGCAAACGCGGCGCACCCGCGGGCGATGCCGTGAGCGTTCTTGGCGATCCTTGTGCTGCAGCCATGGCGTTTGCCCTGTGCGACCCTGACGATGCAGCCGCGCAATTCTTGGTCGATGACCTGCTCGACGCCGGGATCTCGGTCGCGGATTTGTGCCATGATCACCTTGCGCCTGCCGCCCGGCGGCTTGGCACGATGTGGGACCGCGACCGCATCCCCTTTACCGATGTCGCGCTTGCGACTGCGCGGATTCAATCGATTTTGCGCCGCCTGCCTGCCAACCGGTCCAGCTTGCGCAACGGGCGTGGGCTTGGCGCGATCTTCGCCGCCGTTCCGGGCGAGATGCACACGCTTGGCGTGATGATGGCGGCGGATCTGTTTCGGCGTGGGGGTTGGGATATCAGCCTTCTCGTCGGGCTCACCCATGATGAGTTGCTGGCCCGCCTGACCCGCGACGACCGGCCGGTGATCGGGCTCAGCTGCTCGGGTGAGCATAGTTTCGGTGCGCTGCGCCGCCTGTTGGCGGCGCTGGGCAATGCCCGACCCGATGCGCAATTCTTGGTTTCGGGACAGATCATCGCCGACCCGGCCCGCATCGCTTCTTTGCCTGTGCCGGTTATGGTGGTGGGCGATCTCGATAGCGCCGAGGCAGAGATGGCGCGGCTTGATGCGGTCTTGTCCTCGTCCAAACTGACCCGGCTTAGGCCCGCACGCGGGCGCAGCGCCTCGATGGCCTGAGCGTTCAGCCCTCTTGGGCCAATTCGCTCAGCGGAATGACCGGAAAAAACACACCCCGCGACCACAGGCCGAACCAGCCCATGCCCGCGACCTCATGCGCCTCGCCCAGATCGACAAGCCGGTAAAAACTTTTGCGGTCGATCAGCGCCTCGAGCCCGGCGCGCACATGGACATAGGGGCGCGGTGCGCCTTGTTCGTCGCGCGTCACCCGGATGGCGCAATCAGGGCCTGCGGGCACATGATCGCCCACATTGGTCACCAGCGTGATCGCCTGTGATGGGCCGCTGCCCGCAACCTCGAAATCCTGCACGACAAAGGGCGCATCCTCGACCCGGATGCCCACCTTTTCAACAGGCGTGACAAGGAAATAGCGATCCCCCTCGCGCTTGAGGATGGTCGAGAATAACCGCACCAAGGGCGCGCGCCCAATGGGCGTGCCTTCGTGAAACCATGTCCCGTCGCGGCGGATTTCCATGTCGATATCGCCGCAAAAGGGTGGGTTCCACTTATGGATCGGCGGCAAGCCGCCGTCGCGCGCGGCACGCTGTGCAGCCTGTAAAAGCTGGTCGGTGCCTGTTCTTTGCGCATCTGTCACGATCTTTTGTCCCTTTGCATGCTTTGCCATTTGTGATCGGCGCAATAGGTCTGTTAGCACAACACGATATACACACCCAGCGGAGCAATGCCATGTCCGACCCCGATACACGCCTCGCCGAGATCGAAGCGCTGGGCGCAAAACTGGCCGAGGCCAAGGCCGCGATCGCCACCAAGATCATCGGCCAGACCGATGTGGTCGATCTGGCCTTGGGGGCGATGCTCTCGGGTGGGCATGCCTTGTTGATGGGTCTGCCGGGTTTGGGAAAGACCTTGTTGGTCGATACATTGGCCACCGTGATGGGGCTCAAGGCCAACCGGATTCAGTTCACCCCTGATCTGATGCCCGCCGATATCTTGGGCTCCGAGGTGTTGGATACGGGGGCAGACGGCAGCCGTAGCTTTCGCTTCATCGAAGGGCCGGTGTTTTGCCAGCTCTTGATGGCTGATGAAATCAACCGCGCCAGCCCGCGCACGCAATCGGCGCTGTTGCAGGCCATGCAGGAGCGCGAGGTGACGATTGCAGGCACCCATCATGCCTTGCCGCGCCCCTTCCAAGTGCTCGCCACGCAAAACCCGATCGAGCAGGAAGGCACCTATCCCTTGCCCGAGGCGCAGCTTGACCGCTTTTTGGTGCGCATCGATGTGGCCTATCCCGACCGCGCGACCGAGCGCGGGATTTTGCTGGCCACAACCGGCACGGATACGGCGCGCGCGCATGCCGTTTTCACCGCTGAGGAATTGATCGCCGCCCAAGCCGTGGTGCGCGCCATGCCCGTGGGCGAAGCCGTGGTGGAGTTGATCCTTGATCTGGTTCGCGCCTGCCGCCCCGAGGCCGAGGAAGCGCCCGAGATCGTGCGCCGCACCGTGGCATGGGGGCCGGGGCCGCGCGCGGCACAGGCCTTGATGTTGACGGCCCGCGCGCGTGCGCTTTTGGATGGTCGGCTTGCCCCATCGCCCGAGGATGTGGCGGCCCTTGCCCGCCCGGTGCTGAGCCACCGCATGGCGCTGAGCTATGGCGCGCGCGCCGAGGGTGCGGTTCTCGAACAGGTCATCGATGCCGTGGTTGCGCATGTCACAAGGATCGGAAAGGCCGCTTGAGCGATACCGCCCGCCATACCGCGCAAACCCTGCGCTCGCGGTCGGAGGCCGTCGCGGCCGCCGCGCCTGCCTTGTTGGCCGATGCGCAGCATTTGGCGGCAACGGTGCTTTTGGGTGTGCATGGGCGCAAGCGCGCAGGCAGCGGTGATGAGTTCTGGCAATATCGCCCCGCACAGGCAGGTGACAGCTACCGCCAGATCGATTGGCGACGCTCGGCCTTGTCGGATGGCCATTTCATTCGTCAAACGGAATGGCAGGCGGCGCAGGCGATCATGATCGGGGTCGATGATGGGGCATCGATGCAGTTCAGCGGTCATAAATCCCGCCCCGAGAAACGCCGCCGTGCGCAGACATTGGCCATGGCGCTGGCGATCATCGCTGTGCGCGGGGGCGAACGTGTGGGGCTGACCCATCTGGCCGATGCGCCGCGTGGGGGCAATGGGCAGTTGATGCGGATCGCGACCGCCTTGATGGAGGATCACGCCGAGGTCGATTACGGCACACCGCGCGCCCAGATCATGCCTTTGGGCAGTCGCGCCGTGTTCTTTTCGGATTTCTTCGGCGATATCGCGATGATCGAACAGGCCGTCGGTCGCGCCGCCGATCGCGAGGTGAAGGGCGCGCTGATCCAGATCCTCGACCCCGATGAAGAGCGTTTTCCCTTCGATGGGCGTACGGTGTTCGAATCCATGACCGGCGCGATCCGGTTTGAAACGCTCAAGGCACGCGGCCTGCGCGACGCGTATCTGGGGCGGTTGGCCGCGCGGAAAACCCAATTGCAGGAGATCTGCCGCCGCACTGGCTGGCGCTATCATCTCCATCACACCGACCAACCCGCTGAGCCCACGCTGTTGTGGTTGCATCGCGCGCTTGAACGGGTGCGGGCATGATCGCGGGTTTGGCCTTTGCCACGCCGCTTGCGCTTTTGGCGCTTTTGGCGCTGCCGATCTTGTGGTGGATTTTGCGCGCCGTGCCGCCCGCCCCGATCCGCCGCCGCTTTCCGGGTGTGGCGCTTTTGTTGGGGCTGCGCGATGACGAAAGCCAGACCGACAAGACGCCGTGGTGGCTTTTGGCCCTGCGTATCGCGGCTTTGGCGGCTGCGATCATCGGCTTTTCCGGCCCGGTCTTGAACCCCCAACCGCTGCGCGCGGGCGATAGCCCTGTTTTGATCGTGATGGATAGCTCTTGGGCCTCGGCCCCCGATTGGACCGCAAGGCGCGACCGGGCCGCGCTTTTGTTGGACGAGGCCGCGCGCAGTGGGCGGCCCGTAGCCTTGGTGCAACTGACAGACCTGCCCGGCGGCGCGATCGCTTTGCAATCGGCCAATGCGGTGCTGCCGCGTCTGCCTTCGCTTGTCCCTGCACCTTATGCCCCCGATCTGGCGGCTGCGGCAGATTGGGCGCAAGCACTGTCTGGGCCGCTTGAAACATGGTGGATCTCGGACGGGATCGACCACCCCGGCCGCGCGGCATTGACCGAAGCTTTCATGCAAAAAGGCGCGTTGTCGGTGTTCGAAGGCGCGCGTGATGTGATCGCGCTACGCCCGCCGCAGGTCGTCGATGGGATGCTGGAGGTCACGGCCATACGCCGCGATGCCATTGTCCCGCAGGCCATCGAGATTGTGGCCCATGGTCTTGATCCGCTGGGGATTGCACGCGAATTGGCGCGCGCGACCACAGGCTTTGACACAAGCGCCGACAGCGCAACGGCCAGCTTCGATTTGCCGCCTGAGTTGCGCAACCGCATTACCCGCTTCGAGATTGCAGGCCAGCGCGGCGCGGGTGGCGTGGCGCTGACCGATGATGCGCTACAGCGCCGCCAAGTCGCGCTGATCGCGGGTGGTGCGACTGATGAGCAGCAGGCGCTTTTGTCGCCGCTGCATTACCTGCGCCAAGCGCTCGCCCCCAGCGCCGATCTGATCGAGGCGGCGTTGGGCGACGCGCTCTTGGCCAGCCCCGATGTGATCATGCTGGTCGATATCGCCACCCTTTCACCCGAGGAAGAGGATGGGTTGATCGCATGGGTCGAAAACGGCGGTTTGCTGTTGCGCTTTGCGGGGCCGCGGCTTGCGGCCTCGGATATCGCGCGCGATGTGGCTGGCCCCTTGATGCCCGTGCGCCTGCGCGCTGGTGGGCGCAGCGTGGGCGGCGCGATGAGTTGGGGTGAGCCCAAGGCGCTCAGCCCCTTTACCGATACATCGCCGTTTTTCGGGCTGACCATTCCCGCCGATGTCACCGTCAGCGCGCAGGTCATGGCCCAGCCCGACCCGACGCTGGCCGAGCGCACCATCGCCGCACTCAGCGATGGCACCCCTTTGGTCACCCGCGCGCGGCAAGGGCAGGGGGCAGTTGTGCTGTTTCACGTCACCGCCAATGCCGAATGGTCGAGCTTGCCGATCTCGGGGCTGTTTGTGCAGATGTTGGAGCGGCTTGCCGTGTCGACCCGACCCGCCGCACCCGATGCGGCGGCACTTGCTGGCACGATCTGGACGCCCGAGCAGGTGCTGGATGGGTTTGGGCAGCTGCGCGATGCCGGCGACCGGCCCGGCGTCGATGGTGCCGATTTGGCCGCGATGCCCGTCTCGGCCAGTTTGTTGCCGGGGCTATATGCGGCCGATGATCGGCGCATCGCGCGCAATGTCATCGGGGCCGAGACCACGCTTGCCCCCGCCGCATGGCCGCTTGGCGTACCGGTGGCGGGATTGGTCACAATCACACCCACGGATTTGATGGCGGCCTTCTTGATCGCGGCACTTGTCTTGCTGTTGATCGATGCGCTGGCGGCGATGTGGCTGGCCGGGCGGCTCACGGGTTTGGCGCGCGGTGCGGCCATCGTGATCTTGGCCTATGGGATCATGCCGCAAGGGGCGATGGCGCAAAACGCGCAAACCCTTTCGCCGCAAGAGCAGATCGCCATACTTGCAACAGCCGAGGTGACGCTGGCCTATGTGATCACGGGTGATGCCGAGCTTGACGCCATGTCGCGCGCGGGGCTGCAGGGCCTGTCGAACACGCTTTTCCAGCGCACCTCGGTCGAACCTGCCGCGCCGATGGGTGTCGATCTTGAAACCGATGAGTTGAGCTTTTTCCCGATGCTCTATTGGCCGGTCTTGGCTGATCAAGAGCTGCCATCGGCTACGGCCTATCGGCGGCTCAATGATTACATGCGCGCAGGCGGCATGATCGTGTTTGACACGCGCGATGCCCATATCGGCGGCTTTGGCTCTGGCACGCCCGAGGGGCGGCGCCTGCGTGCATTGGCGGCCCCCCTCGATATTCCGCCGCTCGAACCCATTCCGCCTGATCACGTGCTGACGCGCAGCTTTTACCTGTTGCAGGATTTTCCGGGGCGTCACGCCTCGCGCGATGTTTGGGTCGAGGCGGCACCCGCTGACGCCGAACAGGTGGAAGGGATGCCCTTTCGCAACCTTAATGACGGGGTCACGCCGGTGATGATCGGCGGCAATGCCTGGGCGGCCGCTTGGGCGCAGGATGAGATCGGTCGCCCCCTTTACCCCATTGGGCGCGGCTCGACCGGCGAGCGCCAGCGCGAGATCGCGCTGCGCTTTGGCGTCAATCTGGTGATGCATGTGCTGTCGGGCAATTACAAATCCGATCAGGTGCATGTGCCGGCCTTGCTTGATCGGTTGGGGCAATAGCCATGGCACAAACGATCCTCTTCGATCCGCTGGTGCCGTTCTGGCTGATCTGGGCGCTGGGCGGCCTGAGCATTTTGATCACGGGCCTGGCGCTTTGGCGTGGTTTGGCGGGCTGGCCCCTGCGCGCTCCGGCGGCGGTGGCGCTTTTGGCCGCGCTGGCAAACCCCGCGCTGCAATCCGAAGAGCGCACGGCATTGTCCGACATCGTGCTGGTCGTGGCCGACCAATCGGCCAGCCAGCGCATCGCCGACCGCCCCGACCAGACCGAAGCGGCACTTGCCGCACTTGCCGCTGAGATCGCCGATCTTGGCATGGAAATGCGGCTGGCGCGGGTGGGCGACGGTGCCGACAACGCCGGGACGCTGTTGATGAGCGAATTGGCCCGCATGCTGGCCGAAGAGCCGCGCGCGCGGGTTGCAGGTGCGATCCTTGTAACCGATGGGCAATTGCATGATGCGGGGCTTGCCCCAGATCTGCCCGCACCGCTGCATGCGCTGTTGACCGGGCGCAGCGATGATTGGGACAGGCGGCTGGTGATCGAGACAGCCCCCGCTTTCGGCATCATAGGCGAAGAGTTGATGATCACCCTACGGATCGAGGATCAGGGCGCTGTGCCAAGCAGCCTGTCAGGGCGGGCCGAGATCGCGATCGCGATCGATGGCGCGCCTGCACAAAGCTATGCGGTGCCGACTGGCCAAACTCTGCAATTGCCGCTGACGCTGGAACATGCGGGTCAGAATGTCGTGCAGTTCACCATCCCCGAGGCGATCGATGAGCTGACCGCGCGCAACAACGCCGCCGTGGTGCAGATCAACGGCATCCGTGACCGGCTGTCGGTCTTGTTGGTTTCGGGCGAGCCGCATCCGGGCCAGCGGACATGGCGCAACCTGCTCAAGGCCGACCCATCGGTCGATCTGGTGCATTTCACCATTTTGCGTCCGCCAGAAAAACAAGATGGCGTGCCGGTGACCGAGTTGAGCTTGATCGCCTTTCCCACCCGCGAATTATTCATGGAATCGGTCGATGATTTCGACCTGATCATCTTCGACCGCTACCAGCGGCGCGGCATCCTTCCGCTGACCTATTTCGACAATATCCGCCGCTACGTCGAAGATGGCGGCGCGCTTTTGTTGGCCGCTGGTCCAGATTATGCGGCGGCGTCCTCGCTTTACCGGTCGCCCTTGGCCGAGATCTTGCCGGGTCGCCCGACCGCGCGGGTGATCGAGACGCCGTTTCTGCCGGAAATCTCACCGCTCGGTCAGCGCCACCCGGTGACCGCCGGGCTGGCGGCGACGCATGCGCCACCGCCGGGCAGCGATCAGCCTTGGGGGCGCTGGGTCCGACAGGTCGAGGTGATCGAACAATCGGGCCAAACCGTGATGACGGGCAGTGACGGTGCGCCTTTGTTGATGCTTGACCGCGTGGGCGAAGGGCGTGTGGCGCTTTTGGCCTCGGATCACGCATGGCTTTGGGATCGTGGTTATGAGGGCGGTGGCCCTCAGCTTGAGATGCTGCGCCGCCTTGCCCATTGGATGATGGGTGAGCCCGAATTGGAGGAAGAAGCGCTGGTGGCCGAAACCGATGGCCAGACCATCCGCATTACCCGCCGCACATTGGCCGATACGGTCGGACAACTCATGGTGACGGCCCCAGACGGCAGCGAAAGTGCCGTTTTGCTACAAGAAGTGACGCCGGGGCGGTTTGCCGCCGAAATCTCGGGGGCGGAACAGGGGCTATATCGGCTGGTCGAAGGCGATTTCGAAACGGTCATCGCCCTTGGGCCAGCAGCGCCGCGGGAATTCGAACAGACGATTGCCTCTGAACACTTGCTTGCGCCGCTCAGCGCTGCGGTGATGCGGCTCGAAGATGGCATGCCCGATCTGCGGCGCGTGGCCGAGGGGCGCAATGCTGCCGGTCGCGGCTGGATCGGTCTGACCCCGCGAAATGCCTATGTGACCACGGATGTCAAAGTCACCCCGTTGATCGCGGCATGGCTTTTCATGCTCTTGGCCTTGGCGCTGAGTGTGGCGGGCTGGCTGCGCGAAGGGCGGCGCTGATCCGGGGCTGTGCGCCTGCAGGCGCACCCTCCGCATTGCCGGGGTGATCAGAAGGGTTTGAAGACCACGATGATCAGCACGCCGATTGCGCCAAAGACGCTGATTTCGTTGAAAACCCTCAGCCAGAAATCGCTTTCGGTGAAAATGCCCTTGCGCGCACGCAAGACAAGCCGCCCGGTCCAACCGTAATGCGCGGCCAGAAGGGCCACCAGGCCCAGCTTGGACCAGACCCAAAGCGGAAAACCCCAATACCAACCAAGCCAGAGCCCGGTGGCAATCGCGATCACGCCAAGGCCCAGCGAAAAGCGGTAGATGCGGATCGTTAAATCGCCGGTCGGCCCGAACTCTTCCAGCCGCGCATATTCGCGCTTCCAGAAAATGATCGCGCGCGGCACCGCGAAGATGCCAGTCATCCAGCCCAAGACCGCCAGAAGGTGAAGAACCTTGATCCACTCCATGCGGCCAGTTGCCCCGTCACGGCGCCCTTTCGCAAGGCGCAGATTTGTCTCAGGCAGTTTTTCATTGCCATATGGCGAGATTGGTTATAATTTTTTACCAATTGCCGCAAGGAGGAGGCCACGCCATGGAAATGCCAGCACCCGATGCACGCATTTTATCTCGCAAAAGCAGGATCGTGGCGCGGCTGGCGGCAGCGCTTCCCAAGGCTGCGGTGATTCACGACGAGGCCGAGCTGCGCGCCTATGAATGTGATGCGCTGACGGCCTATCGCTGCCCGCCCTTGGCCGTGGTGCTGCCCGCCTCGACCGAGGAGGTCGCAGCAGCGCTCAAGATTTGCCACGAGGAAGGCGTGCCTGTGGTGCCGCGCGGCTCGGGCACGTCGCTGGCCGGCGGCGCGCTGCCCACCGCCGATAGCGTGATCCTGGGTGTGGCGCGCATGACCCAAGTGCTTGAGACCGATTACGAGAACCGCTTCATCCGGGTCCAGACCGGGCGCACGAACCTGAGCGTGACGGGTGCGGTCGAGCAAGAAGATTTCTTTTACGCCCCGGATCCGTCAAGCCAGCTGGCTTGCGCCATCGCGGGCAATATCGCGATGAATTCGGGCGGGGCGCATTGCCTGAAATACGGGGTGACGACCAACAATCTGTTGGGTGTGACAATGGTCACCATGGCAGGCGAGGTGCTGGAGATCGGAGGCGCGCATCTTGATGCGGGGGGCTATGACCTTCTGGGTGTGATCTGCGGCTCGGAGGGGCAGTTGGGCGTGGTGACCGAGGCCACCCTGCGCATCTTGCGCAAGCCCGAGGGCGCGCGCCCGGTACTGATCGGCTATGACAGCTCGGAGGTGGCGGGCGCTTGTGTGTCGGACATCATCAAGGCGGGTATCCTTCCCGTCGCGATCGAGTTCATGGACCGCCCCTGCATCGAGGCGACCGAGGCTTTTGCCAAGGCAGGCTACCCGATGTGCGAGGCGCTGTTGATCGTCGAGGTCGAGGGCAGCCCTGCCGAGATCGACGAGCAATTGGCCCTGATCAAGCAGATCGCTCAGGCCCACAATCCGGTCGAGCTGCGCGAGGCGCAATCCGAGGATGAGGCAAAGCGCATCTGGCTGGGCCGCAAATCGGCCTTCGGCGCGATGGGGCAGATCAACGACTACATGTGCCTTGATGGCACGATCCCGGTGTCTTCGCTGCCCTATGTGCTCAAGCGCATTGGCGAGATGTCCAAGGAATATGGCTTGGGTGTCGCAAATGTGTTCCATGCGGGTGATGGCAATATGCATCCGCTGATCTTGTTCGATGCCAATAAGCAAGGTGATCTGGAACTCTGTGAAGCCTTTGGCGCCGATATCTTGAAGCTGTGTGTCGAGGTGGGCGGCTGCTTGACCGGAGAGCATGGCGTGGGGATCGAAAAGCGCGATCTGATGAGCGTGCAATTCGCGCCTGAGGATCTGGAAGCGCAGATGCGGGTGAAGGATGTCTTTGACCCCGATTGGCTTTTGAACCCGGCCAAGGTGTTCCCCTTGGCCACATCGCAGGCGCGGCGTGACGGCGATATCGCCGCCTGACGGCGGCGATCCGCCGGGGGGCGCTGCCCCCCGGCCCCCCCGGAGTATTTGGAAAGCAAAGATGAGAAGGGAGGCGCGCGCGTGTTGACGCCTGCAGACGAGAAGGAATTGAGCGAGATCGTGGCAGGTGCCACAGGACCGCTGCGCGTCAAGGGCGGGGGCACACGGGCCATCGGCCGGGCGATTGTGGGCGAGGTTGTCTCGGTCGCGGGCCTGCGTGGGGTCGAGCTTTATAAGCCGGGCGCACTGACCATCGTGGCGCGCGCTGGCACGCCCTTGGCCGAGGTCGAGGCAGTGCTGGCGGCCGAGGGTCAGCGCCTGCCCTTTGAACCGATGGATCATCGGGTGTTGCTCGGCACCAAAGGGGAGCCCAGCATTGGCGGTGTGGTCGCGGCCAATGTCTCGGGTCCGCGCCGCATTCAGGCCGGGGCCGCGCGCGATAGCTTGATCGGGCTGCGTTTCGTCGATGGGCGCGGCACGGTGATCAAGAATGGTGGCCGGGTGATGAAGAATGTCACCGGTTATGATCTGGTCAAGCTCATGGCTGGAAGCTGGGGCACGCTTGGCATCTTGAGCGAGGTGGCCTTCAAGGTCTTGCCCGCGCCTGCGGCGGCGGCCTGTCTGTCCTTGACGGGCTTGTCGCATGACCGCGCCGTGGCGGCGATGTCGGCGGCGCTTGGCTCACCTTTCGAGGTGAATGGGGCAGCTCATCTGCCGCAAACGGGCCAGACGCTTCTGAGGATCGAAGGCTTTGCCACGAGCGTGGCCTATCGGGCCGAGCGCTTGGCGGATTTGTTGGCACCGTTTGGGCCGGCGGCTGTCAATCACGATGGGGCCGCCGTGGCCGCGATTTGGCGCGATCTGCGCGATGTGGCGGGGTTTGCCGGGCGCACGGGCGATGTTTGGCGGCTGTCGGTCAAGCCATCGGATGCGCCGGCATTGGCGGCACGGATCGGGGGTGAGGTGATCTTTGATTTAGGTGGTGGTTTGATCTGGGCGCTGGTGGCGGAGGGCACGGATCTGCGCGCGCGGCTTGGCGATTTCGCGGGTCATGCGACACTGATCCGGGCCGATGCGGCGACGCGCGCGCGCATCGCTTCGTTCCAGCCCGAGCCTGCACCGCTTGCCGCGATTGCGGCGCGTTTGCGCGCGCAGTTCGACCCGCGCGGAATTTTGAACCCCGGGCTGATGACCGGCTGAAGGAGGCAGTGTCATGTTGGATGAAGCTATTCTTTCCGCCCTTCCCGCCGCCGCATTATTCGGCGGTTTGGTGTTGATGCGCGACCGCAAGCTTGGCGCGCTTTTGGCGCAAGGGGCCTTGGTGGTTGCGGTTGTGCTGATCTTTGTGGCGATCTTGTCGGATGATGGTGCGCTAGGCCTGAGTGTGGCCGCGCTTGCCGGTGTTGGGATCGCGCTTGTTTCGGCGGCGGTGGCGGGGATGCTTTACCATCTTTATCTTGGCCGCTTCACCCGTGTCTGGGCCGCGCGCGCCGTTTTCACCGCCTTGTTCCTTGGCGTGTCGAGTGTGTTCAGCCTTGTCCTTTTGTCCTTGATCTGAAAGCGTCGCGATGCAAACCAATTTCACGCCCGAGCAGCTTAAATCACCTGCGATCCAGCGCGCCAACGAGGTGCTGCGATCCTGCGTGCATTGCGGCTTTTGCACGGCGACCTGCCCCACCTATCAGGTGCTGGGCGATGAGTTGGACAGCCCAAGGGGGCGGATTTATCTTATAAAAGATATGCTGGAAAAGGGTCGGCCTGCCGATGCCAAGACCGTGCAGCATATCGACCGCTGCCTGTCGTGTCTGGCTTGCATGACCACTTGCCCCTCGGGTGTGCATTACATGCATCTGGTCGATCATGCGCGCGAGTATATCGAGCAGACCTATAAACGCCCCTTGTTCGAGCGGGTGCTGCGCTGGACGCTGGCCAAGATCCTGCCCTATCCGATGCGATTCCGCGTGGCGCTTTTGGGGGCCAAGATCGGGCGGCCTTTCGCGTTCTTGATGCCCGATGCGCGGCTCAAGGCGATGCTGGCGATGGCGCCCAAGGTGATCCCGCCTGTGTCGCGCAATGATGACCCCCAGGTGTTCGTAGCCCAAGGGCCGCGCAAGATGCGGGTGGCGCTGATGACGGGCTGTGCACAGCGCGCGCTCAACACCGATATCAACGATGCCACGATCCGGCTTTTGACGCGGCTCGGCTGCGATGTGGTGATCGCCGAGGGGCAGGGGTGCTGTGGCGCGCTGACCCATCATATGGGCAAGACCGAAGAAAGCCATGCGACAGCCGCCAAGAACATCCGCGCATGGACGCGCGAGATGGCGGGCGCGGGCTTGGATGCCATTGTGATCAACACCAGCGGTTGCGGCACGACGGTCAAGGATTACGGGCATATGTTCCGTAACGAAGCACTTGCTTCGGAAGCGAAGGCCGTGTCGGAGATCGCGATGGATGTGTCCGAGGTGCTGATGAAGCTTGACCTGCCCAAAGCCGATATGGGGCATCGGGTTGCCTATCACGCGGCTTGTTCGCTTCAGCATGGCCAGCAGATCAAGACCTATCCCAAGGATCTTCTCAAGCGCGCGGGCTTCACCGTGGTGGAACCTGCCGACAGCCATTTGTGCTGTGGTTCGGCGGGCACCTATAACTTGATGCAGCCCGAGATTTCGGGCCAGCTCAAGACGCGCAAGGTCGAGACGCTGGAGGCGACCCAGCCCGAGATCATCGCGGCCGGCAATATCGGTTGCATGATGCAGATCGGGTCCGGCACGGATATTCCCATCGTGCATACGGTCGAATTGCTCGATTGGGCGACGGGTGGGCCACGGCCCGCAGGCTTGGATGCGCAGGGCAAGCGCGCGGTGCCGGTGCCAATTCTGCGCTAGGCGCAAAATGGCCCAAACTGGCCGTATTTCTGCCGGATAGGGCCTGTAGGTCGGGGTGAAACATCACTGATCCGGTCTTGCCATGCGTCTTTTCCTTGCCCGCGTTTTGATCGCCTTGCTGCCGTTTGCCACGCCACTCATCGTGGCGGCGCAGTCATTGCCGCAGATTTCCGGTGCCGGCACCGTGCGCCCCTTGGTGTCAGCCGATGCCGCGCGCGGATGGGAAGCGGTCGGGCGTCTGGATAGCGGCGTGTCCTTTTGTTCGGCGACATTGGTGGCACCCGATCTGGTGCTGACAGCGGCGCATTGCCTTTATGATGAGAATAATCGCCGGATCGCCGATCATGCGCTGCGCTTTTCTGCAGGGCTGCGCAATGGGCGGGCCGAGGCGATCCGCCGGGTCACGCGCTCTCATGTGCCGGGCGATTACCGCGCCACGCAAGGCCCCCCGGCGATGGAACTGATCGCGCGCGATATCGCGCTTCTGGAACTGGATCAGCCGATCGTTTCGGGGCTGGTCGTGCCGATCCGCACAGGCATCCAAGGGCGTCTGCGCGATGTGGTCACGATCGTATCTTACGGGCGTGATCGCGAAAGCTATGCATCGATCCAAGAGGATTGCGAAATCGTGGGACGCGAGGATGCGATCACCGCGCTGACATGTAAGGTTGTGCAGGGCTCCTCGGGTTCGCCGATCCTGCGTGAGACGCCGTCCGGTTTCGAGATTGTCGCCGTGGTCTCGGCGATGGGGGAATGGAACGGGGAAGATGCCGCTTTCGCGGTCGATGTCGACGCGCTTTTGCCCGCGTTGATGGCCCAAGCGCGCCCTGCGCGCCCGAATGGTTCGAATGGCGTCACGCTGCGAAACGTCGCGGGTGATGGTGGGCGCGGAAATTTGGGCGCGCGTTTCATCCGGCCCTGAGCCGGGCTTGAAAGCGGTTTTTCCACTTCCTAACTGGATCAGCGGGGCGGTGCCGCAATGCCGGGCCGTTCCGTGAACCCAAGGACCGCGCCCATGTTGGGCGGTCCGTGATGACAGTTGTCGCTCAATGGAGGATGACACATGCGAAGCTATGACCTTTCACCCCTTTACCGTGCCACCGTCGGTTTCGACCGTATGGCCGATCTGTTGGACCGCGTGCTGACCCAAGACAGCACCGCCAGCACCTATCCGCCCTATAATATCGAAAAGACCCAAGATGGGGCTTATCGCATCTCGATTGCCGTGGCGGGTTTTGCCGAGAATGAACTCAACGTCGAACAGCGCGAGCAAGAGTTGATCGTCGCAGCCCGCAAGGCCGCCGAGAATGGTGATCGCACCTATCTGCATCGTGGGATCGCGACGCGCGCCTTTGAAAAGCGGTTTCAACTTGCCGATCATGTGCGCGTGACGGGCGCGATCCATGAGAACGGGATGTTGCATATCGACCTTTTGCGCGAAGTGCCCGAGGCGCTAAAGCCGCGCCAGATCGCCATTACCACGGCCCCATCCAAGGTGATCGAGGCGCAAACCGCCTGAACGACATCTTCTGCAAGAAAACGGGTGCGATCCGCTTGGGTCGCCCTTTCGCTTGGCCCAACGCGTCAGTTGGGAAGCGGAACAAGCCCCAGCCAAAGGGCCACGCCCCCGACCAGGAAGGCGATCAACAACAGGCGGCGCAAGAGCCGCCGGAAAAGCGTCGCGGCAATGGCTGTGGCCACCCCGAGCGCCACCCCACCCTCCGCGCCGAAGGCGGCATGGCCGATGAGGCCGCCGCCCCCCGTGGCCGCGATCAGGATAAGCCAGCCCATCATGCGCCCGTCGTTGGCGGCAGGCGTCTGAGCAACAGCGCGCCCAACAGCGGGGCTGCGACGCAAAGCATGATCACGGCGCCATAGCCCGCGGCATCGGCCAGTAGGGCGCCCAGACCCGGCGCGATAGCAAAGGCGAAAAGCGACAACCGCGCCACCGCCCCGGCGCTTTCACCAAAGCCGACCTCGCCCATCACCTCGCGGGTGACGACGGGCCGCAGGATCGAGATGACGCCATTGCCCATGCCCTGCGCCACGGCAAAGACCAAGGCCAATACCGGCAGCGCCGCCGCCGCACCGATGGTCAGCGCGGCAAGGCTCAACAAGATGAATGCGCCAAGCGAGACCTGCCATGCCGATACCCGCGCGCCTGCAAGCATCAAAAGCACGCGCGCGGCCACTTGCGCCGGTCCAATGGTCGAGGCCGCAAGGATCGCAAGCCCCATCGGGACACCCAAGGCAGTCAACAATGGCAACAGATGGGCCAGCAAGATCGCCGATCCCAAGGCCGTCAGCGCGAAACCGCCCGCCAATGGCCAAAAGCCGGGCCTGCGCATGATATGTTGCGAGGCCAAGGTGGGTTTGCCCGCCGGTTGGAGGTTGCGGCTTTGCACCTCGACCTCCAAGCGTTTGGCCCCCAGCCACAACAGCGGCAAAACCAGCACCAAGACCAATCCAGCCAAGGCCCAGACCGCCGCGCGCCATCCGCCGATCTCGATCATGACCGCCGTCAGCGGATAGGCCAAGGTCGAGGCAAAGCCCGCCGCCAGCGTGATCGCGGTGATTGCGGCGCGCGCATGGGGGCCGCGCGCACGCGTCACGACCGAGAATGTGGCATCGTAGAGCGTGAAGCCCATCATCAGCCCCAACCATGTCCAAACGGCATAGAACTGCCACAGGGTTGTGATCTGGGTCAGCGCGACAAGGCCGATGAGCGCACCCAGCGCGCCCAAGGGCATGCCCAAAGGTGCGCGCCCCCGATCGATCAGCCGCCCCACCCAAGGTGCTGCCAAGCCTTGGACCGCCAAGGCGATGCTGAAGGCGCCCATCGCTTGCGTCGCCGACCAGCCGAATTCACCCTGCCATTGCAGCACAAGTGCGGGAAAGCTGTAGAAGATCGCGGCCCAGATCACGGTTTCAGCGACCATGAAAGCCAAGATCGCCGGGTCACGCCAGACCTTGGGCGGTGTGGTCATCGCATCAGAACCATTGACCAGGTTCCATCAGCCCAAGTTCCATCAATTGTAGGGATGACCAATGGAATTGGGTCGATTTATGCCAGCGGAAATCGGCGATGTCGTGACGAGAGCCCGGATTGGTCCGCAGCGCCTTGGCCACGCGGAATGAACAGATCGCCGCCGTCAGCGAATGGTGCCAAGGGCAGGCATAGGTATTCATCTCTTCGTCGCTGAGTGTGTGATCGTCATAAAGCCGCACACCGGGCAGGGCTTGAAACAAGGCGATGCGGTCGATCGTGCGCTTTGGCTTGGCGACATGCTCTTCAAAGCGCCAGCGCAGCCCGCCGTAGAAATTCAACTGCCGTTCCTTTGGGTGGCCGTTGATGTCGGGCCGCCCCTCGGCGTAATAGCCCGAGCTGTCCAGCATCGCACTGTCGAGCGACACCGCATTGGGATGGGCGCGCAGATCGGGGGCGTAGAGGTCGATCACATAGGTCAAGATCGCGCTGCGGCGCTCTTCCATGACCCATGTCACCATCTCGCCGACGCTGCGATCCTCGCAGAATGGGTAGAAAAGGTATTCGCCGTTGTAGCAGTAATGCAGCCATTCGCCGGGCATTTTGTCGATCAGGATATTCACCGCCGCCTGCGTGGCACCCGGCGCACGGGTGCGCGCCCGGATCACGTGCAACTGAACCTTGATGTCATCGATCAGCGGCGGCACTTCCAGATCCGGTGCTGCCAGAACGAAGATATGGCGAAAGCCCAAGCTGCGCAGATGCGCGATGGTCGAGGCCACTTCGATCCCGTCTTCCGCGATCAACATCGCGGCTGGGCCCTTGCCGAAACGGCCCGGCGCGACCGTGGCGAATTGTTCGAGATTGTCGAAATTCATGGCGGTTGTCCGGCCGAAATGCTGCGTGTGTTGCCTCGGGGCGTAGTGTGTCGCGTCACGGCGACGATTTCAATGATGCGTATCGGTTGAAGCAAGACGTCTTGCCGTGTACACGCCAGCCATCAAGTAATCCTTACCAGCCGGGGCCGGGCGACGCGATGACCGAAGCGAAAAAGCTCTATGTCAAGACCTTCGGCTGTCAGATGAATGTCTATGACAGCGAACGCATGGCCGAGGCGCTTGGCACGCAGGGCTATGAACAGGTCGACACCGCAGACGACGCCGACATGATCTTGTTCAACACCTGTCATATCCGCGAGAAAGCGGCCGAAAAGATGTATTCCGATCTTGGCCGCCTCAAGCCGTTGCACGACGCCAAGCCCGATCTCAAGATCGCGGTGGCCGGTTGCGTGGCGCAGGCCGAGGGCGAAGAGATTTTGCGCCGCCAACCCATGGTCGATCTGGTCGTGGGCCCGCAGACCTATCACCGGCTGCCCGCCATGATGCAGGCCGTCGGGCGCGGTGAGCGCGTGTTGGATACCGATTTCCCCGAAGAGGATAAATTCACCCTTCTTCCCAAAGATCGCCGCCCCGCGCGCGGCCCTGCGGCCTTTTTGACCGTGCAAGAGGGCTGCGATAAATTCTGCTCCTTTTGCGTGGTCCCCTATACGCGCGGTGCCGAGGTCAGCCGCCCAGCGGATCGTTTGCTGGGCGAGGCACGCGATTTGGTGGCGCGCGGCGTCCGCGAGATCACGCTGCTCGGCCAGAACGTCAACGCCTATCACGGCGCAGGGCTTGACGGTGGTGAATGGGGGCTGGCGCGCTTGGTGCGCGAGCTGGCCCGGATCGATGGGCTTGAACGGATCCGCTACACCACCTCGCATCCCAACGACATGGAAGATGACCTGATCGCGGCCCATGGCGATTGCGAAAAACTCATGCCCTATCTGCATCTGCCGGTGCAGTCGGGATCGGATCGCATCCTTAAGGCGATGAACCGCAAGCACACCGCCGAAAGCTATATTCGCCTGATCGAACGTATCCGTACGGTGCGCCCCGATTTGGTGTTGTCGGGTGATTTCATCGTGGGCTTTCCCGGCGAGACCGAGGCCGATTTTCAAGCCACGCTCGATCTGGTGGAACGGGTGGGGTATGGGGCGGCGTATTCCTTCAAATATTCCGCGCGCCCCGGCACCCCCGCCGCCGAGCGCGCGGGCGTCGATCCGGCGCAGGCAGATGCGCGGCTGCAACGCTTGCAGAATTTGATCACCGCACAGCAACGCGCCACGCAAGAGGGCATGATCGGGCGGGTGGTCAAGGTTTTGTTCGAAAAGCCGGGGCGTAAAGAGGGTCAGATCAGCGGCAAGTCCGAGTATCTGCACGCCGTGCATTGCGATGGCCCTGCGACGCTTTTGGGTCAGATCGCGCTGGTCGAGATCATCGCCACGCAAAGCAATTCTTTGACCGGGCGTTTGTACGCGCAACCCTGACGGGTAACGTCAAATCGGGCAATCCCCCCCGCCGCACGGGCCGATCCGACGCATTTGACACAATATCCAGCGTGAATCCTGCGGATTGTTTCCAAATCTGTGCCCTCATGCGCAAGAAACCGCTTCCCTTATAGGGGGTTGCTGTTATCTTTTGCGCAGTATGTGTGTCTTTTGGCGTGACGCGTGATTTGTTCGATGAACGCCGGTTGACGCGAAAACAACTGGGGGACTTGAGTTCATGACCAAAATGTCAGGCATGGCTACGCGGCTGCTGGGCGGTGCCGCGATTGTTGCGACCGCGCTGTGGATGGCGCCACATCCCGTGCAGGCACAAAATTCCGCAGGCGTAAGCGGGCGTGTCCAGCCCGGGCTTTGGATCGATCCCGATGGTTGTATGCATTGGGTCGCCGATGGTGGTGTCGAAGGCTACATGGAGGGGCGGGTCAATCCACATAACGGCATGCCGGTCTGTCTGGATGTAAATACCTGCGCTGTCGCCAATAGTGATGTGTTGTTTCATACCGACAGTGCGCGGCTGACGCATGCTGGCCGCGCGCATCTTGAACAATTCTTCAGGTCGGCGGGTGCCTTTGCCTATGCGATCTACGGCCACACCGATAGCCGTGCATCGGATGAGTACAATATGCGCCTCAGCCAGCGCCGCGCGGCGTCGGTTGCGAATGTGGCGCGTGGGGTCGGTGCGCGTGTCGCGCGCGAGATCGGCTATGGCGAACGCCGGCCAGCCGCGCCCAACAACAGCGCCGCGAATATGCAAAAGAACCGCCGCGTCGAAATCGTGTGCTACCGGTAAAGGGATGAGGGTCATGAAAACAGTTCTGAAAACCTCGGCCTTGCTGGGCTGTGTCATTCTTGTCTCGGGCTGCGTCGAAAGCTTCGAGGGGACCACACGTGCCACGGGCAATGTCCCCGTCCGCGCCGTTGGTGAAGATTTTGGCCGTGATTCCGGCAGTCTCAGCCGGTTGCAGGCGGGCATTTATATCGATCCAGATGGCTGCCACATCTGGATGATCGACGATGGCCTTGAAGGATATTGGTCGCGCCGCCGCGATCCTGTCTCGGGCCTGCCGGTATGCACCGCTGTCGCGCCGCCCAATTCGATCATCGGCGACATCACATCGGGTAGCGATTTCCCGGATCGTGTGCCGCGTTCGGCCAACAGATAACCCGCGATTCGATGCTGTTCTCGGGCATCTCCCCCATGGGAGGTGCCGTTTTTCATGCGCCAAGCACTACAGGATAAAGAAACTTTCGTGACAGTGACCACAAGCTGTTGCGTTGCGCCGCCTGCATTGCCACAGTCACGTCAGGCGCAACACCAAACCGGAGCGCAATTTGGCGATTACCCCTCTGGCGGCCCCCCCCGATGGCACCCCGGTCGAGCTTTCGATCGAGTTCCCCGATAACCGTCTGCTGATCGAGCTTTGCGGAGAATTCGACCGCAACCTTGCCCAGATCGAGCATCTGCTCTCGGTGCATGTTTTGCATCGTGGCAATCAGCTTGCCGTGCTTGGCGACGCGCGCGAAGCGGCGGCGGAGGTGCTGAAGAAACTTTATGCCCGGCTCGAGGCTGGGCGCGGTGTCGAACCCGGTGACATCGACGCGGCGATCCGCCTTGGCGGCTCGGTCGAGGGCACGGGCGTGCGCGTGGGCGATCAGATCGAGATGTTCCAGCGTGGCTCATTGGAGATCGGCACCCGCAAGAAAACCGTCGAGCCCCGCACCGCCGCGCAACAGGACTATGTGCGCAATCTTTTCGGCCATGAATTGGCCTTTGGCATCGGGCCGGCGGGTACCGGCAAGACCTATCTGGCGGTTGCGGTCGGTGTGAACCAGTTGATCGGCGGTCAGGTCGACAAGATCATCCTCAGCCGCCCCGCGGTCGAGGCGGGTGAGCGCTTGGGCTTTTTGCCCGGCGACATGAAGGAAAAAGTCGATCCCTACATGCAGCCGCTTTATGACGCGCTGAATGATTTTCTGCCCGGCAAGCAGCTGCAAAAGCTGATGGAAGAAAAGACAATCGAGATCGCGCCCTTGGCCTTCATGCGGGGGCGGACGCTGTCGAACGCCTATGTTGTCTTGGACGAGGCGCAAAATGCCACCGCCATGCAGATGAAGATGTTCTTGACCCGTCTGGGCCAAGGCTCGCGCATGGTGATCACCGGCGACCGCAGCCAGGTCGATCTGCCGCGCGGTGTGCCGAGCGGTCTGGCCGAGGCTGAACGCATCTTGGGCGGGGTCAAGGGGATCACCTTCAACTACTTCACATCCAAGGATGTCGTGCGTCACCCGATGGTCGCCAAGATCATCGAAGCCTATGACGCGGACGCAGGCGGTCAGCCGGGCTAGCGCGCGATGGGGGGCCGGCGGCGCTTTCTGGCCCAGTCAATGGCTGCGTCGATCGCCGGTTTGGTGGCCCCGCGCAGTGGCGCTGCGCAAGCCGGCCGTCTTGATACCGATTTCATCATCATCGGGGCGGGTGCTGCCGGCATCGCCGCCGCGCGACTTTTGTTGGGTCTTGGCCGTCGTGTCGTGGTCCTGGAGGCGCGCGACCGGGTTGGCGGGCGGGCTTGGACATCGACCGAGGCGCTCGGCTTGCCGTGGGATCGGGGCGCGCAATGGCTGCACAACGGGCGCGACAACCCGTTATGGTCCTTGGCGCGTCGCGCAGGCCGCGACCCGATCTGGAGCGATTTCGAGAATATGCAGGTCACCGGGCCTGATGGTGCCGCACAGGCGCTTTTCGCTGGGTTCGACGCGCTGGATGATCGGATCGACCGGGCCGCCACCCAAGCCACGGCCCAGACCCGCCTTGATACGTTGATCACAGGCGCGCCATGGGCGGATGCGGCGCTGCATCTTTCGGCGCTCTCGATCGGGGGTGACCCGGCCCAGATCGCATTGCAAGACGCGGCGATGATGGAAAGCGGCGCGGATGCGTTGGTACCGGGCGGGCCGGGGGGCTTGCTTGGCGCATTGGCGCAAGGCTTGCCCATCCAGCTTGGTCATGTGGTCCGCGCCATCGACATGCGCGCGGGCGATCGACTGGTGGTGTCGGGCGATTTCGGCCAGCTTTCGGCGCGTGCAGTGCTGGTGACGATCCCGCCCATGGTCTTGGCGCAAGGCGCGCTTGCGGTGACACCACCCTTGCCCGCGCGCCATCGGGAAGCCTTCGCCGCCCTTCGGCCGGCCGATTTCATCAAGGTCGGGCTTCGCCTGCCCGCGATGGTGCATGGGGGCACCGAGTTCGCCGTTGATCCATCGGCGCTATTGGCGGGGATGGGGGCGCTTTTGCATCTTGATCCGCGCGCGCCCTTGGCCTCGGTGCTTTTCGCAGGTCGTTATGCGCGCGACTTGGCCGCAGCTGGACCGGCGGGCTTGGCCGAGGCGGCGCAGGCGGTGCTTTACCATCACACAGGCCAGCGCGCGATTGCGACAGACAGCCATGACTGGCGCGCCGATCCGTTCAGCGGCGGCACTTGGGCGCTGTTGCAGCCCGGCGCTGCGAGCGCGCGGCAGGATTACGTCGCACCGGTCGAAGATCGCTTGTTCTTTGCCGGTGAGGCCGCACCCGGCCCCTTTGCCACGACGCTGGGCGGGGCGTGGCTCTCGGGGCTGGCGGCGGCCGAGGCGATGGATGCAGCGGTGTGAGCATCGGGGGCAGTTGACCGCACGCGCGCGCCGGTGCATGGGCATGGCTTATGGAAATAGACATTCTTTTCGATGATCCGGCATGGGAGGCGACAGCCCTTGAACCGCTGGCGGGCGCGGCCTTTCGGGCCAGTTTCGCCGCGCTCGACTTGCCGGCTGATCGTTTCATCATTTCGGTCTTGGCCTGCGATGACGCGCGGATCGCCATGCTCAATGGCGAGTTTCGCGGAAAAGATACGCCCACGAATGTCTTGTCATGGCCTGCCGAGGATCGCGCGCCCGACCGGGCCGGGGATATGCCTCATCTGCCCGCGCCCGCCGCGCAAGATCCGCCCATCGAGCTTGGCGATATCGCCCTTGCGCTTGGCGTGATCACCCGCGAGGCGTCAGAGGCCGAGAAATCTTTTGATCACCATCTAAGCCATTTGCTGGTGCATGGCTTGCTCCACCTGTTGGGTTTTGATCACATTCACGACGCTGATGCCGCCCTAATGGAAGGTTTGGAGACACGCATCCTTGCCAGACTGGGCATTGCTGACCCATATTGAACCTGCGGGCCACGAAGGGTCCGTGCTGACTGGAAAGGAGCCATGAGCTCAAACCCCGATCCCTCGTCTCCTGCAGCGCATCGCGCGCAGGAAGAGGATGAAGACCCGCAGCCGCAAAAGCAGGGTTTTTTCGCAAGATTATTCGGCACCGGCGAAGACGCCGCAGCCGATGTTTCCAACACCGATCATCACCCTGAGGCGGGTGGCGCGAACGGAACGGCAGGGCCGCAATTCGGCATGTCCAATCTACGCCGCATGCGTGTCGAGGATGTGATGATCCCACGCGCCGAGATCGTCTCGATCTCCTGCGAGGATGAGTTGCACGCGTTGGTCAAGGTGTTTCGCGACAGCGGCATGACCCGTCTGCCGGTCTATGAGGGTACGCTTGATAGCCCCTTGGGCCTTGTGCATCTCAAGGATGTGGCGCTGCGTTTTGGCTTCAATGGTCAGCAAGCGGGCTTTTCGCTGCGCACCATGCTCAGGCCGCTTTTGTTCGTGCCGCCCTCCATGCCCATCGGTGTGCTTTTGGCCAAGATGCAGACCGAGCGCACGCATATGGCGCTGGTCATCGATGAATACGGCGGGGTCGAAGGGCTGTTAACCATCGAGGATCTGATCGAACAGGTCATCGGCGAGATCGAAGACGAACATGACGTCGAAGAGGCGCAGCCTTGGACGCGCGAGGCATCAGGCGCTTGGCTGGCACTTGCGCGTGCGCCGCTCGAGGATTTCGAGGCTGAGATCGGTATCGCGCTGTCCGAGGTCGATGACGAGGAAGAGGTCGATACGCTGGGCGGGCTTGTGTTCTTGCTCTCGGGCCGTGTGCCTGCGCGTGGTGAAGTGGTCCCGCACCCATCAGGGGTCGAGTTCGAGGTGATCGATGCCGATCCGCGCCGGATCAAGCGTTTGCGGGTGCGCCTTCCGAAAGAGGCGGCTGAGTGACAAGCCCTGTGTCGGCGGCGGTCCCTGACGGCGGGGCGTCGCCGATTGGGCGGCTTTGTCTGGTGGCTTTGGCCGGGGTCAGTGCGGGTTTCGGCCATGCGCCCTTTGATCTCTGGCTTGTGACGCTTATCGCTTTTGCGGTGCTTTTGCATTTGGTCACCACCGCACAAACCCCAAGGCGCGGGGCGTTCCTGCTCTGGCTCGGAGGTGCGGCTTATTTCGCGGCCTCGCTCAACTGGTTGGTCGAACCTTTCTTGGTCGATGCGGCCACGACGGGGTGGATGGCCCCTTTTGCCTTGATCGCGATGGCGGGTGGATTGGCGCTGTTTTGGTGGCTGGCCGGATGGATCGCGCTGCGCGCCATTGCGCCCGCGCACAAGGTGGCACGGCTTGCCAGCTTGGTTGGCCTTCTGCTGCTGGCCGAGATGGCACGCGCGGTCGTGTTCACCGGTTTTCCTTGGGCGCATCCCGGTCATGTGCTGATCGGCGCACCGCTTTTGGCCTTGGCCGGGATCGCAGGCGCGCATGGTTTGACGCTGATCGTTTTGGCCATCGCCGGCTGCATGGCCTATTTCGGGCCATCGCGCCCTGTGGCCGCCATTGCGCTGATTGCCGTGCCGCTTTTTGGTGCGATCTGGCTGGGCGCGGTTGTGCCGCCTGCGCCGCCACCTGCCGCTGATGCGCCGATCATTCGCTTGGTGCAACCCAATGCGCCCCAGCATCTGAAATGGCGCGCGGATATGATCCCGGTTTTCTTCCAACGCGCCTTGAACCTGAGCGCCACGGCGGGGGCAGCCGCGCCCGATCTGATTATATGGCCCGAAACATCGCTCCCGGTGTTGTTGGAAAACTCTGCGCCTGAGCGCGCGCGCATCGCCGCGGCAGCGGGTGGGGCCATGACGCTGGTCGGCGCGCAGCGGTTTCAGGGCTTTCAGCCGCGCAACAGCTTGGCCTTTCTCGATCAAACAGGCGCTGTGCGCGCGGTTTATGACAAGCACCGCCTCGTGCCTTTCGGCGAATACATGCCCGGCGGCATGGTGGCCAATGCGCTTGGTCTGCGCGGTTTGGCGGAACGCTTGGATGGCGGCTATGTGCCGGGCGCAGGCCCCAGTTTGATGTCGCTGGGCGCTGGTCTTGGCCAAGCCTTTCCGATGATCTGTTACGAGGCGATCTTTGCGCGCGATCTTGGCCGCGCGTCGCGGGGCGATTGGATTGTGCAGGTCACCAATGATGCGTGGTTCGGCCGCTTTTCTGGACCCTATCAGCATCTTGCCCTTGCCCGTTTGCGTGCGGTCGAGCAGCGCTTGCCGCTGCTGCGCGCGGCCAATACGGGCGTATCGGCGGTGATCGATGCGCGGGGGCGCGTCACAGCCATGCTGCCGTTGAACACGGCCGGCGCGTTGGATGCACCCTTGCCTGTCGCCCTGCCACCGTCGCTTTACGCCCGAACGGGTGATACCCCGATTATTTTTCTTGTCCTTTTGGCAACAGCCGCGCTTTTGGCCAAGGCTTGCTGGCCGCAAGCATTGCGCCCCGGCAATTGAGCGATTAAAGCGCGATACGCCCCACAACGGCTTCCTGGCGTGGGGACCTTTTCCAATGGAGCACTTTCACACAATGGCCCGAGATAATTACCTGTTCACCTCCGAATCCGTTTCGGAGGGCCACCCCGATAAGGTCTGCGACCGCATTTCTGACGCTGTTCTGGATGCGTTTTTGGCCGAAGAGCCCGAGGCGCGCGTCGCTTGCGAAACCTTCGCCACCACCAACCGCGTCGTCATCGGCGGCGAGGTCGGCCTGTCGGATCAGGCGAAACTTGCCGAGTATATGGGCCGCATCGACGAGATCGCGCGCGCCTGCATCCGCGATATCGGCTATGAGCAAGACAAGTTCCACCACGCGACTGTCGAGGTGACGAACCTGTTGCACGAGCAATCCGCCCATATCGCGCAAGGCGTCAACGCATCCGACAACAAGGATGAAGGCGCGGGCGACCAAGGCATCATGTTCGGCTATGCCGTGGATGAAACGCCCGAGCTTATGCCCGCCCCGATCCAGTATGCCCATGCCATCCTGCGCCGTTTGGCGGAGGTGCGCAAATCCGGCCAAGAGCCGACACTTGGCCCCGACGCGAAAAGCCAGCTGACGCTGCGCTACGAAGGCGGCAAGCCGGTCGAAGTGGCCTCCATCGTGCTGTCGACCCAGCATCTGGAAGAGAGCATGTCATCGGATGATGTGCGCGCGGTGGTTGAGCCCTATATCCGCGAGGTTTTGCCATCGGGTTGGATCACGCCCGCCACGAATTGGTGGGTCAACCCCACGGGCAAATTCGTCATCGGCGGCCCCGACGGGGATGCCGGCCTGACGGGCCGCAAGATCATCGTCGATACCTATGGCGGTGCGGCCCCCCATGGCGGCGGCGCGTTTTCCGGCAAAGACCCGACCAAGGTGGACCGCTCGGCTGCTTACGCCGCGCGCTATCTGGCCAAGAACGTGGTCGCCTCGGGGCTTGCCCGGCGCTGCACCATTCAGCTGAGCTATGCCATCGGCGTGGCCGAACCGCTGTCGATCTATGCCGATACCCATGGCACGGGCGAGGTTGACGCGGCCCAGATCGAAACCGCGATCCGCAAGGTGATGAGCCTGACGCCGCGCGGCATTCGCACCCATCTGGGGCTGAACCGCCCGATCTATGCCCGCACGGCGGCCTATGGCCACTTCGGTCGTACGCCTGAGGCCGATGGCGGCTTTAGCTGGGAACGCACCGATCTGGTCGAGGCGCTCAAGGCTGCGATCTGAACATCGGCTTACGGGCAGGCGGGGCTGTGGCCTTGCCTGCCCGGTCCGGGTGGCGCGCGCCGCCCAAGGCCTGCACCACGGCGATATGACCCAAGAGGTCGCGCAGGCTGAGCACCCCGCAGACCACCCCACGATCGACCACGATTAGCTTTCGCGCAGGCCCCGCGACCAGCCGCGCCAGCGCATCTTGCGCCGTCATCTGGGGTGAGATCACACAATCCAGATCAACCGGCACCATCACACTTGCGACATCGCGCTTGGCCCAATCTGCGCGTGGAATGGTTTGCACCCGCTGCGTATCGATCTGGCCCACAAGCTGGCCATCGGCGATCACCGGCACAAAGCTGATGGCATGGGCGAGCATCACCTGATCGACCAAATCGGCCACGCACATGTCGGGGCGGGCGATATGGGGGTTGGTCGTCATCAGGTCGCCCACTTGCCGCCCACGCAGCCCATCCTTGAGCAAAAGCTGCTGATAGGCGCCGCGGCTGGCGGTTAGCACGAAAAAGCCGATCAAGACCAGCCAGAGACCACCAATGCCGCCGCCCGACATGGTCGAGAACACCCCCAAGCCCATCAGCGCAAAGGCCAAAATGACGCCTGCGCCGCTGGCCTTGGCCGTCGCCGCCAGCAAATCGCCCGAACGCTGCCAGAGCCATGCGCGCAACACCCGCCCCCCGTCGAGCGGAAAGGCGGGCAGCATGTTGAACAGCGCCAGCATCAGGTTGACCGCCGCCAGATAGCCCAGAAGCACCGGAAAGACCGCAGGGCCGGGGATGGCGACCGCGCCCAGCCAAAACACCAGCGCCAGACTTATGCTCATCGCGGGACCCGCTAGGGCGATCCAGAATTCCGAGGCCGCGTTTTTCGGCTCTTCGGTCAATTCGGCCACGCCGCCGAACAAGAACAGCGTGATCCCCCCGATCCCCAGCCCGTAGTGCCGCGCGACAAGGGAATGGGCCACCTCATGCAAGATCAAGCTACCGAACAGCCCAAGCATCGCGACCAGCGCAAGCGCGACATAGGTCATCTGCGCCAGCCCCGGCAGTGTTTGCGGGAAATAGCCCGAGGATAAGCTCCACACGATCAGGGCCGCGATCAAGAACCAGCTGGCATCGATACGGATCTCGAACCCGAAGAGGTCGAAAAGCTTGATGGATTGCCCGAACATGGGGTGGCCTCCATACAAAATGATTACCATAGATAATCACCCAAGCTGTGAAAGGAAGGGGGCAGGGGGGATTGAGACCCGCGCCCCGAAGGTCTAGACCCCGGCCCTGTGACTGCCCGAGGATCTGTCTTGCCCAAATCCCATCACCCTGATCGCCCGCCGCGCAATTTCTATGGTCGCCGCCGTGGCAAGCATCTGCGCGACAGCCAAGAGGTCTATCTGGAAGAAGATTTGGCCGCCCTCAGCCCCGGCGCGGTGGATTGGGAAGCGAACCCGAACCGCCACCCCCTCGATCTGCCTGCAATGTTCGGTGGGCGCGAGACTTGGCTCGAGGTCGGCTTTGGCGGGGGCGAGCATATGGTGCATCAAGCCGGCCTGAACCCCGGTATCGGCATCATCGGCTGCGAGCCCTATATCAACGGCGTGGCGATGCTGTTGGGAAAGATCCGCCGCGCAGGCGTGGATAATCTGCGCGTCTATCCCGGCGATGTGCGCGACATGTTCGATGTGCTGCCGCCCGCCTCGATCGCGCGGGCCTTTTTGCTTTATCCCGATCCTTGGCCCAAAGCGCGCCATCACCGCCGCCGTTTCGTGACGCCCGAGCATCTGGAACCTTTGGCCCGTGTGCTTAAACCCGGTGCGATCTTCCGCGTGGCGACCGATATTCCCGATTATGTTCGCCAAACGCTGGAACAGGTGCCGCAAAATGGCTTTGAGCGGGTGCGGGCCGCGCCGGAGGATATCCACAGCCCGTGGGAAGATTGGATATCGACCCGCTATGAACAAAAGGCGCTCCGCGAGGGGCGCGTGCCGCATTACCTGACCTTCCAGCGTCAGAGCTAGGACAGCGGAAGGGGCGCACAGGCCTCGAAAATCGCGATGGCAGGGGCCGCGCCCGCAAGCGAGACTGTCATGCGCGCAGGCCCGGCAAAGAGCGTGGCGGTGTCATTGCCGCGCATGCCCGCCAAAAGATTGCCGAAACCCCGGTCGGTCACCGTGATCGACAGCCCGTCTGGCGCGCGCAGATGCCGGTCGGTGGTGATGGTCAGCCCATTTTGACCCAGAAAGGTCATCCCGAAAATCGCGGCCTCGGGCCATGGATCGGCGCGCCGCGCGGTGATGGTGTAGACAGGTCCGCTGGGGTCATGGGTCAGCACCACATTACCCGAGCCATCGCTGAGCGTGCAGATTGCGCCCATGCGCCCCGCCTCCCACGCCAAGGCGGGCAGGGGGGTGAGGATCATCAAGATCGGCAGGATCACGCGCAACATGAGGCGCAAAATGGCACGCATTGCGCGTTTGGCAAGCCTGCGACCAACCGCAGGTTGACTGTTGGCGCCTGCTGCCTGACCCTAGGGGCGACGTATCGGGAGGTTATGATGAAAAAATTGGCTTTTGTTCTGGGCGTGATGGCCCTTCCCCTGTCGGCGGCGGCTGATCCTGTCGGGCTGACGCCTGATATGTTGTCGGCCACGGTGCCGACCCCCTCGGGCATGGTCGAGATCATGCGCAACCAAGACAACGCCGCCCGGCTAGAGGGTGATTGGACGCTGACCTCGCGGCCTTGCCCGAATTTCTGCATCCAGCCCATGGTGCCTGCTCCCGGCGTCACGCCCATCGGCGAGTTGGAGGTCATCGCAGCGCTGCAAGATCCGGATACCGTGGTGGCCGATGGCCGTATCCGCGCCGAGTTCGAGGCAGGCACGATCCCCGGCGCGGTCTCCGTCCCTTATACCGAGGCCGCCGATCGCTTGGGCGAATTGGGCTGCGCGCCCGATTTCGACGGCTTTATCTGCGAGGGTGAGCTGAAAAAGGTCGTCTTGTTCTGCAACGGCCCGTGGTGCGGCCAATCGCCAACAGCGGCGCGCCGCATGATCGAGGCGGGCTTTCCGGCCGAGAACATCAGCTACTATCGCGGCGGTATGCAGAATTGGCAGGGCCTTGGCCTGACCGTGGTGCCCGGCGGCGCGGGGGGGTGATTACCGGCGCGGCCGCGCCTTGCCGCCCCTTTGCCCCGGACGCCCCGCCGTTGAGCGGCCCTTCATCTTCTGCGCCTCCTCCACCGCTTCTTCGACCACGGATTGGCGGGCAAGCGGGTCGTCGGCCACGGCCAGTTCCACTGCTTCCAGCCGCTTGACTTCGTCGCGCAGGCGGGCGGCTTCCTCAAATTCAAGGTTCTCGGCGGCTTTGCGCATCTTGGCGCGCAGCCCGTCGAGATGGGCCGCCAAATTGGCCCCTACCATCGGCTTGTCGATCTTGGCGGTCACGCGCGCCATATCGGTGTCGCCCTTGTAGAGGCCGGCCAGAACATCCTCGACATTCTTTTTCACCGTAGCAGGCGTAATCCCATGCGCCTCGTTATGGGCGATTTGCTTTGCGCGTCTGCGGTCTGTTTCGCGCAAAGCCCGCTCCATCGAGCCGGTGATGCGGTCGGCATACATGATCACGCGCCCCTCGGCATTGCGCGCGGCGCGCCCGATGGTCTGGATCAGCGAGGTTTCCGAGCGCAAAAAGCCTTCCTTATCGGCGTCCAAGATCGCCACCAGCCCGCATTCGGGAATATCCAACCCCTCGCGCAACAGGTTGATGCCGATCAGCACGTCAAAGGCCCCGAGCCGCAAATCGCGCAAGATCTCGATCCGTTCGATCGTGTCGATGTCGGAATGCATGTAGCGCACGCGGATGCCCTGCTCATGGAGGTATTCGGTCAAATCCTCGGCCATGCGCTTGGTCAGGGTGGTGACCAACACGCGCATGTCGCGCGCGGCCACGCGGCGGATTTCGTCGAGCAGGTCATCGACCTGCATCTGCACCGGCCTGATCTCGACCACCGGGTCCAACAGGCCGGTGGGGCGGATCACCTGTTCGGTGAAAACACCGCCCGCTTGCTCCAACTCCCATGCTGATGGCGTGGCGGAAACAAAGACCGATTGCGGGCGCATCGCGTCCCATTCCTCGAACTTAAGCGGGCGATTATCCATGCAGGACGGCAGGCGAAAGCCATGCTCGGCCAAGGTCAGCTTGCGCCTGTAGTCGCCGCGATACATGCCGCCGATCTGCGGCACGGTGACATGGCTTTCGTCGGCAAAGACGATGGCGTTATCTGGGATGTATTCGAACAGCGTCGGCGGCGGCTCACCGGGCGCGCGCCCCGTGAGGTAGCGGGAATAATTCTCGATCCCGTTGCACACGCCGGTGGCTTCCAGCATTTCGAGGTCGAAATTGGTGCGTTGTTCAAGCCGCTGCGCCTCGAGCAGCTTGCCCTCGCCCACCAGCTGGTCAAGGCGCTGGCGCAGCTCGGTCTTGATGCCCTTGATCGCCTGCTGCATCGTCGGGCGCGGCGTGACGTAGTGGGAATTGGCGTAGATGCGGACCTTTTCAAAGCTGTCGGTCTTGTGGCCGGTCAGCGGATCGAACTCGGTGATGCTTTCCAATTCCTCGCCGAAAAACGACAGTTTCCATGCCCGGTCATCCAAATGCGCGGGCCAAACCTCGAGGCTGTCGCCACGCACCCGGAAACAACCGCGCTGAAAGGCGGCGTCGTTGCGGCGGTATTGTTGCGCCACCAGATCGCCGATCACCTTGCGCTGGTCATAGCTTTGACCGGCGAACAGGTCTTGGGTCATCGCGCCATATGTCTCGACCGAGCCGATGCCGTAGATACATGAGACCGAGGCCACGATGATCACATCGTCACGTTCCAAAAGCGCGCGGGTGGCCGAGTGGCGCATCCGGTCGATCTGTTCGTTGATCTGGCTTTCTTTCTCGATATAGGTGTCCGACCGCGCGACATAGGCCTCGGGCTGGTAGTAGTCGTAGTAGCTGACGAAATACTCGACTGCGTTTTCGGGGAAGAACCCTTTGAACTCGCCGTAAAGCTGGGCGGCAAGTGTCTTGTTGGGCGCAAGGATGATCGCGGGGCGCTGGGTTTCTTCGATGATCTTGGCCATGGTAAATGTCTTGCCGGTACCTGTGGCACCCAACAACACCTGATCACGCTCGCCTGCGTTCACCCCTTGCGATAGCTCGGCGATAGCCACGGGCTGATCGCCTGCGGCGGAGAAATCGGTGCGCAAGACAAAGCGCCGCCCCCCCTCCAGCTTTTGGCGGGTATGGCGCTGATCGACCGACATGGCGGTATCGGGCATCTGTTCAGGCGAGGTGTTGTGCATCGCTTAGGCCTCCGTGACCCAGATGAAATTGACCTGAAAGCGCCGCGGTTCAACCCTTGGCGCGGTATGAAGGGGCGGTCGGGATTTGGTTAACAAAGTCTTTCGAAATTCGCCTGCATTTTTACAACTTTAAGGAGAATATTTTGTTGTGAGATAGGCCACTTTATCGTAAGTTTATCAGGCAAGCAGCAGAAGCGGTTGCCGATCGGCCCCGAACCACCCACCCACCCCTCGCTCCCTCGGGGTTGGTCGGCAACTCTCTTCGCCCTTGCCGATCACACCATGACCTGATCCTTTTGCCCCGCGACAGCTTGGGTGTGGACAAGGCCGCCCAGCTTTTTCATATAGGCAGCGAACCAGTAACCGGAAAGTTGGGCATATGCGCGCGCGCATCTACAAACCGGCCAAGACGGCCATGTCATCGGGCACCGCGAAAACCCAGCATTGGGTGTTGGAATTCGCGCCGCAATCACCGCGCGATGTCGATCCGCTGATGGGCTGGACCTCGTCTTCGGATATGAACAGCCAAGTGCATCTGCGTTTCGACACGCTCGAGGCGGCGCAAGATTACGCCAAGACCAACGGGATCGAAGTGGTGGTGCAGCAGCCCAAGACCCGCAAGCCCAATATCCGCGCCCGCGGCTATGGCGAGAATTTCGCCACCGACCGCAAGGGTGCATGGACGCATTGATCGCCCCTTAGTGGTCCAAAACCTTGTCCATCGCGCCCGGCTTGTCATGTAGGGCAAGCTTGTCGACCAAGGTTTCAGTTGCGGCATTCATGCCCTCGACCAAGACCCGCGCGCCATTGCGGCGGAATTTCATGATCGCCAAATCCAACGCCTGCACCGCGCTGATATCCCAGATATGGGCGGCGCTGACATCGATGATGACCTGCTCGGGCACATCGCGGAAATCGAATGCGGCCATGAAATCCTCGACCGAACCGAAAAAGATCTGGCCCGTAAATGTGTAGCGCCGCACCCGCCCATCGGCGCTGAGCGTGCTGGTCACGCCGAAAAGCTGGGCGATTTTTCCGGCAAAAAAGATCCCCGATAGCAGCACCCCGATCAGCACCCCGATGGCAAGGTTATGGGTCCAGATCACAGTGACCACAGTAGCCAGCATCACGATCGAGGAAGAGCGCGGATGGCTGGCCAGATTGCCGATGGACGCCCAAGAGAAGGTGCCGATCGAGACCATGATCATGATCGCCACCAAGGCAGGCATCGGGATCAGCGAGACGAAATCGCCCAAGCCCACCACGAGGATCAGCAAGAACACACCCGCCGCAAAACATGACAGCCGCCCGCGCCCGCCCGATTTTACGTTGATCATCGATTGCCCGATCATCGCGCAGCCCGCCATGCCACCGATAAAGCCCGTCGCGGTATTGGCCAGACCTTGGCCGACACATTCTTGATTGCGGTCCGATGGGGTATCGGTCAGCTCATCCACGATGTTTTGCGTCATCAGGCTTTCGAGCAACCCCACCACCGCAACCGCGACGGAATAGGGAAAGATGATCGCCAGTGTCTCGAAATTCAGCGGGATATCGGGGATCAGGAAGATGGGCAGCGTATCGGGCAGCGCGCCCATATCACCCACCGTGCGCACGTCGAGGCCCAAGGCCATGCTTGCCGCCGACAGGATGATGATCGTCACCAAGGGCGAGGGGATCGCCTTGGTGATCAGCGGGAATAGATAGATGATCGCCAGCCCAGCCGCCACCATCACATAGGTCAGCCAGCCCACATTGCGCGGATCAAGCTCGGGCAATTGCGCCATGAAGATCAAGATCGCCAGCGCGTTGACGAAGCCCGTCATCACCGATTTCGACACGAAGCGCATCACGAAGCCAAGCTTGAGCACCCCCATCGCGATCTGCAAAAGCCCCGCCAACACCGTCGCGGCCAGCAGGTATTGCAGCCCGTGATCGCGCACCAAGGTGACCATCAACACAGCCGTCGCCGCCGTCGCCGCCGAGATCATGCCGGGTCGCCCGCCCGCGATGGCGGTGATCACCGCGATCGAGAAGCTGGCATAAAGCCCCACCTTGGGATCGACGCCCGCGATGATGGAAAAGGCGATCGCCTCGGGGATCAGCGCCAAGGCCACGACCAGCCCGGACAACAGATCACCACGGATATTGCCCAGCCATTGGGCGCGATAGGCTGCAAGAGTTATCATGAAAGCTTCCTGTCCGGTGACATGGCGTTGAGCGCCATTCCGGTGTGCGCAGGCACATCTGTCGTCGTTGTCCGGCGGATCGGCGGCCGGAAGAGCCACCCGGGTCTGACCCCGGGTCCATGTGTTGCGCGCGACCTAACGGGTTTGCCGGCGATTTCCAACCCGTGAAGCGCATGGCTTGACCAAAGCCCCGGCTTGGCGCGACATAAGCGCGGCCCGCCTGAACATGGCGCAAGATCGGAACTCTTCTCGATGAACAGCCTTGTCTATGCAATGATCGCCCCCGACGATCCGGCGCTTGCCGCGTTGATCGCCCATCATGCCGCCCATAGTGCGACCCATTACCCCGGTGAAAGCAACCATAACCAAGATGGTAATGCGCTGGCCGCCATCGGTGCCGTGATGTTCGCGGGCCGCCTTGGCCCCACCGGCGCGGTGGTCGCGATGGGCGGCTACAAGCTGATCGGCCCGGACGCGGCCGAAGTGAAATCGATGCATGTGACCGAGGCCGCCCGGGGGCAGGGCGCCGGGGCGCATATTCTGACCCTTATCCTTGATCACGCCCGTCGTGCCGGGGCGCGACAGATCTGGCTGGAAACCGGCAGCCTTCCCGCATCATCCGCCGCACGCCGCCTTTATGCACGCGCAGGCTTTGTCACCTGCCCGCCCTTTGGCGAATACCAACCTGATCCCATGAGCATCTTCATGACCCGCACGCTTTGAGCGTGGACCGAGCCGCCCGGCTGGGTTATTCAGTCGCCCAAGCGACCCCTTAGCTCAACTGGATAGAGCAGCTGACTTCTAATCAGCAGGTTGAGGGTTCGATTCCTTCAGGGGTCGCCAATAAATTCAAATACTTATAGATACACTTGTTCTACGGCGTGAAATTTCAGCGAGACACCCAGCGAGACAAATCATGGTAAGTTAGCGTGGATTTGTGGGATGGCGTCCCGCGCGCGAGGCTGTGTGCTCAGTCGGAGTGTCCAAGCATCTATCCTTGGCCCGTCACCTCGGAAAATCACCGTAATCATGCTGGAACGTGAGCCTGCCCAGATCCAAG
>Ga0209652_1000289_pt1 | contig 42872 bp, 29 predicted proteins | sample SaaInl74LU_5_DNA_FD_184641 | JGI IMG/M metagenome (GOLD analysis project Ga0209652, IMG submission 184641) | Marine microbial communities from expanding oxygen minimum zones in the Saanich Inlet - ESP_74LU_5_DNA (SPAdes) (version 2) | ecosystem: Environmental > Aquatic > Marine > Intertidal zone...
TATTTGCACTTGCCCATAGCTTGTTAATCCTATGGTTAGTATTGTGATTATTATTGAAACTGATTTCTTTTTCATCTTTTCTTTTTAATGTTTGCTAACAAGTGGCTATGAGCAATTGCTCATAGCCCCATTATATATTGCACTAATCTAATGGATTCTTAATCGAATTAAAAGACCTTAACGCAACGTGAGTATAAATTTCTGTGGTTTTGCTTGAACTATGTCCCAACAATGTTTGGATATATCGCAAGTCAACGCCGTCTTCTAAAAGATGAGTGGCGAAACTGTGTCGCAACATGTGTGGACTCACAGCTTTTGGAATTTTTGCTTTCTTACTCGCTGCATTGATGATTTGCTTTACGCTTCCAGCACTATACTGACCTCCACTTTGTCCTTCGAAAAGCCACTCTTTAGGCCGGTACTCTTTGAAGTAATTGCGTAAATCATTCAATACTGTTTTTGAAAGTAGGGTAAAGCGATCCTTTCCTCCTTTACCATCGTTCACCCGTATAAGCATGCGGTGACTATCAATATCTGTTAGTTTTAGATGAAGCACCTCTCCCCTACGCAATCCTCCAGAATAAAGCAAGCTGATGATGCATTTGTGCTTGATATTGACCGTGTTCGCAATGAGCGCCAAAACCTCTTGTTTAGACAACACCTTGGGCAACTTTTGAACTTTTCTCGGTCGCTCAATGCTGTAAAAACGATTGGGCATTTCTTTCACCACCTCGTAATAAAACTTAATCGCATTGATCATTTGATTGAGGTAGGAGTTGGATTTGCCTTCTTGTACCAGCTTTTCTAAATACAAGCGAATATCATTTTCATTGATGCTCATCAATTCATGCTCGCGATAGTGGTTGATAAACCTCTCAAAGCAAGTAACATAGGTTTTTACAGTATTATTGGCGTAGCGCTTCAATTCTAGTTTCTGCAAATACTCCTCGGGGCATGTCCGGTAATTGGCACTCACCGTGCGCTTTCTAAACCAGGCCACATCAAGTGTTTCACGCTGCATCTTCCCACTACTTTTGGCAAAAAAGTGACTGCAGTTTACCCAAGCCACTCCTCTGAATTGCTTAAAAATCTGATCGAGTATGGCTTTACTGTTGAGCACATAAACCATCTTAAACTCCTCGCTCCACCTTGGGTTTGGTAGTTCTTTAATCAGTGCTTGTATCACTTTGTCGTGGTAGAACTGTAAGCCAATGCACTTTCTTTCGTTAATCAATAAGTGTTTTAAGGTGATGCACTTTTCTTTACGCATGATTTCGACTTTCCGCAAATGAAGCCCCTCAATGGATGATCAAAAAATATAGCCGTAGATTTAAACGGATAAATCTACGGATAATTCAACGGCTATTTCACTAAAACCTTGTTTATGAATCGTTTATGTTTAAACTGTAAATCAGAACTGCACGGTAGGGTAGATAAAAAATATTGCAGCGAATATTGCAAATCGAACTTCAATTATGAGTTGAAGAAAAACAAAGCAGTTTCTCTTTTTAAAAGCATTGATCAACAACTTAAATTGAACCGAAGGCTACTGCGTGATTTTAACAAAGCTGGCAAATCAACCGTGAGAGTGGAGAAAATTGTGGCCGCAGGATTTAACCCGAAGTATTTCACGCATTACTGGAAAAACAAGAAGGGCGATGTTTATCTCTTTTGCTACGAATTTGGTTTTCTCAAGCGAACAGAGAACAACAAGTCTAAATACATCTTGGTGGAGTGGCAAGACTATATGAATTAAACGGCCCCATGAAGCATCAATTTCAGACCAAACCAGCCTTTACAAGAGGGCTTAGCTTTCGGTTTGATCAAACAAACAAATGGGGACTAGCAACACAAATCCCCAACTGACGAAAAAAAGCTCACCCCCCACTTTTGGCATTTTTTAAAACACTGCCTTCCCGATTTTAGCTGTATTTTTACGCCTCGTGTTCCCACGAAGTCCCAAACAGGGAACCATGAAAACCTTGAATTAAGCAAATGAACAGCATCAGCACCACAAATAGATTACTCCTCATCATCGTTATTCCTTTGGTGTTTTACTTGCTGAAAACGCTGTCGTTCATTTTCATCCCCCTGTTTTTCTCGATGTTCATTGCCCTCCTCTTCTTGCCACTCATGCGCTGGCTGGGAAGAAAAAAGGTGCCGCAAACAGTAGCTTTGATTACTGTTGTGGGAATTATTGTGGGGTTTTTGTTTTTGGGCGGCCAATTGGTGAAAATTTCCATTAATGAAATCCTCTCTGCAAATGGCGATTTTTTCGTTCAAGCAGAACAAAAACTCATTGAGCTCATTGGCCTTTTCGAATCGTTTTTAGGCATTGACCACATCAGTCAAGACATTGTGCTGAAACACTATGTGTCGCAATTGCAGCTTTTCGACAACTTTGGTTCAAGCATCAATATGGTGGGCGACACCATTACCATGACCCTCATGACGGCCTTTTTTGTAGTCTTGTTTCTGGCCGGTTCCATCAACCTTCAGGACGTGATGCAAACCGTGCTATTTAAGCAGAAATACGCCTCGGTAAAAACCTTCAGAAAGGTGGAAAAAGACATCATCAAATTCGTTTGGGTGAAGTTTGTGATCAGCCTTTTTACGGGCATTGGCTTTAGTTTAGCTTGTGTGGCTTTTGATGTAAGTTTCCCGATTTTTTGGGGGATGTTCGCCTTCCTCATCAACTTCGTTCAAATGGTGGGCTCCATTATTTCTATTGTGGCCCTGTCCATTTTCGCCATTGTGGAACTCGACCCTAGTGGCACCTTACTGGCCTTTGTGCTCATTATCACTGGGGTTCAGGTGCTGATGGGAAGCATTCTCGAGCCTATTTTTATGGGGAAAACTTTTTCAATTAACGTTATTACCGTTTTGGTGATGCTGATGTTCTGGGGCTACCTCTGGGGCGTTCCTGGTTTGATCATGTCCATCCCAATCACCGTTTTCCTGAAAATTGTTCTGGAGCATTTCCCAAAAACAAAAAGCATCGCCCGTTTGATGTCGGGATCAGAACCAAGCCCAGAAAGCAACACCTAAGTTAGCACCCACTTCCCTGATTTATGAGGAAGAGCATGGCTGTTTACACGGCACTTCGCCCAATTGAACTACCTTCGCAGTAATGAATACTCCTGAGATGCACGCTTTTGAAGATTTCGAACTGAACCGTTTCCTGAAACAGGCCATTGACGATCTCAAATTTGAACGGCCCACGCCCATTCAGGTGGAAGCCTTTCCAATCATTCGTTCTGGAAAAAACGTGGTGGGTGTTTCTCAAACAGGAACAGGGAAAACCATTGCCTTCATGCTTCCCTTGTTGCAAGATTTCAAGTATTCTAAAGATCCCTCGCCACGCATTTTAGTGCTTGTGCCAACGCGTGAATTGGTGGTTCAAATTGTGGATGAAATCAAAAAGCTCATCACTTACATGAACCACCACGTTGTGGGTTTGTATGGCGGGGTAAACATCAATACACAAGCCCTTGAACTAGAAGAAGGCGTAAGCATTGTAGTGGCCACTCCAGGGCGATTGTACGATCATGCTTTGAACGGTAACTTGAAACTCAAATCGGTTCAAAAACTCATTATCGATGAAGTGGATGTGATGCTCGATTTGGGCTTTCGCTATCAACTCACCAATCTCTTTGATATCCTCCCTCAAAAAAGGCAAAATCTCATGTTCTCAGCAACGATGACCACGGAGATTGAGGAACTGATTAGCGACTTTTTCATCGCTCCAGAATACATTTCCATTGCAGTGAGTGGAACACCGCTAGATAACATCAAGCAATGCGCTTACTTCATCCCAAATTACTACACCAAGGTTAATTTGCTGCGGATACTTCTGAAAGACCAAGAAACCTTCAACAAGTGCATCGTATTTGTCGCCTCGAAGAAAATTGCCGACCGCCTTTACGAAAACCTTGGTCCGAATTTCGGTTCAAGAATGGGCATCATCCACTCCAACAAGTCGCAAAACAACCGCTTCGAAACGGTTAGCGCTTTTGAAGAAGGCCGAAGCAACATCCTTATTGCCACTGATGTTATTGCCCGTGGTGTGGATTTCACCCAAGTTTCTCATGTCATTAACTTCGACACTCCCGAGTTTCCAGAAAACTACATGCACCGCATTGGTAGAACGGGTAGAGCGGAAAAAGAAGGAAACAGCATTTTGCTCTTCACGGAAAAAGAAGAAGCATACAAAACCGCGATTGAAGACCTGATGGGCATGAAGATTCCAGAGTTAGAAGCTCCTGAGGATTTAGAATATTCGGCTCAAAAAGCCCCAGAGGAACGCCCGGCTCAAGGCGCAACAAAAAGCCACAACCGCAACGCCAAGCTCATCGTAGGCGGCGGCGCTTACCACGAAAAAAAGGAGAAAAACCGAAAGGTGAACCTTGGGAATTCGAAAAAGGTGAAGAAGGCCGATAAGTTCAGTAAACCCAAGACCAAGGGCGATAAAATTCAGAACCAAAGAAGCAAAAAGAAGTAGGCTCTCTTCCCCAAAAGCATCAATAAAAAAGCTAGCGCCTCAAATTTTACATCTGAAACGCTAGCCTTTATTTAGGTTAATGTGCGCCGAGGCGTATCATTCTCTTTTGCTTATTTCAAATCGAAACGGTCCAAGTTCATCACTTTGGTCCACGCAGCAATGAAGTCTTTCATAAACTTGTCTTGAGCATCTGCACTAGCATAAACCTCTGCAATCGCTCTTAGTTCTGAGTGAGAACCGAAAATCAAATCTGCTCTAGTAGCGGTCCACATCACTTCTCCGCTTGCTCTGTTTTTTCCTTCAAACTCCAATTTACTGTCTGATGTAGCCGTCCATTTGCTGTCCATGCTCAACAAGTTCAAGAAGAAGTCGTTGCTCAAAGTTCCTGGATTTGCCGTGAATACACCGTGCTGAGAACCGTCGTAGTTCAAGTTCAAGGCACGCATACCACCCAGTAAAACGGTCATTTCCGGTGCAGTAAGCGAAAGCAATTGCGCCTTATCTACCAACAATTCTTCTGTGGTGAAGGTGTATTCCTTTTTCTGATAGTTTCTAAAGCCGTCAGCAATGGGCTCAAGAACGGCCATTCCTTCCACATCTGTTTGCTCTTGGCTGGCGTCCATTCTTCCTGGCGTAAACGGAACCTCATAGTCGTAACCTGCCTTCTTAAGCGCTTGCTCTAGTGCAGCATTTCCACCCAAAACAATCAAATCGGCCATGGAAACTTGTTTGTTTCCTCCGGTTTTGTTGAAGTTGGCTTGAATGCCTTCGTACACGGCCAATACCTTTTTCAATTGAGCTGGGTTATTGCACTCCCAGTTCACTTGTGGCTCTAAGCGAATACGCGCCCCATTAGCTCCACCTCTTCGGTCTGAAGTTCTGAAAGTAGAAGCAGAAGCCCAAGCGGTAGAAAGGAGTTCTTGGCTTGTTAATCCGGCGTTGAGGATCTCTGTTTTTAGCTTCGCGATGTCTTTGTCTGTGATCACATCGTGGTTCAGTGCAGGAATTGGATCTTGCCATGCGAAGTCTTCTTCTGGAATTTCCGGACCTAAATACGTGCTCTTTGGTCCCATGTCTCTGTGGGTCAATTTGAACCATGCACGGGCAAAGGCGGCGTCAAATTCCTTCGGGTTTTCGAGGAAACGACGAGAGATTTTCTCATATTCTGGATCGAAACGAAGGGACAAATCCGTGGTCAACATCGTTGGATTGTGTTTTACATTCGGGTCGAAGGCGTCTGGTACTTTAACCGTTGGATCTTTGGCTACCCATTGGTTTGCTCCAGCTGGGCTCTTGGTGAGTTCCCATTCGTTGTTGAACAAAATCGTGAGGTAAGCATGGCTCCATTTTGCCGGTGTTGGTGTCCAAATCACTTCTAAACCTGAGGTAATAGCGTCTTTTCCTTTACCTGTTCCATAGTCGCTTTCCCAACCAAAACCTTGTTGCTCAATTCCTGCCGCTTCTGGACTCGCCCCCATGTGGTCGCCACTAGCTGCACCGTGTGTTTTTCCTAGGGTGTGTCCACCAGCAATCAAAGCCACGGTTTCTTCATCGTTCATCCCCATTCTTCCGAAGGTTTCGCGGATGTCGTGCGCTGCTAATACGGGATCAGGGTTTCCGTCTGGTCCTTCCGGATTCACATAGATCAATCCCATTTGAACTGCGGCAAGTGGTTTCTCCAATTCTCTTCCTTCAGCATAACGGTTGCTTTCGAGCCACTTGCTTTCTGATCCCCAATAAACGTTGCTTGCTGGTTCCCAAACGTCTTCTCTACCTCCGGCAAAACCGATGGTTTCAAAGCCCATGGATTCTAGGGCAACGTTTCCTGTTAAGATCATCAAATCTGCCCAAGAGATCTTCTTTCCATATTTCTGTTTGATGGGCCAAAGTAATCTTCTTGCTTTATCGAGGTTGGCATTATCAGGCCAGCTGTTGAGGGGGGCAAAACGCTGCTGCCCTTCTCTAGAACCGCCACGACCATCGCCTGTTCTGTAGGTTCCTGCGCTGTGCCAAGCCATACGAATGAAAAACGGACCATAATTTCCGTAGTCTGCTGGCCACCAATCTTGAGAATCGGTCATCAAATCGCGCAAATCTTGCTTCAAAGCTTCGTACTCAAGGGTTGTAAATTCTTCTCGGTAGTCGAAATTTTCGCCCATTGGATCCGATTTCGCGCTGTTCAAACGCAGCACGCTTAAATCAATTTGATTTGGCCACCAATCTTTGTTGGTTTTGCCTTCTCCTTGAATAATTTGTCCGGTTGATTGTCCTTTGTCAAATCCAAACGGACAAGCGCCCTTTTCTTCCGCCATCGCTTCTGTGCTTTCTGGAGCTGAATGGCAGGCGGCAAGAAATAACACACTTGCACTGATAAATAATAGTCTTTTCATGGGTTCTTGGCTTTAATGATTGGCCCAAAACTAAGGGCTTTGTTATATTTATAAAAATGATATTTTCAATACCATTATAAACAGCGTCTATATTATTAAATTCGCCTTTATGAATATACAGCAATTTCAGTACGTATTGGCCGTAGTGGATTTAAAAAACTTCGAAGCTGCTGCAGAAAAATGTTTCGTTACACAGCCCACGCTAAGCACCATGATTGGTCGCTTTGAGGATGAAATTGGTGTGAAAATCTTCAACCGAAAAACCAAACCGGTGTCCATTACCCCAGACGGACAGCACATCATTCAGCGGTTGCGCATCATTTCGAGTGAAATCGAGACCTTGAACAGTGTTGTGCAAGAGTTAAAAGGGGAAGAAGTGGGTGAATTGAAGATTGGAATCATTCCCACCATTGCTCCCTATTTACTGCCCCTTTTTTTGAAGCCCTTTGCTGAGTTATTTCCAAAGGTGAACATCAGTGTTCAAGAAATGACCACACCACAAATTCAAGAAGCGCTTCGTGTTCGGAATTTAGACCTTGGCATATTGGCCATTCCTATTGCCGACGATGATTTGGAGGAGTACCCGCTTTATTCAGAGCCGTTCTTGGTGTATGATTGTCGCGACGGGAAGCATCCTTCAAGCATCTCCATCGATCAGCTCGATTATTCTAATTTGTGGTTGTTGCAGGAGGGACATTGCCTTCGGGCCCAGGTGCACCAAATTTGTGAACTCTCGAATCAGCATCCCAAAACTGAGGTCAATTTTCAATTTGAATCGGGGTCCATGGGCAGTTTGCTTCGCTTTACCAAAGCCAACAAGGGCATTACCATTATTCCGTATTTAGCTACAGATGACTTTTCGGAAGAAGAAAAAAAGCGCCTCGTTCATTTCCAGCAACCCACGCCTGTTCGTTCAGTAGGACTGCTTACCCACAAGTACTTTTCAAAGCGAAAGCTCAAAAGGGCTTTGATTGATGTTGTACAGGAAGCCGTGAAAGACCTGATACCCCTTGTTGAAGAACAGCAAGTTTTAGATCCTTTGCCTTAAGATCGGTTTGGAACACGCTTGATAGCTCATCACCCAAAAAATCATCACCAAAAAAAAGGCCTAAGATCATTATTTGGATATCCTACTCTGTTATAATCGTTGATTTCTCTACAATGCTTGCCGCACCCCAAAGTCCAAGTGCGCCATTAGAAAGGTTGGTTTGCACGTTGGCGGGAGGAGCGTCAAACAGGCCTCCTTGGAACTGAGTTTGATTCAAGATTGAATTCAGTACCTCATAGCTCTCCAGGCCAATGTTCCATTGTTCCAATCGCAGGGTGTCTCCCGTTACCGCTTCTGTACCGATATCGACAAAATCTATTTCGAGGTCTTCAATCAAGGCGCCATCGTAAAAACTGTCTTCTACCAAGGTCAACTCGCGCAGGGTATCTCGAATACCGAAGCCATTCACGAAGGTGTACCACAAGTAAGCATCGCCTTCTCCTTCGGGCTCTTCGGTCCACAAACGAACGCTGTAGTATGGATCTGCGGGAAAGCCGAACTCTTCAAGCGGATCGAAATAACGCACATAAATGGAATCCATGGGGTTGCTTGCACGAAGCGTTGCCGCCGCGTTGTACGTTTCTCCAGCGTATTCGATGTTCAAAACATAGGTTTTGCCCGCTTCGCCCACCACATCAGCTTCCGGACGATAGGTTCCCGGCTCTTCTTCAGTGAACACCCAGGTAGCTGTTCCGTCAGTAACGCTCACTACGGCATCGCTCACTCGTGGTGGAGCTTCGTTAAAGAAATAGGAGGTTGTTAAAGATAGATCAACCCTTTGCCTTCCTGGCTGATCGGTCATCCAACCGTTCACCACCAAGCGTTGTGCATCGCCTTCATTCAGTTCGAGCTCGATCACTTCTTGACAAGAACTGAGGAGGATTAAGCCGGTGAAAGCAAGAAATAGTCTGTATCTATTGATGTTCATGGCTTAGAATTTAAAGTTGTAAGTAACTGAAGGAAGGATGGGCAACAAGTAGGTTTTTACAGCCTCTGTTTTGTTGGGGTCGTCTTCACTTTGTCTGAATTCGATCTGGTAGGCGTTCTTTCTGAAGTACACATTGTAAACGCTAAACACCCATTCGCCTTTCCACTTTCGGGTTTCATTTTTCTTTTGCTGAATGGTGGCGCCGATGTCCATTCTATGGTAAGCTGGCATTCTATTGGAGTTTCGCTCGCCAAAGACCGGCACAACGGTTCCATAGTATTCAAACCTGCCTGTTGGGAAGGTAACTGCGGCACCCGTTCCATAAACAAAGGTGGCGCCGAGGCTAACACGTTTCGTGAGGTCGTAAGCCGCAACAATGCTGATATCGTGAGTTTTGTCGTACTTGGTGGGGTACCAATCTTCGGCAATGGCTTCCACTTTTCTCTCGGTGCGCGCTAAGGTATAGCCCACCATTCCTGAGAGTCGGCCGGTTTGTTTTCTCAAGAAGAACTCCATTCCGTAGGCTCTGGCCTGACCAAAACGCAGTTCGCCTTCAATTTTCTCGTTGAGGAGCAATTGTGCATCGTTTCTAAAGTCGATGGAGTTTTGCATGTCTTTGTAATACACCTCCACGCTGGCTTCAATGCTGTTGTTCTTGAAGTTTCTGAAGTAACCAACGGCCACTTGATCTGCAATCTGCGGTTTTACATTGGGTGAAGAAGCAAACCAGATGTCGAGTGGCGACGAACTGGTTGAATTGGAGGCCAAGTGGATGTACTGCATGGTGCGGTTATAGCTGGCCTTCACGGAGCTTTTTGAGTCGATGCGGTAGTTCACGCCAATACGCGGTTCTAGTCCGCCATAGGTGTTGTGAATGTCGTTCTTCGCAAAAACAGTACTGTCGATGGCGTCAAAATTATTGTCGAAATTGTAATAGGTTCCGCCCATGTTGTTGAACAAGGAATAGCGCAGACCGTAGATGGCGGTGAGTTTATCGGTAATGCTGTGTTCGTTAGATACGTACACTCCAGATTCGAGGTGGTAGTTGAGGGGCAACCTTATTTCGTTCAAGAGGCCGTCTTCGCTGGTTGGCCGAGCAAAACCGGGGTCCATTCTGTGTCTGGTGCTGATAACTCCAAAGCGCAGTTGGTTGTTGGCATTGATGAAGTAGTTGAAATCAATTTTCCCACTCACATCGCGGATGGAGCTGTCCCAACGAAAGCCCAAGTTTCCCAGTTCCTGACCAAGAACGTAGTCGAAATCGCTGTAAATCACCGTTACGTTAGAGAAGAGTTTGCTGTTATAGATGTGGTTCCAACGCAGGGTTCCTGTGGTGTTTCCCCATTCGATGCGGAAGAGGTCGGCAAATCCGGTCACATCTCGCCCGAAGTAGCCGCTCAGGTAGATCCTGTCGTTTTCGCCCAGCTTGTAATTGGCTTTGAGGTTGGTGTCGTAGAAATAGAGTCGGGTATCTCTTAGTGCTTGGTCTTGACTAAATCGCAACGCTAAATCAGCATAAGTTCTTCGCCCAGAAATCAAAAAAGCGCCTTTATCTTTCACAATAGGTCCTTCAAGAGTGAGTCTAGAAGCGATGGTACCAATACCTCCTGTTCCGTGGAAAGACTTGTTGTTTCCTTCGTTCATGTGAATATCGAGCACGGAAGAGAGTCGGCCACCAAAGCGCGCCGGAATTCCACCCTTGTAGAGCTGAACATCTTTGATGGCGTCTGAATTAAAAACCGAGAAGAAGCCCAAGAGGTGCGAAGCGTTGTACACAGCGGCATCGTCGAGAAGGATGAGGTTTTGATCTACCGCTCCACCGCGAACGTAGAAACCGCTACCCCCTTCGCCCACCACTTGAACCCCCGGGAGGAGTTGTATGGCTTTGATAACGTCTACTTCACCCAGAAAAGCAGGTATTTTTTTAATCGCCTCCATTTGCATGGTGACCTTCGACATTTCAACCGACTCCACGTTATTGATGGCGTCGTTTTCTCCTTCAATGACCGCTTCGCCAATTTCGATACTTGCGGGAAAGAGTTCGAGGTCGATTTTTAGGTCTTTATTGAGTTGAAGGTCTTTTTTTTGGGTTTTGTAGCCAATGAATCCAAAGTCGGCTTGGTAATCCCCTTCTGGCAGGGTGAGCGAGAAGAAGCCGTAGATGTTCGTGGTGGTTCCTTTTTGGATGGAAGGGACGTAAACTGAAGCGCCAATAAGTGCTTCTCCAGTTTCACCATCAGTAATGGTTCCACTAATGGTGTGTTTTTCTTGTGCTTGTGAGAGGGAAAAAAGTCCCGTAAACAAGACAAGCAAGAGGATGTTTTTCATTAGAATTGGTTCAATAGTTTTTCAACTCGCGCCCCTATAACGTTCAGGCTGTGCAAAAGTGTACAAATGATGTGAAGTGTGTGTGAAATTGTGATGAGTGGTTTGAGAAGCTTTACATTCCAAAAAAACCCTCTATCGCCGAAACAATAGAGGGTTTGTAAATCACTTATAGACCAAGGTTTACTCTTCGTCAAACATATTTTCGTCCATTTCTGCGAGAAACTTACGGTCTTCATCGGTTGCTTCGCGCACTTCTTTTACTTCGCCATCGAAGAAGAGGTCAACTCCCGCCAGTGGGTGGTTGAAATCCATAATCACGCTATTCAACTTCACTTCGATAATTAGTCCGAGCAGTTCATTTCCTTCATCGTCGGTCATTGGCAGGGTTTCACCCACTTCTAACAAATCATCATCCATCTCACCATCAGCGATAAATACCGATTTAGGAAGTTCTACAATTGCGTCTGGGTTTTCTTCTCCGTAGGCTTCAGCCGCGGGAATGGCCACAGAAAAAGGATCGCCTACTTGCTTTCCTTCTAGTGCATTTGCGAAACCGTCTAAAATAGGCACTTCGCCAAAAATAAATCCAAACAAGTCGTTGTCTTGAGTTTCCTCTAGCAACTCACCTTGAGCATCGTTCTCAAACAATGAGTACTCAACAGCAACCCATTTGCCTTTTTCAATTTTCATATTCTTGATTTTGAGCGGCAAAGGTAGTTTGAATTCTTCATTGGAGGGTGCTAAAAGTAGATTTTTCAGGTGCTTGATTTAGTGAAATGGGCTTGTGATAGAATTTGAGTGCCATTTTGAGTAGTTGGTGATGGTTTTTATTCCTTTTTTGGGTGATGCTGTAGCGCCTGCAAAGAGAGGGGGTGCAGCTACAAAGTGGGTGAGGAAATGCTTGCAGAAAAGCACTTGTTCGACATACCTTCGAAATGCTGGATGGCAGGCGGGGGTGGGGGGCTAGGGTGGGGCCCGCAGGGCCATGGTCTGTTCAAGGAGGATTTTACCTTTTTAGGGTAATTATTTCCTCTTTAAGGTAAATAGGTCTGTTTATTCGTTTCAAGCTGGCCTACGAAACACACCACCGAAGCAAAAAATTCCTTATTCCTAATTGATCCACACATCCAAGCGCTTCGACTTCGACTCCGCTCAGTCTCCGCTAGGGTTTTTCACGAAGTTAGAACTGTCTGACCCTAAATAGCACTGCAGGCTACGAACCCACACCACCGAAGCAAAAAATTCCTCATTCCTAATTGATCCACACATCCAAGCGCTCCGACTTCGACTCCGCTCAGTCTCCGCTATGGGTTTTCAAGAAGCGAGAACTGTCCATCCCTAAATAGCCTTGACCGATTTCGAGCCCCTACCACCGAAGCAAAAAATTCCTCATTCATCATTCATCGCCCCTAATTCACCCAAAAAAAAACCTCCCCACTTTTCAGCGAGGAGGCATTTATCTAAACCTTAACAACAACGCAGTAGGAATTTCTACATCGTTCCCATCTTATAAACCAATTTGTACTTCAATCTGTTCAAAAACCAATACATAATTGGTACAATTACCAAAGTAAGGAAGGTGGCAAAAGCCAAACCGAAGATGATGGCCCAACTCATTGGCTTCCAAAACACGTTGTTGTCGCCACCTACGTAAATCTTCGGATCGTAATCAATCACAAAACTTACGAAGTCAATATTCAAACCAATAGCCAGTGGCAATAAACCCAATATGGTGGTAATCGCGGTAAGCAATACGGGACGCAAACGTGTTTTACCACCAAGAACGATGGCTTCAACCACCCTGTTCCAAGGCAAATGCGCCTTTTCATCCATTCCCTCCGCTTCTCTCCAACGGTCGCGAATGAGGTTGGTATAATCAATCAGTACGATGGCATTGTTCACCACAATTCCGGCCAAGGAAATGATTCCAATCATGGTCATCAAAATCACAAAGTCCATTCTGAAAATCACCAAACCTAAGAACACGCCAATCAAACTAAACACTACAGAAAAACCAATAATGAATGGTGTTGAAAGTGAGTTGAACTGCGCCACGATGATCAAAATAATCATAAACAAGGCAATCAACAAAGCACTGGTCAAAAAGCTCATCTCTTTGGCTTGCTCTTCTTGCTGACCAGTAAACTCAAGGCTCATACCAGTTGGTAGCTCATACTCTGCAAGCTTATCTTTCAGTGTGACCACGATCTCGTTGGCATTTGCCCCTTCAAGAACATTACTAGAAATGGTAATGACCCGATCTAAATCAATACGCTTTACAGCAGAGAAGGTGTTGCGCTTCTCAAAACTCGCCACGGCTGAAATAGGCACTTGCTTGATTCTACCTGTTGCTGGATCTCTAAAAGTGATTTTTTGATTCAGCAATGCATCCGGATTGTTGCGGTATTCATCTTTAAATCGAATGTTGATTGGGTAATCGTCTTCACCATCCTTGTAAGTAGAAACTTCTTTTCCAAACAAGGCCGTTCTAATGGCAGAACCAACTTGTGCGGTAGACAAACCATACCTTCTGGCCTTCGCACGATCAATAATCACGGGCATTTCAGGCTTGTTCTTGTCTACATCCAATTTCAACTCCTCAATTCCAGGAACATTCAAGCGGTTGATGTATTGCTTCAAAGCAGTAGCATGAACCATTAAGGAATCGTAATCCTCACCTTTAATTTCGATGTTGATGGGGGCTCCTTGTGGCGGACCAGCTTCGTTCTTTGTTACAACAATGTCGGCGTCTGCATAGGTCTTCAACTCACTTCTAACAGCGTTTAAGACCTCATTTGAGCTGATTCCTTGTCGCTCCTGAAACTTCACAAAAGACACGGTAATTCTTGCCTTATGGGGCGTGTTGCTCAGTTGAACGCCTTGCGCAGGATCGCTTGTTCCGTTTCCTACCTGGCCAATAACGGAGTTCACAATGCTTCCAATTGGCTCACCATTTTCTTTATCTCTTCGTTGAAATTCATCACGCTCCACCACTTCGAAGACTTTTGCTTCAATTTCTTGGGCGATGCGGTTCGTGGTTTCAATATCGGTGCCAATGGGCTTCTCAATAAACACATTCAGATACTGAGGTTCGTTGGCTGGGAAAAACTCCACTTTTGGCGGAAACAAGGCGAAAAGCACCAAAGAAACCACTAAAAGCGAACCAGTACCCCAGAAGAAAACGTAAGGCGAAGCTCCTTTCAAAGCATACTTCAAAAAGCGCTCGTAGAGGTTCTCCAAAACTGGCAAGAATCCGTTTTGAAAACGTCGTGTAGCTGGGTTCAAAACAAAGGCATTCAATAACACAAGTAGTCCTGAAATCAAAGTGAGGTTACCAAGTACTTTCAAGCCAATGACTGCTGCAGACTGACCAGCAATGACGAAGAGCAAACCAATTCCTGAAATGATGATTCCAATTTTGAGGGCTTTTTTCTTGTTGATGGCCTCTTCGCCCACCTTCATGAACACGCTCGTTAATACGGGGTTGATCACCAAGGCAACAAATAAAGAGGAGCTCAATACAATGATAAGCGTGATGGGCAAGTACTTCATAAATGCACCCATCATTCCTGGCCAGATGGCTAATGGAATAAAGGCAGCCAAGGTTGTGGCCGTTGATGCAATGATTGGCCATGCTACTTCGCCCACACCGTATTTGGCAGCGTCGTAGGGACTCATGCCTTCTTCATCCATTAATCGATAGATGTTTTCTACCACCACAATACCATTGTCTACCAACATTCCTAAGGCAAGAACCAATGAGAAAAGCACCATCACGTTAAAGGTAATGCCCATGGCGTTCAAGATCATAAAACTCATGAACATGCTCAAAGGAATGGCTATCCCAACGAAAAGAGCGTTTCTCAAACCAAGGAAAAAGAGCAACACCCCAACCACGAGGATGACTCCGAAAATAATGCTGTTCTGAAGCTCTTCCACCTGAGTTCTGGTTTGATCAGACTGGTCGTTGGTTAATGAAATCTTCAAATCGGGCGGCAAGTCTTTCGCCGCTGCGTCGGCCAAAATGCTATTGATTTGGTCTGAAGCTTCAATGAGGTTTTCACCCGCTCTTTTGATGATGTCTAACGTTACTACTGGAGATCCATACTCGCGGGCATAGCTTTCCTTCTCTTCTTCAATAAAGTTCACATCGGCAATGTCTCTGAGGTAAACCACGTTCTGTTTTTCGTTTTTGATGATGACGTTCTCAATCTCTTCCATGGAGTTGAACTCGCCCACCACCTGAATGGATCTTCGGAAATTATCCACCTGCAAATCACCACCTGCAATACTCATGTTCTCATTAGCAATGGCGCCAGAGATGTCGTTGAAACTGATGTTCATGGCTTCCGCCTTCAGATAATCCACCTGAATTTCCACCTCTTTATCCATCACCCCACGAATGTCCACCTTAGAAATTTCAGAAAGGTCTTCGATGCGATCTTCCAAGAGCTCGGCATAATTCTTCAAATCGTCCAAAGAATAGGGGCCCGATAGATTCACATTCATCACGGGCATCAGCTCCGAGAAGTTCATTTCAAATACGTTCGGGTCTGCAGGCAAATCCTTCGGGAAATCGGCGTCTGACATGGCGATGTCTACCTTGTCTTTTACTTTTCTCAAGGCCTCAGCGGGCGTTACATCGAAGTTGAACTTCACTTGAATGGACGAATACCCCTCTACCGAAGAAGAAACGATATCGTCTACCCCAGTAATTCCGTTGATTTCTTTTTCTAGCGGACGAGTAATGAGCTTCTCAATGTCTGTTGGTCCGTTACCCGGATAGGCCGTTCCGATATAAATCTCAGGAGTGATGACCTCTGGGAAGGACTCTTTAGGCACGGAGATGTAGGCGCTAATACCGGCAAATAAAATAATTGCCGTAATCACCCAAACCGTGGTTTTATTATTTAACGCTGCAGTGGATAAACCAAAGGTTTTCAATTTCCCCTTTTTGCTTTGAGCGTCAGTCATGTCTTTGTCTTGCATTACCGATTGGTTTTAATTTAGCGGGCACACCCGAGCTAAAATTCGACGAATTACTTGGTCATTGCACTAATGGCGCTTGAAGCTGCTTCGAGCACAACTTTCTCACCGTTAACCACTTTTCTCGATCCTTTATCAACCACCATATCACCGGCTTTTAATCCGCTTTCAATAAGGGTTGCAGATTGATAACTTGGTCCGGGAGAAACAAAGGTTTTCTTCACCTCAAAAGCCGCTCCATCCGGACTCAAAACATACACGTAATTGCGTCCTTCAAAGTCTTCCTGAATCATTGAACTCGGAAGGGTAATTACTGAATCTCTTAAGATATCGTTGATCTCCAGCGCCGCATACATGTTTGGCTTGAGTGATTTTGCATCGTTCAAGGCAACGGTAATCTCGAAGGTTCTGTTTTCTGGGTTGATGAACTGACCAACGCGGTCGATGGTGCTTTTCAAGGTGTCTACTCCTGGGATGATGACGTTCACCATCATTCCTTCCTGAACTCTTCCGGCATAGTTCTCACTTACTGCTGCTTTGAGGTACATTTCGTTGAGGCTAACAACACGCGCAACGTGTGCCATTGGTGAGGCCATTTCTCCAACTTTAGGTACTACCTCATCCACAATTCCAGCAAAAGGAGCGGTAACCATTCCCATACCGGCCTGACGATTGAGGGTAGCCAAAGTAGCTTCTAAACTTTCTTTTCGGTTTTTGGCCTCGAGGTACTGTACTTCAGAACCAATTTTTTGTTCCCAAAGGCGCTCTTGGCGCTCGAAAATATCTTTAGCCAATGAATAACTGGTTTCCACCTCGTTGATGTTGCGTTGAATCAACTCCGTATCTAAGCTCACGAGCAATTGTCCTTTAGAAACCCTTTGCCCTTCGCTCACATGAACGGTTTTAACAACTCCTTGTGTTTCTGGAAAAACAAGTGCGTTTTTATCGGTTTCGATGTTCCCTTGAACCGTAAAATAGTGCTTGAAAGTGCGGGGCTGAAGGGTGATGGCGCTTACCGCTACCATTTCTTCATTTCCTGTTAGTTCTATTAGTTGGTTTTCAAGCGCTTTTATTTCAGCGTTGATGTTTCCGCTAAGTTGAACAAGGGAATCCTTTTTGGCCTGTAGTTTTGCTACATCTTGATTTCCTTCTGGGGCAGAACAAGCACTTAGAATGAGGACTGCGCTCGCTGCAAGAAAGGTCTTGGTTGTTAACTTGAAGTTCATGGTTCTAGAGTTTACTAAGCGCTTTGTTCAAGCGGGTTTTTGCATTTAATAATTGAAGGGTGGCAGCAACAGCATTTCCTTGCGCCGTTAACCATTGGTTTTGAGCTTGAGTAAGGTCAAAACTTCCCACAATTCCTTCGCGGTATTTGATTTGTGTCTTGGCGTAAATTCGGTCGGCAAGATCCAGGTTACCTTTCTGAATCTCCTCGTTTCTCATGGCGTTCAGGTATTCACTTCGCGCAGCAGCATATTCCAACTCTGCAGCAGCGGCAACTTGTTCTAACCTTAATTCTGAGCGTTCTTGTTCGATTTTTGCCTTTTCGATGGAGTGATGCCTGCCCAATCCTGTGAAAATCAGTATGTTCATTTGAACACCCCACAACTGAATGGGATACCACTTCTGGTCGAAATCAAAAAAGTTGAACTGGTCTCGTTGAGCATTTCTTTGGTAGTTGTAAAAAGCACCAATGCTAGGTAATGCCTTCGCCTTTTCGTTCTTCATGGAAAGCTCGCTGATTTTCACAAAAGTCGACTGCACTTTGTAATCGAGGTTGTTTTGAAGTGAAAACGGACTCGCTAAGGGGTCTTCGCTGCTTTTTCCACTGAGCGATTCAATGTTGTCGCTCAACTCAAGATCTGCCGTCATGGGCAAACCAATTTGAAATTTGAGCATGTCGAGCGCAATACTACTTTGCTGCTCTGCATAACTGATTCTCGCATCCAAATCGGCCAAGGTCAACTGCAACTGATCGGCATCTTGTTCTTCCACAAAACCATTGATCAGTAGCTCCTTGGTTTCTGCAAGGCTGGCGGCTAAAACTTCTCTTGAAGCCTGCAATAAGCGCAGGTTTTCACGAGCGATCAATACCGTGTGGTACGCTTCGGCCACACTGGCTTTCATCTGCATCACACTTTGGTCAAGCGCTCCTTTCTTCGCTTCAGCATAGGTTTTTGATGCCTGAAGTCCCACGATGTACGATCCGTCAAAAATGAGTTGCGATACCGATATTCCAGCAGTACTGGTTTGAGCAGCACCAAATTGAAATTCAGAAATCCCGTTTGGATCTGCTGCGGGCGCGTTTAAGTTTACTCCCGTTTCTTGAGCTACACCCACCAAGAAATCAGTGATGTAAGAAGGAAAACCAAAAGCATCTGCCGGGGCCACCTGTGTGGGAATGTCAATGTAGTTGTTGTAATCTACACTGGCCTGCACCTGAGGAAGTCCAATAGCGCGAATTTCTTTGATCTCTCTTTCCGCTACACGAACATCCATCGCTGCATATTGCACAGCGTAAGCGTGTTCGAGCGCATAGGTTTTAGCTTCTTCCAAACTCATGTTGAGTTGCTGAGCTTGTGCCACAGCTACCCAAAACAGCAGGTTGAAGGTGAGTAGTATTCGACTCATGTTGTTTTTAGTTATTGTTTTTTTGTTCGTTTACTTTCTTAATGAGGTACTCCACCCCTTTCGAAGAAGCAATTCCGCGAATGTGATAGCGAAACACTTCGAGGTACTGGTCTAAAATGCTCAACTCTATTTGAGGGTTGTTCTTGAAATTGAAAATCGCATCGATGCTATTGATGTATAAGGTAGCGATGAGTGTTGGGTCGAGGTCTTCGCGGTACAGTCCTTCATGTTTTCCTTTCTCCAAATTTCTTTTGACCACCCCATAAGTCATTTCCTTTCGTGACTCCTTCATTTCTTTCCAGATTTCAGGATGGTACTTTTCCATGTCAAACATGATGGAGGGATGGAGGGTCTTCAACATGCTGCTCAAAAACTTCATGATTTCGAAATTCTCGTCAATAGCATTAAGGCCTTTCTTTTCGATGCTTGAAATAAACTCATCTTCTGCACAACAGTGCATGTTCATGCCCTTTTGTACAAGTTCCTTCTTGTCAGACACATATTTGTAGAGGGTTTTCTTCGAAATTCCGAGATGACGGGCAATATCATCCATGTTCACGCTCTTTATACCATACTGCATAAAGATTTCGGTTGCCTTCTGAATGATTTCAAGTTCTTTTGAATCCATGAGGATGCAAATTTACGTCATTTTTCTCGTTGGAAACGAAATTAATGTTAAATCGTTTCCATTGGGGTTAACATAAAAATCACATAGACTAGATCGACTTCCCGAAAGGCTGACTCATGAACACAAAAAACCCAGGATAATGCCTGGGTCCTTCCTTTGCAATAAGTATGTTTTAACGCTTAAAACTGATCATCAATCAGCCCATCATCCACCAAATTAGGAACGGTAACCTTCAGCTTGGGCTCCATTTCCATGGCGCGTTTAATGGCGAAAATAGCTCCCTCATTTCTCGCCCAAGACCTACGCGCAATGCCGTTGTTGACGTCCCAATGCAACATGGCCTTTAAACGTCGATCAGCATCTGCACTTCCATCAATCAACATCCCAAAACCACCATTCATCACTTCACCCCAGCCAACACCGCCACCGTTGTGCAAAGAAATCCAAGTGGCTCCTCTAAATCCATCGCCCACGAAATTCTGCACGGCCATATCAGCTGTAAAAGCAGAACCATCATAAATATTACTGGTTTCTCTGTACGGACTATCCGTCCCTGAAACGTCGTGGTGGTCGCGACCTAAAATCACGGGCCCGCTCAACCTTCCGTCAGCAATGGCATCGTTAAAAGCCGCGGCAATACGCATTCTACCCTCAGCATCTGCGTAGAGAATTCGGGCCTGAGAACCCACTACCATTTGATTTTCTTTTGCCCCTTTGATCCAAGTGATGTTGTCTTGCATTTGCTGACGAATTTCACTTGGTGCGCTTTTCATCATCTCTTCAAGCACTTGGCAGGCGATTTCATCAGTAGTGTCCAGATCTTCTGGCTTGCCGCTGGCGCAAACCCATCTAAACGGACCAAATCCATAGTCGAAGCACATGGGGCCCATGATGTCTTGCACATAGCTTGGGTATTTGAAATGAATACCGTCTTCAGCCATAATATCAGCTCCTGCTCGTGAAGCTTCGAGAAGGAAGGCATTTCCATAATCGAAAAAATAAGTTCCTTTTGAAGTATGCGCATTAACAGCTGCTCCATGTCGGCGCAAACTGTCTTTCACATGTTCCTTGAACTTCTCTGGCTCCTTGGCCATCATGTCATTGGCTTCATCAAAACTCAATCCAGCCGGATAATATCCTCCAGCCCAAGGGTTGTGCAAGGAAGTTTGATCTGAACCCAACTCCACGTGCACGCCGTCTTTCAAAAACTGCTCCCAAACATCCACCACATTCCCGAGGTAAGCGAAAGAAATCACCTGTTTATTGGCCTTTGCTTGCTGTACTTTACGGCTGAGCTCTTCAAGGTCAGTAATCACCTCATCTACCCATCCTTGCTCATGGCGTTTGTAGGCAGCGGCTGGATTGACTTCTGCGGTAACGCTCACACAACCGGCGATGTTTCCCGCTTTGGGCTGAGCACCACTCATGCCTCCTAGTCCGGCAGTTAAAAAAAGTTTCCCTGCAATGCCCTCTCCAGGTTTGCTGATTTTTCTAGCGGCATTCAAAACGGTAATGGTGGTTCCGTGAACGATGCCTTGCGGACCAATGTACATGTACGACCCGGCCGTCATTTGTCCGTACTGACTAACACCTAAAGCGTTGAATTTCTCCAAGTCATCCGGCTTGCTGTAGTTGGGAATCACCATTCCGTTGGTCACCACAACACGTGGTGCATCTTTATTTGAGGGGAAAAGCCCCATGGGATGACCACTATACATGGCCAAGGTTTGCTCGTCTGTCATTTCAGACAAGTACTTCATCGTTAGCCTGTACTGTGCCCAATTCTGAAATACTGCCCCATTTCCTCCATAGGTAATGAGTTCGTGCGGATGTTGTGCTACAGCATAATCCAAGTTGTTTTGAATCATCAACATAATGGCCGCTGCCTGTGCACATTTTGCAGGATACTCGCTGATGGGCCTTGCCTTCATTTCGTATTGAGGGCGATAGCGGTACATGTAAATTCTACCATAAGTCTGGAGCTCGTGCTTGAAATCTTCGATCAACTCGGCGTGCTGTTCTGTTGGAAAGTAACGAAGGGCATTTCTTAAGGCCAGTTTTTTTTCTTCTTTGCTGAGAATGTCTTTCCTTTTCGGGGCATGACTAACACTTGGGTCGATGCTTACTTTTGGTGGAACAACTGATGGTATTCCCTCTAAAATAGCGGCCTGAAATTCCGCCACGCTCAATTCCTTCGTCATGCTTTCCATATCACTTAATGGTGTTCGTTTTTTTATCATAGCCGTAAGGGCAATGCTTGCATCCACTTTTACAGCAATACCCTCTTTTTAGATGGTATTTCTCAGTGAAAACAATGAAGCCTTCCTCACTCATGTAGAAATCCTCTGGGTCAAGATTGCTTCTTTTCCCAAATCCACTCAGTCCCTCACTCATTGATTTAATTCCTTTATTCAGGTGTACAACAAGAAAGTGCAAAATAAGTTAAAAACAAAGGCAGATAAAAGCACAAGCAACTTCAATTGATGCATTATCGGCACTACCATGGAAAGCTCAATCTTTTGATTTTTTCTATCGCTTACAACTTCTGAAATGGATGTTCGATATTCCTTTTTGATTGAAGACGTTTAGAGCAGCCTTTTTCATCAATTAGTGCATCTAGACAACCAAAGTAGGATTCTCTCGTCGTATATTTAGAGGTTGAAACCTCTATTTAATTACTAATTTACGATGCGAGCTTTTTTCCTTCTGGTAACACTTTGCTTCCTCTGTGCTGAAGTCATTTTAGCACAGACCTATTCTGATGTTTCATTGGAGCAGGGGATTAGTGTAATGAATAACGGGTCAAATTTTGGCAGTGGGGTATCTTTTTACGATTTTGACAAGGACGGTTGGGACGACCTTACGATTGGCTCAAAAAACCAGCCCATCCTTTGCTTCAGAAATATTGAAGGAACTTACGAATCCTTTCCATTAGCTGGAGTAGATTTTGTGGGCGAACCAAAACAAATTGTGTGGGTCGACTTCGATAATGATTCCGATATGGACCTCTTTGTTTCTTACACTTTTGATAGAGTTCGTTTGTATGAAAACAATGGCGACTTTGGGTTCTCAGAAATTGGTTTAGAAGCTGGCTTGCTCGATCAGCCCCATCTAGAAAACTGGGGCGCCTCGTGGGGCGATTTTGATCGAGATGGCGACCTGGACCTTTATTCTTGTAAATTGATCTTGGAAGGTGAAGACTTTCCCTTGGACCATACGCTTGGAAATACCCTTTATGAGAACAATGGTGACGGCAGCTTCACCGACGTGTCGCTAGAAACCCAAACCACCGATAGCTTAGGAATTTCTTATCAATCATTATTCACCGACATCGACCAAGATGGCTGGCCAGATCTTTTTGTAATCAACGATAAGTGGTTTTTAAACTCCTTTTACCGAAACACCGGTTTGGGGTATTTTGAAGATGAAGGAGCCTTGAGGCAACTCGATTATTTGATGGATGCCATGTGCATTGCCGCCGATGATTACGACAACGACGGAGACATGGATTTTTACATCACCAACACCTCCTTTGCAGGCGGTGGAGTTGGAAATCTACTTTTTAAAAACAACAATGGCGTTTTTAATACGCTACCCACTTCTACTGGAATCAATGTACTGCAAACTTGCTGGGGAAGCGTTTGGTTTGACTACGATAACAATGGCCTGCAAGACCTTTGGGTAACGGCCAATTTCGCCGTAAACCCTATGTTGAACCCCCTTTTCAAAAATGAGGGGCAAGACACCTTCACACAAATTAACGACATCGCTGGTTTAGCAGATAATGTAAGCAGGGCGTACAGTATTGCAATGGGTGATGTCAACAACGACGGCTATGCAGATATCCTTCAAGGCAACGCCAACCCTTATTCACATCAACTTTTTCTATCTTCTGGAGGAGAAGCCAACTGGCTTAAAGTAAGTGTAGAAGGTACGATTTCCAACAAAGATGGAATTGGAAGTAAAATTCGTGTTTACACCCCTGTTCACACTCAATTTCGAGAAACCAATTGTGGCGAAGGTTACCTGTCTCAAAACAGCCAAAGAGAAATGTTCGGATTGGGTAACCTTGACGTTGTAGACTCCCTCAGTATTGATTGGCCCAGTGGAATGCGAGAAGTTTACTACAACTTACCAGCAAATGAAACTTACCACTTCATAGAAGGAGCGACATTTGAAGTAAGCGCGATTTCAAATGTTCAAAACATGTGTTTGGGAGACAGTGCGCTTCTTATTGCCCAAGGTTTAGAAAATAACCCGGCTATTTGGAACAATGGTTTCATTGGCGACAGCCTCTATGTCTTTTCGCCCGGAACCTATTCCTTTAGCACACAAAACAACTTTGGCATTCCCACCTCAAGCAATGAAATTAACATCAATTTTTACGAAGCTCAATCAAGCGAGGTAAGTCTGGAAAATATTGCCTGTTTTGGTGATCTTAGCGGAGCTGCTGCACTTCTTGATTCAAGTTTTACGAACATTGTTTGGAGTAATGGTGAAATGGGCGATGCCCTTCAATTGCCTTTCGGTTGGAGTACATACAATGCCTTAGATAGCAATGGATGTGCAGTAAGCGATAGCGTTTTCGTAGATCAAGCAGAAGCCCTTATTTGGAACCTAAGCACCGTTGATGAAGTCATTGATGAAAGCCTAGGCGCTGCCGTAATTACTCCTAGTGGTGGAACAGCTCCTTATACTTTTGATTGGGGCGATGAAAATTGTAACTCCAGCATTTGTTCTAACCTAAGCGCTGGCGAATACCTGGTGTTACTCACCGATGCCAATATGTGCAGCACAGAAATAGTGGTATCCATTGACGCTGTAACAAGCATAAACGAACAAGCTTTTGAGCGGATTGAACTCTTTCCTAATCCAGTAAACGATTTCTTGTTTGTCAAAAACAGCGCTTCCTTGAGAAATTTTGAAATCCGCAGTGCGTCAGGAGCTTTGGTATTAGCAGGGCTTGTATCAGAACAAGGCATTGACATGAAAGCTCTTGAAAAGGGCGTTTATCTGCTCATATTGTCCAATACAAATCATTCCAGAACAGTCACTTCCTTATTCATGAAGAACTAAAGCGCCTTCTTCTATTTGTGCGTTTATCTTAACAAGGTCAGTTCTCCTCTGAATTTCCCCAATGATGGAACGTCCATTAAGAAGAAATAGGTCCCTTCAGAAAGTCCAGCTCCGTCCCAGTTGTTTCGATAATTTGAATCGCTATAAACTTCCTGCCCCCAGCGGTTAAAAACTTGAAAACGCACGTTGTCAAAATAAAGTAAATTTTCTACTTCAAACACTTCATTCAGGCCGTCGCCATTTGGCGAAAACACGTTAGGTATTGTCAAATCACACGGAACCAATTCAATAAAAGCACTCTGGGTATCTCCACAAAAGCCATCTATAGTATAATCAACCGTATACATCCCAATTGGGAGTCCTTCAAGGTTAATGAGCCCGCTCAACTCATCAATACAGGAACCACAATCTGCGCTCCACGTTCCTCCTTCATTAACTGAAGTTAGAGTTGCAATAGGGGATCCTGCGCATAAAAAACCTGGTTCAACAATGCTCGCGTTGGCTTTCTCAATCACCTCGAGGAAGTAAACATCTTCATCGCTACAGACTCCTTCTATTATATAATTGACTTCATACACGCCGGGTACCACAACGTCAACAAGAAACAAGCCGTCTTGACTAATGCAATCATCGCAACTCGCTAACCAAGTGCCTCCTTGATCCTCAGCTGATAATTGAACGTCAAGTTCATCCTCACAAATGGGGGGGACATCACTAATACTCGCACTAACAGCACTGATTACATCAATGCTAATTGCTTGGTTTTGGGCACAAGAAGAATCAAATTCATAATTCACATCAAATGTTCCTGGACCAGCAAGCGACGCATTGAACACTCCACTCTCAGGGTCAATACAGGCATTGCAATTCGCTGTCCAAGCACCCTCATCTCCGATGGCTGAAAGCACAATTTCTTCATTCTCACAAATTGGCCCAACTGGCGAAATTACCGCACTTAATTCTTCCAAAATCAAAATACTTACTTCGTCAAAATCACTGCACACACTATCAATAGCATAATTTATTTCAGCCACATTTCCGTCCACAAGAAGGGGGTAGAAAACGCCCTCTTCACTGAGACAATCGCCACAATTTGAAGACCAAATCCCTCCAGAGGGTGCTATCAACTGAACTTCAGCCGCAGTTTCGCACACTTCAGAAGGAGCGGTAATATTTGCATCTACATCCAAACTAATGAATACTTCATCTTGAGATTCAACGGGGCAGGGTCCTTCAGGAAGAAATGTAAAGTTCACCATTCCTTCTCCATTGTTCAAGCCTAAAAACCCTCCATTATCATCCAAACAATCAAAGCAGGAACTTTCCCAAGTACCATTCTCCCCGTATGTATTTAAATTCAATACAGTGCTCGCGCACCATGCTTCAGGTAAAGAAATGTTGAATGTATCTAGGGCTAATACTTCTATACTTATGCTTTCTGTGGTCACGCAGTTTTCACCAAATGTATACTGCAACTCAAATGATCCTGTTAAATCACTCGGGGTAAAGGTTTCATCAACTTCATTCAAACAATCTTCACAATTTGGGCTAATCCATTCTCCTCCTTCAAGATTTGATAAGAGCTGAATTGGATCATCATACAAACACATTTGTTCTGGTCCGCTTAATATCAGTTCTGGATAGGCTTCAATTTGAATCACTCCACTTTGATCAATGGGTCCACACTCTGTGTCAATGGTATACACCACTTCATACTCTCCAGCAGGTAATCCTGAAGGCATAAAAAGGTCATCGTTCAAACAGGTATCACATCCTGCTGACCACAGCCCTCCGGGTTCGTTTGCGCCTAATAAAACCGCCTCTCCTTCTGCACAGATGACATCTGGTAGCACTAGTCCTTCTGCATATTCAGGCAAATTTAGGGCAACAAAAATGCTATCACTTGCCCAAAGTGGGGGCCCTTCCTCCTCATCATCACCTGGAACAAAAGAGTCCAAACAAAAACTTGAGCTTCCTATCCCCCCATTGGCTATTGTGCCTGTTCCTTGAACAACCCCTCCGTAACTAACAGTGAAATTAGAGCCATTCCATCCATCGCCAAAGCTGTCGAACATTTGAAGAGTGTAGCATCCGTTTGGTAAACAAACGTTTTGACTAAAAGGAGCTCCTCCAGACAATATTACCGAACCATCTTGATTAACAAGGTCCCAAGACACTTCTCCAGGCCAATCGCCAGCATTGACAAAGACTTGATAGTTCTCACAATTTCCGCCACCTAAAAGCGTTGAGCAAGGTTCATATCTGAGTTCAGCAGTATAGTGTTTTGACATCTCCGGACACACTTCAATACTCTCTCCAGACCCAATTTCTACACCATCCTCGAACCAAGCTACACTTCCTAGAGCTGTTCCATTTGGGTTAAATTGCCATGCTTCATTACTTGCCGACCAAGGCCCTGTATTCCTTCCTGGAGGAGTAAAACCAACGGTTCCTGCGGCATTCTGAATACCAATTAATCCGTTACCTTGGTTCCAATTTACACAAGCGGCTTTGTTCACTATAAAGATTTGAATAGCATTACTGCCTTCACTCAAAACAACTTGGGAGCTTGATTGTAAATTGGTGCAACTGAACAAACACACGTTATCATAACTTACTACAAACTTCCTGCATGGAGCTTGTCCATACACTTGATACCGAACAGCACCACACACCGATGGATCAATGTCGTGATAGGGCATGAAAATTGAGTTCACAGGGAGTTGATTGCTCGGACAAGTTTGATTGAAGTTCCACTCATTATAGCCACCAGCATTAGCTAAGTTAAAAGACAGAATTCCATTAGAACCCAAGACAATTGAGGAGTAGGTTTGGTCAAAAAAACAAAAATCAAATCCCAAAGGAATCACTGCAGACCATGTATCATCAACCCCTACACCCACAGCAGTACCAACATTTATTGGGTATAAGAGCGTAGGGTCAATTGAAGTAACAGCATAGGTGTTGGTCTCATAAATCTGAGTGAATGGTGCCTCAAGGGTGAGACAAGCAGAACAGTTTACATTAGCCGTATCCACCAATTCAAAAGACAAGCACGTTTCTTGTGCAAAGACCGAGATGTGTGCGCATAATAACGCACCCATCACTAATAATAAGCGTTGCATAGTTAAGGTTAGGTCCTGTAATTTAACAAAAATCCTTAAATCCCTATAATGCATCAAAAAAAAAGGACACTACTGTTGTAACAAGAATGTCCCTTCCATAAAAATGTAAGTACTTAATTCGCGTTGGCAACGGCTGCTGCGGCATCAACAATTCCCCATCCAAACTGTCCGTCATGAGAAGGATAGTTTGAAGAAGCCGCTTTCATATGGTTCATTACTTGGCTTCTGCTCATGCTTGGGTTTTCTGCCCATACCAAGGCGGCAATACCTGCCGTTGTAGCAGTGGCAATAGAAGAACCTCCGGTATAACTGGCTTGGTTGCCACTATTGGCAAGGGTGATGGCCGTTCTGTTCGTATTATTACGGTCTTGCATCACCACAACAAAATCAACCTGAGAACCAGAATGGCACTCCACGCAGCGCTGCATGGGTGAACCTGTTCGAATTCCTGTAACCGCTGTTGTTTGACTCATGTTCGCTGGAAAAATAACGCCCCACCAGCTGGTCCAACTCAAGGATGTTCCCGCTGCACAGAAAATCAATTTCCCACGGTTATAGGCATAGTACACACCATCGGCAACTTGACTACTCCAAAACACATCGCCTAAAGACATGGAAATGATTTTGACATCATTACGGTTGCCCAAGTAATAGAACGAATCAGTAACACCGTCTTTCTCTCTACTGCCATTGATCACCACATCATCTGTACCTCTGCAGCTCACCAAGTTGGCATTGTAAGCTACACCAACCGTGCTTCCAGTGCTTGTTCTCGGTCCGGCAATCGTCCCCGCCATCGAAGTTCCGTGCCCGCAATCGTCCCAAACACCATCGTTTGAACACCACCACCACCAACAGCTTTCATGAAAACCAAGTTTGTCGCAAAACCTGCCCGTAGACTGGCCTGAAGCAAAAGATCCATTCAAATTGGCCTGCCCTGAATTCACTCCTGTATCAATCAATCCAATGGTAATGTTATCTCCAGTACTGCTTGCCCAAGCGTTTTGGATGTTGCTGTATTCGTAGTTCCAACTCACTTTTGCATTAGGAGCCACTACAGAATAGTCGCTAGAAGGAATTCCCCAATCTGGACCATTACTTCCACAACCAGCGTCAGAACGCTGCTCGTCTTGCGTTCCATAACCCATCGGTTCGGCATAACGCACATTGTCCATTCTCCGCAATTGCGCCAAAATCTCAAAATTCCACACCTTCACATTGAAATAAGGAAGTTCCTTATCACCAAAAGCAAAAAGATCTTCCTTTTCCAATCTCATGTTAGGATTAAGGCGCTGTGCCTCTGAAAGAACATGAGCTTGAAGCGCATCCTTAACGCCTTTCCATTTCGCGCTATTGACATCAATCAAATGAATGTTATTCTCCATGTCTTGGTGTCCGATTGGCTGATAACCCACAGACAACAAGGAATCGCTTCGCAAAAGGGCACTCCACACCAAGGCATCGTCCATTTTCTCCCATTTCACTACACCTTCGCTTTGTAATTGCTCAAGTGCTGCCGCATTAATTTGCTCAAAACTTGCCACATTTTCTGGGTGTTGAGGAAGTGGTGCATTCAGTCTTAAATCAACTGTTGTTCCTTGTGTTTCGTTACTTAGTTCTTCTTTCTTACAGGCCGTCATCAACAAAACCACTGCAAGCAATAGGGTGTACGTTTTTTTCATTGTTCTTTTTATTTTTTTCAGCTTCGCGAAGCAAATCCTCGCGCTCAGAATTTCGTTAATGTTCTTATTTCGGCCAGGCGTACATGATGCCCCCAATCATCATGAAGGTGAGTGCCCAATAAGCTAGATTGATAAAGGTATAAACTAGTGTATTTCTATTGTAAAGTGAGTTGATCACGATAACAGGTAAACCAAAGAAAACAAAGCTCAAAGAAGCGTGAAAAGCTCCGTGAACAAAGGTTTGTTCTTCAGGTTCGTGACACCCGGCATACATCCCCAATCCAAAGGCGAGCACCATACTTAGAACAAAGGAAAGACCGAAAATAAGGGCCATGTTCTTCCTCAGGTCTTCGTCTTTCAAGCCCAAGGACTTTTGCCATGCCGGACCAAACAAGAACTTGCTATACCAAAGGGCACCGATTAAAAGCGAAACTACTCCAGAAACGAGCAGCGCAGGGTAATTACATTCCATACTTGAGTTGTTTTTAGTTGAATCAAGTTGTTGTGATTCAAGGTTTAGTGTGAAAAATATAGTGCTTTTTCCATCAGAGCAAAAGCTACAAAAGCAGAGGATATTAACACCTCTTTGTGTTAAGTGATGCGCCCCATCATTCACAAAAAATAGCTCCCCAAGCGCAAATTCCAGCCTCCTTCTCAATCAAGCTAGGCTAGTTTTTATTAAAATTACGTCATGCTGCACAACATTAATCTTGAAAACGTGCTGTTTCTCGACATCGAAACAGTTCCTGCTGAAGGTCGCTTTGACGACCTTGACGACACTTGGAAAAAGCTTTGGGAAGACAAAACTCGCTTCATTAGGGAACGCGACGGATTGGAATTGGAAGAAAGCTATGAGCGCGCCGGTATTTATGCTGAATTTGGTAAAATTGTGTGCATTTCGGTGGGGTATCTGCGTCAGAAAATGGGCGAAAGACAACTTCGATTGAGGTCTTTTTTCAGTAAAAACGAAGCCGAACTGCTGCATGAGTTTTCAAACTTGCTCAACTCGCATTTTTCTTCGCCCTATCATCTTTTGTGCGGACACAACGCCAAGGAGTTTGATTTCCCATTTATTGCTCGTCGTATGCTGATTAACGGTCTACAGCTCCCAGAAATGCTTGATATCGCTGGTAAAAAACCTTGGGAGATTAAGCATCTCGACACCATGGAGCTTTGGAAATTTGGCGATTATAAAAACTACACTTCTTTAAAGCTATTGGCCAAGGTTTTTGGTATTCCAACGCCTAAAGACGACATCGATGGAAGCCAGGTAGCGAGTGTTTATTATGAAGAAGACGATTTAGATCGCATCGAGCGCTACTGTAGGAAAGATGTTGTTGCTTTGGTTCAACTCATGTTGAAATACAAAGGCGAACAGCTGCTCGACCCGGAAAACATCATTGAAGTATAATGAACAAAAAAAGCCAAGCATTTTTAGAAGTGCTTGGCTTTTAACCTTAATTCTTTTTCGTCCTATTCGTTGAAGGGAACTGCACTCAGACCAACAGTTAAAGGATATACCTCTGGACCTTTTCCATCTTCAAATAAGGGTGTTAAACCGTAATTCGCAAAAAGGGTGAAGTTTCTGTAGCCTACTCTTACACTTGCGTCAAGAGTAAAAGGAGTTAAGTTGTAATCCCCTTTTGAACGGTTCTTAACGTCGTTGCCATCTTCTTCATATTTCACCTTGTTGATGGTACCCATATTCCATCCACCAATTACACCGGCTGACACGTGGAAAGTACGCTCTGGATCTAGGCTTGTATTGAACTCAAGCATTAAAGGAATGCGCAAATACGAAGCGCGCAGTTTGTTTTTAGTGAACGGAATATACCCCCCTAGACTATCTGCACGATCGGTAGGAATAATGTTGGCGTAAGTTGATTCGTTGTTGGCCATCAAACGAACGTTTTCTTTCAGTCCGTAACTATTATAAGTAAGCCCTAAACCAGTATAAATTCCCACATAATCCTTTACCAAACGAATCTTAGCATCTACAAGGTTAAAGCTCCAAGACATCGATCTACTGTAATCCAAATCCAACCACTCGTGTTCATTGGTGAAATCAGTAGAGTTGTTTTTGTCGAGCAGGATGTTCACCCCAGCGTCAACACCGCTCCAAAACGTAAGTGCTGATTTGAGCTCTTGGTCTGTCATTGGCTCGTCATCATCGTCGTCGCCTGTGCTCACAGAAGCATCAACTTTCTCGTCATTAACCAAGACCAACTTTAAATCTCCCACCGCAATTTTAGTAGTGTCTTTTTTAGCTGGTTCTAATTCCTGTGCGCCCATCAACTGTGTTGAAAGTAGGGCAACAAATAGCAAGAGTATATTTTTCATTATCTGTTATTTTCTCGTATTCATTGGTAAGACGTTCTCGTATTCAAATTAGTTACAGACAAAATTTAATACGTCCGTTTTCAGGGCTTTAGGTCTAGTATTTTCATTCACAAAGCGAACTTAGCCATTCACAAAGTACTTCTGCGCGCACTGTTTTATTCACCTAAATTCAATTTAACAGTGCACTTAGGAACTGTAATAGACTTGTTTAACCATTACTAAAACTGCAATCATGAACTTCAAACTCAGTTGTCTCATTGTTGATGATGAACCTTTGTCTCGCCAAATCTTAATCGACTATCTCCATCAACATTGTCCGTACATATCCATTCAGGCTCAGGCAGAAAGCACGTATGAAGCCATGGACCTTATTGAACAGTTAGCTCCCGATCTGGTGTTCTTAGATATTCAATTGCCCAATGAGTCGGGACTAGAAATGCTTCAACGTCTCCGCAATAGGGATTTTATGACTGTTATTTATTCCTACTACTCTGATTTCGCTTTGGACGCTATCAAACTGCACGCAGACGATTACCTGCTGAAGCCACTTTGTCCAGACGATCTCGTTCGAACAACTAAACGCCTTTACAATAAAGCATTGGAAGAAAACAAAGACCCTTATCTCTTCAAAAAAATAGAGTTATTTACTTCCGGAAGGCGCTATTTTATTCGCCACAGAGACATCACTCATGTAACCGCAGCTGGAAGTTATGCAGAGCTTCATTTTAAAGGAAATGAAAAACTCGTATTGTCAAGGAACCTCAAGACTGTGGAGCAGATGATTGATAACGAGGCCTTTTGCCGGATTCACAATTCTGTGCTGATCAATATGCACTACTTAGAAAGCGTGAGTTTAAAAAGAAACAAGTGCACCTTAAGTACTGGGGCTGAGCTTCCTGTGAGTGCTCGTAAAAAAGACGCCCTTCGCGAACGACTTTACGGAAGTGTGGAGGAAACCATTCAACAAGAAGATAATACCGCTCATGGAAACAAAATGTAGGGTACGAGGTTTAAGCTGTAACTTTATGGGTGCGAAAGCGTCTTACTGTTAAGCTTGGCCATAATGAAGCAACTCAACTTCTTATTTCTTTCTTTGGCAATCTCCGCCGCTCTCCTCCTGTGCTTTGCGCCCTGTGATGCCTTTTCAAACTATAATCAGAATAAGGCATTACTCAACTATGCTCAACAAGAAACATCGAGAACAGTTGAAGTGAGTTTTAGAATCAAAGACGATGGGAAGGTTGAAATCATCAATATTGAATCTAATGATCCTGTATTGATTGATTATGTGGTGAGTAAATTGAAGAAAATTCAGCTTAAAAACGGGCAAGGCAGCAAGGGCGAAGTGATTCGTTACCGCTTTGTTTTCAAGGAACAGGCTTAAGCATTTCCTTTCGCACTTCTTAGAGTCCTTCAACAAAGCGTATCTTTGCATTATGAAAGCCGCTACAGACATTCGAACACTTTCTCTTGATGCACTCAAAAGTGCGGTGGAAGAAATGGGAGAAAAAGCATTTCGGGCAAAACAGGTTTATGAGTGGATCTGGACCCATGGTGCCGCTTCTTTTGAAGAAATGACGAACCTTTCGAAAGGCTTGAGAACTCAATTGGAAGACAAATTCAGCCTAGCTGTTTTACCCGTTGAAGACCAGCAAATTTCGAGCGACCGTACCATTAAATGCGCTTTTCAAGTGGCTGAACACCAAGTTGTAGAAGGCGTGCTTATTCCCACCACCTCTCGAATGACGGCCTGTATTTCATCGCAAGTGGGGTGTAGTTTGGCTTGCAAATTCTGTGCTACTGGTCGCTTGAAGCTGATGAAAAACCTTACACCTGGAGAAATTGTAGACCAGGTGAGGTACCTCAGAGACCAAGCTCAAGAACGCTACCAAAGTTCATTGAGCAACATCGTTTACATGGGTATGGGTGAACCCCTGCTGAATTACAAAAACGTGCTTCGTTCTATTGAAATCATAACTTCAAACCCCGGTTTGGGGATGTCGCCTAAACGCATTACCGTGAGTACAGCTGGTATTGCCAAGATGATTAAAAAGCTGGGTGATGATGAAGTAAAATTCAATTTGGCGCTTTCGCTTCATGCTGCAAACGACATCAAGCGAAGTAAAATCATGGACATTAACGATAGCAATAACCTTGAGGCATTAGCTGAGGCATTGCGTTATTTTCATGAAAAAACCGGGTCAAGAGTGACCTTCGAGTACATCATCTTTAGGGACTTTAACGATGAGCTTCAAGACGCTCGAGAATTGGCTGAATTTGCCAAGAACGTGCCGTGCAAGATCAACATCATTGAGTACAATCCTATCGACGATGGTGAGTTTCAACAAGCCGCCCCAGAGAAAGTAGACCGCTTTGCAGACTTCCTTGAAAATCAATGTAACCTCATTGTCAATGTTCGTAGATCTAGAGGAAAAGACATTGATGCGGCTTGCGGACAGTTGGCCAATAAGAATAAAGCGGCTCAGAAGAGCGCTTAAGCTATTCAAAGAGGGTTTTCAACAGGTCGCTTACCTTTGAAATGGGCACCACTTTCAATTTAAACTTGAACTCTTTGTTCAGTTGTTGCTGTTTCGAAATGAAGATGCGCTTGAATCCAAGTTTATCGGCCTCTGCAATGCGTTGATCTACTCGGTTTACTGGGCGAACTTCTCCTGATAAACCCACCTCTCCCGCAAAACAAGTATCTCTCGCCACAGACATGTCGGCACCACTCGATAGAATGGCTGCAATCACCGCTAAGTCTGAAGAAGGGTCATCAACCCGAATTCCCCCTGCCATGTTCAAGAAAACGTCTTTCATTCCAAGCTTAAAGCCGCAACGTTTTTCAAGCACCGCCAAGAGCATGTTCATTCGTCGAATATCAAAGCCTGTTGCAGAGCGCTGTGGTGTGCCATATACGGCCGAAGAAACAAGCGCTTGGATCTCGATGAGCATTGGCCTTAAGCCTTCCATCGTTACAGCAATAGCGGCCCCGCTGAGGTCTTCGTCTTGCTGATGAATTAAAATCTCCGAAGGATTACTCACCTCTCGTAATCCACTGCCCACCATTTCAAAAATCCCCAATTCATTGGTGGAGCCAAAACGGTTTTTAATGCCGCGCACAATGCGGTAAGAGTGATGTCGATCGCCTTCAAACTGCAGCACCACATCAACCATGTGTTCCAAGACTTTTGGTCCGGCCAAAGAACCTTCTTTTGTAATGTGACCAATTAGAAAAACCGGTAAGTTTTCTGTTTTGGCCTTTTTCATGATTTCTGCCGTGCACTCTCTAATTTGCGATACCGATCCAGGAGCAGATTCCACCGTTGAAGAGTGGATGGTTTGGATAGAATCAATCACCAACACATCGGGTTGAATGTCATCGATGTGGGTGAAGATGCGATCAGTGTTTGTTTCGGCTAAAACATAAAGTTGATCGTGAATGGCCCCGATACGTTCAGCGCGCATTCTAATTTGTGTGGCGCTTTCTTCACCAGAGATGTAGAGGATTTTCCAGTCGTTTTGCTCCATGGCCGTTTGGAGCATTAGGGTTGACTTACCGATACCCGGTTCGCCTCCAAAAAGAATGAGACTTCCTGGTACAACTCCTCCTCCCAAAACACGCTCGAGCTCTTTGTTGTGGATGGTCATTCTGGGCTGCTTTCCTGCCTCTACTTCTTTGAGTAAGATGGGCTTGTTATTTGGATCTAGTGAAGATTGAAGCTCTCCTTTGCGGGTTTTTTCAAGTTTCTCCTCAACGAAGGTGTTCCAATTTCCACAAGCGTTGCATTTACCTACCCATTGTGCCGACTGGTTTCCACACTCTTGACAAACGTAGCGCGTTTTGATTTTAGCCATAGTTCAAAGATACAATCTGCTCCATCAAAAACGACGTCACTCAGCTGCACTTTTGTCAACATCGCCATTTGCTTCGTCCAGAAACAAAAAGCCCACTTCTCTTAGCGAAAAGTGGGCTTTTATAAATCTTGTTTTATCTTATCTCATGATAGTAACTGTACCTGTCTTTTCAATACCATTGGGTAGAATCAAAGCATAGAAATAAGTCCCTTCTTCGAGGTCTCTACCGGTGAAATCACCTGATCGGTATTCCGTGCTTTCGTAAACCAAGTTCCCCCAACGGTTCCAAACTTCAAAGATAACATCATCATACACTTCCAATCCATCCACATCGAATGCATTGTTGGTTCCATCTCCGTTTGGTGTAAATACGTTTGGAATCGTGATTTCACAAGCTTCAACAGACACTGGGAACTCTACTTGTTGCGATCCACAGAAATTGCTTGCTTCACCAATAAGCACTACACCGTCCCAGCAATCTTCTGGAATCATGCTGGAAGTTACAGTTGCTTGTTCTGATTGAATGTCGAGAGGTATGATTGGATCTACAGCATCAAGGCACATGAAATACCAGTTGTAAACCCCACCGTTAGCCTCAAGGTCAAAAGTGTTTTCCACTTCCGGACAAAGCACCACAACGCCATCTGCACTTCCGTTTACTGTTGGTGCTACTTGGATGATGATTTCGCCGCAATGTTCTGTTGTTTCACAGTTTCCGCTATCTGTAACAGACACACAGAAGTTGCTTCCATTAGCTGAGGTTTCGAAGCAATCTCCACTCACGCCAAAGGTGCCGTCAGGCCATTCAATTGTAAATCCTGCTGGTAATTCTGGACAAACACTAGCTGTACCATCGCCATTACAATCAATAATGAACTCTTCAAACACTGGTTCGTTGAGTAACACGCCCACCGAAACTTCTGCACATGCTTCAACTCCTGCTGGGTAGCACTCGTTTGAAACAAGCACACAATAGGTACCACTCTCATCAACATCAACGTTGTTTCCGTTGAAAGCCAAAGCCCCTCCGTCTAATGTCCACTCGTACACCAAACCATTGTTTGGATTGTCTACAGCAGATAGTGGGAAAGTTGAACCATCACAAATAACTCCACCTTCTAAACTAGGTTCTGGTTCAGCAAAAGCAAGGATATTAAAGTCTGCTTCAGCAGTTCCACATCCATTGCTAAAGGTAGCCGCTAGGTCGAGGTCTTGGTATGAGTTATACGGTCCGTAAGTTGGTCCGCCGTTTGGCCAATTCAAAACTCCTGTGCCACCTGGGTCATAACTGTCAACAACCGCTCCTGTTACCGACTCACCATCGCAAAGCAATTCTTGGTCTAGTGAGATGGAAAGTTCTGGTTCTTCATTGAACTCAAGTGCGTAGAGGTACTCAATACCACAGGCTTGATCTGTAAAGGCCAAGTTGTAAACGCCATATTCTGTTGGTGTGAAGGTGGTATTGAAGATATCAGTTGCAGCAAAGGTTCCTGCCGGACCATCAATTTGAGACCAAACTCCTGATGGAGGATCGTTTACACATCCTGCATTTCCGCTCCAAAGTAAACCTGGCTCAATGGTGTTAATTGTTGTGTTGTTTTGATTACCACAGTTGAAGATTTGAAGCGATTTATTCGCATCACTTGAACCGTCTGAAATGTAAAACACTTCGATAAAGTCACCAGAACAGATTTCAATATCGTCATGAATCGTCAAGGGGTTTGAAGACGTTAGGATAAAACCTGCATCTTCACCATTGATTGATACAGTGAGAAAACCATCTCCCCAACCGCCGTCGTTGGCGTTAATCATGTAGATCAAAAGATCTCCACAGTTCTCTTCACCTGTTGCACCGTCAAAATCCACAGGCTCAATACCATCACAGTATGCTCCAGACCAGATGTCTTCTGGAAGTTGAGCAGCATCAGCACCACCAACATTAAAGATACGCTGTCCTTGACAACCTTCCTCATTGGTTACCAAAAGTTGGAAAGTACCCGGGCTAACATATGCAGAGTCTGCGCCATTCGTTTCGTAAACAACACCTCCAAGGTTGTTGTAATTCCCATTCCATTCAAAATCAACATAGGTGCCTGCTTGTGGCATTGGTACAAAAGCTAGTGCAGAGTCGTTAGAGCAAACCGGGTTTGGCATAACCGTAACTGGTGGCAAGAAAAACGGAGTTACCGTAACTTGTACTGAAGCTTCAGCAGAGCATCCTGACAAAAAACCTTGAGCCGTTACTAAGCCGCTGGTCCCAACTTCACAATCAATGGTTTCACAACCCGTGCTCCATATATACTCATCAAAACCTTCATTAGCCAAAAGTACAGATGTTTGACCCGCACATAAATCCAAGTCGCCACTAATGGTCATTACCGGAATCTCCACCGGAATCACTTCTACAATGAACTGGAGCGTTGTTACCCCAGCCGGAACTCCATCATCAGTTGCTGTAACAGTGATGGTATGTACCCCCAAGTTATCATTCGACCCAGCAAAACCAGCATCCAACAATGCTGTTCCTCCGCTGATGTTGTTGTTAATGAACAAACCATCGCCTGTAGCTTCTACTTCAATTGAAGTGGTTTGTCCAACTTCTGGACTCAGGAAGTTCATGTTCAAGGGAAAAGTATCGTTCAAACAAACCCGAATAGTGTCACACCCTGGCGAAACTGAAGAAATTGGGGGAATGTTGCTTGTTGCCGAAGCCACATTAAAAGCAAATGTTTTGTTGTCTAACCAGTTGATTCCGTCTTGGTTTCCAAGTGGTCCGTCATAATTAGCGTTATTCACATTGAAACGACCAAACTGAACCCCCGGCCCGTTGGTTGCTGCAGCATCCGCTCCATTAACACCTGGATTTGGTCCGTTAAATCCGCCGTTACCACCAACATCACCATGAGCCCAACCCATATCGAGGTAGCAAAGTTGAACGTTGTTTTCTCCAAGGAAATCACTTCCTTCTGGAGTGATAATCATCTGAAAGCTGTTGCTTCTTGGGAAGTGAGAACCACTAGCAGAGTTGAAATAATCCACATCAACGAAGTTCACATAAACGGCCTCAGGCGTAACCTTGTACAGGATTTGACCTTGCTCTCTAATGTCAATATCTGCCCAATAACCTGCCACTTGATTGTAGGTGGCCGCCGGAAATCCTTCTGGAGTCCAGTCGATGTAACCTGCTCCAAAAGAAATCGTTCCCTTAGAGTTGATATAGAAACTATTGTAGCTGTTTCCGTAAAGGTTAAAAGTAACACCTGGCCCTAAAGAAATTGGCCCAAGCCATGCGTCCACATCGGCTCCTGCGCCACCAGTTTGGTCCCACATGTTCGTGGTGATGTTGGTGTAGGTACCGTCTGGTTCAATCCAGCACTCGCAACCGTCTCCTGGAGGTTGGTTCATTCTTTTCGCCTTAGCGCTCGCTCTTCTTTCTTGAGCTTCTGGAGTGTTTTTACGTGCCATGATGATTTCTACAACCTCATCTTCGTTATACGCATCCCAAGCGCGAACTACAGCCCACTCTTCTCTTGTCATTTCAAAAACAGCCTCTTCGAAAGAACTGTATGACGAGATGATCTCTTCTGCCGTTTTTGGCACTTCAAGAGGCTTGATTTGATCAGAAGTTTCTTGCGCGAACATCGACGTTGAGCACATCCAAACCGCAGCGATTAATAGCAAACTTTTCATATTGTGTTGGTGAGTTTCAAATTAAAGCCTTGCAGAACCACAACGAGATGAGCTTACAAGACGTTTTTCAATTAAGGTGAACAAATATAGTATTTCTAGCTATCTCAAAAGCGTAACATTACCACCTCTTTTATAGCTTACCCCATCGCTCCCTATTGCCTTTATCCAATAGCGGTAAGTTCCTGCGGGGCATACATTGCCAAATTGGTCGTTTCCATCCCAAGAATCAACACGTTCATCGGATTGAAAGACCATTTCTTGTTTGTCATTAAAGATAATAAGCGTAATAATTTCAATGTTCTTTGAGGCCCTAGAAATATCAAATTGGGCATTTTTTCCATCGTTATTCGGTGTGAACACGTTTGGTATTATCAATTCAGAGGGCTCAAGCACCTCGAGTAACATCTCTTGAGTGCTCGTTGCACCGTTCGTATTGCTGGTAGTGAGACGAACTATATAATCACCTTCTTCAAGATACTCGTGATTTACTGTTTCAGAACTGTAGTTTGTTCCATCTCCCATTTCCCAGAAGTAGTTTAGCTCTCCTCTAACTTTCGTGCTGAAGGTAAATTCATAAGGGTTGTAGTCGTCTTTCTTTGCGCTAAACTCTGCCGAGAGCGGCGGTTCGTTCACTGTTTCACTATTTGCAGGTGCCTCATAAGAAATTGGGCTTGAGTGTTCCAACTGCTGCTCACTCGCAAGCTCTTTGTCTTGGATTTGTTCCTTTAGGCTTTCCGTGGTGATCGCTTGATTCAAGGTGTTTTGTGTGTCTTCTGCAGCTGTATTTAATTCCGGTGCAGACTCCTTATGACCTATTTTCGCTTGGTTCTCGAGGCTTGCTTCTGCCTGCTTATCATCAGAAGCACTTGATTCTACTTTTTCCTCAATAATGAGCGACGGCTTGGTTTCGTTTAAACCAGCATCTTGTTCTTCTGATGACTTAGTGGTGATTTCCTTTTGGCTTGCTGGTGTTTCGCTTACAAGAACTTTCTCTTCTTGATTTAGGGCGAAAAAGCCAACTGTTCCCACCACGGCTATGCTGGCCACTGCGAGGGCTATCTTCGCGAAAAAACCAAGGCCTGTGGCCGTACTTCCTGCTGCGCTAGCGCCTAATCCCGACTGCACTCCAGCCCAAAGTTGAGGATCAACAGGAAGTTCCATGTTGCCCAACTTTTTGCTTAACAGCTCTTGTATTTTCTTATCTTCTAAATTCACTTTCTTCTCTTGAATTTAATGCTCTTTTCAATTGTGCCTTTGCTTTGAAATACTGGGTTTTGGAGGTTGACTCCGTGATATCGAGCATTTCAGCAATCTCTTTGTGCGCATAGCCTTCAATTGCATACAAATTGAAAACCGTGCGGTATCCTGCAGGCAAAGCTTGAACGAGTTCTAAAATTTCATCAGCAGCCATGTTTTCCAACACGGTATACGTCTGATGTTCAAATTCAGCCCCGTCACTTAATTCATCATTGAGCAACAATTTCTTGTGTTTTCTCAAATGAATAAGCGCTGTATTCACCATAATCATCCTAATCCAAGCCCCTAAAGCACCTTTTCCACTGTACTGCTTGAGCTTTTCGAAGACCTTGATGAATCCTTCTTGCAAAATATCTTGAGCGTCTTCATAACACATCGCGTAGCGCACACAAACCGCCATCATTCGCCCTGCATAGCGGTCGAACAGCTCCTTTTGAGCTTGGCCATTGCCTTTTAAGCAAGCTTGTACTAACTCCTGATCTGTCATTGTTCTCCGTTATCTGATGCACTTTCAATCCAGAAAGTTGTCTGTTTGGGAAAATATTATCACAAATCACGGCTTTATTTTCAAAAGTCATCAAGGACAAGCAAAACATGGCTATTTTTGCAGTGTATGAAACATATACGGAACTTCTGCATTATTGCACATATTGACCACGGTAAGAGCACCTTGGCCGATCGTTTGTTGCAAACTACTGGCACTATTAGCGATCGACAGCTGCAAGAACAAACCTTGGACGACATGGACCTTGAGCGCGAGCGTGGTATCACCATCAAGAGTCACGCTATTCAAATGAACCACGAGCATGAAGGTCAGAGCTATGTGCTTAACCTTATTGATACTCCTGGGCACGTTGACTTCTCCTACGAGGTTTCTCGTTCCATTGCGGCCTGTGAAGGTGCCTTGTTGATTGTTGATGCCACTCAAGGAATTGAGGCGCAAACCATCTCCAACCTTTACCTCGCTTTAGAGCACGACTTAGAGATTATTCCTATCCTCAATAAAATGGACTTGCCTTCAGCGGATCCAGAGGGGGTGACAGATCAAATTGTTGAACTTATTGGTTGCGATCCTTCTGATGTTATTCCAGCTAGTGGAAAAACGGGGCAAGGGGTGGACGCTATTCTAGAAGCCATTATTACGAGAATACCTCATCCCAAAGGAGACGTCGAAGCGCCACTACAAGCCATGGTTTTTGACTCTGTGTTCAATCCGTTTAGAGGGATTATCGCTTACTTGAGAATCATCAATGGTTCAATCAATAGCGGAGAACAGGTGAAATTCATCAACACCGATAAAAAATATTACGCTGATGAAATTGGGGTCTTGGGCCTCGACCTCATCAAGAAAAAAACATTATCAGCTGGAGACGTGGGCTATATCATTTCAGGCATCAAAAATGCCAGAGATGTGAAAGTTGGGGATACGGTGACTTTGGTTAGCCGACCATGTCCGGCAGCGGTTAAGGGTTTTGAAGATGTGAAACCAATGGTTTTTGCTGGTATCTACCCTGTGGATACAGAGGACTACGAAGAGCTTCGTAATTCAATGGAAAAACTTCAATTGAACGATGCTAGTTTGGTGTTCGAACCGGAGTCTTCAGCGGCGCTTGGTTTTGGTTTCCGATGCGGATTCTTAGGAATGTTGCACATGGAAATCATTCAAGAACGTCTGGAACGTGAATTCAACATGACCGTGATCACCACGGTTCCTAACGTATCTTACTACGCCTACACGAGAAAAGGTGAGAAACTGGTGATTAACAACCCGTCTGATTTGCCAGATCCAAGTAAATTGGAGTATGTAGAAGAGCCTTACATCAAGGCCTCTATCATTACCAAAGGAGAGTATGTTGGTTCGGTAATGACGCTTTGTATTGAAAAACGTGGCGAACTTAGAAATCAAGTTTACCTCACTTCAGATCGTGTGGAGCTCTCTTTTGAGATGCCATTGGGTGAAATCGTTTTTGATTTTTATGATAAATTGAAGACCGTTTCGAGGGGATATGCTTCTTTTGATTACCACCCATCGGAATACAAAGAATCTAAATTGGTGAAGCTCGACATCCTCTTGAATGGGGATCAAGTAGATGCCTTAAGTGCATTGATTCACCGTGATCATGCTCACAATTTGGGTAAAAAGATCTGTCTGAAGTTGAAGGAGCTCATTCCTCGTCAACAATTCATGATTGCACTACAAGCCGCAATTGGGGCGAAAATTGTTGCAAGAGAAACCATCTCTGCCGTTCGTAAAGATGTAACAGCAAAATGCTACGGGGGTGATATCACCAGAAAGCGTAAACTTCTCGAAAAGCAGAAAAAAGGAAAGAAACGCATGCGTCAAGTTGGAAACGTAGAGGTTCCACAAGCAGCCTTCTTAGCTGTTTTGAAATTAGATTAAGAC
>Ga0209652_1000291_pt1 | contig 42774 bp, 33 predicted proteins | sample SaaInl74LU_5_DNA_FD_184641 | JGI IMG/M metagenome (GOLD analysis project Ga0209652, IMG submission 184641) | Marine microbial communities from expanding oxygen minimum zones in the Saanich Inlet - ESP_74LU_5_DNA (SPAdes) (version 2) | ecosystem: Environmental > Aquatic > Marine > Intertidal zone...
ACACTGTATTCGTCTTAAATTGGAGTGAGTAAGAACCTCATGATCTACTTCAAACCAAGAGGAATCATGAAAATTAAAATCTGTAGTTTCTATTCTTTCTTTTGAAGTTGAATTATTTCCCTTAGCTTTAGTCAACTTCAAACTCGACAAACATGAAAATTATTGTTGGCTCTGTATTGATTCTCGTTTCCTTACTAATGCTTTCATGCAATAAACCCGTATACAAGCACAATCCGGATTTTGAAGGGACTTGGCAAACGATTCCTGTTTATGATAGCTTGTTGAATTATTTATCGACGAGTGAAATCGTGATCGATGGGGAAGAAGGCTTGTTCAGAAACTCCTGCAAAACATGTCCAGATGACTTGTGCGATTGTCTTAACGTACAAACGGGCAAGGCCGTGATGAATGATAAGAAAACACAAATGCGAATCGGAACGAATGGAACCGCATTAATTATCAATGAAGAACCAAATATCGACAGCAATGGCGAATGGACAATGGTCATTCAAGGGTTAAGATATTACAGACAGTGAGCTTTATACAGCCGCTTCTTGCATTGCCTTTTTCGATTTACGGTAAATGAACGAATTGTAAATACTTCGTTTAGCAAATCGAACTTGCTTGTCAGAATTGATTAACTTTTTAAATAAGGCAGGTGTCACACCAAAATACTCATAGACTGATCCATCAGTGAATGAAATCTCCAAAAGGAGTCCTTTGTGTTTGTAATTTTCAATACCACACTCATTAATCGTTTTCGTGTATTCTTCTAAGTTTGCAGCTTTAGTCTCAGGAGCGATACTTACAAGAAAATGATAACCGTCGACAACTTTTTGTCCCATAATCTCGGCTTCTAATTTTCGATCATCACCATCTTGGAACTTATCAGGGTGCCACTCTTTAACAAGCTCGCGGTAAGTCTTTTTCAGTGTTTTTAAATCAAGTTCTCCAGTCACCTGAAAAAGTTTTTTGTACTCGTTAATGCGTTTCATTCTTTAATGTTTAAGATCGAATACCAAAGCATCCTTTCGTTGGAGGCGCAAAAGTACCCTTTAAAAGTGAATCATTACCACATTGCTGCTTTCTTATTGTATTTTTTTTCTTTTTGAACGACCAACTTTCATTTTGAAAATTTCCCAATGAAAAAATAAAATTATACTACTGATAATCAATATATTGAAATGATGGTATGAACTTAGAGTTGTACTTCCAAAAAGAAATTATGATGGAAGACATTTCGGTATTTATTTTAGATGATGATTTATACTTTGGACGATGTATGCAGCGGAATCTTCAAAACGTTTGCCGAGAAGTGCGTTATTTTAAAACGAAACGAAATTTCTTGAAGGCAATCGACAGTAATCCAGAGGTAATCATATTAGATCATCACATCGATAGCGATATTGGCTTGCACGTTTTGGATGAAATTAACAGACGAGGATTAGAAACGTACGTGCTTTACGTCTCCTCACAAGACAATGTGCATGTCACACTTGAAGCGTATCAAAAAGGCGCGGTCGGCTATTTTGAAAAGAATAAGTCAACCTTTTCGCAAGTTGTAAAGGCGATTAATTGGATGGGTACAACAACCCACAACTTCAATTATCCTTTGGATAAGGAGCATTTCAAAAAAATAATTCTTGGGTTCTAAAAGAACGTTGAATGGCGTAACTTGAATTTTCATTCAATGCCCTAATTTCATTACGCCATGTCAACGTACAGGAAGTATAGAACTTTAAAGTTCTGCACATATAATCCCGAACGTTTAATTGGTTACAATTAACGGATGCAATTATTCATCATCGTCGGACCAGCCTTTTTTCTGACTTTTTCGAAACTCAAGTTCCCAATCATCATCGTCGTCGAATTCAATACGATTCTTTTTCCCACTTTTTTTATAAGCGGACATTTTGAATTCTCGGCTATCTGGCTTATCAGATAATTTTTTCTTCTTATCCTTTCCACGCTTCGGAGTTTTTTCCACAAACGAAGTAGAATCCGAATCTGAGTCGTCAGAAGATGCAACTGGGATTTTAAAGTCCGAATCTGGTCGTTTGCCAGTTCCGTCAGAAGCGGGCGTGCTTGGTCGTGCGTATGGCTTGTCCTGACTTGCTGGTCGAGGGCTTGAGCCGCGGCTATTGCTTCGATCTTCAGCGAGTTTTACAACCATGGATCTACCATTAACTGTATGTCCGTCCAGCGCACGTATAGCAACTTGTGTTTCCTCAGGGGACTTCATCTCTACGAAGGCGAAACCACGAGGTTTTCCTGTGTCTCGGTCCTTTGCTATTTGACACTTTAAAACAGTGCCGTAACTTTCAAACAACTCTCTCAATGTCTCATCAGAAACACCGAAATCAAGCTTTGCAACAAAAATATTGGTCATTAGATTGACAGTGAAGTATTTATTTTAATCAACAATATAAATGAAAAAATTAACTCTTCAAATGTATGGACAAAAAAAGAACTGGAATGCATCCAGTTCTTTAATTTTTTATGTTTTTTATTTTACTTCTTCAACAGGTCTCTAATTTCAGCAAGTAAAACTTCTTCTTTGCTAGGAGCAGGAGGTGCTGCAGGAGCTTCTTCCTTCTTCTTTTTCATAGAGTTTATTGCTTTTACTACCATGAAAATGGCAAATGCAATGATAACGAAGTTTACGATTGCTTGAATAAACATTCCGTACGCGACTTGAACACCGTTGATTTCCATTGCCAATCCCGCAAACGATTCTCCTATGAAGGAGCCAATTATTGGCATTATTATGTGATCCACTAAGGATTTTATTATTGCACTAAAGGCAGCACCAATAACTAATGCTACTGCTAAATCAATTACATTTCCTCTGGAAATGAAGTCTTTAAATTCTTTAAGCATAATCTTTCATTTAATTTTAGATCGAAATTTAAGGTAAAAATGATTCTTAAAAATTTTGCGGAAACATGGTTTTAAACCAACGAATGTTGATGACGAGCTACATTTTAAATGGTTGTCGATGCAAAAGAGAGCGACTTAATGTAACTTCATCAGCGTATTGAAGTTCTGAACCAACGGATACACCTCGGGACAATGTTGAAATGACTATCTCATATTCACGAATCTTCTTGTAGATGAAATAGTTCGTTGTATCACCCTCCATAGTCGGACTAAGTGCAAAAATAACTTCATTCACATCTCCCGTAGCAACACGAGAAATTAGACTGTCTAAATTCAAATCTGACGGACCAACGCCATCCATTGGGGAAATAATCCCTCCTAAAACGTGATAAGTTCCTTTGTAGGATTCCGTTGCCTCGATCGCGAGTATATCACGAATATCTTCGACAACACAAATGGTAGTCTGATCTCTTCGCTCATCATTGCATACACTGCATTTTTCGTGATCAGTTATATTTCCGCATGTTGAGCACTGATTAACGTTTGCTTTCATCTCAATAAAAGCATTCGAGAAATCGTTAATCTCGGCCTCCGATCTTTGCATAAGGTGAAGAACCAGTCTCAAAGCAGTTCTGCGTCCAATTCCGGGTAAAGATGCAATTTGATCTACAGCGTTCTCAATATGTTTGGATGGAATATTCACAGTACAAAAGTACCGAAAATGATCTGTGTCAAATTGATTAGAAGTATTACTTTTGCACAGCAGAGTAGTGGAAGAAATTATATCGTGAAGAATCAAATCAACATAAAGAATAAAAGAGCGCGTTTCGAATATCATTTGATTGATAAGTTCGTTGCTGGAATTCAGTTGACTGGTACGGAGATTAAAAGTATCCGCAATAGCAAAGCGAGTATCGTAGAAGCATACTGCGTATTTCAAGATGGAGAAGTTTTTATACGAAATATGCATATCGCAGCGTACGAAAACAGCTCGTTTTACAACCACAAACCTCGTGGAGATCGTAAATTACTCTTGAACAAAAAGGAAATCGCGAAAATTGAAAAATTTCTAAAAGACAAAGGGAACACGCTGGTTCCTTTGAAAATGTTTATTTCGGACAAAGGCTGGGCAAAACTTGAAATTGCCACGGCACAAGGGAAAAAACTTCACGATAAACGTCAAGATTTGAAAGAAAAGGCGGATAAACGAGATATCGATCGCGCGCTAAAAAGCAGAAGTTAACTACCGAATTCGATCTACACTTTTTACTAAATTATCATCCTTCCGCACAAGAATTACGCCCACGATCATACAAATCGCGGCAATTATTGGCAAGAATAAGCCCAGCTTATAATTAACATCAATCGTATCCGTTAAATTGGAAGATTGGCCGTAGTAGAAAGCTAAAGCTTCAGGCCCCTTGTGGGCTAAGGCAAACAACATAATTCCAACAAATACTATAATCAGGAAAGATGCAATGCCTAGTTTCGCTTGTAATCCACGTTTTTTAAACACCAATAACGTTGCGAGAATTAGTCCGGCAAGCAACAAGGTCCCAACAAGACCAATTAAAAAGACAATTGATATACTTTCTTCGCTAAGATCCTCAGACATTCTCTCGTTGATTTTTTCGATCTCTTTTATTTTTTGCTTCGACTTAGCATCTGTTTCATCAAATAGCGGCGAGATTCCCAATCCAGATACTTTCACATTAACTTCAGTTTTGTATTTGAAATTAGAGCTAGCGTAGGACTTTGGTGTATATGAGCAAACAGGTGTAAAAGCGAGTAGGAGCGTACAGATGAATGCCAAAGCAAAAAGTATTGTTTGAGGACGTTGTAACATGCGAATTCAGTTTTTGTGTTGGCGAATATACATATTATCACAAAAATCCGAACGTTAAAATATGTGCCCATCTATTGTTTGAGAACAAATAGAGCACCATGATTCCGTTGACACCGTAGAGACAGAAATAATACAATACTGTAAACGAAATTTTTTGTCGTTTGTACCACAATACAAAGGAGGGAAGCAGAAACAGTAAAATGAAGAGTGAGGAGAGTCTGAAAATATTAAAATTCAAATTGTAGCCTATCGTTTCCGTTTTATTCTGAGTTACAAGTCGCATAGGATTGTGCAGAATCCAGCTTTCTTCAACCCAAATTTCATGGTTGCCTCTGTACAATTTATAGCTGATTTCCTCTACCCAAAAGAAGCCCATTTTTTCAGTTTTTACCAGACTCACGGACTTTCCACCAATGCCATTAGCGGAATTGAGGTGGTAGCCTTCCACTTTATCTTGATTGTAGTGGTGTGGAAGCGCAAAATCCAATACCATCATCAAGGCCAATGCAAATCCAACGATGGATGAGATTCTCATGATTTTCCATCGAAAGCCTTTCGTAAGTCGGTAGAAATAGCGGTCATTATCGATTTTTTCACGAAGTTGTTGATCACGATACCTTTTTTGAGCTTCCGCCGCACGGCGGCGCATTTCCAGTTCAATATTTTCTTTGGAGTCTTGAGGTTTTACTTTACTTCGTCCACGATTCGAATGTTTAATAAATCCTTGGTTGGGTGCCGCTTTCTTTCCAGTTAAAATTTCATAAGCTTCTTTGATTTCGATAAACCGCTTTTGAGAACTAGCTGAAGGGTTTTTGTCTGGGTGATAGCGCATCACCAATTTCCGATACTGTTTTCGAACATTGTGAATCGGCGCATTATCGGGCAGCCCAAGAATCTTATAATACCTGCTCTTCATAAAAAGGAGCTTCCGCTATGGTTTTTAATCGATTCACTTTCTTACTTTCTGTATAAATGAAAGCATCGAAATAGTAAATGCTTTTCGGTATTTGATACTTGCTTAAGACCTTCTCGAAAAAGGATTTTCCAATATTTAATGGTTTGGCTTCGACACATAGGACGACTTTTTCACCGAACAATTCATCTTTTATCCCATAAATAAAGAAGGGGGCAGAGATTACATGTGAAAGATATTGTTCAATTTCTTCTGGATGCAACTTGATTCCACCACTATTGATTACGAAATCTCTTCTCCCAAGCCAGCGAAAGCGTCTCGAATCAATTAAAGCGACAGCATCGTTTGTTTGCAAATTATGAATACCGATATGCGGGGCATGGATAATGAGTACACCATCCTTAGATTCAAAATGCACGTTAGGAAGAGCTTCAAAACATTGATTTTCAGAAGAAATATGGCGCATTGCTATATGAGAAATTGTTTCAGACATTCCGAAAGTATGATAAGCATCGAAAGGTTGATTTTTTATTTCACGCTCTAAATCTGAAGAAATTGGACCGCCACCAATTATTATTTTTTGTCCACTCTGAAATTTTTCTGAGTTTTCCTGAATCGTTTGTTGTACTTGCATCGGCACCATGGCGATAAAATCCAATGGATCATCTATTGAAGCAAGTGGGGTTGAAGTTGGTTCCACAACATATAGATTTAGATTACAAACCATGCTTCGTACAAGCATCATTTTGCCTGCAATCGTGTTTGGTGAGAGGCACAAAAGAGCATTTTGTCCAGATTGAAGATCGAGATATTCACAAGTTGTCAACGCTGAGGCACGTGCATACTCTTTCTTTATTTTGATCGTTTTAGGACGACCTGTTGATCCAGATGTTTTGACTGAAAAGTAAGGGGAACTCGACTCCCAGTCCTCAACGAAGGTTTCTACGGAATGTATTAGTTCTTTATTTTTCGTCTTAAAGTTAATTTTCATCCTCTTTGGAATGGAATTTGATTTAAAGGTAACAACTTTGGATTATAAGAATTCCATTTTTTTAGTTCTTGTCGTTTTGTGAGTATATCATTAACTTAACGATCTGAAACTATATAAGCGATTAAAATAACAGACATGAAAAAAATATTTGCAGTATTAGGAGTGACAGCTTTGGGACTTTTTGTGATGAGTTCGACTTGCTCAACAGAAGCATCTGAATTGAGTACGGCGAAGGAGTCGAAGGTAAAAGCACCAGCAGGCCCAGGAATATCTTTTGAGGGAATGGACTTGGAAAAAGCGAAGAAAGAAGCAAAGAAAACGGGAAAGTTAATTTTCATCGATGCTTATACAGATTGGTGTGGGCCATGTAAGCGTATGGCTGCTACATCCTTTAAAGATCAAGCAGTGGGAGATTTGTTTAACGAAAAATTCATCAATATTAAAATCGAGATGGAAAAAGATGCTGACGGTCCTGAAGTTGCAAGACTTTACCGTGTGGTAGCTTATCCGACGTTACTAATTATCGATGGAAATGGTAAATTGGTGAAGCAAACGATGGGGATGAAAACCAGTGAACAACTCATCGCTTTTGGGAATTCTGCGCTTTAAAAAAGAAAGATAAAATCCACTATATTAAATCCTCGGCACTTGCTGGGGATTTTTTCGTTCCATGAATAGCATAAAAAAAAAGTCCTAGCATCAGCCAGGACTTTCATATTGTAAGGATAATGGTTCCTTATTTCTTTTTTGCGCTCCACTCTTCGATTGACTTCTCGTTCATCTTAACGTAGTTGTCATAGTTGGCAGCTTTGGCAGCTTCTAAAGACATTTTAGCAGTCTCGATAGCACCTTGGTAATCACCCAATTCAGCTTGGATAAGCGCTTTGCGACGAAGAATCCAGAAAGGCTTTTCTTCTTGCATGTCAAGCGATTTGTTGATCCACTCCAAAGCTTGCTTCATATCTTTTTTCTCTGCGAGATAATAATCTGCAGCTCGGTAATAATCGTTTGCAGAAGGTCCAGCCATTGTTTTTTCAATTGCCGCTGTTACCTGAGCATTTGTATTTACTGAGAAAGGAACACTTGCTTTCGTTTTGTCCCATGAGAACGTTAAGTTCGCGCCAGTTGTCGTTAAGTCTTCGAAACTAATTGTAAAAGATTCAGTTACATCATTCATGTTTTTAACAGAAGCTTTTGTTTTAACGGCCACGTTTTTATCGTCCCAATTTTCTGGCGTTCCCCAGTTCTCAGTATCCGTGTAGAAATAAATTTCCCAAGAATTCTTCATTGGTTTTGTGAAAATGGCGTAGGTACCAGGGAAAAGTGTGTCTGATCCAAACATCAACATATTGTCTGTTGTGATCATTGTGTTTTTGTTCGCTCCAGTTCTCCACATTTCATCCATTGGCACCAAATCACCAAAAATTGTTCGATCTTTTTTAGATGGGCGAGAGTATTCAATCTCAATTTCAGTTAATCCAACCATTTGTTCAACAGAAGCTGCTGGACTTGGCTGAGGCGTTACAATCTGTGCTCCAGCTACAAAAGATGCTGAACAAGTCAGTGCAATAAGTATGTTTTTCATCATTCTATTTTTTATTTGATTGCCATAAAATTAAGCAATCATGATTGATTCTTCGGAAACATTTTGAAAAATCTTTACCATGGAAACTATTTATTAATTTTACGGGTAATTGAAAATGATACCATGCAAAACAGAATTCTCTTCTTACTTCTATTTTTATCGTTCAATCTTTTTGCGAATAACGGGCCAGGCGAAATTTATGTGAACCTTCAAAAATTATACTCGCACAAACGTGTACTTTACGTTGCGGCGCATCCAGATGATGAAAACACTCGTGCACTTGCCTGGTTTTCTTTGGGAGAAAAAGCAGAGACTGCCTATTTTTCATTAACGCGAGGTGATGGCGGTCAAAATTTGATTGGTGATGAATTGGGTGAAAAACTCGGTGTTTTGAGAACTCAAGAATTACTGGCCGCTCGATCTTATGACGGTGCAAAGCAATTCTTTTCGCGTGCTGTTGATTTTGGTTATTCGAAATCCGCCGACGAATCCTTAGATAAATGGGGTGAGGAAGCCTTGCTAGAGGATTTGGTGTTGATGATTCGAAAGTTTCAGCCTGACGTTATCGTAACGCGCTTCCCACCAGATGAGAGAGCAGGGCATGGACATCACACTGCTTCAGCGCTCCTCGCGATTGAAGCATTTTCGAAAGCTGCAGATCCTAATTATCTTCCAGAACAAGCGAAAGAACTTGGATCCTGGGAAACGACTTCAATCTACTGGAATACTTCTTATTGGTGGGACGACAACATTAAAGACCTTGCCGATGGTGATCCAAACTACTTAATTACAGATATTGGTGGTTACAGTCCTTTGTTGGGGATGTCATTTAACGAAATTGGAACAGTTGCTCGAAGTCAACACAAATGTCAGGGTTTCGGTGCAGTCGTTGAACGTGGATCACGTGTTGAATATTTCAAGCATTTAGAAGGCAAAAAATTAACGAGTTCCTTCTTTGAAAACAATACGAAAAGCTGGTCTCAGTTGGTTAGTCCGAAACTGGAGAAAAACTTTAAATATTTACTCGACAATTTCGATTTCAATACTACAGAAAACAATGTTCCAATTTTGATTAAAATTTTGAATGATCTCAAAACGTTGGAGCCGACTTTTGTCAATCAAGAGAAAGTGAACCGTTGCGTACAGTTGATTCAAGATTGTATGGGGTTACACGTAGAATTGAGTGCAGAAGATTATTCCTTCGTTGCTGGAAGTCCAGTTAATTTAAAATTATCGGTATTAAATCGCTCGACATTAGATGTTTTAGTCGGAGCGATTGAACTTCCAGACGGGTCGTTTCTTGAGTTTGATACTAGTTTAATTGATAATGAATGGTATGAGAATGAGTTCCGTTTTAAAAATGACTTGCCCATTTCAACGCCGTATTGGTTACGAAGTCCTTTTGGAGATGTTTTCCAAATCAAGGAGCAAAGCAATCGTTTAAAAGCTGAAAACGATGCAACAATTAGGCTAGAATTGCAAGTTGTAATTGATGGAAAAGAGGTGCGGATTCCAGTCGCCGCTACATACAAATGGCGAGATCCAGCCTACGGGGAGCGCGAAAGGGAAATAATAGCAGTACCGCGTTTTTCTGCAAACTTCGAACAGGATATCGTGCTTCTTAAATCTGGTTCTGAAAAGATTTTGCGGATCAGAGTTCACAGTTTTCAAGACAGTTTGGTGGATACCTTGAAATGGGAGTCGAATGGAGAGTGGTATTTTAAGCAAAAGGAAATTCCAATTTACATTGAAAAAAAACACGGAGAGCTTTGGTTTGACCTTGTCGTTTCTTCATCCGATGAAAATGAAGGCAATGGTGCGATTCGTCTGTTGGATTCGAAAGGAAATCAGCTGTATCAATATCAAGAAATCGTTTACGATCATATTCCAAATCAAGTTATTTTCTCAGAAAGTAGTATTTCCTGTAAATTACTAAATGCCGAGATCGTAAAAGGAAAAATTGCCTATATCACGGGAGTAAAAGATGCTGTTCCTGCGGGGATTCAAGAGTTAGGCTTCGATTTGGACGTGTTTGAAGTTGCGGATCTTTCCAATCTTGACCTTTCTGGTTATCAATCGATCGTATTGGGAATCCGCGTTTACAATGTGTACCCGGAACTCGCTAATTACAATGCCAAGTTGTATGAATACGTAGAGAATGGTGGGAATTTGATCATGCAATACAATACAGCTTCAAGATCCATATCGGATCAGGAGTTTGGACCTAAGCCATTTCAGCTTTCACGCAATCGTGTCACACAAGAAGAAGCGGAAGCCAAAATCTTAGTACCAGATCACCCTGTTTTTAATTCTCCAAATAAAATCACTCCAGAAGATTTTGATGGCTGGGTTCAGGAACGTGGTTTGTATTTTGCAGGGGAATGGGATTCGAGTTACACACCGCTGATTTCGTGGTCAGATGACGGTGAAGAACCTGTGGAAGGTGGACTTATTGTGCTCAAGCATGGTGAAGGACAGTTTATTTACACTGGAATTTCGTTTTTCCGTGAATTACCAAAAGGAGTCGTAGGTGCATATCGCTTGTTTGCAAATCTTTTAAGTTATTAGTGATGGGGAAAGGATCGATGAAAGAGTATAACGACCCAAATGACACCACCAACTGGAAAGCTTGGTATGTTGCTTTAGCTCTTGTGTTGGCAGCTCAAATTGTAGTATTTTTAATTTTAACTAAGTCCTACGAATAATGGGTTGGCTAGATTGGGTAGTATTGTTGGTGACGCTTTTTGCAATTGTAGCGTATGGAACTTGGAAAACGCGCAAAAACAACAATCTCGAAGGGTATCTGAAAGGTAATAATTCGGAAAACTGGGCAACAATTGGCTTGTCAATTATGGCGACCCAAGCCAGCGCGATCACTTTTCTTTCAACGCCAGGACAGGCGTATGAAGGCGGAATGAGCTTTGTCCAATTCTATTTTGGATTGCCTATTGCCATGATTCTAATATCCGTCTTTTTTCTCCCGATTTACTACAAACTTAAAGTCTATACAGCATACGAATACCTTGAAGGGCGATTTGATGTCCGCGTTCGGTCCTATACTGCGTTGCTATTTCTAATTTCGCGTGGATTGGCTGCGGGAATTACGATTTATGCTCCTTCCATTATTTTATCGACTTTGTTGGGTTGGAACTTGCAATTAACTTGCCTGATGATTGGCGTTCTTGTGATTGTTTATACGGTTTCTGGAGGAAGTAGAGCAGTTTCACTGACTCAGAAATGGCAAATGGCGATCATTATGGGTGGGATGTTTCTCGCATTCTATTACGTGATTCAAAGTATTCCAGATTCGGTGAATTTTTCCGAAGGCGTTGATATTGCTGGAAGTTTAGGGAAGATGAATATTATCGACTTAGATACCGACCTCTCGAACCGCTACACGTTATTATCAGGGCTGACGGGGGGACTCTTCCTGTTCATGTCCTATTTCGGAACGGATCAGTCTCAGGTACAGCGATATCTGGGGGGTAAATCATTACGTGAATCTCGACTTGGACTGATGTTCAACGGTTTGGTTAAGATTCCAATGCAATTTTTCATTTTGTTTATCGGAGTGATGGTTTTTGTCTCGTTTCAATTCAATAAGCCTCCAATAGTGTTTAACAAGCATACAGTGAAGATGTCTGCTCAGGAAAAGCAAGAATTGAAAGGAATCGAGAATGCCTATGATGCAAACTTCGAAGAGAAGAAGTCAGAAATCATGAACCTACCTGACAATGCACAAAAGTCTGATTACAAAAAAATTCAATTGCTACAGGAGAGACAAGACGAAATCAGAGCGGATTATAAAGCCAAACTTTATCAAATCGACCCTAATTATGAATCGAAAGATAGCGATTATATTTTCTTAACGTTTGTCCTAGACTTTCTTCCTACTGGATTGATTGGATTGCTTCTGGCTGTGATATTTTCAGCTGCCATGTCTTCTACGGCAGGAGAACTAAATGCGCTGGCATCAACAACAACGATGGATTTTTATAAGAAATTTATTTCCACGAGTGATGACGAACGCAAGGATCTGAGAGCAGGGAAGTGGTTAACTGTCATGTGGGGAGTTTTTGCCATTGGGATTGCCCTTGTAGCTGGGCTTTTCGAGAATTTAATTCAGTTGGTGAATTTACTTGGATCTCTGTTTTATGGAACCATTTTGGGGATCTTTTTAGTGGCATTTTTCTTCAAGAAAATTAAGGCAAATGCTGCATTTATTGCAGGTTTAATTGCCCAGGCCACAGTCCTAATAATTCACTACATCAACGTGACGAGCAACGAGGGGAAACTGGGTTATCTCATGTACAACGTGATTGGAAGTGCCGTGGTTATTCTGATTGCTTTCATTATTCAATATACCACCGATCCACCTAAAAGTGAAAAGGAAATAGAAATATTGGATAAACTATGATTATTCTGGATGATCAATCAGGCAAAATAGAATTATTGAAAAACTTTGATCCTACCGATTCATGGAAGGATTTTTTGACAGGCGCCCATTTAGATCAAAAGCCGATTCGAATTTTCGGTAAAGAGATTCTACAACCAAGGCTCACGGGTTTTTTCGGTGAACAGGGTGTTGCATACCAATACAGCAATCAAACGATGGTGGCTGAACCTTGGGTCGGCTGGTTGAAGAACATAAGTGAAAAATGCTCAAAGCTCTCGGGGACAGAATTCAACTCTGTTTTAGTCAATTATTATCGTGACGGACAAGACAGTATGGGGCTTCACGCAGACGACGAAAAAGAGTTAGGGACGAATCCTTCCATTGCTAGTTTAAGCTATGGTGCTACTAGAAAAATTGTATTCAAACACAATAAGAATGGCACAAAGCTTGAAATTATCTTGGAGCATGGTGATTTACTGTTAATGCAAGGGACGTTGCAGCATCATTGGAAACATCAGCTGCCAAAAACAAAAAGAACGCAGGAAGGTAGATTGAACCTGACGTTTCGTAAAATTCTGATGGTTTAATACTCTTTTCACGATAATTCTCATCTAAAACTCGGACATTTTGTTATATTATATAGTGTCTAAAGCAGGCTCCTCTTGCTAATTGAAGCTTAGTCTGAAGTTTTTGATCCATTCAAAAAGTCAGTAACTATAGATTAAATTGAAGCGAGAAGGGAAGAGTAATAACAAAAATCAAATAAAAAGTATGGGTGAAGTTTTCAATGACTTAATTAGTAAAATTGAAGGATGGTTCAAGGGATTTGTATTAATGTTGCCGAATTTGGTGATTGCCATATTGGTGTTTCTGGGGTTCTTTTTCCTCGCCAAATATCTCAAGAAAACAATCGTTAAAATCATTTCTAATTTTTCTGATAACAGAGCCGTGATTCGATTGGTAGCAAACCTTCTTACAGTCACGATAGTCATATTAGGTTTATTTATTGCGCTTGGAATTCTTGACTTAAATAAAACGGTTACTTCATTATTGGCCGGTGCCGGAGTCGTAGGTTTGGCGATTGGTCTAGCATTTCAGGATCCAATTCTCAACGTAATCTCTGGTGTGTTGCTATCAGTGCAGCAGGTTTCCTTTAAATTGGGCGATTTGGTGAAAACGAACGACTATTACGGTCATGTGAAGCAAATCACATTGAGAACAACAATAATTAAAACACTTACGGGTGAGGATGTTATTGTTCCAAATAAAATGGTGGTTCAAAATCCTATAGTTAATTACAATTACTCAGCAGATCGAAGAGTCGATATCGCATTTGGTGTCGCTTATAACTCAAACTTGGAGGAAGGAGAAAAAATTGCCACTGAAGCAATCGAGAAAAATATTGAGAAAAATCAAGGGACGAAAGTCGAGTTTATGTATACTAGATTTGGGGCTAGTTCAATCGATTTTACCTTAAGGTACTGGATAGAGGAAACAGGGGAGAAGAACTTTCTGGTATCTCGAGGAAATGCAATTAAAGCGATAAAAAAAGCATTTGATGCGAATGGAATCAATATTCCTTTTCCTATCAGAACTTTGGAATTCAGTCAACAAAAAGTAGTTGATGGTATTTCTGGTGGACCGAAGGCGTCCTAAGGAATAATGACATTGAAAGTGCGGTGATGGAGATTGAGGTGTTTTTGTATTTGGCTTTAGAGATATAAATTGCTTAAAATACTGATTTATATAGCGTTATGAAGAACGTTTCGACATTTCTAGAAATGTAAAAATGTAGAAAAGTCGGTTTCAAACAAAATTATATTGTAAGAGGGCTAGGCTTTTTTCAATAGTTTAATTTTCAGTTCTTTAAGATGAACGTTTCGACATTTCTAGAAATGTAAAATTGTAGAAATCTCAACTTCAAACTCTTTTTATAAGTTGTCACTGCTATGACATCCTTTCAATCTTCAATCACACGAATTTTCTAGACAAAAAAAGGACTACAATTTAAAATTGCAGTCCTTTATTAGTATTGGTGAAAAGAGATTATTCTCCTTTATCCATTTTTTGTTTCAATTCAGCAAGTGCGTCAAGATCTCCAAGCGTTGATTTCTCATTGTTGCTTTGGTTCACGTTCTTAACTCCGCTAGAAGTGCTTCCACCTTTCTTAGGTTTAATGTCTTCTCCTTCTTCGAATGTTCTCGTGTGAGAAACAACGATTTTTCTTGCGTCTTTGTTGAACTCAATAATCACGAAATCCAAAGTTTCCTCAACTTTCGCGTTTGAACCGTCCTCTTTACGCATGTGGCGTGCTGGACAGATTCCTTCTAATCCGTAAGGAAGAGAAACGATACCTGATTTGTCTTTGTTTTCAATGATTGTTCCTTGGTGTGTTGAACCTTCCTGGAAAGTAGATTCGAAAACATCCCATGGATTTTCTTCAAGTTGTTTGTGACCTAAAGAAATACGACGGCTTTCGCGATCAATTTCCAATACAACAACGTCCATCATGTCACCAACTTTACAGAATTCTGATGGGTGCTTGATTTTCTTTTGCCAAGAAAGGTCAGAAATATGGATCAATCCATCAACACCTTCTTCCAATTCTACGAATACACCGAAGTTAGTGAAGTTACGAACTTTAGCAGAGTGCTTCGTTCCAACCGCATACTTTCCTTCAATTGCTTCCCATGGATCTGGCATCAATTGCTTGATTCCAAGTGACATTTTGCGCTCTTCGCGATCCAATGTTAAGATAACAGCTTCTACTTCGTCTCCAACTTTCAAGAAGTCTTGAGCAGAACGTAAATGCTGTGACCAGCTCATTTCAGAAACGTGGATCAAACCTTCTACTCCTGGAGCAATCTCAACGAATGCACCGTAGTCAGCCATAACTACCACTTTTCCTGTTACTTTATCACCTACGTTCATTTCAGCGTTAAGCGAATCCCATGGATGTGGCTCAAGCTGCTTCAAACCTAAAGCGATACGTTTCTTCTCGTCGTCGAAGTCCAAGATTACAACGTTCAGCTTCTGATCCAACTCTACAATTTCCTCTGGGTGATTTACACGACCCCAAGACAAATCTGTAATGTGAACAAGTCCATCAACTCCACCGAGGTCAATAAATACCCCGTAAGATGTGATGTTCTTCACTGTCCCTTCTAATACTTGACCTTTCTCTAGACCAGAGATGATCAATTTCTTTTGTTCTTCAAGTTCCGCTTCGATCAATGCTTTGTGAGAAACAACAACGTTTTTAAATTCTTCGTTGATTTTCACAACTTTGAATTCCATGTTCTTTCCTACATACATATCGTAGTCACGGATAGGCTTCACGTCAATTTGAGATCCTGGCAAGAATGCCTCCAGTCCAAATGCATCAACGATTAATCCTCCTTTTGTTCTGCACTTAACATAACCAGTGATTACTTCACCTGTTTTAAGTACTTCATTTACTTTCTTCCAAGCACTGTGAACACGAGCTACTTTATGTGACACAACAAGCTGACCGTATTTGTCTTCTTGTGTTTCTACATAAACATCAACTGTATCACCAACTTTTAGGTCAGGATTGTAACGGAATTCGCTCGTAGCAATGACACCTTCAGATTTAGATCCGATGTTAATAACTACTTCTTTCTTGTTCATGGAAACAATCGTTCCTTCAACAACTTCTTTTTCCGCTACGGACGTCAATGTCCCTTCGTACTTGTCTGAAAATTCAGCTCTTTCCGCTGAAGTGTAACCGTCTAATGCTAACGCATCCCAGTCAAAATCTGCAATTCCTTGCGTAGTGTTTGAATCTGCCATATTGGCTTTGTTAAAATTGTATCTCGGGTAACCGAATCTAATCCCGAAAGAAGTTAAATAATCGTCACTATGAGTCGGTTGACGATTTTCTTTAATGTTTCGCGCGTTTTGTCTGTGTGAGTCTCAATTTGCGAGGTGCAAAGATAAAGATTTTTTTAATAACACACTAATAGCCAAAAAGAAACCCTGAATTTCTTTAAATTCAGGGTTTAAATAGAGTAGTAGAACCTTATTTACAAAGCGTCGCTTCGTTTTTTATATTCCAATGCTTTTGCTGTATTACCTTGTTTGTGATATGCTTTTGATAGGATATCCAAGACTGGTTTGTCATTAGGCTCTTTTTCAATGTACATTTCTAAGTACTTGATTGCACCTTCGATTTTTTCTTCAGCTTCTTTTAATAAACCTTCTTCTTTTGGATCGTTTACTGGTAAAAAGCTCGCTTGGTCTTTTAGCTTTTGACCCCAGTTGTACAAATGCGCTCCAAGTTGATACTGCGCATTCACGTTATTTGGATCAATCTCTAAGGCTTTTCTAAGTGATTTCTCAGCCTCCACATCATTCTCCATAGTCATATAAATGGTTCCGATGATGTAGTGAAGAGATGCATTATCAGGATCGGCAGCGATGGCATCATCTAATGCTTTTTTAGCTCCAACGTTATCTCCTTCATCTAGGCTAATGTTTACAAGTTGTGTTAACAAATCCTTATCGTTTGGATAGGTTTCACGAGCCTTATTGATGATGGCCTTTGCTTCATCAAACTTTTTCACTTGCTTGTAGCAATAAGCTGCTTTCGCTGCACTGGTTGCCCCGCGATATTGAACTGCGGCTACTTTGCTGTATTGATCTGCAGCCTCCTCAAACATTTCTGCCTTTTCATAACATAAAGCGGAATTGAAAAGCATAGCTGTATCCAAGATTCCAATTGTTGAAAAATAATTCGCTCCAAGCTCATAGGCTTCACCAGCATCTGCGAACATTTCTTCATTGTAAGCCATGTTTGCAGAGCCTCCCATCAAGCCAGCTGATCTCGTCACGGCTTCTTCGATGTCTCTTTTATACTTTTTCGCAATTGCGTAACCATCTTTATACGCTTCAAGAGAGGTGCTGACATAACCATTAATCAACTCCTCGTCTGCATTTTCACCTTTCAATGCAAGCTCAGTCATGATTAAACCACCATAAATTTGACCACGGTAGAGGTACATTTTATCCAGATTCTTTGAACTTTCGGTTGCAACTTCTCCAGCTTCATCAATAAACTCCTTTGCTGTCATGAGACCTGCATGTGCCTCTTCGAATTTGCCATATTGCAAAGCTGAAGAAGCCTTTTGGTACTCTAGAGCTGCACTTGTAATCTGACTGTTTTGCCCAAAAGCTCCACTGCTAAGTGAAATTATACCGATTGCTAATCCTACATTTTTCAATGTCATTTTCATAATTGTTTTTCTTTTAGATGCAGTTATTGCATTTATTCCACATCACTATTTTCAATATCCGTGCCATTTTCTTCCGATGAATCATTGTTCTCGATGATGTTACCATCTTCGTCCAAGATATCTAAGTCGTCTTCGTCTTCACTTTTTGGTACTCGCGCAACAGCGGCGATTTCTGATTTTCCTTTCAGGTTAATCAATCGAACCCCTTGTGCAGCACGCCCCATCGTACGAATTGTATCAATGTGCATTCTAATTGTTACTCCAGACTTTGTGATAATCATCAAATCCTCTTCGTCCGTCACGTTTTTAATCGATAGTAATTTACCAGTTTTGTCCGTAATATTCAAAGTTTTCACTCCTTTACCACCTCGATTGGTGATTCGGTAAACCGGCTCCTCGTCTTCTGGGTCGTTTAAGAAGGTACGTTTTCCGTATCCTTTTTCAGAAACCACCAGGATTGTAGAGAAGATATCTTCCACACATATCATTCCGATAACTTCATCCTCTGGACCTGCAAGAGTGACTCCACGGACACCAGAAGCATTACGTCCCATAGAACGAACTTTTTCCTCGTTGAATCGAATCGCGCGACCGCTTGAAGTTGCCAAAACGATCTCATTCGATCCATTTGTTAGTTTTGCTTCAAGTAATTCGTCGTTTTCACGAATTGTTATAGCGTTAATACCATTTGATCGAGGACGAGAATAAGCTTCCAAAGATGTTTTCTTGATAACTCCTTGCTTCGTCGCCATCACGATAAAGTTGTTTTCTACGTATTCCTTATCGGTCAAGTCTTGAACCTTAACGTAAGCTTTTATCATGTCATCTTGCTCAATATTTAGCAAGTTTTGGATTGCACGACCTTTACTGACCTTTGTTCCCTCTGGAATTTCAAATACGCGCATCCAGAAACACTTACCTTTCTCTGTAAAGATTAGTAAGTAGTTGTGATTGGTTGCAACGAACAATTCTGCCAAGAAGTCTTTGTCACGAGTAGATGAGCCTTTCGATCCCATTCCTCCGCGGTTCTGAACCTTATATTCAGCTAGACTTGTACGTTTAATATATCCTGCGTGAGAAATCGTAACAACAACTTCCTCATCTGGGATTAAATCCTCAATTCGCATTTCACTAGCCGAGTACTCAATTCTTGAACGTCGCTCATCACCATATTTATCACGGACATCGATTAATTCGTTTTTAATGATCTCCATTCGACGCTCTTCGCGATCTAGAATATCTTTTAAATCCGTAATCAACGCCATTAAATCGTCGTATTCTGCACGAAGCTTATCTTGTTCGAGTCCAGTCAACTGACGGAGTCTCATTTCAACAATGGCACGTGCTTGAATATCACTTAACTCAAATCGAGTCATCAATTTTTCACGCGCTTCTTCAGGACTCTTTGAGGCACGAATCATTTTAATCACCTCGTCAATATTGTCCGATGCAATGATTAATCCTTCTAAAATATGAGCTCTTTCTTCTGCTTTTCTTAATTCATATTTCGTTCTTCGAACAACAACTTCATGACGGAACGCGATGAAGTGTTGAATCATTTGTTTTAGATTCAACAACTCTGGACGACCATTTACGAGACAGATGTTATTTACTGAAAATGAAGTTTGTAAAGCCGTGTACTTGTATAGTTTATTCAAGACAACATTAGGAATAGAATCACGCTTTAGTTCGTAAACGATTCGCATTCCGTTTCTATCTGATTCATCGCGGATATCTGAAATCCCATCGATCTTCTTATCATTAACAAGTTCAGCGGTCTTCTTGATCATGTCCGCCTTATTTACTTGATAAGGAATCTCAGTAACGATAATCACTTCACGACCGGATTTGTTTTCTTCAATTTCCGCTTTCGCGCGCATTACAATACGACCTTTACCTGTCAATAATGCCTCACGTGCCCCATCGTATCCATAGATGATTCCTCCTGTTGGGAAGTCAGGTGCTTTCACATGTTGCAAAAGCTCTTCATCCTCGATGTCTTTATTTTCGACATAGGCGATCATTCCATTCACAACCTCTGTTAAATTGTGTGGAGCCATATTAGTCGCCATACCGACTGCAATTCCACTCGCGCCATTCACCAAAAGATTTGGGATTTTCGAAGGAAGAACAGTTGGTTCAGTTAAACTATCATCGAAGTTCGGTGCAAAGTCAACAGTTTCTTTGTCAAGATCACTCAACATCTCTTCAGAAATCTTGCGCAATCTCGCCTCAGTGTAACGCATTGCTGCGGGACTATCGCCGTCAACAGAACCGTAGTTTCCTTGCCCATCTACTAATGGGTATCTTAAAGACCATGGTTGCGCCATACGAACCATAGTATCATATACTGAGCTGTCTCCGTGCGGGTGGTACTTACCTAAAACTTCCCCGACAATTCTCGCACTTTTCTTATGAGGTCTGTTAGAATAAACTCCCAGGTCCTGCATTCCATATAGTACACGTCTGTGAACCGGTTTAAAACCGTCACGCACGTCCGGTAGGGCTCGTGATACGATCACCGACATCGAATAATCGATGTAGGCTGATTTCATTTCATCTTCAATGTTAATCTGGATTATTCTTTCTCCATCTGCCATCTTGTCACAAGTTTAATTTTAGCACGATTTGTGCAGTTAAAAAGCAAGGTTCGAAATTAGTCAATTCACGATTAAAACAGGGTGTGAATATCCTGTATTTACTAACAAAAATCTGTGGAAAATTGACTATTTGGACTACTTATTAACAATTTTATACGTTATATATTTGTAAGTGGCGTAAAATGTCGATTTTTAAGAATTACTAAAGACAGTTAAACTTCATTCTATATGGAAGCGAAATTTTCACAAAGAGTAAAAGATGTAATTAGTTTCAGCCGTGAAGAAGCTTTACGCCTAGGAAACGACTTTATTGGAGTCGAGCATTTATTGTTGGGGCTCATTCGTGAAGGAGACGGTAAAGCAATTGCCGTTTTGCATGAGTTTCATCTTGACCTCAAAATGATCCGAAAAGAAATTGAGCAGAACTTAGCGAAATCTTCGGGAGCAGCAATTGGTAAGCAGAATTTAACGAACATCCCATTGGTTAAGCAAGCCGAACGCGTTTTGAAGTTAACCTATCTCGAAGCAAAATTATATAAAAGCCCAATGATTGGGACGGAGCACTTGTTACTTTCGATATTGAAAAATGAGGACAGTGCAGCATGCAGCATTCTTAATAAGTATGGTGTGATTTATGAAAACGTAAAAGACGAATTAGAATCCATGAAAGATGATGAAATTACTCCAAAGGCAGAGTTCCCTGGAGGTGCAGAGGAAGATGCAGGAAGTGAAGAATCTTTTTCCTCGCAAAGAAAAGCAGACCCTAAGTCAAAAACCCCGGTTTTGGACAACTTCGGTCGTGATCTAACGAAAATGGCAGAAGCTGGACGTTTAGATCCAATCGTAGGTCGTGAAAAAGAAATTGAGCGTGTTAGCCAAATTTTATCACGACGTAAAAAGAACAACCCAATTTTGATTGGTGAGCCTGGGGTAGGTAAAAGTGCTATCGCAGAGGGATTGGCTTTGAGAATTGTTCAACGAAAAGTTTCGCGTGTCCTATTCAATAAGCGCATTGTTTCTCTTGATCTTGCTTCTTTGGTTGCTGGGACGAAATATCGTGGTCAATTCGAAGAGAGAATGAAAGCAGTAATGCAGGAAATTGAAAAAAATCCTGACGTGATTCTGTTTATTGATGAAATACATACGATTATTGGTGCTGGAGGTGCTTCTGGATCCCTAGATGCTTCCAACATGTTTAAACCTGCTCTTGCTCGTGGAGAAATGCAAGCAATTGGTGCTACAACGTTGGATGAATACCGTCAATATATTGAAAAGGATGGTGCTTTGGAACGTCGTTTTCAGAAAGTAATCATCGAGCCGACATCTCCTGAAGAAACGGTTCAAATCTTGAATAATATTAAAGAACGTTACGAGGATCACCATTCGGTAACGTACACTGAGGACGCAATCGAAGCATGTGTTCGTTTGACGGAGCGTTACATCACCGATCGTCATTTGCCAGATAAAGCGATAGATGCATTGGATGAAGTTGGTTCTCGCGTACATTTAACCAATATCAATGTGCCTCAAGAAATCTTAGATATCGAAGAAAAGATTGAAGGTTTGAAGGATGAAAAGAATGAAGTGATTAAATCTCAGCAATACGAAAAGGCTGCGGAGCTTCGTGATAACGAAAGAAAACTTCAAGAGCAATTAGAAGTTGCCAAGAAAAAATGGGAGGATGAATCCAAAGAAAACCGCGTTTCAGTAACAGAAGAGCACGTTGCAGAGGTGGTGTCAATGATGTCTGGAGTTCCTGTAACCCGTATTTCAGAAAGTGAAACTGGTCGATTGGCCAATCTTGCTCAAGATATTCGAGGTAAAGTTATCGGTCAAGATGAGGCTGTCGAAAAGGTTGTAAAGGCAATTCAAAGAAATCGTGCTGGGCTGAAAGATCCAAATAAACCAATTGGTTCTTTCTTCTTCCTAGGGCCAACTGGAGTAGGTAAGACGCAATTAGCGAAAGTACTTGCCAAATCCTTGTTTGAGTCTACTGATTCTTTGATTCGTATTGATATGTCTGAGTACATGGAGAAATTCTCGATTTCGAGATTGGTAGGAGCGCCTCCGGGATATGTTGGTTATGAAGAAGGAGGTCAGCTTACAGAAAAAGTGAGAAGAAAGCCTTATTCAATCATTCTTTTGGATGAAATTGAGAAAGCACACCCAGACGTATTCAACCTTTTGCTTCAAGCGCTGGATGATGGACACATGACTGACGGTCTAGGTCGTAAAATTGACTTCAAGAACACGATTTTAATTATGACTTCGAATATTGGAGCGCGTCAGTTGTCTGATTTCGGATCAGGGGTTGGATTTGGAACAAAAGCCAAAATCGATCAGCAAGACGAGGCAGCAAAAGTTGTTGTTCATAATGCATTGAGAAAAGCGTTTGCACCCGAATTCTTGAACAGGATCGATGATATGATCATGTTTAATTCATTGAAGCGTGAGGATATTCATAAAATCATTGATTTGGAATTGAATCTTCTTTATGGAAGAATTAATGATCTTGGATATGCGATTGAAATGACGGATAAAGCCAAAGATTACATCGTTGAAAAAGGATACGATGAGAAGTTTGGAGCAAGACCGTTAAAAAGAGCGATTCAAAAGCTAATTGAAGATCCTTTGGCTGAAGAAATCGTGCAATCACATCTTCATGAAGGGGACACGATTAAAATGGATTACAAAGAAGGTGATACTGATTTGACCATTGAAATAGTGAAAGCAAAAAAAGAAAAATCAAAATCGAAAAAGGAAGATAAGTAACTCACGGGAGTTCGCTTTTTCGGTCTTAATTAAATAGAGAGCATCTCTACTTGCAACGAAGGGAGTCCATTAGGATTCCCTTTTTTTTAGTTGATTATTACAGAAGAAATCGTCCTATTAATAGTGAGTGATTCCAGCTGAAGAAATAAAGCAGATTTTTAGCTTGCTAAAATAACAAATACAATGAACGCAGGGATACTGATCAATTGCAGAATCAGGGCGGCAATCGCAAGGTTACGACCTTTCTTAATTTTTAGATAAGACTCATGTAAGTACACAATGGGGTTCGCTCGGTAGTCATCTAGTTCCTCATTGGCCCTAATCAAACTAAAAATAGCCATCATTGTTCCAACGGGAATCCATAGAAAAAGCGAGAGTAAAGCAACAACATATACTTGTTGATCGTTTTGTAATCTCTTGCCGACGCCGCTAGAGCCATTATCTTCTCCAAGTTCAAGATCTAATTCTGACATGTGTATTTAATTTATAATCTAAAATAAGGATTAATTGTAAATTGTAAGAAAAGCAACTATTCCCCCGATCCAGATGAACAAACGATGAATGCCATTCTTCGACCGAACTGCACCTTTTTTAATGGTGATTCTTTAAATTTTCCTGGAAATGTCTTGTGGTCTCGAAGCGACTCAGAAGATCGTTTCAATGCCATATTCAAAAAGTTCAGCCCAGCCATAAAACCGAATATGGATATGGAAAAAGGGATTGCTAGGATTCCTTTAATGTAAATACTTCTCTCGTATGGGAAATCGATTTTTTCTTGATTTAAATTCGCTTCTTTCAGAGTTTTGTTTGCCCCGTGTAAACTATCATCGATGATATCATCAGGCAGGCACTATCCCTTTTCAGCATTAACTGCATTTCTCACATTTCCGTGCTTTTCGATAAGTGTTTTCGCTGCTTCATAGGATATATTGAGTTCATTCTGAACCATTTTTATTCCGCGATCGACTAATTTATTATTGCTCAATTGCATATCAACCATTCGGTTTCCTTTCACTCGTCCTAACTTTATCATCAGCGATGTGCTAATCATATTGAGAATTAGTTTTTGAGCTGTTCCAGACTTCATTCTCGTGCTACCTGTGACAAACTCGGGGCCAACCACCGCTGTCATAGGGAACTGGGCTAATTTTGATAGTGGCGAATTAGGGTTACAAGAAATTCCTCCAGTAATCAAGCCTTTTGAATTTGCTTTTTCGATCGCCCCCAAGACATAAGGAGTTGTTCCAGATGCCGCTATTCCAACGATCGTATCTGCATTTGTAATGTTTAGATTTTCTAGGTCCTTCCAGCCCTGATTGATGTCATCTTCTGCAAATTCGACGGCTTTCCGCATGGCTTTGTCGCCACCCGCCATAATTCCGATAACGGTATTGTGATCGACGCCAAAAGTAGGAGGACATTCACTTGCGTCAACGATTCCAAGTCTACCGCTAGTTCCAGCACCGATATAAAATAAGCGACCACCAGATTTCATTTTTTCATAACAAGCATCCACAAATAATTGAATTTCAGGAATGATCTTATTGACGGTCTCAGCAACTGTTTGATCTTCTTGATTGATTCCTTGAAGAAGTTCGCTTGTGGATAATTGGTCTAAATGTTTGTGATTGGATTCAGACTCTGTAATACGTTCGCTCATACTAGGTATGCTTTAGCTTCGTTTTGATCAAATTGAATTTCTACGCGCTCCTTTAATGTTGTCGACAAACTCAAGCCTACAAAATCAGCTCGAATAGGAAATCTTCTGTGTTTTCTATCGACAAGCGTCAATGTTTTTATTGCTTTAGTTGGGAATCTTAAAATCTCCGTCAAGGCAAATTGCATCGTTTTTCCAGAATTAAAAACGTCGTCAACAAGTACGATGTACCCATTTTTCATTTTTTCAGGAGCTAAGGAAAGTTGAATTGGTGTTGCCCATGGTTCATCTTTGTTTATAACAATATCAAAAAGATGTATTTTCAAATCTGACGCCGTTTCAATGATCGCTTTGAGTTTCGTTGCAAGGTGATGACCATTTCCATGTATCCCACCCATAAATATCTCCGATTCTTCGAAGCAATTTTCCAAAAGTTGATGTGCTAGGCGTTCTATTTTCTGTTCAATTTGCAGTGGTGTGAGTATTTCTTGCATAATTTTCAATCTAAAACAAAGATAACAATCCGTTTAGTGGATTTGAAAAGATGGTAGTTGAATTATTCACAATTTGGACTTGGGATTAGTTAGATTAAGCTGGAGGAATTCGACTACAATATTGAAGTTTATTTTGAGAATTAATTTTAATGGGAAATGATGTGGTGCAGCTGTGTGGTTTTGAAATTTGAGGGGTAGGCTGCAATCTCACTAGATGATAAAGCGTTTCTTGCAAAATAGAATTTACATTTCTATAATTGTACATTTCTAGAAATGTCGAAACGTTATTTATATTATTCTAATAATCATTCATTTAGCTAATTCAATTTGATCTCAAAAACGAGCAATCAGCTTCACATTTCTAATTTCCTATAACCGTCAACAATAATCGATACATTTTCAAATTATAAAGAGTCTTAGATCAAAAAAGTGACAGTTTGAATCTGGTTATCTCGTCTGAAATATGCCTTCGGAATTGTATAATTGTCTCTAAAGTTAAGAGTCGGAGTATATAATTATTCAATACGCTTTAAACTAAAGGATGATCTCATTTTGATTTTTTTACTTAAAAACGAACAATTACTGTGAAATTTAATTCTAACTCACCTCTGGCTCACTGCTATTTACGAGTTATTCACGAAGAATGTTAAAAACATGTCGAAAACCATTGCAAAATCCTTTTAGCCTTGCGCTTTTTTATACTAAATTTGCTCTCAATTTGACGCGAACGAACGCGAAGTTGAACCCCCTTAATAGCGCATAAAATGCCGAAAGACAATTCAATTAAGTCCATTCTAATCATCGGAAGCGGACCAATTGTGATAGGTCAGGCCTGTGAGTTTGACTACTCCGGATCTCAAGCATCACGATCACTCAGAGAAGAAGGAATTGAAGTAACACTCATTAATTCGAATCCTGCAACAATTATGACAGATAAAGTCGTTGCTGACAATATCTATCTTAAGCCGCTAGAACCGGAAAGCATTGTTGAAATTCTTAAAAACCATAAAATCGATGCGGTACTTCCAACGATGGGAGGACAAACGGCATTGAACCTCGCGATCAAATGCGATGAAATGGGAATTTGGGAAGACCACGGTGTTCGTATAATTGGTGTTGATATCAACGCAATTGAAATCACCGAAAATAGAGAAGCTTTCCGAGACTTAATGGTAGAAATTGGCATTGGAATGGCGCCGCAAGAGTCAGCTAAATCCTTTTTACAAGGAAAGGAGATTGCTCAGGAATTCGGTTTTCCGCTTTGTGTGCGCGCTTCTTACACTTTAGGAGGGGCAGGTGCATCGATTGTGCACGATCCAAAGGAATTTGACACCCTCCTGGAAAGAGGACTACAACTTTCCCCAATTCATGAGGTGATGATCGATAAAGCATTACTTGGCTGGAAAGAATACGAATTGGAGTTACTTCGAGATGGAAACGACAATGTAGTGATCATCTGTTCGATTGAAAATTTTGATCCGATGGGGATTCATACCGGAGACTCAATTACAGTCGCTCCAGCTATGACATTGTCGGATACAGCTTTCCAGAAAATGCGCGACATGGCGATTCACATGATGCGTTCTATCGGTAATTTTGCAGGTGGATGTAATGTGCAGTTTGCTGTTTCTCCAGATGAGAAAGAAGATATTATCGCCATAGAAATCAATCCACGTGTATCCCGTTCTTCTGCGCTCGCATCGAAAGCTACGGGATATCCGATTGCAAAGATTGCTGCGAAGTTAGCTATCGGTTACAATTTGGATGAACTCAGTAATCAAATTACAAAAACGACTTCAGCGTTATTTGAACCAACACTGGACTACGTTATCGTGAAAATCCCACGTTGGAACTTCAATAAATTCCCTGGGGCTAATCGCGAATTGGGACTTCAAATGAAGTCAGTAGGAGAGGTGATGGGAATTGGGCGTTCATTCCAAGAAGCCTTGCAAAAAGCGTGTCAGTCTCTTGAAATTAATCGCAACGGACTGGGTGCCGATGGTCGCGAATTGACAGATCAGGATAAAATCCTAGATAGCTTAGAGCATCCTAGTTGGAATCGTTTGTTCCATATTTATGACGCGATTAAGCTAGGGATTCCTTTTAAAACTATAGTTGAAAAAACGAAGATTGATATTTGGTTCTTGAAGCAAATTGAGGACATGATCAAACTTGAAGATAAAATTGAAAAGCATCACCTCGAAAACCTGCCGAAAGATTTACTTTTTGAGGCAAAACAAAAAGGATATGCTGATCGTCAAATTGCTCATTTGTTGCGTTGTTTAGAATCTGAAGTGCACACTAAACGTGAGGAATTTGGAATCAATCGTGTCTATAAACTCGTTGATACATGTGCAGCAGAATTTGAAGCTCAAACGCCTTACTACTATTCGACATTCGAGTTTGAAAATGAAAGTCCAGTAAGCGATCGCAAAAAAGTGGTTGTTCTAGGGTCAGGACCAAATAGAATTGGACAAGGAATTGAGTTTGATTACAGTTGTGTTCACGGCGTTTTGGCGGCTAAAGAATGTGGCTACGAGACAATTATGATCAACTGTAATCCAGAAACGGTTTCTACCGATTTCGACACGGCAGACAAACTTTATTTTGAACCTGTTTTCTGGGAACATATTTACGATATTATCAAGCATGAAAAGCCGGAAGGAGTCATCGTTCAATTAGGCGGTCAAACGGCTTTGAAACTGGCGGAAAAATTGGAGCGTTACGGAATTAAAATTTTCGGAACGAGCTACGAAGCATTGGATTTAGCGGAAGATAGAGGGCGTTTCTCGAAAGTTTTAGAGAAAAATAATATTCCTTTTCCAAAATACGGTGTAGTAGAAAGTGCAGAACAAGCGATAGAGCTATCGAATGATCTCGGCTTCCCGTTACTCGTTAGACCTTCATACGTGCTCGGAGGTCAAAAAATGAAAATCGTAATTAATAAGGAAGAATTAGAACACCATGTTGTTGACATTATTCAAGACATGGGAGACAATCAAATCTTGCTAGATCACTTCCTAGGTGGAGCGATCGAAGCGGAAGCGGATGCAATTTGCGACGGTGAGAATGTGTATATCATTGGTGTAATGCAACACATTGAGCCAGCAGGAATTCACTCAGGTGATTCTTATGCAGTACTTCCTCCTTATAATCTCGGTGATTTTGTAATGCAACAGATTGAAGACATTACGCGTAAAGTTGCTATAGAGCTTAGAACAGTAGGTTTGATCAATATTCAATTCGCAATTAAAGATGATAAAGTATATGTGATCGAAGCAAACCCAAGAGCATCTCGAACTGTTCCTTTCATCGCAAAAGCTTACGATGAGCCTTATGTTAATTACGCTGTTAAAGTCATGTTGGGAGAGAAGAAGGTGACTGATTTTGATTTCAATCCGAAGAAAAAAGGATACGCGATTAAAATCCCTGTATTCTCCTATGAAAAGTTCCCTGAAGTGAAGAAAGAACTTGGGCCTGAGATGAAATCTACGGGTGAAGCTATTCGATTTATCGATTCCTTGAAAGATCCATACTTCATGAAGATTTATTCTGAACGTAATATGCACTTATCGCGTTAATGGAAGTTTTAGAGTCTAGTATTACCGGTGCTTTTAAGATGATTTTAATGATTGTCGGAGCACTGGTTTTACTGCGTTTTCTCGGGCAATTAATGAACGCCAAACGCAATTTGGAAGAAGAGCGAAAAATGAATCAAAGGCAACGCGCCTTAGAAGTAGAAGCTCAGAAAAAGCGTAAATATTTTGGCAAAACACGTGTCCTGGGTAAAAATCAAAAGGACGATAATTCCATTGAAGATATCAATTTTGAGGAGGTTGAATAATCTCCTTTTTTCTTTTTCGTATATTCAACCTCATTTTGTAACACTATAACCACACTTAGATGGATTTTAAAGGTTTTTTTAAGAAGAATTACATGCACTTCATTGCCGTTGCAGTATTCTTAATTATTGGATTCACGTATTTCGCTCCACAATTTTCGGATTACTCAATAAAACAGCATGATATTGAGCAATATGCTGGAATGGCCTCAGAAACGAAGCATCATATAGAGATGAACGGAGAGGAGCCACACTGGACCAATTCCATGTTTGGGGGAATGCCAACGATTCAAACTACAGGTTACAGTGAAGGGAATTTCCTGAAAAGGATGACTGATTTTTATTCTCGTAATGTACCTATTCCTTTCGGAGCATTCTTTTTACATGCACTTTGTTTTTACTTTTTAGCGCTGTGCCTGAGAATAAAACCCGTTATAGGTATTCTTGGCGCGCTTGCTTTTGCGTTTGCTTCCTATGAAATAATTATTCTACAAGCTGGACATAATACCAAAGCAATGGCCATTGGATATATGCCGGCAGTACTCGGAGCTTTTATCTATACCTACAGGCGAGACTGGCGTTTAGGCGCTCTCTTGTCAGCAATCTTCATGGGGTTACAAATTTCTGCGAATCACCTTCAAGTGACGTATTACATGGGATTCCTACTTTTCGCGCTTGGAGTCTATTTTCTAATAGTGGCTTTTAAAAACAAAGAATTCAAACAATTTTTGTTGGGGACAGGTGGACTTTTTGTTGCTTACGCGATTGCAATTTCGATAAACTATAGTTCTGTTGCTACAACAAGCGAATATGCAGAGCAAACGATTCGCGGTGCAAATGATTTATCTGTGAATCCGGATGGCACGGAGGCTAAGCAAGGAGAAGGCTTGGATCTTTCTTATATCACAAATTGGAGCTGGGGTAAGTTTGAAACTTTCACCATGGTCTCTCCCTATGTTCAAGGTTCACATTCTGCATTACCAGATGATCCACAATTTGAAGGTGTTATTGATAAGGTTGAGCTGGACGGAGATGAAAGTAATTATAATAATTTCTTGATGTATTGGGGAGACCAGCCGAGTACTTCTGGACCGACGTATATTGGTGTTGTCGTGCTCTTTTTAGCCCTTCTAGCGCTGATTTTTGTTAAATCTAGAATGGTTTGGGTGCTATTTGGTGTAAGTGTACTCGCCGTCTTCCTCTCTTGGGGTAAGAATATGATGTGGCTAACCGAATTCATGGTGAACAATTTCCCAATGTATAACAAGTTCAGAACGGTTACGATTATCCTTGTTTTGGTGGAGTTATGTATGCCTTTACTCGCGATGTTATCCTTACAACAACTGTACACCAATCGTGAGAAAATTAAAGGAAGTCGTAAAACATTCTTGATCACTTCTGGTGCATTTCTAGTTTTCCTTATTGGATTAAGAATCGCGAATGGCGGTGATTATATGGGTGAAAGAGATAGAAATACTTTCGAAATGACGGAAGATAATATCCGAGGGCAAATCGCACAGATGACGCCAGAACAAGCCCAAGAATACGGCATCAACCTAAATGATAAAGCACAAATCGACAAAATTGTTGAACAGCAGATGCAACCGTTGTATGGGGGGCATGATGGGATCAAGAAAATTCGTCAAGAACTGTACAACGAGTCAACGAATAGATCTATATTTTTAGGAATAGTTGCAATTGGACTTTGTGCATTGTTCTTCTATACTTCACTTCCTTCTATAGCAATCGTTATTAGTTTGGCAATCTTGGTTCTCATTGATTTGGTGCCTGTAGATAGAAATTATTTGGGTGAGTTTGAAGATCCAAAATCTGGTGAATTTATGCATTGGGTAGAAAAGGAAGAGAAGGCATACCCTGTATTCGCAACTAAGGCTGATGAGTCTATTCTGGAGATGGAAATGCTCGGAGATGAAAAATTAAAATCAAAGATAAAAGAAGGTGAAAAGCACGGGCAAAAGGTTGCCGAAGATTTGGAATATGAAGGAGAATACAAAAGACGTGTTGTTGACTTCTACCGATTCAGAGCGTTAGCTGCAGCTACCAATTATCGTGTTGCCGACCTGCGAAGAGATTGGGGGGGAGCATGGGGTAGTTCTCAAGCTTCTTATTTACACAAGTCGATTGGTGGATACCATGGCGCGAAATTGCGAAGAATCCAAAACTTATTTGATTTCCAACTCCGTTATGGCAACGAAAGTGTAATGGACATGTTGAATATCAAGTATGAGCTGCAGGAAAATGAAGCTGAAGTGAGAACTTCTACTTTAGGCAATGCTTGGGCAGTGAAGGAAGTTAAAGTTTGTAAAACTCCAGAGGAAGAAATGAACGCCCTCGGAACCATCTTGAAACTTAAAAATGTTGGTGACGGAAAGATTTTTGTGAACAATGTTCAAACTGACAATGTAGAGGTAACGGGAAGAGAAAATTTGAAATACCTTTTGCCGAGTGGTGATTCCCTCCGAATTTTAACTTCACCAAACATCACGTCTGAAGTCGACGTTTACTTTGTCGCAGATAAGAAAGGAAACACGAATATTGTTCCTGAAATGACCCTTTCATTAGATACTTTGAATTCTTTCGAGAAATTGGTGGATATTGACGGTGTATATAAGTTTAATCCTGCGGAACAAGCTGTGATGTTGGATTCTGAAGCGAAAGATTTATCCACAACAAAATATTCGGGAGAGGCAACGGTTAAAATGACAAAATTCGAACCGAATTACATCAAATACGACGCGCAAACTAAAGGTAAACAGCTTATTGTTTTCTCTGAAGTTTATTATCCAAAAGGATGGAAAGCGCTTGTCGACGGAAAAGAGACAGATATTCACAGAGTGAATTACTTATTACGAGGAGTGGAAGTCGACGGAGGCAAGCACACTATCGAGCTCGTTTATGTAAATGAAAAAGCAAAAACGGGTAAGACACTAGCAATCGTCTCGTCCATTCTTTTAATCTTATTCGTTGCTGGAATGGGATTCCTTTGGTATCGTTCTCGTTCTAAGAATGAAGTTAAAGAGGCTTAATAAAATATGGATGCAATAAAAAAGGGGCGTTAAGCCCCTTTTTTATTTTAGTGTAATTCGTTATTGCTTTACAAAAGCACGAATATCTATTTGATGTGTCTTTTCTTTCGTATTTGCCGTTACAGTAACTGTTTTGGTTACCTCATTCAACTGTCCCGGTTTTGATTTGAATTTTACTTCAATCACGTCACTCTTTCCAGGAGGAATTGGTGCTTCTGGTTTTTTAGGTGTCGTACATCCGCAACTAGCCGAAACGTTCTCAATTATTAAAGGTCTTTTCCCTGTGTTCGTTACAGTAAACTGCGTAAAGACATCAGTTTCAGCTTTCACGTCACCAAAATCATGGCGCATTTTATCAAACTTTAAAGTTGTCAAGGTTGCCTCTAAAGCCTTTTCCTCAGCTTTCATCTTTTTGCGAGTTTCTGCGAGATCTTTTTTCAAGTCTTCTGGCAATTCTTCATCCGCATCAATAGAGGACACAACATCTCCTGACTGTTCTTTCGCTCCAACTTGATCATCACTTCCGCAACTAACAAGTAGCGCTGCAACTCCGATTGGAATTAAAATCTTTTTCATGGATTCTTTCGTTTTTCTTCAAATTTATAAAATTCTTTATACTAATTCGAACCGAGTAGGTTGTACTTGTCCGACTCAATAACCTCAATAGCTTTCTGAAGAATCTCATTCGATTCGTTGTAAATTTGATAGAATTCACTGTAACCCCAAATATCCTGAGCCAAAACCGCTTTCATTCGAAGCTTAAGTAAATTTTCACTTGTTTTGTACTCTTCTTCGTTGAAAATCAATTCCTCGTCGTCTTCTTGACGCTCATTTTCCACATATTCGAAAAATTCATCCATGAACGCCTTATCGAGATCAAACCCTGTTTTGAATTTTTCGAAAGTATCGTATTTTGCTAGTAGCTCATCTCGGTTCTTGTCAACATACTCCAAAGCGAAGGTGTTGAGATTCCCAGAGCGAACTAAGGCCGTGAAATAATCCGTTACTTCCATCGTATCGAGAGGGACAAAAACATCAGGCATAATTCCACCTCCTCCGTAGACTTTACGCTTATTAATTAAAGTCTCGAACATCAAAGAGTCTGCAAACTGAATGGAATCTTGACTCATGAATTCACCACGATCGTAGCGTTCTAACAAATCTTGTCTGTATGCTTCTTTATCTTCGTATGATTTTTGAATAAAACGGCCACTCGGAGTATAGTAGCGAGCGATCGTTAAGCGAATTTGAGAGCCATCTGTTAAATCAATAGGGCGTTGAACCAATCCTTTTCCAAATGTTCTTCGACCAACAACCATTCCTCTGTCCCAATCTTGAATGGCTCCTGATAAAATTTCACTCGCAGACGCAGAGTACTCATCCGTAAGAACGACTAGCTTGCCATCTTCCCAGAGTCCTTTTAATCCAGCATTTAGATCAGATCTTGGTTGTGCTCTTCCTTCGGAATAAACGATTAATTTATCCCCAGAAAGAAACTCATCAGCTAAATATTTTGCTGTATAAAGCAATCCACCGCCATTTCCTTGCAAATCGAAAATCAGATTTTCCATCCCTTCACTTTTCAGCTTTTTAATACCATCTTGTACTTCCTCTAAGGAATTACGCGAGAAGGAGTTCAGCTTAATATAGCCCGTTTTATCAGACACCATATAGACGGCATCAACTGAATTCACAGGGATTACGTCACGCGTAATGATAAAATCGAGTGGTTTACTCGTTTTCTTTCGTTGAATTTCCACGCGCACTTTTGTGCCTCGATCTCCCATTAGCTTATCGCGAACGTCACTGTTTTTCAATCCAATGCCAGCAACATTGATGTTCTCAATTTTTACAATTTTATCTCCTGCGAGCAATCCTAATTTTTCTGAAGGTCCACCAGGAATTGTAGAAACCACCATTAAAGTGTCTTTCAAAATCTGAAAACGAATTCCAATTCCAACAAAATTACCGTTGATACGTTGATTAGCCTCATTCACCTCTTCTTTCGAAATGAAAGTAGAGTGGGGATCGAGTTTTTCTAGCATAGAAACGATCGCTGCGTCCGTTAATTCGTCTTGATCTACATCATCTACATACATTTTACTTATGTATGTTAGCACTTCATCAAACTTTTGAGTTGTCGAAACTTTCTCTTTATCAATCTGACCGAAACTGATGCTGGTCATCAGCAATGCCGCTGTTATAACTATGTATTTCATGTAAATGATTTTATTTTTTGTCTAAAAGGACGAGAATACTAATATAACGTATTTGAAAATCAATTGGTACGTGGTTGGACACATAATTTATGTTAATTATATGAGCGGTGAAAAATGAACACTGAATTGTGGAATGAATTTCGCAGAACACTAACTTGAGTACAAATAATATTCGTTATTTCGATGTACATGAAATTGAAGCATTTAATAGTAACCGTTGTAATTCTGTTTGGAGGATCATTTTCTTCATTGGCTCAGAATCCCGAGTTTGATAAGCTCGAAATGTATTTTGACCAAGGACATTATAAACGTGTCTACCGTCGTGCGAACCGAATGCTGGATAAGCCAGAATACGATTTTTCGTTACTGCCGAAATACTATAAAAGTATCAGTATGCTTCAGCTTAGTCAGAATGAATACTGGGCTATGCGTCACCCATATATCCTAGATGATGCGAAAGAATTGTTTTTAGAAATCCGAAAGGATGAAGACGCTAAAAAATTATTTGCAGCGCATAAATATGAGTTGACTTGGGTGAAGAATGATTTGACTTCCTGGGCTGCAGACCTAAAAAGAAGAGGGGAAAAGGAAAAATTTGAAAAAGTACAAGAGATCATCGATGTTTTGTTTGAAGGAATAGATCAATTGGATCAGATGCCTGACGGTTCTACGGTGATTGATCCAGACACATTGGTTGTCGCAAATCCTGATTTCCGTGATGAAATAATTATTACGGCAAAAAAACAATTAGGAACCCCTTATGTATGGGCAGGAAGTACGCCGGACGGATTTGATTGTAGTGGGTTTACGAGTTATGTCATGGCTCAAAATGGGAAAAATCTCCCGAGAAGAGCCGTGGATCAATACAATTCGTCCCAAAAAATCAAAGAAAAAAACGCGCAAAAAGGAGACTTGATTTTCTTCGATAACGGTTCAGGGATCTCACACGTGGGAATTGTTGTCTCAGATCCAGGAGAGCCGTTGACCATGATTCACTCCAGTTCGAGTAAAGGAATTATTATTACCGATATCACTAAAAGTGAATACTGGACAAAGCGTATTAGTGGTTTTGGAACCTACGTTACGAATTAATCTTGTTTTGGGGAAGAAATACTTGAATCAGACAAAATAAACTTGTAGCGATTGCTATCGATTCCACGATATTATAATAATCACGATTTTCTACACTAAAGACAACCCCAACAATGATCAGTGCTGAAGTTAAAAGCACAGCCAGCTTGAGGTAAGGTGCAAATTTTCCACTATACACGATTCTCGATAAAATGACCACTGTAACTTGAATCACGAAAAAAGCGAGTGTCATTTGCCACAGGTCAGTTATATAATCTGGCACAAAATACATCACGGAAATCAGCGTCAAAACGACAATGAAAAAACCGAGGGACGCTTTATTTAAACGATTCGATGGAGTCAATGACAATCGGAAAGTAAGAATGGTGAGAAAAAGAAAGCTGGAATAGGTCCCTAAAATCAACTCGTCAATGAGGGCTTCAGTTTGGAAATCAACTGTGAGAAAAGAATAGACAGCCAAACTTAAGGTGATAACACCTAGCAGGCTAATAGTATGTTTAAAGGGACGTGTCCATTTCATCGCATTAAAAATACATAAAAAAAGAAGGCAGCTCGTATCGAACTGCCCTCTCAGGTTGTGATTAACCTATGGCGATTTCTTCCTCTTCGTTTATTGGCTTTCTAAAAACAATCTTGTCATCAAACAAGTCTAATACAACATTTTGCGTCTGATCGATCTTATTAGCGAGAATTGCTTTTGACAATTCGTTCATCACTTTTTTCTGAATCACCCGTTTTATCGGTCTTGCTCCAAAGAAAGGATCGTAACCAGCTTCTGCTATCCAATTCAAAGCATCTGCCTTTACCACGAGATGGATGTTTTGTTGTTTAAGCATTTTAACCAAGCGGACAATATGTATTTCGGCAATTTCCTTGATGTTTTCCTTCGTCAATGGAAGGAAGAGTATTGTTTCGTCGATACGATTTAAAAATTCAGGTCGAATTGTTTGTTTCAACAATTCATTCACGTCCGATTTGGCCAATTCATAAGCTCTGTCGAATTCGGATGGCTTGATCCCATCAAATCTTTGATGTATCATGTCCGACCCAAGGTTCGACGTCATAATGATTATCGTATTCTTAAAATTAACTGTGCGACCTTTATTATCCGTTAATCTTCCATCGTCTAAAACCTGAAGCAATATATTGAAAACATCTGGATGCGCCTTTTCAATCTCGTCGAATAAAATAATCGAGTAGGGGCGACGTCGCACGGCTTCCGTTAATTGACCGCCTTCATCGTATCCGACATAACCCGGAGGCGATCCGACCAAGCGGCTAACAGAATGTTTTTCCTGGAATTCACTCATGTCGATTCGGGTCATTGCATTTTCATCGTTGAACAAATAATCTGCGAGAGATTTTGCTAACTCCGTCTTACCAACTCCTGTGGTACCGAGAAAAATGAATGAACCAATTGGTTTTTTATCGTCCTGTAGTCCAGCTCGAGATCGTCTCACGGCATCTGAGACTGCAACGATGGCTTCTTCTTGTCCAACTACACGTTTTGAAAGCTCATCTTCAAGCTTCAAAAGTTTTTCGCGTTCGCTTTCAATCATTTTACTGACCGGAATTCCTGTCCATTTGGAAACAACTTCTGCAATTTCCTCTGCATCTACTTCTTCTTTGATCAATTTGGAAGTGATCTGCATTTCATGCAATTTCTTTTTGGCAGTTTCCAGATCTTCTTCAGCTTCCTTGATCCGCCCGTATCGCAACTCGGCAACTTTGCCAAAATCACCAGCACGTTCTGCTTGATCCGCTTCCAGTTTGAATTTCTCAATTTGTTCCTTCGAAGTTTGAATCGTATCGACCACCTCATGTTCCGATTGCCATCGAGCATTCAAAGCGTCTCGCTGTCCGCCTAATTCGGCAAGCTCTTTACCAATTGCTTCCAATTTTACTTTATCGTCTTCTCGTTTGATTGCTTCTCGTTCAATCTCTAGCTGCATAATTTTGCGTTCGATTTCATCGAGTTCTTCTGGTTTGGAATTGATTTCCATACGCAACTTTGATGCCGCCTCGTCAATCAAGTCAATTGCTTTATCCGGAAGTTGTCGCTCCGTAATGTAACGCTGAGAAAGTTCTACCGCACTAATGATTGCGGCATCTTTAATTAAAACCTTATGATGATTCTCATACTTCTCCTTGATTCCGCGAAGAATGGAAATAGCGTCCTCCGTAGATGGTTCATCGACCATGACAGTTTGAAAACGACGTACCAATGCTTTATCTTTTTCAAAATACTTCTGGTATTCATTGAGGGTTGTTGCTCCCACAGCTCTTAATTCTCCTCTGGCTAAAGCAGGTTTTAGAATGTTTGCAGCATCCATAGCTCCTTCACCGCCACCTCCAGCTCCAACGAGTGTGTGGATTTCATCAATAAAGAGAATGATTTCGCCGTCTGCTTTTGTAACTTCCTTTACAACAGCTTTCAAACGTTCTTCAAACTCACCTTTGTACTTAGCGCCGGCAATTAGTGATCCCATATCGAGAGAGTACACGATCTTGGTTTTAAGGTTTTCGGGAACGTCTCCTTCTATTATACGGTGCGCAATGCCTTCAGCAATAGCGGTTTTACCAACACCAGGTTCGCCAATTAGAATTGGATTGTTCTTAGTTCTTCTGGTGAGTATTTGGAGAACTCTTCTGATTTCTTCATCTCTACCAATTACAGGGTCGAGTTTTCCTTCTTTTGCCAACTCATTCAGGTTCTTGGCGTATTTATCCAATGATTTATACGTGTTTTCAGAACTGTTAGAGGTGACGTTTTCTCCATTTCTTAAGTTCATGATTGCAGTTTTTAATTTTTTTTGAGTGATTCCATTATCTTTTAATAAAGCCCCAATAGCGTCTGAAGAAGAAAGCACAGAGAAAAACAACAATTCTACAGAAACGAATTCATCGTTGAATTGCTGCATTTCTGTAAATGCATTGCTCAATACTTTATTCATTTGGTTGGACATATACATTTGTCCTCCAGAAACTTTCGGGTAGCCATTTAAAATGCTTTCCGTTGCTTTTTGTAGTATCTCTACATTTACTTTTAATTCATTCAAAAGAAAAGGAATGACATCCTTGTCTTCTTGAAATATTGAGGATAAAACATGACCTGTTTCTATCGTCTGATGTCCTTTTTCCATAGCAATTTGCTGGGCGGAGTTAAGGACTTCCTGTGTTTTAAGTGTTAATTTATTTAGATCCATTTTAGTTCTTTTTAGTCGCTTATTGTTCGTCAAATGATGCGCCAAAGAGATACTTAGTGGGAGAAGCGGTAAAAATGTCAGTTTCGGGAAGGTGTAACTGTCAAAATGTCTACTTATCAGGTGTTTACTGACTTATCAACAATTTTCATTGAAGTTTTCAACAATTTTCGAAACAAAAAGAAGTTATTTGCGTAATAGTAGGCACAAACACAACATTATTACCATGAAAAAAGTACTCATTTTAGTTTCTTCTTTCGCATTTGTACTGAGTACCGAAGCTGCTCAGATTTCGCGTTCACAATATGTGGAAATGTGGAAAGAGATCGCTGTTCAGCAAATGCTGGATCACAATATCCCTGCAAGTATCACATTGGCTCAAGGGATTTTAGAAAGTGGAAGTGGAAATTCTAAATTAGCTACGGAAGGAAACAATCATTTCGGAATTAAATGTCATGGTTGGACAGGAAGCAAAATGTACATGGACGACGATGCTGCTGGTGAGTGCTTTCGTGTGTATAAAAAAGTAGAAGACTCCTACACAGACCATTCGGAATTTTTAAAAGCATACAGCAGATATGCGTTTCTTTTCACGTATGACGTAACGGATTACGAATCATGGGCAAAAGGATTGAAAAAAGCAGGATATGCAACGAGTTCAACATATCCAGAGAAATTAATTAAAATCATTGAGGAGATGGATTTGGCACAATACGATCAAGGAATTGTTGTTAAGCCCGAATTGATTGCCTCTAATGAGACCTATGCAAATCGTCATTCGGTATCGATTCATTCGAATAAAGTCAAATTTATCATTGCGAAAGAAGGGGATACTTTTTATCAATTATCCAAAGAATTCGATTTAACACTGAATCAACTGTACAAATACAATAATTTTAATAGTGGTAAAGACTTGCTCGTTCCTGGTGATATCGTTTACATACAACCAAAACGAAGAGCTAGCATCTTTAAAAAGAAAGAAATTACATTAAATGAAGATATGTCCGTAGCTGAGATTTCTCAGAAATACGCCCTCAATATTAAATCGCTAAAGCGACTTAATGATTTTTCCAGTGACGATCAAACAATCGTCAAAGGGGATAAAGTAACCCTCAGATAGGAGAGATCCTTAGAGGTTTTTTAGTTTGTTGTTGTTGTTGTTTGTGAAAGGCTTTGGGAAACCAAGGCCTTTCTTGTATTCCTAAATACTCTACTTATGTGGTGTACTAATGCTGATTGGTTTAAGACTTCTAGTTTTTTAGAGGCATAGCGATTCGATATTATATTTATCGTTATTTTTATTGTTTCATTCTTATTACTTATTTGAATGTTTAATGATCAATTAAAAAACCAAGTAAATTATGAAACCGTCTACAGAACTTTTTAAATTGGTTAAATCCCTGACGAAATCGGAAAAGAGGTTTTTCAAACTTTCATCTTCGCTTCAATCAGGAGAAAAGAATTACTTGAAGATTTTCGATTATATCGAAAAACAGCCTTCCTACGACGAATCGGCTTTAAAGAAAGAGTTCGAAGGAGAAACGTTTATCAAGCACCTTCCTTCGGAGAAAAATCATCTCTACAAACTCATTTTAAAGAGTTTGCGATCTTATTACAGCGAACAAAGTATTAGTAGCACGCTCACACAAGAAATTAAAAACGTTGAAATCCTTTACAATAAAGCACTTTACAAGGAATGCGAGAAGTTTGTTGGAAGAGCCAAGGAGGTCGCGAAAAAGCATGAGAAATTTTACTACTGGTTTGAGTTAATCAGTTGGGAGAAAAAACTACTGGAATCTGCTTATGAATCGGGGGAATTCGGTCATGATTTAGATGATCTTGTGGAAGAAGAGGAAATGGTCATTGCGAAACTCAGGAATCTAGCTGAATACACAGTGATCTATAGTAAAATCAACCTGATTTTCCGTTCTGGGGGATTTACGCGCAATGAAAAGGAACGCAAGGTTGTTGAGGGGATCGCTGATTATCATTTAATTAAAGGTAAGAACACAGCGCTCAGTACCAAAGCGGCTTCAATCTGTTACTACATCAAAGGACTTTGCGCGGCTACCAATAGAAATTATGCAGATAGCTTTCAGTTTTTTAATCGGACAAGAGAGATTCTTGATAACAATCCCGACATCAAGCTCGACGCTGGACAGCGCTATGTAAACACACTATTTCACTTGTTGAGATGTCATATTGATCTTGGTGAATATGACAAATCAAAAGAATTGATCGCTGATATTCGTGCACTTCAATCGAAAAAAGGTTTCAATTCCGTGGATATTACTGTTCGAATCATTGCAAATACATACAATCAAGAATTGATTCTTCTACATTCTTTAGGTCAATTTGAAAAAAGCGTAGAGCTTATTCCTGAGATTGAAGCATTGGAAGCGACGTACGAAGGTAAATTCAGTAAGGAAATGGAGGTTATCCTTACCTATAATAAAGCGTATAGTTACTTCGGAATTGGAGACTATAAAAAAGCACTTCAGTATTTAAATGAAGTACTTAACGATAACGAACAAAATCTTCGACGAGATATCTATAGTTTTGCACGATTATTCAATATTGTAATTCATTACGAATTGGAAAATTATGATTTCTTGGAGTATGTCGTGAAGTCAACAAATCGCTACTTGAGCAAGCAGGAGCGTGATTATCAAATAGAAAATGTCTGTATAAAACATATCCGCAAACTATCGAAGACTATTGACGGGTTAAACCGCTTGGAAATCTTTGAGAAAATGGAAGAAGAGATCTCTCAGTTGCTTCAAGATCACAATGAAAGAGTTGTTTTAGAGTACTTCAATATTTCAGCTTGGGTAAAAAGTAAGCTGAATAAAACAGGCTTTGATCAAACGATAAAAGAAGATTCTGTGATGAAGTCATAAATTAAAAAATTGGATGGTTTCGTTTAATTAGCTTAATTTCATAGCAATTATTTAAAATTAACTTATGAAAACTATCTACGCTTTCTTAGCATTTATTTGCTTTTCAGGTGCTTTGAGCGCTCAATCTGTTCAAGACCTTAATGTAACAATCATCAATGATTTGAACAGTTCGACAGGTGCAACTACCGAAACAACGACCTGTTCCAACGATACTGTTCAATACCCATTAGCGAAAGCAACAGGACTTTCTGCTTTGAGTATTAACAATGCGACTTCTGCTCAGGCGGCTGGACAATATTACAACGCGCCGCAGCCAATAACAATCAGTGGCCTGGAATTTTACGCCTACAAAATAGATGCTACAGGAGGAACTGTTATCAATGTAACGGTAGAAGTATATTTGGCAGGTTTGGATTCACTTCCTACAGGAGCTCCCTTGACTTCCGCGATCGTTCCAGTGGATACTTCATTTGGAGGTGGTGGATTGTCAGTTTTACAGAAAACTGCTTCGTTTACTCCGATTACAGTTAGTGCGCCATACATTGTAGTTGTTAAAAACCTAAGCCCAAATGGAATTGGTGTAATTTTCAATTCATACACAGTTGGTGATGGACTTACCGAATGGTTGTGTGACATCGATTTGTTTGGTACATGGACAAGACCTTATGACGTTAATGTTGGTGGATCGATCATGGATGCAGATTTAGTTGCGCACCCAGTCGTTTCTTATGATCTTACTTCAGACTTCACAGTTGGAAATCAATGTTTTTCTGGTGGGACAACAGCAACTTTTACAAACGCGTCTTCTCCAATTTTGGAAGACAGAATGTACAACCAAGCTGCATTCTTAGGAATAACTGAATTGTCTTACACTTATGATTTCGGCGATGGATCAGCTACTGTGAATGCGATCGATACCTTTAACGTGTACACCGGGGCCACTTCTTCAAATTTATTTACAGCAACTTTGACTGATACAATTTACGGATGGACTTCAACGTGTTCTGACTCTCACACAGAATTTGTAGGTGATAGCTTGACAAACAATTGGACGTACAATCAAGTAGGAGCGAACGTGTCGTT
>Ga0209652_1000296_pt1 | contig 42343 bp, 39 predicted proteins | sample SaaInl74LU_5_DNA_FD_184641 | JGI IMG/M metagenome (GOLD analysis project Ga0209652, IMG submission 184641) | Marine microbial communities from expanding oxygen minimum zones in the Saanich Inlet - ESP_74LU_5_DNA (SPAdes) (version 2) | ecosystem: Environmental > Aquatic > Marine > Intertidal zone...
TTTTCATAGAGATTTTTTGACAGCTCGCCCGAGCCTGGGGTTTTTAAATCGACAATTTTAACCACTCGCGGATCCACCTCGGCGACCGGCATAGCGCCACTGGTTTCAAGAGAGACGCGATAACCTGCATCGCAGAGCTCCTCCAGCAACTCAAGGCACTGCGGCTGAGCCAGCGGCTCGCCACCCGTGACGGTGACGCAATAAGCACCAAACGCTTTCACGGTATCGAGGATCTCGCTGATGAGTATTTTTGTACCACCCTCAAAAGCATAAGCTGTGTCGCAGTAGCCACAGCGCAGAGGGCAGCCGGTCAGGCGTACGAAAACGGTGGGCAGCCCAGTGGTGCTGGTCTCGCCTTGCAATGAGTGGAAGATTTCGGTGATGCGCAGTGCGGTATCAGACATTCAATTATATTTTTAGGTTAGTGATGCAGGGGCACTGAGGCCCCTGTATTAAAAGTTACTTTCTAGATAGCTTTTCGCTTTGCTGGCCGTTGCGCCAGTGCCCTGAGCTGCTCTTTGTAATAATTCACGAGCGCGCTTCTTGTCGCCCAGCTCATTGTAAAGCTTGCCCAGCTTGAAATTGGCATCAAGGGCTTTGGCGTGATTTGGATACTGTTCGACAACCAGTGCGAACGACTGGCGCGCCTGTTCGTCTTGGCCTTGAAGCAGATAAATTTCGCCCAACCAGTAATGAACGTTGGCAAGATAGGGACTGTCGGGGAAATCGATCACATGGCTTTTAAAGGCGAGCGCGGCTGCGTTGATGTCGCGATCTTTCAATAAAAGATTGGATGCTTGGGTGTAACTGGCGGTAATTTCCGCGCTATTTTCAGGCATATTACTTGGCACTACCGACTGGTTTGCCTGCATATCAACAGGACTCGTGGCACCACCTGTATCGCCAAAAGAATTATCGATCGGCACCGCTCCGCCGGCAAGGGCGCTGAGTCGGCGATCGATATCGAGGTAATCGTCCATCTGACGCTGTTTAACGCGCTGAAGTTCATAGCTGAGCTCTTCAACCATGCCGCGCAGCTCGCGCACTTCGTCTTGCAACATCTGTGATTGATAGTAACTATCACCCGCTGCAGCACTTGGCTGAACGGCGGTTTTAGGCGACTGACTGGCGCTGAGATCAACAACGGGTGCTCCACGCTGCGCTTGCACCGAGGCTGCAAAAATGACGGTAGAGGCTAAAGTAGAGGCTAAAAGTGCTTTCTGTAAAAAAGTAGATTTCATGACTATTCCGTGAGTTTTCGTGGTTTCAAAATAGACAACGGCCGGAGTCGTATAGTACAACTCCGGCCGCTCGATTCCTACCTTGGCTTTAATTCAAGCCAATAAAACTTACTTCAGTTCTACGCGACGGTTCAAGCTCCACGCTTCTTCGTTGCTGCCGTAAGCGGCTGCACGCTCTTCACCGTAGCTGATCACTTCGATCAAGCCAGCTGAAACGCCCTGAAGAACCAAGAACTCTTTAACAGCATTGGCGCGACGCTCGCCCAGTGCGATGTTGTACTCGCGTGTACCGCGCTCATCACCGTGACCTTCGAGGCGAATATTGCGTGGGCTGCTGCGCAATGCTTCAGCGTGCTCAAGAAGTGCAGCGCGTGATTCAGGCTTAAGCAGTGCTTTGTCGTAATCAAAATAGAATACGTTGGACATGCCCATGCCATCAACTGAACCATCATTGATACCTGAATCGTCGACTTGACCAGTTTGCAGTGAAGTGTCTTCGATATCAGTTGAACCCTGCTGATCGTCAGCTGGGTTGCTGCTACAACCAGCAAGAAAAGCTGTCATCATTAGGGCAGTAAGGCCAGATTTGATCAATGTCATTTTCATTTTTACATCCTGTTTAAACAAACGTGTGATTTAAATATAAGTGCAAAAGCACTACCAAACAAATACTTATCTCAAAAAAGGCGACCAAGCGGGTTCTCTCACATCACCAGCGCTGGCTGGAAGTACGTAGCGCACTCCAGCATCTAGCGATACTGCTGCTAAAACCCCTCTGTCACCTTGTTTTGTGGCATACATAAGCATAGCCCCATTGGGCGCGACCGTTGGAGATTCGTCGAGTCGCGTTTCTGTCAATTCGATCATCCTGCCCGTCTGTAAATCAAACGAGGCAATATGAAAAGTGTCAGTTGTCCTGTGAACCATTGCCAATGTCCGTCCATCCGGTGCGAGACTCGGACGAGCATTGTAATTGCCCGCGAATGTTATCCGTTCGGTGGCATTACTTGCAATATTTAATTTATATATTTGTGGGGTGCCGCCTCGGTCTGAGGTGAACAATAAATGCTTGCTGTCGGGCATCCATGTAGGTTCGGTGTCAATGGCGAAGTGGCGCGTCAGGCGGGTGAATTTTTTGCTCTCGATCTCAAGCAGATAAATCTCCGGATTGCCATCTTTCGACAATACCAGCGCGAGCTTGCGATCGTCTGGTGACCATGATGGCGCGCCATTTATGCCTGTGAAGTTGGTCAATTGCTGGCGCGCAGCAGTGACCAAGTTTTGCCGAAATATCGCTGGACGTCCCGTCTCAAAAGAAACATAAGCCAGTTCTTGACCGCTGTTTGACCATGCGGGCGACATAATCGGCTGGGACGACTCAAGGATCAACTTTTCCCGAGCGCCGTCTGCATCTGAAACATTTAAACGATAACTGTACTTTCCATTTTTACGCACTGAGGTAATGTAGGCGAGACGTGTCGAAAATGCACCGCGGATGCCGGTGATTTCTTCATACACTTTATCGCTAATCAGATGCGCAAGATCACGCATCTGACTCAGCGAGCCACTGACTCGGTGGGTAAAAACGGTTTTCTGCCCAGTGACATTTAAGAGGCTGAATTCAACCTGGTAGCGACCATCCGGCAGCATCTGCATTTGCCCTGCAACGAGGTACTCGGCACCCAATAGCCGCCAGTCGCGGTAGTAAACATCTTTGGCTCGCGTCGGAAAGGCCAGCATGTCGCGGCGCTCGATGGTTTCGAAGAGACCGCTGCGCTGCAGATCGGCTTCAACAATACGGCTGATATCTTCGCTGGTCTTTGCGACACCCTGCGAGATCGGCGCAATGGCGATTTTTGTCGGCTTGTCATTGCCTTGGGTAACACGAATCACTAATTCACTGTAACTGCTTGACGAAAAAACCATCAACATAAGTAACGCGACTATTTTATAGCGCACAGAATTCTCCATTTTCATTAAATACTGCATTTATAAACGTAGGTCTTCGGGGCTAAATGCCACATCGACCTGTCTAAATTTTCGCTCAAAAAGACCGGGATCCATTCCCTGAATTTCTACAAACTGCTCAACTTTTAATGCCGCTTGTTCGACAGATCGATCAAACGCGATATCACCGCTCGACTTTAGAACGGTGACGCCGACGATACGGCCCGTGGGCACCAAGCGTATTCTAATCAGCGTTTCCATGCCTAAGCGTGCGCTCGGCGGGCGACTCCAATTTTCCGAGAGGCGCTGCTGAATTAACTGCCGATAGCTGTTGGCAACTCGCTCGTCGTTCTTAGCCGCCACTTCTGAACGCTCTTTCTCTAGCGCTTTGGCAAACTCGGCTTCAATGCGCTCGCGCTCCGCTGCGGCTTTTTCCTGACGCTTTTTCTCTTCGGCTTTGCGCTGATCTTCAAGACGCTGCTTTTCTTTCTTGGCCTGCTCGGCCTTTTTTAGCTGCTCTTGCTGAAGACGCTTTTTCTCTTGTGCCTTTTTGTCAGCCGCCAATTTTTCCAAACGCTTTTTCTCGTCGTTTTGCTTTTTCGCCACGTCCACTTTTGGCTTTTGTGGCGCTGGCGGTTTTGGCTTGGCCTTGGGCGCCAACTCAACTAATTTTGCTTCAATAAATTGGGGTTGCACCATGATGCGGGCTGTGTCGGGCTGCCAGTTCGCTAACAGTGCACCGACCACAACCACGTGCAGCGCAACACTGGCGAGAACTGCAATGGCGTAACTCTGAACGGGCCTCATATTATTTCTGCGGCGGTTCTGTCACTAGACCCACGGAGGGCGCTCCCGCCAATTGCAATTCACTCATCAAGTGCACCACAACACCATAATCAACTCTGCCATCGCCCCACACCAATACCGGCGTCTTTGGCTTTTGACGCAACACTTTGGCTACGCGATCTTTGATCACGGCGAGACTTTCTGCTTTGTTCTCGCCAGACACATCTATCCAGTAACTGCCGTCTGCTTTAATAGAAACAATAAAGGGTTCTTGATCTTTAGTATCCATGGGCGCTGAATTTGCATCGGGCAATTCCACTTTAACGCCCTGCATCAACAGCGGTGCGGTGATCATAAACACGACCAATAGCACCAGTGTCACGTCGATATAAGGAACGACGTTTATTTCAGCAACCAGTTTTCGTTTGGTTCTTTTTGTTTTCACTTGCCCTGCCTCACTGCCTTTTTAGCCGCGCCCTCGCGGCGGTCTTGCTATCTTGTTGTTGCTCCGAGAGCCACCCTTAGTTGGTGTGCACTTGGCGGTGCAAGATACTGCTGAATTCTTCCGAAAACGTCTCATAGTTGCTGTTTAGACTTTCTGTCACTGCAGCATAGCGGTTGTAGGCGATAACGGCTGGAATCGCAGCAAACAAACCCATCGCGGTCGCAATCAAAGCTTCAGATATACCAGGGGCCACTGTGGCTAGGGTTGCCTGTTGCACCATAGCGAGACCACGGAACGAGTTCATAATGCCCCAGACTGTGCCAAACAGACCAATATAGGGGCTGACTGACGCGACGCTGGCCAGAAATGGTAGGCTGGTATTGAGCTTTTCGTCTTCTCGCGAGAGCGCCACGCGCATGGCTCGATCGGTGCCCTGCATCACGGCGTCGGGGTCGCTGCCATTGACCTGCGCTAAGCGATTAAACTCGCGAAAACCGGCGCGAAAAACGTTTTCAATACCGTCACCACCGCCCTCTTGCTTGGCTTTTTGGGTGAGTTCATTGTAGAGACTATTGAGATCCACCCCAGACCAAAAGGTGTCTTCAAACTCGCGAAAATTGCGCTGCGCTGCACTGAGAACCAAGCCGCGTTGGATAATCATCACCCACGACATCATTGAAGCGATAAACAAAATTGCCATCACCAGTTTCACCAGCAAACTGGCATTGACGATTAACGACCAAATGGATAAATTTTCTTCAATCACCTGTATAGACTCCAAGTTCAGCCGAGTTGGCTTTTTAAGGTTTCAAACATATTTTTAGGCATCCCTTTCGGGCGTTTGGTTTGCGCGTCGATGCAGGCCACTTTGATGCGCCCTTCCACCAACAGCTCACCGTCGCGCAGCACGCGCTGACTCATATCAAAAGTCGCCCTTCCCGCTTTTTCAAGAACCGCGGTAACAACAATTAAATCGTCGAGCACTGCGGGCTTGTGATACTTCAGCGCCACTTCGTGAACAACAAACTGCAATCCATCAAAGAGCGCCGGTTTAGCATAGCCTAGACTGCGCATCAACTCAGTGCGCGCGCGTTCCATAAACTTTAAATAATTGCCGTAGAACACAATCCCGCCTGTATCGGTGTCTTCCACATAAACGCGGATAGGCAGCTGAAATTCGGCGCTATCAGTCATCGAGGGCGTCCAGTTGCTGGGCAATTGTTTGAGGGCTCTTTAAACCAAAATGTTGGTAGGCGAGCGCAGTCGCCATACGCCCTCGGGAGGTACGCATAAGGTACCCCTGCTGAATAAGGTAGGGTTCCAAAACATCTTCAATGGTACCGCGCTCTTCGCTGAGGGCCGCGGCCAAACTGTCAACGCCCACAGGACCACCTGCAAACTTTTCCATCAACGTCAGCAGCAAGCGGCGATCTTGATGATCAAAACCACGCTGATCGACGGCGAGCATATTTAGGGCTTGATCGGCGACAGTCACAGAGATACTTCCATCACCCTTCACCTCTGCATAATCTCGCACGCGGCGCAGCAACCGGTTAGCAATGCGCGGCGTACCACGTGAGCGGCGAGCAATTTCTCGCGCACCCTCGGCGTCGACTTGAACGTTCAGAATCGCACCAGCACGACGTACGATACTGGTTAAATCGTCTTCCGAGTAAAACTCAAGACGCTGGACAATGCCAAAACGATCACGCAGCGGCGACGTCAGCAGACCCGCTCGGGTTGTCGCACCCACAAGGGTAAAGGGTGGAAGATCAAGCTTGATTGAGCGCGCCGCGGGGCCTTCACCAATAACGATATCGAGCTGATAGTCTTCCATAGCGGGATAGAGAATTTCTTCAACGACCGGACTCAGACGGTGAATCTCATCAATAAATAAAACGTCACCCGGCTCAAGGTTGGTTAGCAGTGCGGCGAGATCGCCAGCTTTCTCCAACACCGGCCCAGACGTGGTTTTTAGATCAACTTGCATCTCGTTGGCAATAATATGCGCCAACGTAGTTTTACCCAGCCCTGGGGGGCCAAACACGAGGGTGTGATCGAGAGGTTCACCGCGTTTGCGCGCGGCGCGGATAAAGATATCCAGCTGCTCAACAACAACCGGCTGGCCTACATAATCGGCGAGGGAAATTGGACGCAGAGCGCGGTCAAAACGCTCTTCGGCGACAGAGGTATCTGCGGAGATTATACGGTCGGGTTCAATCATCTGACACCATCTTGGTTTTGCGGTGTAGCATACCTTGATGACCTGCAATTTTCACTAACAGGCGCTGCCTTTATCAACAATAAATCCCTTAGGAACCCATGCTCTTGAGAGCTAGACGAATAAGCTCGCCGGCGTCGGTAACCGCTTCATTGGCCACGCGACTAATGATTTTTGCGGCATCGGTCGGTTTGTACCCAAGAGCAATTAACGCGCTCTCTGCTTCCTGCGCAATATCGGGCTTCGCTGCGGCCCGCGACCCTGATCCAGCGCGGCTGGCGGTGGCATCAATATCGCCAATTTTGTCGCGCATTTCGATCAGTAACCGCTCTGCAGTCTTTTTACCCACACCGGGCAACTTCACCAGCGTGGCGACATCATTACTGTGCACGGCGAGGGAAAAGTCGGCTGCGGACATGCCGGATAAGATGGCCAAAGCCATTTTCGGCCCGACACCATTCACTTTAATCAAATGCCGAAATAAACTGCGCTCCGAGAGTTTGGCAAAGCCATAGAGTTGCTGGGCATCTTCGCGCACCACAAAATGGGTGTGCAACGTTACCGTCTCACCGACGGCGGGAATATCAAAAAAGGTGTTTAGCGAGACCAGTACTTCGTAGCCAACGCCCTGAACATCGACCAGTAGATCCGGTGCCTGCTTCTCAATTATCTTGCCCTGTATTCGTCCAATCATCGCCGTTGAAAATCCCCGTTAGATTTACTGTGGTTGCTCTTTATTTGTGGCGTCCCCGCGCATAACCCGTGACGCCGTCCATCGCCGCCAGCGACCGACTGGTCTGTGCGTGACACAGCGCCACGGCCAGTCCGTCGGCAGCATCTTCTGCGGGCGCTTGCGACAACTTTAATAGTTGCACAATCATCATTTGCACTTGGGCTTTGTTTGCCGCGCCGGTACCCACCACGGCAAGTTTTATGCTGCGCGCCGAGTACTCGCCGACCGAGAGACCTGCGTTGACTCCTGCGACAATTGCTGCGCCACGGGCCTGGCCCAGCTTGAGAGCAGAGCCGGCATTTTTGGCCAAAAATACTTCTTCAATGGCCATTTCCGCAGGCTGATATTCAGTGACAAGTTGGCTGATGCCGTGAAAAATAATTTTTAGTCGGTCCGGCAGAGAACCTTCAGGCAGGCGAATAATACCGCTGGTCACGTAGGTTATTTTCCCCGCGACCGCGTCGACAATACCGTAACCGGTGCGTCGCGATCCTGGGTCTATGCCTATTATTCGCGTCATGAAAAAATCTGTTAGTAAAGTTAACTGCGAGTGTTGCAACGCTGACTCACCGAGTCAACCATTATGCAAACAACTGTGCAGTTTATTCAGCGCGCAATGCGTCGATCGGTGTTAATTTCGCCGCGCGAGACGCTGGCTGTCCACCGGCAAGCAAGCCAATTACCATGGAAATGCCAAGAGCGCCGAGAACAATCAGTGGGCTCAGCGCAATAGGCAGCGCCGGCACAAACAAAAAGATAATTAACAACAGCAAGAAAACAACCATCAGCCCACACAGACCGCCAATTAAACCGAGCATTAATGCTTCGCCCAAAAACAGAACGCGCACCTGTCCCACGGTGCCACCAAGAGCGCGCAAGAGACCAACCTCCGATGTTCGCTCGGTCACTGTGATCATTAAAATGGTGGTGATACCAACCCCGCCGACCAATAGAGAAATTGCCCCGAGACCTGCAGCGGCATAGGTCAGTACCGAGAGAATATTATCCATTGTCGCCAGCATTTGGTCCTGGGTTACCAGCGTAAAATCTTCAAAGCCGTGGCGATCAATCATAAATTGCCTGATTTTCTTAGTCATCGTCTCGCTGCTCACACGCGGGTTAAAAAAGATATCGACCTCCATCAAACTTTGACGATTAAAAAGCTGCATACTCTTGCTGGCAGGAATAAAAACCATCTCATCCATATTAATGCCAAGAAACTCCCCTTTTTCCGCCAAAACACCCACAACGCGAAAGCGAGCGCCGCCAATGTGGACAAACTGTCCCACCGGATTAAGGCCGGGAAAGAGCTCTTGTTGCATCTTATTACCCAGCACCACCAGTGCCCGCGAGCGCTCGAGATCATCGACAGGCAAAAAATGGCCGAGCGCCAATTCCAGCTTCCAAACTTTATCTGCTGCTCCACCGACACCGGCAATTTCGGTGTAGCGACCACGCTGCCCCGCTTTCACTTTGGCGTTGCCCATCACAACCGGCACAACTGCTTCAACATTCGGCAATGTGCCGATCGCAGCTGCATCACTTAAACTCAGCGGCCGTGTTGTGTTGAGCACGCCGCCCATACCAAAGGTTTCCGTCTTGCCGGGGGTCAGGGCAATAATATGACTGCCAAATTGTGTAAATTCGTTTAGCACAAACGTGCGCAGCCCTTCACCCAATGTGCTGAGAGTGACCATGGCGGCAATGCCGATTGAAAAGCCTGCAATGGTCAGCAGCGAGCGGGTTCGCTGCATCCACAGGGCCTTGAAAATCCAGCTGGTGCTGTCTCGCAATTTCATTCCTGCACCCCACGCAGTGCCAGCACGGGATCGAGACCAGCTGCTCGCTTGGCAGGTACAATTGAAAATGTCAGGCCGGAGAAAAATGCCACACCGACGGCCGCCGGGACTGCCCACAGCGGCGGCATTAAAGGAAAGCTGGGCCAGAGGCTAGAAAAAAAGGCAATTAGGCTGTAGGCGAACAAAATACCTGCCACTGACCCGAGGGACACGAGCAGCAGAGATTCTCCCAGAAACAGCTGCCTTATCTGCCGACTGCTGGCACCAATAGCTTTTAGCAGGCCGATCTCCTTGCGACGCTGGCTCACGGCAATTAAGCTGATATTCATAATTAAAATGCCTGCAACCAGCAGGCTGATCGACGCGATGGCGGCAATCACGAGGGTTAAAGTAGTCAAAATACTGTTGAATGCGGCCAACATCGAATCTTGGCTAATCACGGTAATATCCTCCTCACCTTCATGGCGCTCGGTAATCACCGCTTTAATTTTTGTTTGAATCAGGTCGCTATCGGCGCTTGGCGCGATATCCAACATAATGCGAAAGAGGCTCGGGGAATTAAATAACTGCTCGGCGGTGCGCACCGGAATCAGCAGAATATCGCGCATATCCAGACCCAGGGATTCGCCACGCTCCTCCAAAACACCCACAACCCGCATGCGCCTGTCGCCGACGCGAACCCATTCGCCCAGCGCACGGGCATTGCCAAACAACTCGCGTTTCAATTTTACGCCGAGCACGCAGACTGCCATTGCATCCTCTCGGGTGCGCGCAGGCAGTATTTGGCCGGCGCCAACAGCGAGCTTGCGAACCGTAAAAAAGGACTGATTGCTGCCAAGGGTAATCACCTCCCGCGAGCGGCTGTCGACGGCCACTGTTGTCGTTCCCGCGACAATGGGCGCAACAGCCAAAACGCCGGGAATCTTTTCTAGGGTATAGGCATCTTCGAGGGTCAAATCTCTCGGCACCGAGCCGTAGATAGGAGGCGCACCGCCGGTGGTCTCTGAGCGTCCGGGCAAGACAATTAACACGCGATTTCCCAGCGCCGAGAATTCGCGGTCCACATAGCGGCGAGCACCTTCGCCAAGACTAGTCAGTAAAATCACCGATGCCACACCGATACCGACCGCCGCCAGCAATAAAAATGTACGCAGTCCGTGGCGCTGAAATATCTGCCAGTTAAAACTAATTTGATCGACGAGTTTCATCGCTGGTCTGAATCGATTTGGCCATCGACCATACGAATATGGCGGGTTGCGCGGTCGCCGAGGTTTTGGTCGTGGGTAACCACAACCAGAGTGATACCATCGCGATTGAGCCGCTCAATCACCTCTATCACCTCACTCCCTGAAGCAGAATCGAGATTGCCCGTCGGTTCGTCGGCTAAGAGCAAGCGCGGACGCATAACGATGGCGCGGGCAATCGCGACGCGCTGCAGCTGACCGCCAGACAACTGATTGGGTTTATGGCTGGCGCGGGCGCTGAGCCCGACCATATCTAATACTTCGGCCACCGCTTGCCGCCGCGACTTGATTGGCTGTTCTGTCAAGATCAGTGGCAGCTCAACATTTTCAAAGGCCGTGAGCCGATTAATCAGATGGAATGATTGAAATATAAAGCCTATATTCTCGCCACGCAGTCGCGCACGCCGCTCTTCTTTCAGGGCTTCCGTTGCGACATTATCAAATAAGTAGCTACCCGAGTCGGGCCTATCGAGTAGGCCAATCATATTCAGCAGCGTGGATTTACCCGACCCCGAGGGGCCCATCACTGACAGATATTCCCCGGAATCAATGTTCAGACTCACATCGCGCAGTGCCCGCAGCGGAGTGTCGCCGATTTGATAGGTTTTGTTGATTGAGGTGAGTTTGATCACTGGGCAATCGCCACTTTCGCACCGACAACAATTCCTTTGGCGCCGGTATTGCCAATCACTGTGTCGCCCTCTCGGAGACCGTCGATGATTTCCGTGAAGTGCCAATTCGATAATCCGATTGTAATTTCACGCTCTGTGACAAGATTGTTTTCGTCCACAACTAAAACGTGTTTGCCCTCGACAACAAGCTCGGTGGGCACACGCAGCGCGCTTTCTTTTGCGGCTAAAATAATCTCCATATCCGCACTGTAGCCTGCGAGTAGTAGCGGCATTTCCGAGTCATGCTGCAGTTCGGCTTCCACCTCTACGGTGCGCGCCTGTTTTTCAAAGTCCAGAACATAGGTCGAAATACGGCGAACGGTCGCGGGGAAATCGCGCTCTCGAAAAGCGTCCATGGTCACACGTACCGGCATGCCGACGGCAATCTCTGATGCATCCACTTCATCGATCGGCGCACTTATGTAGTGGCAGTCGTCAGTCAGCAGATCAATGGCGGGTGGTGTTGGCACGCCAGGTGGCGATGGCGTGGAGAACTCGCCGACTTCGCCTGTGACTTCAGCGACTCGCCCAGCGAAGGGGGCGCGCAGATAGGTTTGCGCCAACACTGCTTCGGCCATTTTGAGGCTTGCATCCGACAACTGTTTACGCGCAGCGGCAGCGGCACAGGCGGCTTCGCTGGCCTCAGAGCGAGATTGCGCCCTATCCGCTTGCTCACCTGAGACCAGCTTTTGTTTCAACAACGTGCTCAATCGTTTGGCTTCGCGGCTGTCGGAGGCGGCGGCAATGCAAATACCGTTGCGCTCGCGATCGCTGGCGCGCACCTGAGCCTTGGCCTGTTCAACTTGGGCGAGACGGTCATCGTTCCACAGCGCCATCAACAATTGATCGGCCTCAACTAAGTCCCCTTCACGCACATGCAGGGCTGCAATTTGCCCGCCAATAGGCAGTGATAATTTTGAGCGGCGGCAGGCTTCGACCGTGCCCGCACGAGTATTTGAAACCGTTTGTTCAACGCGTCCCGTGGTGACTTTCAGTAATTCCACCTCGGGCGGTTCCGGGCGGCTTAATAAGTAAGCTGCCAAAACAAGCAGCACTGCGACAACAGCAACAATCCATCGTTTCTTCATAGCAAATCCTTTGAGCACCCCATGCAATCAGACTTAAATGTAGTTAATGGGTACTTTGATTTCTAGGGTGAAACAGAGATTGTCAGGCGAAAAGAATGACTTAAAACAGGGATGGGCATAATAAGTGAGTGCCGGTCACACTCGAGGGCTGCGCAAAAGAAACTCGCGTGTTAAAAAACTGCAGTATAAAAGAGCAGGCAATAAAAAAGCCCGCTGGATTGAGGTCCAACGGGCTTTTTCGCAGTGCGCAGCAGTTACTCTGCGGCGGGCTCAGCTTTCGCCTTGGCTTTTGCCTTGGGCGCAGCTTTCGCTTTTGGTTTCGCCTTTGGCTTGGGCGCTTCTTCGGCAGCTTCTTCCGCTACTTCTGCAGCAGGTTCTTCTGCGGGAGCTTCTTCTGCCACTACCTCAGTGGGTGCAGCGTCTTCTACTGGAGCTTCTTCTACCACAGCTTCTGCCACAGGAGTTTCTTCCACTGCCACTTCTGCAGCGGGTGCCTCTTCAACAGCCGGTGCGGCGGGCGCTTGGAAGGCTTTTACCAGCCCTTCGGCTAACAAAATAGCGACCTTTGCGTCGCCGTTAACCCACTTTTTATCCGCATCTTTAACCGCAAAACGGCCTGATCCCTTTTGATATACGCTATATTCTTTGGTCTTTTTGACAACTTTCATCGTTTCTAACCTCTCTTAGTGATTACTCGTGTGTGGGCAATTTTCAATCTGCCCCTGAGCCTTTTTTAATATAGGCGACCTGAGCCACCTCGGGTAAAACCCTACCTCGTATTAGCCTAGCTGCTCTAGTACGTCGTCGGGAATATCGGCGTTGGTGTACACATTCTGCACATCATCTAAATCTTCTAAGGTATCAATTAAATCCAATAATTTTTCCGCGCCCTCTTTATCTAAGGGCACACGGATATCCGCTACCATCGCAATATCAGCGTGGACAGGCGTAAAACCTGCGGCAATCAGAGCATCTTTGGCGCTGTGAAAGCCTTCAAAGCTGGTTTCCACATCGACCGAGCCGTCGCTATTGGTAACAATGTCCTCGGCACCTGCATCGAGCGCAACATCCATCAGCGCTTCTTCATCGACGCCTGGCTCAAAGCTGATTTGACCGACGCGATTAAACAGATAGGCCACCGAGCCATCGGTGCCTAAATTGCCGCCGCGCTTGGCAAAACCGTAGCGCACATCGCCCACTGTGCGGTTGCGGTTGTCAGTCATGCACTCCACCAGCACGGCGACACCACCATGAGCATACCCTTCATAGGTAATCTCATCATAGTTTTCGGTGTTATCCGCACCGGCACCGCGGGCTATTGCCTTGTCCACGGTATCGCGCTTCATATTGGCACCCAGCGCCTTATCGACGGCGGCGCGCAAACGCGGGTTGTCATCGGGATTGGGGCCGCCAGCTTTTGCAGCGACCACCAATTCGCGAATCAACTTGGTAAACACTTTGCCGCGCTTTGCATCCTGCGCGGCTTTGCGGTGCTTAATATTGGCCCATTTACTGTGTCCTGCCACGGCTCCCAGTCTCCTTGGAAATTATGCGTCTTGCTCTTTAGTGCGCACGCGAATACTTAAGTCGCGCAGCTGAGCGGCTTCTACCGTACTCGGCGCATCGGTTAACAGACAGGCTGCAGATTGTGTTTTAGGGAAGGCGATAACATCGCGAATCGACTCCGCGCCAACCATCAACATAATCAATCGGTCTAGACCAAAAGCCAAGCCACCGTGTGGCGGCGCGCCGTGCTTGAGCGCATCGAGTAAAAAGCCAAATTTTTCGCGCTGCTCTTCAGCACTAATTTTCAGCACATCAAAGACTTTCGCTTGCATATCTTGGTCGTGAATACGAATGGAACCACCGCCCAACTCGGTGCCGTTGAGAACCATGTCATAGGCGCGCGAGAGCGCAGCACCGGGGTTCGCGCGCAGTTCATCCATGGAGCATGAGGGTGCGGTGAACGGGTGGTGCAGCGGTGTCAATGCTCCGGCATCGGTGGTTTCAAACATAGGGAAGTCGATAACCCACATTGGCGCCCAAGGCGTCGTATAAAGATTGAGGTCTGCACCAATTTTGCAGCGCAGGGCACCAAGAGCCTCAGAGACCACTTTAGCTTTGTCGGCACCAAAGAATACGATATCGCCATTCTGAGCATTCAGGCGCTGCATAATAGTCATCGTGACGTCGTCGCCGAGGAATTTAATGATGGGTGACTGCAGCCCTTCAATACCTGTTTCAATGGCATTGACTTTAATCCACGCCAACCCTTTGGCGCCGTAGATACTGACAAATTTGGTGTAGTCGTCAATTTGCTTGCGCGAAATTTCAGCGCCGCCAGTGACTTTAAGTGCCGTCACACGGCAAGCTGGGTCGTTGGCTGGACCAGAGAACACTTTAAATTCAATATCTTTAAGTAAATCTTTGATCTCGACCAGCTCTAAGGGAATGCGCAAATCAGGCTTATCGGAACCGTATCGATCCATGGCCTCGGCGTAGGTCATGCGCGGAAAGCTGTCGAACTCAACACCCATATGCTCTGAGAATATCTGCCGCACCATGGTCTCAGTGGTCGACATAATGTCCTCTTCATCAATAAAAGAGGCCTCTATATCAATCTGAGTGAATTCAGGCTGACGGTCAGCGCGCAAATCTTCGTCGCGAAAACACTTCGCTATTTGATAGTAGCGATCAAACCCAGCAACCATTAAAAGCTGTTTGAAAAGCTGTGGTGATTGCGGCATGGCGAAAAACTGGCCGGGGTGGGTTCGCGATGGAATCAAATAGTCGCGCGCGCCTTCGGGCGTGGCTCGCGTCATAATAGGCGTTTCAATATCGAGAAACCCGCGCTCGAAAAGGAAGTTGCGAATTGATGTGGTAATTTTCGCTCTGAAGCGCAGGTTGTTTTGCATGGATGGGCGGCGCAAATCCATGTAGCGATATTTTAAGCGGACATCTTCACCGACGGTCACGTGTTCATCGAGCTGGAATGGCGGTGTCACGGCTGAGTTTAAAATTTCCAGCGCAGTGCCGTAGACTTCAATTTCTCCGGTTGCCATATTGGCATTGACAGTGGCCGCGGTGCGCGCGCGAACCTTGCCTGTGACACGCAAGACATACTCCGACCGAACCTTATCCGCCTGAGCAAAAAACTCACCCGCATCGGGATCAAAGACCACCTGAACGATGCCTTCACGGTCGCGCAGGTCGACGAAAATAACACCGCCGTGGTCGCGGCGACGATCTACCCATCCACACAGCGTGACTTCTTCATCAATGTTTTTACTTGTGACTAAACCACAGTAGTTCGATCGGTACATCAGGTGTCTATCCCTATTTTATTCATTGTTGTTGACGCGGCTTCGGTTAACCGCGTGATTGTCGCTCGGCCATGGTTGCACGGGTGCTTTAGCTTTCTTTCCCAGCCCCAGAGCCTTCGCTTAAGTTTTTCTTACTACCGGTCTTAAAATCTGTTTCATACCAGCCGCTGCCACTCAAACGAAAGCCACCAGCCGATAGCTGTTTCTTTAATTCGGGTTTTGCGCACGCCGGACAATCGGTCAACGCCTTGTCGGCAATTTTCTGCATAGCTTCCAGTTCGTGGCCACAAGCCTTGCAGCGATACTCATATATAGGCATATATCAACTTCCTAAACCATTCCAACCAGTCTTAAACCACACATTGACTGCCGCAAACCGCGCCAGCCATTGAAAAAAGCGCCGCATTATACCCCAGCACCGGCCTGTGGAAAATGCTTTAACCAAAGCATAAGTCGTTGAAAATTAGAAAAATGCTGAAAAAAGTTAGCTTTCATGGCGCATCCCCAAAACAGCGGCTATAAATAATGGCGAGCCCCTGTGGGCAGCATGAAGCCACCCCACAGGGTTTGGAGTAACTTGGATAATCACATAGGAAAAGACGATGGCCGCTAAAAAAGGAACAAAGAAGGGAAAAACGACATCTGATGTGTCCATGGCAAAAAAAGTAGCTGGCAAAGAGGCTACGGTTGTAAAAGCCAATACAGGAAAATCAGTATCAAAGGGAATGACCAGTAAAAAGACCGCTGCACCTGCGCGCAAAACCACTGCTATCAGCGAGCGCTACAGCAAAACTCAAATCATCAGCGAACTTGCCGCCAACGCAAATATGACCCGCAAGCAAGTCAATACAGTCCTCGACGAATTGGCCGCGCTGATAGAACGGCATGTTAAAAAACGCTCTGTGGGCGAATTTGTACTGGCCGGCTTAATTAAAATTCACACAGTAAAACGACCTGCCAAAAAAGCCTATGTGGGCATTAACCCCTTCACTGGCAAAGAGACGACCTTCAGCGCAAAACCAGCCTCGGTCGCGGTAAAGGTGCATGCGCTAAAAGGACTTAAGGACATGGCGCAGTAAGCATACCCTTTGCAACAGGCACTGCGACTGTAGAATTCAATCTTGATCAGGCGGCAAAAGCATCAGCCCACTCGCCCAAGGAGTTCGTCGGTAAAATGTCTTTCGGAAGAAGCTCGTTGGCCGACAGTCGCAGACTTATTAACACATCTTATTAGCTCAACTTATTAGCTCACCCCAATAGCACGTCTAACTAGCACAACTAAATAGCACAACCCTTGAGCACAATCACACCACCAGACCCGCCGGCGCAAGGGCGGCAACAAGTGCCGCTGCTCGCTCGGCCAGCTCATTGTCTTTATAAGGCGCAATCGGTACCGCACCCCAAATAGGTCGCGGCCAAGCAGCGTCTGAGACAAATCGCGCCACATGGTGCATGTGCAACTGGGGCACCATATTGCCGATAGTCGCTACATTTATTTTATCCGCAGAAAAAAGCTGCGACAGCGTCTCAGCCAGAGTGCAGGACTCCGCCAACAACTGGCGGCGATCCTCAAGAGAGAGCTCAAAGATCTCTCTCACATCAGGGCGCTGCGGCACCAAAATACACCAAGGATAATTTGCATCCTTGGCCAGTAATAACAAACTCAGAGGAAAGCGTCCGAGTACCACTGTATCAGCGGCCAGTTGTGCATGTAATTGAAACATTTCGTTCTCATCCCGTTTATGGCTGTACCGCGACAGCCGCGCACCGTAAAATAGCCGGCTTAAACTCACCGAACACCAGTGTAAGAGAAACCATGCGCGCCAGCCACTACCTGATTGCCACACAAAAAGAATCACCCGCCGATGCGGAAGTCATCAGCCACAAACTAATGCTCCGAGCGGGCATGATCCGCAAAGTCGCCTCTGGGCTCTATTCATGGCTGCCCATGGGTCTGCGTGTATTTCGTAAAGTTGAAGCGATTGTCCGCCAAGAGATGGACAAATCAGGCGCGCTTGAAATCATGATGCCCGTTGTACAACCGGCCGACCTCTGGGTTGAGTCGGGTCGTTGGGCACAGTTTGGCCCTGAATTACTGCGTATTAAAGACCGTCATGATCGCGATTTTTGCCTCGGCCCCACCCACGAAGAGGTTATTACCGACCTCATCCGCAACGAAATTCGCAGCTACAAACAACTACCAGCTAATTTCTATCAGATTCAAACGAAATTCCGCGACGAGCGTCGCCCACGCTTCGGTGTCATGCGCACCCGCGAGTTCTGCATGAAGGATGCATACTCCTTCCACATTGACAGCGCCTCGCTGCAAGAAACCTATGACCTTATGTACAAAACCTATTCGGCGATCTTTGAGCGCACCGGGTTAGTGTTTCGCGCAGTGTTGGCAGACACCGGCAGTATCGGCGGCAGTGTCTCGCACGAGTTTCATGTGTTAGCAGACTCTGGCGAAGACGCCATTGTCTTCTCCACCGGCAGTGACTATGCCGCCAATATCGAAAAAGCCGAAGCGATTAGCCCTGCCCAGAAAGTGCAGGAAGGCACAGCCGCCATGGCCGAACTGGCCACCCCCGGCGTTCGCACCATTGCCGATCTCTGCGCCTTTATCAATACTACCGCTGAACACACATTGAAAACTCTTATTGTTAGCGCTGCCGATGCAGAGGGCAAAACGCGACTCTACGGCCTAATGCTGCGCGGCGACCACGAGCTCAATGAAGTTAAAGCACAACACGCCCTTGGCATTGTTGGTGAAATGACCTTTGCCACTGAAGAGCAAATAAAAGCGGCACTAAACTGCTCGCCTGGATCACTGGGCCCAGTCAATCTCGGCATGCCGATTATTGTCGATCGCAGTGCCGCAGTGCTCTCAGACTTTGTCTGCGGAGCCAACCGCGATGGCTACCACTTAACCGGTGTCAACTGGCAGCGCGACTGCGGTGAGTTTAGCGTGGCAGATATTCGCAATGTCGTCGCCGGCGACCCAAGCCCAGACGGGCAAGGTGTATTAGAAATCAAACGCGGCATTGAAGTCGGCCATATTTTTCAGCTCGGCACCAAGTACAGCGAAGCCATGAAAGCCACAGTGCTCGACGAAAACGGCAAAGAACAAGTGATGACGATGGGCTGCTACGGCATTGGCGTCAGCCGAATCGTCGCCGCAGCGATAGAACAAAACAATGATAGCAATGGCATTATTTGGCCTGACGCGATTGCGCCATTCCAAATAGCGATAGTACCCATCAATATGCACAAATCGGAGACCGTAAAAGCAACCTGCGAAAAACTCTATAGCGAGCTTTGCGCGGCGGGTTATGAAGTGCTATTTATGGACGAGGACAAAGCACGGCTCGGCGGTATGCTGGCCGACATTGAATTGATTGGAATTCCGCACCGAATCGTCGTTGGCGATCGTGGATTAGAAGAGGGGACGGTGGAGTACCGCAACCGCCGCGAACCCGACAACAAACACATAGCTATGGATCAGCTTCATGAATTTATTCGCGACAACGTGTTTAAAAACTAAATCGCCACGCCCGCGCAGGGAGCTGTCGCGACGCGTCGCGGCAGCTCTATTGGCTGTACTTCTCACCGCACTCGTAACTGTGACAGAGGCAGAGGCAGAGGCAGAGGCAGCTAAAGTAGCAACGCCAGCACAAGCATCCGTCCAACAGGCAGATCAAAAGACTCATCAAGAAGCAGACCGCGCCCTACTCTCCCGACTAAAACAAGCGGCAGCCAGCGCCGACAGTTTTGCTGACAGTTACGATGCCGAAGTCTGGTTGGCGGCAAAAGACAACACCCTGTCAGCGATCATCAAAAACCCCGCCCAACGCCTCAGCTTACTCAAACTTATTCACGCCGAAGCGATCCGCGCCGGCCTGCAACCCGAAATCGTTCTCGCGCTAATTGAGGTGGAAAGTCGCTTTGACAATTACGCAGTATCTCGGGCCGGTGCTCAGGGAATTATGCAAGTCATGCCTTTTTGGAAAAAAGAGATTGGCCGCCCACAAGACAACCTTATTCACACCCAAACCAACCTTCGCTACGGCTGCACCATTCTCAAGTATTACCTCGATAAAGAGCAGGGCCGACTGGCGGATGCTCTCGCACGCTACAATGGCAGCTATGGTCAATATTGGTACGCAGAGCGTGTACTCGATGCATGGGCCAATCGCTGGCGCTAGTCAGCTAATGTACCTCGAGCGGCCCTGACATCAAAAAAGGCGCGGCGAATATCACCATTTTGTCCTGTTCATGCCCCACGCCAGGCGCGATCGAAAGCGACCAATTAAACCGGCTTTTTTGGCGCAGAGCTTGCAGGCTCGACGCGGCAAAAAAACGATGACCGCGGGAAAACCGGTGAATACCCTGACGCATACTTTCGCGATTGCGGTTGAGATTTCTATGATTTGCATCCGTATCCCGATCACCCAACAGAACAACCACGCGCTTGGCATAGGCAGCGGCAAGCGCCTCCTCAGTGACGCCCGAATCTTTCAGTCCGTGTGGAAATGGGGTTGTTATGAGCGGCATGGTATACCAGCCTGCGTTGGCCAAAACAACGCGTCGGGCGCGATTGTCGGGTACGAAAAACAGAAAGCGATGGCCAACCTGCGCACCCCCAGAGTGGCCAAAAAGGCTGTAATCGTTGCGTTTAATCGCAAACCGCGCTCGGCTGTCATCAAAAAGCGCTTCAATGGCCGAAAAAACCCACTGCTCTTTAGCCTGCGGCTTGCCTGACGGGGATGTCATATTGCCCAATATGTACTGCGAGCGCGGGTAGTCAACCGCATTAAACTCTGGCGCCACTATCAGCAGATTATTGTCTCGCGCTAACTGCACCCACGCGTCTCGATAGTCGTCTGCATTGCGGTTGGCGCCGTGCAGCACAATCACCGGCATTGTTTTGTGATCAATCTTTTCTGGCCGCACAAAAAATACATTGAGCGGTTTTCCAGCCCAAGCAGAGAACACAAACATGCCCTTCTCGACGCCCTCAACTGGCGCAGTCTGACCATTACTCTGCGCCAGTGCAGGACTCGCCGCAGTCGCCAGAAGCAGAGCCCAGCGACCGAGATAAAACGCCGCGTGACGCACCCAGCCACTTAATAGCGCCATTGAGACCCCTTAGAAAAACAGCGGCGCCCACCACAGGGCAACCAGTGTCAAAATAAGCATACCAACACAGTTAAGATAAAAACCGGCACGCGCCATATCGGGAATGGTCAGCATACCGGAGGCATAAACAATCGCATTGGGCGGCGTTGCCACAGGCAACATAAATGCGCAGCTGGCGGCAAGGGTAACTGGCACGCAGAGAACCATCGGTGGAATTCCTGCCTCGATAGCAATGGCACCAAGAACCGGCAAAAAGGTCGCTGCGGTAGCAATATTACTCGTCAACTCAGTGAGAAAAATAACCAATCCCGTGGCGGCAATGACCAGCGCCATCACCCCATAAATAGACAGCGGGGACAGACTCTCGCCCAACCACTGCGCCAGACCGGAATCAGCAATCGCCGCAGCTAAGCTTAAGCCACCGCCAAATAACACCAACACACCCCACGGCAGGCGATTGAGATCGGCCCAGGTCATAAGCTGCTGCTGCGCGCGATCTCCGCTCGGCACCAAAAATAGGATCAGCGCGCCAGCCATCGCAATACCGGTATCCGAGAGACCGTCGAGAGGTAGCCAGTCGCCGAGGGGTCGACGCATTATCCAGCCGAGTATGACAAGCGCAAAAATAATCGCCACACGTTTTTCTGGTGCGGTTATTGGCCCCATGTCGTTTTTTAGTTCGGCTAAATGGCGCTGAGCAGCAGCATTCGCAGGAATCTCAACGGGGAATACCCATCGCGTCAGAATCAACCACGCTATCGGCAACATCAGCGCGCTGATGGGTACACCTACCATCATCCAGCTGACAAAACTAATTTCAATGGCGTAGTTTTCCTCAATAAAAGCCGCGAGTAGCGCATTCGGAGGCGTGCCCACGAGGGTCGCCAAACCACCAATCGTTGCAGCATAGGCCAAGCCGAGAAGCATGGCAGTTTGAAAGTTATTCTTACGTCGATCATTCACACCGTCAGTTTGGCTTAAAACGACCGTCACCACCGACATGGCAATTGGCATTAGCATCATGGTGGTCGAGGTATTGGTCATCCACATCGAGAGCAGTGCCGCCACCAACATAAAACCACCAATCAAGCGCCGTCCATCGGTACCCGTGTGGGACAAGATCATCAAGGCAATCCGCTTGTGCAGATTCCAGCGCTCTACCGCAATGGCCAAAACAAACGCGCCTAGAAAAAGATAGATAATAGGATTAGCGTAGGGCTCTGCCGCCTCTCGAATAGTCGCAATACCAAGCAGATCAAAGGTCACAATCGGTAAAAAGGCGGTCACCGGAACCGGAATCGCCTCGGTCGCCCACCACACCGCCATCCACAGACCTACGGCAGCGGTGCGCCAAGCCTCTTGCGCCATCACATCCTGAACACCATCGAACGCTGTCATTAAGACAAAGAGCGCCGGCCCGAGCACCAAACCAACATTTTGATAAGAGCCGCGATTGCTGCTATCAACGGCAGTGACTTGATTGTTTGTCATGTTAATCCTTAGAGTCTGTCGTTTTAGAACCGCCACGAAGCAGCGCGTGAACTATTTTTCTCAATGTACTTATAACGCATGAAACAGGCTTATCCACTAGACCGTTCAACACTATTGAGCAGACTTTAGCGTGGGGGAGCTTGTCGGAGAGTCAACTCTCAATTCCTCCACGCTGAGCGCGCTAGCTGCTTCAATAATCTCTAAAAACGCCTTTGCCGAACGCCTAAGACCTTCGGCGGGAACCAGTTCAGGCGTGTCTAGTGTGGTGTGATAAATAACGTGATCGATAATATGAAAGCCCGGCGCTTGGTTCGTAAACTTCGCCTTGCTATCCATTTGTGTGTAGGTCGATACACCGTTGTCACGCAACGTTTCACGGACAATGGTTTTAAAGCGATCGCTACCCTGAAAGTGCCAGCGAAACGCGCCAACACCATTGGCCGTCATCAAGCCATTGTTGTACCAGTAGAGTTGCGTCTGACTGGTGTGTTCCAAGGTAATCGCCATAGCGACTTTCTGCCAGTCATAAGCCTGCTCAAATAGCCTCAACCCGTATTCGCCGTGATGGTGATCGGGAAAGAAAAATAACACCAGCGAGCGATCCCTCTCAGAGACCGGCATGCCTGCAAAATAGCGCGCTATTTCAAGTCCCGTCGCAATACCTGAACCGTTGTCCATAGCCCCCTGAAAAAAACCATCAGTATGCGCAGCCAAGAATATCTCCTCGTCGCTGCGTCCCGGTAATCGCGCAAGCAGATTAGCAGTAGGGATATCGGTGAGCTCCGCCACGTCGAGAGTTAAATCGACAACAACTTTTTCCCCAGCACCGAGAGCGTCTCGCAGAGCAAAGCCCTCATCCTGATTAATAGTAATCAGTGGCACGCCAAACGAGCTCGAGGGCGCGCCGAGGGGATTAAACTGCGCATCACCTGGCACACCCATAATGTTGATCACTAACGCTGCGCCCGCCTCCGTTGCCCGTCTATTTGAATAGAACAACTTTGAGCGCCCACTCGCCGAGTGACTGCGTCCGCCTGGGACAAGGCTGCTGTAAATAATTACCGCCTTTCCTTTTACGTCTCGGTCAATAAAGTCTGGCTCAGCACCCAACCCAAGCCAGATAGCCTCTGCTTGAATACCCTGTGCGGCGGTTCCCGCCGTCTCTCCGGTCGGAAAAGCGGAGGTTAATGTTGTGCGCTTGCCCTTAACACTGTAGCCAGCGCGCCAAGAGAGCGGCCGCCAGTCTCGCGGCACCGTAAATGGCTGTTCGGTGACCTCAAAACCGAGGGTCTCAAGCGCTGTTTTTAGGTAGGCTCGTGTTTGTCGGTCTTCTTCAGTGCCTGGCAATCGACCCCAATAGGCTGCACCATTTGCCTTGCTCTGCAGCGCAATCGCTGAAATATCGTTCACGACATTTTTCATGCGCGCGCCATCGACGGCGGCAAATTTATCAGACCTCCAAACCGGATAATCACCCTCTGCAGGAATCAGTGCGGCGCCATCTCTCGGCAAACCTGTACCAAGATCCGCTGCCTGCACAGAGTGTGAAAGCACCAGTAGCGACATCAATCGAGAGATCGTTTTTAACCTTTGCCATATCAACTGTTTCATCTTGGCGTCCACGACTAGAGTAATCTCCGCTAGCGATAAAAAAGGGAGCCGAAGCTCCCTTTTTCCCAGCATGTTTTTTACTTACGCTGCTTGTTGAATCACACTTACATAGACACTTTAAAGTCGATGTAATAGTTGCGGCCAAGATCTTGGTGAGCATCACCAAAGTATCCGAAGTAGCCGTCAGCAAGTGGCGCTCTTTCGTCTTCCAAGTTCTTCACAGCAAACTTAATGCGCGCAGAGGTACCCGCGAGTTTGAACTTGTAGTAGAGAGACGCGTCAATCGTCGTCATTGAAGGAACAACATATTCAGTGCCGTCAGCCAATGTTAGACCCGCATCGATAAAGTCACCCTTTTTCAGCGCGCTAACTGAGCCACCCCAGCTTCCTTTTGACCACAACAACTTGAGCGTGTGCTTTTCATCGTAAGCACCATCAATACCCAGCAGATTTCCAAAGCCGGTCAGGTTGACATAACCGGGCAAGGCGCCAGAGTCTTGAGCCTCTTGAATAGTGGTGAAAGCACCAGTCGGCACCTGATCAAAGGTATCAGTGAAGCTTGCGCTGTAGCGTAGGCCGAACTCGCCGAACTCGCTTTCAAAGTCATAGTTAACAGTGATGTCCTGACCTTCAAGTGTGCGTTTAGCCAAGTTGATGTACTCGTCGAGAATACGGTTAGCTTCGCCCACGGGACAGATACCTGCAGCAGCAAACAACGCCAAGTCATCAGCACCGATAGGATCGGTATCTCTGACCGTTGCAGGGTTGCCGACAAAAGAACCACAGTTACTGTTGCCGTGCTCGATCAACAGAGCTAAGTCGAGAATGGTGTTGTTCTCACGACCAAACAAACCAATAGTTTTGTCTTTCTCGATCTTCCACATATCGTAGGTAATGGTTAGACCTTCGATTTGAGATGGCTGAATCACAAAACCGATAGACGAGTTAGTCGACTCCTCAGGCTCCAATTGATCTGCACCTGTTGCATAGCGCTGCATGGTCCAATCGTAGTCGCGGACACTGCCATCACCGCCAGCAATATACTGATACACAGCATCAACAGTGGTGCCGAAACGCGCCACTTCCGCTTGGTTTACCTGAATCAAGTTTGGTGCTCTGAAAGCTGTTTGAGCTGAACCACGCACCAACAACCAGTCGGCAACATCCCAACCCACGGCAAACTTGCCAACGGTAGTCGATGTCGCGTCAGAGATATCCTCGTAGCGCACAGCCAGCTGCGCGGCGATGGTTTCAGTGACAGGAATCTGCAGCTCAGCAAATAGTGAGGTTGTATTCTTACTGCCCGACGCATCAGTTGTCGGGCTAGACCCTAACACATCGCCAACGAAGGGGAATCCATCGCCACTATCAGCCACAAACTGAATGGTGCCATCTAAGCGCGGATCGCGATCGTCTGACATCTTCTCTTCACGGTACTCCATACCAGCGAGCATGCCGACGGGGCCTGCAGGCAGCGAGAAGATATTGTTATTGCTCACTTTAAAATCGAACATAGTCAGCTCGCTTTCACCATTGCGGTAGACATCAACCAACGCGCGTTCAATATTGGTCGAATCAGCCGAGAAGATGTTGTATGCCGCAGCCGTCGGATCGGCCAGAGCTTCTGTGAGCAGAGTATTAGAGATACGGTTGTGTGTCAGATCGTTAGTTGTCGCCTTCGAGTACAGCATGGCGGTTTCCCAATCCCACTCGCCGGCAGACCCTCTTAAACCGGCCAAGAATCGAGTCGTCTCTTTTTCGACTTCAACGAAGCGACCATACTTGGGGTTGCGCAAACCATCGATACGCAACTTTTTGCCTGCGAGAGGGAATGCACCATTCACTTCCAACTGATTGGTGTAATAGTAAGTTGAGGCGACAGCCAGCGGAGCAGTAGAAGAGGTACCTGCTGGCTCCACATTGCGGCTAGATTTTGCATTGTAATAGCCAACTTCAGAGAAGAACTCTAGACCGTTATCAAGATCATGATTAAACGTCAGATAAATATTCTGTCGCTGCAGATCACTTCTGAAATCGCGGTACAACCCTGGATTCAGGTAATAGCTTTCATCGGTAGTATCAGGAACAAGACAAGTGCCATAACCTGTGTCGACAGCTTTCGAGCCGGAACATTTGGCATCGCCACTGAGCAAAATCTGCATCTCACCGGACGAGTCGGTAAAGCTGTTGGTACCTGATTGATCAAGCTGCGCATATTGATAGCTGTAGAAGTTATTCAGCGAACTGTTTGTCTTCCAAAGCGAGTCATCCGGCAGCAACTTGCGCAAATCACCCACCGACCAGCGCTCATCTTCAGTGGCCTTAATACTTTCGCGGTCATAGTAATCTACCAAAACCGTTACATGTGACTTGCCATCGTTAAATTTAGTGCCGAACTGAGCACTGAAATCCATGTCCTGAGCATCAAAGTGATCATAACCAGACAGTTTGGTTGAAAAATTGAATCCTTCGTAGTCAGTATCAATCACATTGTTGATAACACCGGCAACAGCGTCAGCACCGTAAATCGCCGAAGCACCGTCTTTAAGCACTTCAACACGCGCAAGACCAGAGGTTGGAATAAGGTTTGAGTTCACAGTCAGCGTCGGCACATAGTCGCCGCCAAGCAGTTCTGTTTGGTAGCCAGCGTCATTGACTAAGCGGCGCCCATTCATTAATACCAATGTATTTCCCACACCCATATTACGCAGATTGTAGGCACCCACATCGCCTCGAGCGGAGTTCACACCGCCAGAAAATGCCTCGGCTTCGGTGAAATAGTTGAGGCCCATCTCAGCCATATTTTCCAACAGCTCCTCACCAGAATCTATGCCAAGAGCATCAATATCACCTGCTGAGATAACGCTGACGGGCAGTGCATCATTAATTTTTGCACCCTTGATTTGCGAACCCACCACAACAACTTCTTCAAGGGATGGATTTTTTTCCGCAAAGGCGAAGCCACTGACAGACATCGCCCCGGCGACTGTCGCAGCAGCCACTGCATAAGACAAACTTTTCACTCTAAACATCTTTTCTCTCCTCGTTGCTGGCTAGCATTAACCCTATTATTTTTATTCGCACGAAATGGTACTTAAACCAACAACGCCGAGCTGAGCAAAACCCACTAAGCGAAATCGCTTTATTGATAGGATTTTTTTAAGCGGGGAAAACCTAGAGAGACGCGCGCAGGACAATCCAGCGCGGGGAGTAGCGCATAACGTCAACGGGAAGCTGGTCTGCAAGGGCAGACAGAAAGGCTTGGCTGTCGCCAGACTTAAATGAGCCGCTGATCCGCAGCTGAGATAATTCGGGAGTTTTTAAATTAATTCTGATATCACTATGACGCATCACTTGCTCAATAGCGTCCTCGAGCGGGGTGTTTGCAAACGTCAATTTTCCATCGCGCCAACTTGTGCGGGCGCTGACCTCAATATTTTCAATCGGCTCTAGCAGGCCCGTTGTATTCTGATAAGCGCCACCCTCGCCCGCTGCAAGCAGCAGCGAATTCGGCTGACCACTAAAAAAGCTGTCGCGATCAAATTCCCACCACGAATCAAGCGCAGCCGCCGCACCAGTCATTTGCACCGCACCCTCTAATACAATGACGTCAACACCGAGGGATGTTTTTGACACCATAAACTCTGTGCCAAGGGCCGTAATAGACGCATTGCCAGCGTGGACCAATAACGGTCGCTCATCATGGCTAACCTGAATAATTAGATCGCCCTCATGCAGCCAGATTTCGCGCGTTCGTGCGGAAAAATGACTGGTTACCACCGAGTCTGAATTCAATGTCAGCAGCGAGCCATCCTGCAACTCATCAACCTGCAGCTGCTCAGCGGTAAATCGCTGATTTGACGCCGTGCCAAGCGACAGGGATAGCACTAAACCGACCACCATCAGCGACATAGCTGCAATCGCAGGCCACGACGACTGATGCACCTTGGTCGAAACTAAACCTGAAACTGAACCCGAGACCGTTGCGGGTGATACCGTCTGCGGAAACTGCAGGACCTTCGCGCGATCAACGCGATGACCCATTTCATTTAAGATCGACAGCTTGGCCCAAGACTCCGAGATATCGTTATAGGCCCAACGATTAATGGGACTCGCGTCCAGCCACGCAAAAAACGCCGCACGATCAGCGTCGCTGATCTCATTTGAATCAAGACGCGCCACCCACTGAATCGCCACATCAGCGACCTCTTCGGGAATACCCCGTGCAATCCAACCATCCAGCGACACTAGCTTACCTTCTGCTCGGAGTGGCCAGCGCTCGGAGCCTGCTTATCAAGCGCGATAATAAACTCACGGCATAGTTTCATACCGCGGGCGAGATGATTCTCCACCGTATTGACCGAAATCCCCATAAGTCTCGCGATTTCACTGTGTGGTTTTTCATCGATTTTGCGATAGATAAAAACCTGCCTACAGGCAGGCGGCAAGCTATTGATGGCGGCTAAGAGAACTGCTTTTTCACGAACATCGGTAACCTCTTTCTCTACCGAGTCATCGACGATATCCATTTCATAGTGGATAGACAATTTCGGGCCATTCTTTCGGCGCACTGACTCATGTCGCAAGCGGCTGATCGCAAGATTTCTAGCAATCTTAAAGGCATAAGGTTGAATTTCCAGATCAGGAATAATCTTTGCGGATAAATGTAAGCGCAGAAAGGTCTCCTGCGTAACCTCTTCCGCTTCTTCATTATTGAGCATACGCTTGAGCGCGCCAAGCAACTTAGGTTGCAACTCACGCATAATTGACTCCATCTTCTCAGACTTAGTCATAGCATTGGCCCCTCGCCGATTTATAATTATTTTTTCGTCAAGCTTAAAACATTTAAACAGCAATGTGGCATCTCTGCGCCATTTTTTTTACCTCGTCCACTGAGGTAAATCCTTCGATCTCTACAACAGGTCTAGTGGTCGCTCGGATCGGTGCTTCTTTGCAACATAATTTGCCCAATCACCTGATCGACCTGCTGCGCAGCTAAGCCGACATAAGTAAGTGGATCAAATAGCTGATCGAGATCCGACGAGGACAAGTACTTTGTCACACGCGGTTCTTTTTCTATCGCTTCGCGCAGGGTCAAATCATTATCAATGGCATATTTAGAAACATCATGCATTAATGAATTGGCCGTGGTTTTACCAATATCCTCCGCCAGTGCAAAGGTTACTCGCTGCGCCATAATCAACCCTCGCGTGCGATCGATATTGGCGCGCATGACCTCTGGTTTAACCTTAATTTGCGAGATAAGGCTTTTCGCCTGAGCCAACATAGCCTCGGTTGCAACACTTATATCTGCCAACGTATTTGCCGTTCGCGACGTGTCGTCGCGCTCAAAGAAGCTGATCATATCGTCCATAATCACTTCCGCTAATCGCGGTATAGTGCGCGACGCAAAAATAAGCGCTTCAGGTTTCTTGGGGTTTTTCTTGTGCGGCATAGTACTGCTGCCGACCGCGGTGCTCTTCAGCATCTCTTCGGTTTCGCCAATATCCGTCATCTGCAGCACAAACAACTCATGGCCTATATGGCCGTAGGATTTACTAATCAGTGCCAGCACCAAACCGTACTCTGCCAGCACATCGCGAGAGGCATGCCAATCGTCAAGGAATGGCGCTTTAAGGCCGAGTTCGGCGACAAAACCCGCTTCAGTAGCCATCGCTTTATCGCCCAGCCCCAAATAGCTGCCGACCGCGCCTTTGAGAATTCCAGACTGATCAAGGCGCGCCAACACCTCTTTTAAGCGCTCAATGTTGCGGCGATTTTCACCCAGCCAAACACTGACTTTTTTGCCAAAAGTAATGGGTAGCGCGTGCTGGCCAAGAGTTCTGCCAATCATCACGGTATTGCGATGTTTTTTTGCAAGGTCAATCATCGACAGCTCGATATCGCGCATATCACTAATCAACATCAATGCCGCCTGTCTTAATTGCAGCACCAGTACAGTGTCAAAAATATCCACCGTCGTGGTGCCAAAATGCACATACTCGCCTGCACCGTCCTCCATGGACTTAGCCCACACATTTAAAAGAGCCACCATGCGGTGATTAACACGCGACTGTTCCGCTCTAATTTCCTCGAGCGGCGCATAGCGAGTAAATGCTTTCTTGGAAATCTCGTCCGCTGCCCACTGGGGAATAATGCCCTGCTGTGCCTGAGTGCGCGCTAGCGCCGCCTCCACTGTCAGCAAGAACTGGTTTTCACTCTCTGCTTGAAAAATATCTTTGACAGTGGCGGCAAATAAACTCCCGCTGACAACAGTTGAAACAGCAGCGCAAAGCCAAACGGCGCAGATATTGCGCATATATCACCATCCACAAATAAGATTAAGAACCATCACATAACAACGCTTGACCAGCGCAAACCCACCACAGTTGATCACGTCACAGACACTACGCCTCTTTAAGCAAAAGGCTCATCATCTCTTCCGCGGCTATGGTTGCATAGACGCGAATAAACCGACGGTCCGTGTTATCGCCCAATTCAAAGGTGATCGCAGGAATACCAAAGGTACTGTATACATAGGTTTTCGAGGTCGGCAGGCCGGGATTGTGAGCGGCATCGCGATTAATCTTGAAGCCTGGCAACTTGCGCTGAATACGCTTTTCGATATTTGTTAGCCAGGTTTCAGTAAACGCCGGCATTGATATTGGAATGGCATCTGGCTGCGTGTAAAAAACATCCTCATAGGTCGAATGAAAATCTAAAAACAGACTCAGCCGAGCGCTTTCTGGGCGCTGAAAATCCAACAGTAAATCTCTCATCAACTGGGTCTCGGGCTGAGTGAATGGCCCCCAGTCGCGATTTAGATCTAGCCCGCCAGTGTTAAATCGCCAATGGCCCTGAGCAACACCGTCGGGATTCAAGTTGGGCACCATCAGCACCGCAAAGGTGTTGCGAAAGGATGTAGCCAATTCGTCAGCCGCAAAAACACGATTCATAAATGCCTGCATCGCCAGCGCACCGGTTACTTCCGGAGGATGCTGGCGACCAACAAACAGAACCGCTTTGCGCTGCTCACCGGGCACGGTGCGCAGCAAACCAATGTCACGGCCTTGAGCACTCTTACCCAGCAGCGTATGTTGCAACCCATCGCGCTGCCCGAGGGCTTGCATCCAACTGCGGTAAAAATTGTTATCAATGATCTCTTGCCCCGCCACCCAGAGTGGCTCAGGACCAACGTCCAGTGTCAGCGACGCCATAGTATTCTTGCGGATAAGCTTTATCTTGCTCGCATCCAACTCCGCCCAAGCAACACCGTCAGCGCTGATTTTAGGCTTGTAGCGATGACTGTGCTCACTGTACTTCAGCACGACCTTCAACGTGCGCGGCGACTCTGCCCTGATCCTAAAAGCGTACCAAGGGCTCATATTGATCGGCGTTTTTTCAGGGCTAACACCGAGTATCAAATTGTTGTTCTTGGACTTGTGGCATGACTCGATATTGCCCGCCTCAAAATCAATATCAATCACAACACCATCAAATTCGCATACCAGCGCTGGTTCGTCCGGCGCCTGAACAGCGAAAGTCGCAGCACTAAACAACAGCGCAGTGAAACCTATGTGATGTAAACCCCTGTTATGTAACCCAAGCCTACGAAACCCAAGCCGACGCAAACCAACAAAACACTCTTTCGCACCCGAAATGGGAAAGAATAGAATAGGAAAAATTCTGAGGGATTTCTCAATGACATTCGACAGCATAATTATTATTCTCTTTTGCCGGTGACAGAATAAGGACGTGTTGTTTTAACAATGTATCAGTTTGATTCGCTCAAGCCAAATGTCCATCCAGACAAGTGTATCTTTAACGCGGCACTATACACCCACAAGCACCCTAAGCGGACCTCCTATCTGACTCACCAATACTTCCACTGAACCTATCTCCAGTAAACTACCACCGCTGGGTTAGCGATGATGCGTTATCTAGCGCCCTTTGCTAGAATCCGTCCACACTAAAAAACTGAGTCAGCCATGAACCAAACGCCAAGCCCACTGGAACTGCGCCGACAAATTCGCGCCGGTCTTCATCGCGGAAATACCTCCGGTTTTTGTGCCGGATACGTGCAGTGCAATCTGGTCATTTTGCCAGCCGACTCGGCCGCTGACTTCTTGGCGTTTTGCCAAGCCAATCCCAAGCCCTGTCCTCTCATCGGCATCTCCGAAGCGGGTAATCCGATGCTGCCGCAACTCGGTGCTGATATTGATATCCGCAGCGACATTCCCTCCTACCGGGTGTTTAGACATGGCGTGCTGACGGACGAAGTCGAGAACATCGGCGCACTGTGGCAAGACGATCTCGTGGCATTTTTGCTCGGCTGCTCATTCTCTTTTGAAGAAGCCCTTATTGCCGATGGCCTTGAAGTGCGCAACATTACCGAAGCAGTTAACGTGCCTATGTACCGCACCAATATCGAATGCCAATCTGCTGGGCCTTTTAGCGGCAAAATGGTTGTCAGCATGCGCCCTTTCACGCCTGCAGACGCTGCGCGAGCTGCCGATATCTGCGCTGCGTACCCCTCCGTCCACGGTGCACCCGTTCAAATTGGCAATCCCGCAGAGATCGGTATCAGCAATATCACCCAGCCCGACTTTGGCGATGCAGTGACCATTAAACCCGGCGAAGTACCCGTATTCTGGGCCTGTGGCGTGACGCCGCAAGTGGCTATCGAACAGGCTAAACTACCCTTCTGCATAACCCATACTCCGGGCTGTATGCTGGTAACAGACTTAAAAAATAGCGATCTTGCGGTCACAGCGAAGTGATCGCGCCAATGAGGCAAACGGCATGACTTTAAAATTAAATTGCGATCTCGGTGAAAGCTTTGGTTCCTGGAAGATGGGCCTCGACGACGATGTCATGCCCTACCTTGATCAAGCCAATATCGCCTGCGGTTTTCACGCTGGCGACGCCATGGTGATGAAGAAAACGCTACTGCTGGCAAAACAGCACAATGTCACTGTCGGCGCGCACCCAAGCTACCCCGACTTAAATGGTTTTGGCCGCCACTCCATGAATATCCCAGCCGCCGACCTTATCGCATTGATGCAGTACCAAATTGCCGCGCTGACTGGCATGGCAGCGAATCTTGGCGTCACAGTCACCTACGTCAAACCCCACGGCGCGCTCTACAACGACATGATGGCCAACGGTCATATTCGCAGCGCAGTGATGCAAGCCATTGCCGAATGCCATCAGCCCCTCGCCTTTATGCTGCAAGCCACAGCCCAAGCCGACACCCATCGCGCAGAAGCTGAGGCATTTGGCCTCGAGCTAATCTTCGAAGCGTTTGCTGACCGCTGCTACGACGATAACGGCGCACTTTTGGCGAGAAGCAAAGAGGGCGCTGTCCACAGCCGTGAAAAAATGCTCGCTCAAGTCACCCAGCTGAAAAACGATGGCAGTGTGACTACCGTCAGCGGCAAGAGACTGCCACTGCACGCTGAATCACTCTGCGTTCACGGTGACAATATTGAAGGCGTCCGCGCCATCCAAGCCATTCGCGCGTTAGTGGATGCATGAGCACCGAACTGACAAAAAGCACTATCGCCATCGCTGGAGAGAACGCGCTAATTGTCTATTTCGGCGACAAACCCAGCCCTGAAATATCGCGCCACTTGGCCAATACCACCCAAATACTGGAAGGCCTCTTGGCCGAGTCACTGGTCGACCTCGTGCCGTCCTACGCATCGCTGCTGGTCATTTACAACCCACTGAAAATAGACCATCACGGCGCGCAAAAAGCCATTCGCAATGCCCTCAAAGCAAGCGCCAACAGCAACATGGCCGAATCGCCCGACAGTTCAAAAGTGGTCGCGCTACCGGTCTACTACTCCACCGAAAGCGGCCCAGACCTACAGCGCATCGCTGACCACAGCAAGCTCTCGATCGATGACATTATTGCCATCCATCAACAAATTGAATATCGCGTCTACGCCATTGGCTTCGCCCCCGGATTCGCCTACCTCGGCGAAGTCGACCCGCGCATTGCCATGCCGCGACTGTCAACGCCGAGAACAAAAGTACCCCGCGGAGCAGTCGCCATTGCCGACCGCCAGACCGCCGTCTACCCTGCCCAATCGCCCGGCGGTTGGAATTTGATTGGCCTCTGCCCGCAGCGAATGTTTGACCCCAACGCGCACCCGACCATGCCCGTGCAAGTGGGTGACCGCGTGCGCTTCCAAGCCATAAGCCGAGAAACCTTTTTAGACCTAGGTGGCCAACTATGAATGTTGGCTTTAACGTTATTCAACCCGGGCTACTCAGCCTAGTGCAAGATAGCGGCCGTTTTGGCCTGCATGGCATTGGCTTAACCACTGGCGGCCCCCTCGACCGCAACGCATTTCGCTGGGCAAATCGACTCTGCGAAAACCCTGAAAATAGTGCACTGCTGGAAGTTGCCGTGGGTGGCCTAACCTTGGAATCGACCCTGCACACGCGCATCGCCGTAACCGGCGCGGCCATGCCGTTCAGCATCAACAAAAAACCCGCCGCGCTCTGGCAAACCCACACAGTAGCGCCCGGTGATCGCATTGAATTAGGCTTTGCCAGCGCCGGAAACCGCTGCTATCTGGCAGTGGCTGGCGGTTTTCAGATCGACCCCGTCTTTAACAGCGTGAGCACCGTTAGCCGCGAGGGACTGGGCGGCCTGCACGGAGATGGCAGCGCACTCAAATCAGGAGATTTTTTGCGCCTTGCGCAACCGATGGAAACGTCAACCCTGTGGCAGCTCGACGAACATCTGCGACCAACAGACAGCGGTAATAGCGCCACATTGCGAGTTATTCTCGGCTATCAGCACGCAGCCTATGACAACCTGCAAAAACAGCGTTTTTTCACCAGCGAATACCGCGTGACAAAAAACTGCGACCGCATGGGATACCGACTTGAAGGTGCAGCAATCACCGGCGCCATCACCGGCATTCTCTCCGAGGGCATCTGCCAAGGCGCCATTCAGATTCCAGCCGATGGTCAACCCATTATTTTACTCAGCGACCGCCAGACCATTGGCGGATATCCAAAATTGGGCTCCGTACTCTCACTCGACCTTGATCGTTTGGCGCAACTCGGCCCTGGCGGCAAAGTGCGCTTTGAGCCCATCAGCATAGAGCAGGCACACAATTTACTACTGCTGGCAGAATATCGCTTTCAATCATTAACGCTGACGAGAATTTAACATGACCCATCTGCAACTCAGCATAGCGATTGAAAACGCGATGGTCGCAAGGAACCCGCGTGGCATGCAAACTCTGCAAGCTGCCCTCGAACCCGGCTACTATCTGCGCGCCGCAGAACTGCTCGAACAGGCCACCGGAAACGTATTAATTGGTACCGGATTCCCCGTAAACGACACCTACGAAACAGATGGCCCACTGGGCGCAATCGCACTCTACAACGCACTCGAGCATCTCGGCGCAACACCTATCTTAGTCTGTGGCGCGCCGCTGGCCGATGCCCTCAAGACAGATTATCGCGTGCACAAAATAACCGTCGGTCAACCCAGCAGCGCCGCCAGCGAAGCGCGCGAGGCACTCGCCCACTACAGCCCGTCACTGATCATTTCCATCGAGCGCCCAGGCATGGCCAAAGACGGCCACTACTACAATATGCGCGGTGAAGATATTAGCCCGCGCTGCGCAGCCTTCGACTATTTCCTAACATTAGCGACATGCCCAAGCGTCGCAATTGGTGACGGCGGCAATGAAATCGGGATGGGCAATATTGCGCAGACCGTCGCTCAACTGGACATTACGCCGTCCGCCACCTGCTGCGACGAACTGGTTATCGCCGACGTTTCAAATTGGGCCGCACACGGTATTATTGCCATGCTCTCAGCGCGACGCGGAGAAGACCTTCTCGCGGGCTGGGACAATCTCGCACAATTACACTATCTCTCTCAGCGCGGCAGCGTTGACGGTGTCAGTCGAGAAAACACACTCACCGAAGATGGCCTCGACTCAAGCATCAGCGAGGCGCTGATATTACAGCTACGCAAAATTAGCGGATTTTGTTAGCGACAAAAAATTCCCCTTAAATAGACATCTACGAATAATAAGAACTCTATTTACAGGTTAATATGGCTCCGGAAGTGGATTTGCTTTGCCTGCACAGCATCTCACTGATAGGATTTTTCACGTTGGCATTTGGGGCAACCACCCTTACTGCCCAGCGTGGCAGCACAGGTTAAAAAAGGCAGAAATATGAGCATCGCATACTTAAACGGCAGTTATCTGCCCCTCGACCAAGCCAAAATATCGCCCATGGATCGCGGCTTTTTGTTTGGCGATGGCATCTACGAAGTTATCCCTTCTTATAATGGCAAAATGGTTGGCTTCGGCCCTCACATTGAGCGCATGAAAAATGGCTTAGCAGCAATCGGCGTCCAGTTCGACTGGACGACAGAACAATGGGCCGACCTCTGCCAACAGCTCATAGAAAAAAACGGCTCCGGCAACCTCGGCCTCTACCTCCATGTGACACGGGGCACCGACAGCAAGCGCTTCCACGCGTTCCCTGAAAATATTCCTGCCACCGTCTTTGCCTACAGTTTTGAAATTGGCCCCGAGCCTGTCGCCGACAAAGCGCTCGCCAAAAAATACCGCGTTGCCGCCACCCGCGATCTGCGCTGGGAACGCTGCCATATCAAATCCATTGCGCTACTGGGCAACGTGCTGCACTTTCAGCAGGGCTACGAACAAGGCTACGACGAAACGCTACTGTTTAATGCCGACAACCAGCTCACCGAAGCAAGCGCCTGTAACGCCTTTATCGTCAAAAATGGTACGGTCATTACCCCCGCCCTCGACAATGCAAAACTCCCGGGAATCACGCGGCATATTCTGCTCGATATTTTGCGCCGCGATGGCAGCATTCCTGTTGAGGAGCGCGACGTCAGCATGGACGAGGTCTACAGCGCAGATGAAGTGTGGATTACCAGCTCCAGCAAAGACATCGCCGCCGTGGTGCAAATCAATGGCACAGCCGTTGGCAACGGTGAAGTGGGCGACGTGTGGCTGGCGGCGCAAACACTCTACTCCGCCGGAAAATTTAACTATTAGGGATTGTTATGTCTCGACCGACTAAGGCGCTGATCAATCTAGACGCACTGCGTAGCAACTACCGTCTAGCGCAAGCGCTGGCACCAAACTCCCAGACCATGCCCATGGTCAAAGCCAACGCCTATGGCCACGGCATGGTGCCCGTTGCAACGGCCTTGGCCGATCTAGCCCCAGCCTTTGGTGTTGCCTGCATTGAAGAGGCGCTAGAGTTGCGCAAAGCCGGTATAACCCAACCGATACTTCTGTTGGAAGGCACGTTTAGCGCAGAAGAAGTCGCCATAGCCGCACTGAAAAATATTTGGATGATGGTCGAAAATCACGCGCAAAAAGAGGCCATTATCAATACTGAACTGCCTATGTCGGTTTATGTATGGCTTGGTCTCGACAGCGGCATGCACAGACTGGGGTTTCAACCCAGTGATATCGCCGACGTCTACGGGCAGTTGCTCAACAGTCGCAATGTTCACAAACCCATTGTCCTAGCATCGCATTTTGCCTGCGCCGAAGATTTGCAAAATAGCTACACCCAACAACAGCTCGACAGCTTCAACCAAGCATTAGCAAGTCTCAGTGAATATGGCGACGCGCAACCCCTGCAGAGCCTCGCCAACTCCGCCTCTATCTTGGCGCGCCCAGACACCCATCGCGACTGGAACCGACCAGGCTACATGCTCTACGGCAGCTCACCGTTTGATCACCCGCACAGCAACGCCGACAAACTGCAAGCCGTCATGACACTAACCTCAGCAGTGATTTCCCTGCGCCACATCGCCGCCGGTGAAGTCGTAGGTTACTCAGGCCGCTGGCGCGCCGACAAACCCTCAACCATCGCCACCATCGCAATTGGCTACGGCGACGGCTATCCGCGGAGCGCACCGAATGGCACACCGGTGCTGGTCAATGGCGTTGAATGCCCATTAGTGGGCAATGTCAGCATGGATATGATTACTGTCGACGTCAGCGCCTTAACCCGCGTCGCCATTGGCGATCCCGTCGAACTGTGGGGCCCCAATCTTGCCGTCAGCCGCGTCGCCAAACTGTGCAACACCATAGGCTACGAACTGATGACCCGCATGCCCGCACGAGTACCGCGCATCTATCAATAAACCGCAAACAGTGACTGGCCGCTAAAGCTTAATGGCCGTCACTGACTTCACGTCTTCAATAACAACATACGTATGGGTTTGACTAACGCCCTCAATAGTCGACAGCTTCTCCCCCAAAAACCGCTGATAGTGCTGCATATCGGCAACGCGAATTTTAATTAAATAGTCAAAGCCCCCCGCCACCATCTGGCACTCCTGCACCTCGTCCAGCGCCAGCATCTGCTGATTAAATGCCTTAATCGACGCAGTAGTTGTGTTGTTTAACTGCACCTCAATGTAAGCACAAAGCGCCGCATTGGCTTTCACCGGGTCAAGCAGCGCCACATATTGCAGAATATAACCATCCTTCTCCAAACGGCGCACCCGCTCTAGGCAGGGCGTAGGTGTCAAGTTCACCTCGCGCGCCAAGTCAACATTGGCGATGCGGCCATTCTTTTGCAAAATCGTCAAAATCCGCCGATCAGTGCGATCCAATTGCGTCACATTAGCCATACCGTCACCTCCTCCTGAAACCGTCTACACACAAAAACATGAAAAGCATTTTATCCTTAGATACATATATTTCCAGCATAAAATACTATTAATTAAGTAATTATGGAGATTAATAGTACGAAGATTTAGCGAAAATGCCGAATATTTATTCGTCTGAAGACTGGATTCACCCCTATGAACATTGATCAACTTCGCCGCAAAATACGCACAACCACGCACCAGAACGAGCATCAGGTGGTCAATCAACTGCTGCACAGCAACCCGCTTTCGGCACAGACCCGAGAAAAAGTGTTGCAACAGGCACGCGAACTGGTGGGTCAATGCCGCAGCAACAAATCCAGTAAAGGATTGCTTGACGCATTCCTCCTGCAATTTGGACTGTCCAACAACGAAGGCGTCGCGCTTATGTGCCTCGCCGAAGCGCTTTTGCGAGTGCCCGACGCAGACACCGCCGACCGCTTGATCGCCGAAAAAATCCTCTCCGGCAAATGGCACGAGCACCGCGGCCAATCGCAATCCGCCTTCGTCAATGCCGCCACCTGGGGCCTTATGCTCACCGGCCAAATTGTCAGCCTCGACAGCGAAATAACCGAACACACCGACAGCTGGCTTAAGCGCCTTAGCGCCCGACTCAGCGAACCCGTCGTCCGCCGCGCCGTTATGCAAGCCATGAAAATCATGGGCGGCCAATATGTGCTCGGCCGCGATATCGGGGAAGGACTGCAGCGCGGCGCCAAACACAACGACGCGCAAACACGATTCTCATTCGACATGCTCGGCGAAGGTGCCCGCACCGAAAGCGACGCCGCCCGCTACCTGCAATCCTATGCCGACGCCATCACTGAAATTGGCCGCCACACCAGCGAAACATCGGTCTACAGCAACAACGGCATCTCGGTAAAACTCTCAGCACTGCACCCGCGCTACCGCTACGCCCAGCACCAACAAGTGATGGACGAGCTGCTGCCACGCATCAAACAGCTGTGTCTACTTGCCCAAGAGCACCATATTGGCCTCTCCATCGACGCTGAAGAGTCCTACCGACTCGATATTTCACTCGACCTATTTCAAGCACTGGCCGAAGACCCCGACCTAAAAAACTGGCAGGGCCTCGGCTTTGTTTTGCAGGCCTATCAAAAGCGCGCGCCCGATGTCGCGCGATGGCTAATCGCCCTCGCCGAAGCCACCCAGCGCAAACTCATGGTGCGCCTCGTCAAAGGCGCCTACTGGGACGCCGAAATAAAACATGCCCAAGAACTTGGGCTCGAGAGCTACCCCGTATACACCCGCAAAGCCAACACCGACCTCTGCTACCAACACTGCGCCGAACTGCTGCTAGACGCCGATCAACAAATTTATCCACAGTTTGCCACCCACAACGCCTACACCGCCTGCATGATCTTAGCGCTGGCCGGCGAACGCGCATTTGAATTCCAACGCCTGCACGGAATGGGCCATGTTCTCTACGAACAACTGATGAACAACCTCGGCCGAGAGAAAATACCTCTGCGCGTCTACGCACCCATCGGCAACCACCGCGACCTGCTGCCCTACTTGGTGCGCCGCCTGCTGGAAAACGGCGCCAACAGCTCATTCGTCAACCGCTTCCTCGACAACAACTCACCCGTTGACGAACTGGTGCAAGATATTCGCGAGCAAGTCTGCCGAGTCTTCCCTTACGAACACCGACAGATACCCGCGCCCGCAGACCTATTTGCAACCAGCAACCAAGCCCGAAAAAATTCTATCGGCATCGATCTCGACTCTGTTATCGACAGCCAGCCCATTATCGACGTCATAGCCAGGGCCAACCAAAAACCCCTCACCGCAGGGCCGCTGATTGATGGCGAACTGATACTGACAACACCAGAGCCACGATTTAGCCCCAGCCAGAACAAGCAGCACATAGGCGACATCAGCCGAGCCACCGCCGAACACATGCAGCACGCCCTCACCTCCGCCGCGCAAGCACAGCCCGCATGGGACAGCCTCGGCGGCGAACACCGTGCCGCCATACTCGACAAGATGGCAGACCTCATGGAATATCAAATCGCCGAACTCATGTCGGTTATTGTTAGCGAAGGGGGCCGCACCCTCCCCGACGCCCTCTCCGAAGTGCGCGAAGCCGTCGACTTCTGCCGCTATTACGCCGTTCAAGCACGCCAACAGTTCCGCCACGACGACCCCGCGCAACGTCACGGCCGCGGCGTCTTCCTCTGCATCAGCCCATGGAACTTCCCGCTGGCGATATTTGTCGGCCAAGTCAGTGCCGCACTGGCCGCAGGCAACAGCGTCATCGCCAAACCCGCCGACCAAACACCCTTTATTGCCAGCCACGCAGTGCAGCTCTTTCACAAAGCCGGCGTACCGGTGAGCGCTCTGCAACTGCTTATCGGCAGCGGCTCGCAAATCGGCAAAGTGCTTATTCCAGACTCGCGCATCGCCGGTATCGCCTTTACCGGCTCAACCCAGACCGCGCAAACCATCAATCGCCAACTCGCACAGCGACCCGGAGGCCCCATTCCGTTTATCGCCGAAACCGGCGGTCAAAACTGCATGGTCGTCGACTCAACAGCCCTACCAGAACAGGTCGTCGACGACGTAATCGCCTCCGCATTTCAGAGCGCAGGCCAGCGCTGCTCCGCCCTGCGCGTACTGTTTTTGCAAAGCGATATCGCCGACAACGTCCTCACCATGCTACGCGGCGCCATGGCCTCTGTTCACGCCGGACACCCGGGTAAACTCAGCAGCGATATTGGCCCCGTAATCGACAGTACCGCCCAAGCCGAACTGCAAAGCCACATCGAGCGCATGCATCAAGAAGGCACGTACATCGCCAGCGTCGAACTCAGCGCAGAGTGCCAACAAGGCAGCTTTATTGCCCCCCACGTGTTCGAAATCAAAACCCTTGATCAGCTCACAGAAGAAGTATTCGGCCCCATCCTGCACGTTATTCGCTACAACTCAGCACAACTCAGCAGCGTGATACAGCAAATCAACAACACCGGCTACGGCCTCACCCTCGGCATCCACAGCCGCATCGAAGCCTTCGCCGAAACCGTGTTCCGCAACACCATCGCCGGCAACACCTACATCAACCGCAATATGGTCGGCGCCGTCGTCGGCGTTAACCCCTTTGGCGGCCGCGGCCTCTCCGGAACCGGCCCCAAAGCAGGCGGCCCAAACTACCTGCTGCGCTTTTCTACCGACGCAATCAACTCAGCGCAGCCGTCAAACAATGTTCTGCCGCTCAAACTCGACAGCGCCGAACCCGTCAGTGCAACCGCCATCACCAGCGCCCTCGACGCAGGCAAAAAGTGGCAGTTCAACACTGCCCAGCAACGGCTCAGCCTGATTCAACAGGCGAATCAACACAACCCACACTTCTTGTCCGGCCTACAAGCCATCACCCAAGAAAAGCTCAGCACACCCGAGCAACTGCCCGGCCCCACCGGCGAAGACAACCAACTTAGCCTGCACAGCCGCGGACTCATGGTCCTCGTCATCACCCAACAAGACCCCTTTGCCGACGCCGAAAAACAGATTGCCAGCGCACTCCTCTGCGGCTGCCCACTCATAATCACCGCCGACAGCCAACACCAGCAATCCCTCAGCGCACTGCAAGCGAGCTACAGCCAAGCGGGACTGCCCCAAAACCTCCTGCAAATTGCCCCACTGGCAAGCCTGTCAGCACTCGCCACTCACAACAGCGTTGAAGGCATCGTCGCCAACACCAGCGACACCGACAGCTCCGCCCTGCGACAAATCATGGCAGAGCGAACAGGCAGCATCATTCCACTGATCGAATGGCCCAAACAAGACACCGGCTACCACTACCCATGGTTGCTCAGCTTTTTGAGCGAACGCACCCGCACCGAAAATCTCGTGGCGCGGGGAGGTAATACGCAGTTGTTTAATTTGGCGGAGTGAGGG
>Ga0209652_1000298_pt1 | contig 42225 bp, 37 predicted proteins | sample SaaInl74LU_5_DNA_FD_184641 | JGI IMG/M metagenome (GOLD analysis project Ga0209652, IMG submission 184641) | Marine microbial communities from expanding oxygen minimum zones in the Saanich Inlet - ESP_74LU_5_DNA (SPAdes) (version 2) | ecosystem: Environmental > Aquatic > Marine > Intertidal zone...
AAAGTCCGCCCGCGCGCTTGTCGATCAGGGGCACAAGCTGGGGAAAAGCATCCAGAACGCGATCCAACGTCCATTCCCCCTTGCGGCCGTTTTCGGCGGCGATGATCAGGTTCTCGCGCACGGTCATATCGGCAAAAAGCCTGCGCCCCTCGGGCGACATGGCGATGCCGGCGCGCGCAATGATCCAAAAAATTAGAACGAGCGGCATGACCGCCCGTAAGACGCATCTCCGTTCTTGGGGGGCCAACACTTGATCGCCGCGCTCATCCAATCGCCCTTTGCCGAGATTGCCGTGCTTTTGGTCTTGGCCGCCGTGGTCGGATTTATCGGCGTGATGTTGCGCCAGCCCTTGATCGTCAGCTTCATCGCGGTGGGGCTTTTGGCCGGGCCATCGGCGCTCGATATCGTGCGCGCCGATGCGCAGATCGACTTTTTGTCGGAACTGGGCATCGCGGTGCTGTTGTTTCTGGTGGGCATCAAGCTTGATGTGAAGCTGATCCGCTCGCTTGGTACGGTGTCGCTGATGACGGGGCTTGGGCAGGTCGCATTTACATCCGTTTTCGGCTTCTTGATAGGCCTGGCGCTTGGGCTTGATGCGATCACCAGCCTTTACGTCGCAGTGGCGCTCACGTTCTCGTCGACCATCATCATCGTCAAGTTGCTTTCCGACAAGCGCGAGATCGACAGCCTGCATGGACAGATCGCACTGGGTTTTCTGATCGTGCAGGATCTGGTGGTGGTGCTGGCGATGATCGTGCTGTCGGCCATCGGGATCGGGGCCGCCGATGCCGGACATGGCGGCGGGTCGGTGGGCATGGTGCTGGTCTCGGGCGTGGCGCTGGTGGGCCTTGTGATCTTGTTCGTGCGCTATGTCGCAACGCCGCTCACGGATCGGCTGGCGCGCGCGCCCGAGCTTTTGGTGATCTTCGCCATCGCCATGGCCGCGATGTTCGCCGCCATCGGCTATGGTGTCGGCCTTGGCAAAGAGGTGGGCGGGCTTTTGGCGGGTGTGGCGCTGGCCTCGACCCCCTACCGCGAAACCATCGCCGCGCGGCTGGCCCCATTGCGCGACTTCTTGTTGCTGTTTTTCTTCATCGCGCTTGGGACCGCGCTCGACCTGTCGCTGTTGGGCAGCCATGTCACAGGCGCGATCGTGTTCTCGCTTTTTGTGTTGATCGGTAATCCGCTGATCGTGCTTTTGATCATGGGCGCCTTGGGCTACCGCAAGCGCACGGGGTTTCTGGCCGGGCTGACAGTGGCGCAGATCAGCGAGTTCTCGCTGATCTTCATCGCGATGGGTGTATCGCTGGGCCATGTGCGCGAGGACGCGCTGGGTTTGGTGACGATGGTGGGCCTCGTGACCATCGCCGCCTCGACCTATATGATCACCTATTCGCACCAGCTTTATGCGATCTTTGGCCCCTATCTTGGCCTGTTCGAGCGGCGCGGCACCCCGCGTGAGGCAAGTGCGGCCGACAGCGACCCAAAGCGTGGATTTCCGGTCATCATCTTCGGGCTGGGGCGGTTTGGCACCGCGATCGGGATCAGGTTGCAAAAACGCGGCATTGCCGTGCTGGGTGTGGATTTCAACCCGCAAGCGATCAGGCGGTGGCGCGCCTTGGGGCTGGAAACCGCCTTTGGCGATGCCAGCGATCCCGAGTTCATCGCCGATTTGCCCCTGTCGCGGGCGGAACGCATCGTCTTGACCGTACCGGTTCACCCCACGGGGCTAAGCCATGAGGATACGCGCACGACCTTGATCCAATTGACCCGCGCGGCGGGCTTTCGCGGCCAAATCGCGGTGACTTCGCATCATGCCGACGAGACCGCGATGCTGAAAGATGCCGGGGCCGATCTGGTGCTCGAGCCGTTCCAAGATGCAGCCGACCGGGCCGCGGCCCTGTTGTGCGGCGCGGCAATCGAGGACCGCACCGATATTCCGGCCATCCCCTCTGAAGAAAAACCGACCCTCTGAAATATGACCGATGCCGGGGGCAATCGGCTATTTCCGCCCCATCTGCATACACCAAAGCGTGGAAACACCCTGTATTTGGGCGCTTTCATATGGATTGACGCAAGATTGTATACAGCCTAACCTTTTCCCAGCCGAGGCCCGATAGCCCGACTCGGCAAGGGAGGAAGAATGGGCGAAGAAGACCGTATGTCGCTGGTCGACAAGGCTATCATTGCCTTGCGCAGCATGATCATGTCTGGCGAGCTTGCCCCTTCTGCCCGCGTGGCCGAAGTTGCGCTTTCTGAACGCTTGGGCATTTCGCGCACGCCGATCCGGCAAGCGATGGACAGGTTGACCGCCGAGGGGCTGCTTGAACGGATCGAGACCGGCGGCTGCCGCGTGGCAAGCCTGAGCATCACCGATATTCTGGACGCGATCGAAATTCGCGGCGTGATCGAAGGCACAGCTGCGCGTCTGGCCGCAGAACGCGGCGCGGATGACGATGATCTCGCGCAATGCGACGCGCTTTTGGCCCGTATCGACGAGGCGCTGCACCGCGAGGGCGGGATCGATTTCGACGCCTATGTCGCGGCCAATGCGCAATTCCATCAACTCTTGGCCGCCTTGGCCAAAAGCCCTGTCATCTCGCGTGAGGTCGAGCGGGTGATGCGCCTGCCCTTGGCCTCGCCATCGGCGTTTTTGCAAGAGCAGGCGCTGATCCATGATTTCCAGACCTCGCTGGTGCGCGCACAGCATCAGCACAAAGCCATCATCGCCGCGATCCGCGACCGCGAGGGCGCGCGCGCCGAGGCCTTGGCGCGCGAACATGCCCGTCTTGCGCGGGAAAACCTCGAACATGTGATGAAATGCGACCGCAAGCTTGCCGCCCGCGTGCCGGGCCTTGCGCTGGTCGCATCCCGATAGATCAATCAAGGAGACTGAGTAAGATGCCAAGCCTTAACGATGTGATGACACAAGCCGGCAATCCGGTGCAGATGCTGCGCAACTCGCAAATCGGGATGTATGTCTACCCGGTGGTGGCCCCCGAATTCCAGAACTGGCGCAATGAACAGGTCGCGTGGCGCGATACGGCCGTGCTGTTCGACCAGTCGCATCATATGGACGAGATCATCGTCGAAGGCCCGCAAGCCGAGGAATTCTTGGCCCATCACGGCATCAACGCCTTCAACAATTTCGACCTGAACCGCGCCAAGCATTATGTCCCCGTCACGCCCAACGGCCATGTGATCGGCGACCACATCATCTTCCGCGAGCGTCAGGACAAATTCATTCTCGTGGGTCGCGCGCCGACCTCCAACTGGCTGATGTTCTGCGCCGCATACGGCAATTGGAACGTGCGCCTGCGCTATGACCCCCGCAGCCCCTCGCGCCCCGAGGGTGAGCGCGTGCTGCGCGAGCATTACCGCTACCAGATCCAAGGCCCCGATGCGCCCAAGATCTTTGAAAAGATGAACGGCGGCCCGATCCCCGACATCAAGTTCTTCCATGTCGACTGGATCAATATCGGCTCCAAAAAGGTCCAGGCGCTGCGCCACGGCATGTCTGGCGCGCCGGGTCTGGAAATCTGGGGTCCCTACAAGGACAAGGATTACATCCACTCCACCATCCTGCAGGCAGCGCGCGATGCAGGCGTCAAGCTGGTGCAATGCGGCAGCCGCGCCTATTCGACCAACACGCTTGAATCGGGTTGGATCCCCTCGCCGCTGCCGGGCATCTACACCGGCGACGGCATGTTGAAAGAATACCGTGACTGGCTGGGTGCCGACAGCTACGAGGCCGCAGGCGCGATCGGCGGCAGCTTTGTCTCCGACAATATCGAGGATTACTACGTCAATCCCTTCGAGCTTGGCTACGGCTTCTACATCGGCTGGAAGAAGGACGACTTCATCGGCAAGGCGGCACTCGCCAAGCTCAAGGATGCGCCAAGCAACCGCAAGAAGGTGACCTTTGAGTGGAACCCCGAGGATGTGGTCAAGGTCATCGCCTCGGCCTTCGAGGAAGGCACGCCCTATAAGTGGATCGACTTCCCCCAGCCCAACTATGCCTCCTCCTCCGCCGATATGGTGATGCGCGATGGCAAGATGGTCGGCATGTCGATGTTCAACGGCTACAGCTACAATGAGCGCCGCGTGCTGTCCTTGGGTGTCGTGCATCAAGATGTGCAGGAAGACGAGATCCTGACGCTGAAATGGGGCGAGCCGGAAACAACTGGCAAGACCTCGACCGAGCCGCATCGCCAGACGGAAATCCGCGTCCGCGTGGCACCCACACCCTATGCGCGCGAAGTGCGCGAAGGCTACGCTGTCGATAGCTGGCGCGCGAAGTCCTAAGAAACATAGGCCGCGCCCCGGGCTGTCCGGGGCGCGGCCAAACCCGGCGCATGCGCCGAAAATGAAAGGAGATGCCATGCCCATCCTGCCCTTCCGCCAGCCCGGTCTGCGTGATGGCTTGGGCGTGGACGCCGCCCGGCTGATGGACGGCTTCTCGATCGAGGTGATGCCGCGCACAGCCGCCAAGATCGCCGATTTCCGCCTGCTTCTGCCACAAGGCACGCGGATCTATATCGCCCATCTCGAGGGCACCCCCATCGACGATATGATCGCCACCGCCCGCCGCCTGCGCGACGAGGGCTTTGCCGTCATGCCGCATTTTCCCGCCCGCAGCATCGCGGGTCCGGATGAATTGAACCATTGGATCACCCGCTACCGGCTTGAGGCTGATGTGACCGAGGCGCTGGTGCTGGCAGGTGGTCCGAAAACCCCAGTCGGCGCATTCGACAGTTCCATGCAGTTGCTGGAAACCGGATATTTCGAAGAGGCAAGCTTTGAGCGCCTGCACATCGCGGGCCACCCCGAGGGCAACCGCGATATCGACCCCGATGGCGGCACAACTGCCGTTGATCAGGCGCTGCTTTGGAAACAGGATTATGCCGCGCGCTCAGGCATGCAGATGGCGATCGTCACCCAATTTGCCTTTGACGCGGCGGGTGTGCTGACATGGGAACGCCGCCTGCGCGCAATGGGCGTGACGCTGCCCATCCATCTGGGCGTGGCGGGGCCAGCCAAGTTGCAGACACTTTTGAAATTCGCCATCGCCTGTGGCGTTGGCCCCTCATTGTCGGTCTTGCAAAAACGCGCGCGCGATGTCACCAAATTGCTGATGCCGTTTGAGCCGGATGTGCTGTTGGCCGATCTGGCCACCGGGTTGGCCGAAGATCGCGACAACCTGATCGCACAGATCCACCTGTTTTCACTCGGCGGGATCGAGGCAAGCGCGGCTTTCGCCGCAAAAGCGCGCGGCCCAACGGATGCGGCGCATGACGCGACCAAGCTCACGACCCAAACGGAGCGAAGCATATGAAACAGGCCGACAACATCATCGGGCAAAGCGGCACAGCACCCTTTTTCAGGGTCGCCAACCCCGAAGATGTTGGCTTGACACCCGCGCCGCTGCGCCATGGCGATGCGGTGCGCACATGGGTCAGCGCGCTGGCCGGTTTCCAAAAGGAAGCGTTGGTTTTGTCGAGCCGCACGGGCGCGATGTGGCGGCTGGTGTCGGATGAAGGGGCCTATCTCAACGGCCATGACGCCGCCCCCTGCCCCTTGTCGTTCCTGACGGTCGGCATGATCTCGAGCTACATGAACGAGATCATGGCCTTGGCCGCGCGCGATGGGGTCACGATCCGCCATCTGCGGCTTATTCAGAACAATTATTACACGATGAAGGGCTCGATGATGAAGCGCACCATGACGGGTGGCGCGCTTCCGGTCGAGTTGGAGGTCGAGATTGATTGCGATCTACCTGACGCAGCCCTGAATGAGATGTTGATGGGGGCGGTCCATGCCTCGCCGCTCAATGGCTTGATGCGGGGCGTTTTGCCCAGCCTCTTCACGCTCAGCCGCAATGGCACGCAAATCGCCACGGGTGACGCAAGCGCGCTGGATCATCCGGTCGTGGGTGGACCAGAAGGCGCGGCCCCGCTGCCTGCCCAGACCGATCTGACGCTGATCGAACGCTTGGGACTCTCGCCGCATAAGGCCGTGACCAAGGGCACGGCGGGGGCTGCCACCAGCCTGACCGACGAGCAGGATCGCACGCTGAACCCTGCCGCTATCTGCACGCTGCGCGCGGATGGCATCAAGGAAATCGAGCAGCATCTCTATAGCCCGCATGGCTCGATCTTCCGCTATCTCAGCGAAGAGGCCCCGCCCCATGGCCAAGGCCGCGCACCCGATGCGGTCAGCTACATCTCGGCGGGCATCGCCTTTTGCTTCATGACGCAATTCGGGCGCATGGCCTCGATGGAAAAGCTCGACCTGTCGCATTACGCGGTGGTGCAAGATACGCATTTCTCGCTTGGCGGCGCATCAGGGGGAACGGGGCAAGCGGGAAGCGCCGATCCGGTGGAGACACATGTGCATCTGCAAACAACAGAAAGCGACGATGTCGCGCGCGATATGCTCGATGTGTCGGAACGGACCTGTTTCTTGCATGCGTTTTGCCGCACCGATCTCAAAACGAAACTCAAGGTGACGCGTGTGTGATGCCATGCACAGACGCGCCCCACGATATAGTCCCATTGGCTGGGGACTCGCCTTACCGCCACTTGCGGTTTGACACCAAGCTGACAGCCTGACGCCCGGTCGACAGACAGGGCACCACGAAACAAAGGGAGGAAGACATGCTACACTCAAGATCCATGAAGGCCGCATTCGCATCGACCGTTTTCGGTCTTTGCGCGACACTCGGCATGACCGCCGCACAGGCGCAAACGGAACTGCGTCTGCACACCTTCGTGCCGCCGGGCCATATCATTTACCGCGAGATCCTCGAGCCCTTGGCCGCAGATATCGCGGCAGAGTCGAATGGCGAATTGGTCCTGACGCTCTACCCCTCGATGCAGCTGGGTGGCGGCGCGCCGGAGCTGATCCGTCAGGCAGCCGAAGGCACCGTTGACATGGCCTTCAGCCTGCCCGGCTATACCTCGGCGCAATTCCCGCGCACACAGATGATCGAATTGCCCAGCCTGCGCGAAGACGGCATGGCCACGACCGAGCTGATGTGGGATTTGCTCGAGGGCGGCTATCTCAACCCGGAATTCGACGGGTTGAAGGTGCTCGCACTTTGGGCCGCCGACGATGCGGGGCTTTATACCCGCGACAAGCCGATCCGCTCGCTTGACGATGTTGCGGGCATGCTGCTCCGCTCGCCTTCGGCGGCACAGGCCGGTCAGATCGAAGCGATGGGCGGAACGCCCGTGGCCCTGCCCATCCCCGAGCTGTATCCGCAGCTTGAGCGTGGCGTGATCGACGGCGCGATGGTGCCCTTCACCACCATCCTCGACTTCCGCATGCATGAAGTTGCCAACTACTTCACCATCACCGGCCCAGTCTTTGGCCGGTCGCAGTTCACCGTGGTGATGAACGCTGACAGCTACAACAACCTGTCGGCCGAGCATCAGGCGATCATCGACCGCCTGACGGGCGAAGAACTCAGCCGCAAGGCGACGCAGGCCTATCTGGACCGTGCCGCCGAAGCGATCGAATTCGTGCGCAACGCCTCCGACAAGGAAGTGATCGAGTTCTCGGCTGAGGAGCAGGCCCGCATCCGTGAAACCTTGGCACCGATCTACGCCCAGTGGATCGAGGCGATGGCCGCACAAGGTATCGATGGCGCCGCGATGCTTGCCTTCGCTGGCATCAGCGTCAACTGAGTGATGCTGGACGCGTTTGAACGTGGGTTCGAACGGGCGCTCAGGCTGCTGGCTTATGCCGGCGGCCTGGTGCTCGCCGGGCTGGTGCTGCTGGTGGTCTACGAGATCTGCATGCGGTACTTCTTTGGTCGCCCCTTTCGGGGCGGCTATGAGATCACAGAGCTTGCCATGTCGGTCATCGTGGCCTGCGGCTTACCCTACACGGCCATCATGCGTGGGCATGTTTCGGTCGATCTCTTGTCAGGCATTTTCGACAGGCCCGCGTTTCGCTGGCTGAATTTCATCGTCCATATGATGGGCGCTGTATTGCTCGCGGTCTTGTCATGGGAAAGCATCGAATACGCGCTGCGCAGCCATGCGCATGGTGATGTCTCCAACATGATGCAGATCCCCAAATCACCCTTCCAGTTCGGTGTCGCAATCTCGGCCGGGCTGTTCTCGATCGTTCTGCTGCTTGAGGCGATCCGGGTCATCTATCCAAAAGAAACGACCGAAAAGGCCAAGATATGACACCGACACTTGCCGGCATCACGGGCTTTGCCGCCTTGTTCTTGCTGCTTGCGCTGCGCATGCCCATCGGGCTTGCGATGATGCTGGTGGGCGCGGTGGGTATCGCCGTGCTCAACTCGACCACGGCGGCGCTCAATATCATGGGCTCTTTCGCCTTTTCATATTCGGCGGTCTTTACGCTCAGCGTGATCCCGCTGTTCGTGTTGATGGGCGCTTTTGCCAATGTCTCGGGGATGGGGGCGGATATGTACCGCGCGGCCCATGCTTGGGTGGGCCACAAGCGTGGCGGCTTGGCGGCGGCGACCATTCTGGCCTGTGCGGGTTTTGCCGCGCTCTCCGGCTCGTCCATCGCATCGGCGGCGACCATGGGCAAAGTAGCCCTGCCCGAGATGGAGCGCTATCGCTACAGCCCCAAGCTTGCCACGGGGTCGATCGCGGCGGGCGGCACGCTGGGTATCTTGATCCCCCCCTCGACCGTGTTGATCGTTTATGCGCTTTTGACCGAGCAATCGGTGGGGCGCTTGTTTCTGGCCGGTGTTTTGCCGGGGCTCTTGCTGACCGCACTTTTCGTGGCGACCGTGTTCATCGTGTCGATGATGAACCCCGAGGCTGGCCCACCGGGCGAACGCGTGCCCATGGGCGAACGCTTCAAGGTCTTGATGAACTCGGGCGCGCTGATCTTTGTGGTCATTATCGTGCTGGGCGGCATCTATGCGGGCATCTTTACTGTGACCGAGGCCGCAGCGGTCGGTGCGTTTCTCACCTTCATGCATGCGCTTTGGTCGGGAAAGCTGAACCTGCCCAAATTCCTCGAGGCGATCCTTGATACGATCAAGACCACCGCGATGGTGTTTTTCATCTTGATCGGCGCACATTTCTTCGCGCCCTTCCTTGCGCTGACGCGTATCCCGGTGAACCTTGCCGATGCTATCGGCGAGCTGGCGATCCCCGCGCTTGCGATCTTGGCCGTGATCATCTTGGTCTATATCGCGCTTGGCACCTTCATGGAGGGGTTCGCGATGATGGTGCTGACTGTGCCTATCGTGCTGCCCATCATCACCACGCTGGGTTACGACCCGATCTGGTTCGGCATCATCATGGTCTTGGTGCTGGAGATGGGGCTGATCAGCCCGCCTGTGGGGATGAATGTCTTTGTGGTCAAAGGGGTGGCGCCCAATGTGCCACTGGGCCAGATCTACGCCGGTATCTTGCCCTTTTGGGTGGCGATGGGGATCTGTGTGATCTTGCTTGTCGCCTTCCCCAATATCGCGCTGTTCTTGCCCGATACGATGCTGGGGCGCTGAAATGGGATTGGTCAACCGCCGGGACGTTTTCATCGAATGGGGTGATTGCGACCCGGCGGGCATCGTCTATTACCCGCGCTACTTCGTGCATTTCGACAATGCCACCGTGGCGCTTTTCGCGGCCGCGGGCCTGCCCAAGCATGAGATGGTGAAAACCTACGACATCGTCGGCATCCCGATGGTCGATACGCGCGCGAAATTCACCATCCCGTCCCGCTGGGGTGAGACCATCACCATCGAAAGCCGCATCGCCGCATGGCGCGGATCAAGCTTCGATGTGGAACACAAGGTCTACAAGGGTGACGCACTTGCCATCGAGGCGTGGGAGACCCGCGTCTGGGTCGGCCGCCACCCCGATGACCCCGACAAGATCAAGGGCCGACCCGTGCCTGACGCCGTCAAAGCGCGCTTTGCCTGACCACCCCAACGCCTGAAGAGGACACCCAATGGAAGTCTCATTCCACAAGGAAATCCAAAGCCTGAAACTGGGCGATGGCGACATCTTTCACGGCGAGGGGATCTTGGCTGTCACCAAGGCACTTTTGCAATCGGGCGTAGCCTATGTGGGCGGATATCAGGGCGCGCCTGTCAGCCATCTGCTCGATGTTCTGGTGCAATCCGAGGATATCTTGTCCGAGCTTGGCATCCATCTGGAAACCTGCACGAACGAGGCGGCGGCCGCCGCCATGCTTGCGGCATCGGTGCAATACCCGCTGCGCGGTTGCGTGACGTGGAAATCCATCGTCGGCACCAATGTGGCGGCTGATGCGCTGTCGAACCTCGCCTCTCCCGGCGTGATCGGCGGCACGCTGATCGTGGTGGGCGAAGATTATGGCGAAGGGGCCAGCGTCATCCAAGAACGCAGCCATGCCTTTGCGCTGAAATCCTCGATCTGGCTGCTCGATCCGCGCCCCGATCTGCCCCAGATCGTGAAGATGGTCGAGAAAAGTTTCGAGCTGTCCGAGGCCAGCAATACCCCCGTGATGATGGAGCTGCGCATCCGCGCCTGTCATGTCTTCGGCAGTTTCGAAACCAAGAATAACGTCGCCGCCCCGAAATCGACGCGCGAGAAATTCGCCGAACCCGCACCATTCGACTATGCGCGGCTGGCCCATCCCCCCGTCACCTTCTTGCAAGAAGGCGACAAGGTGAACCGCCGCCTGCCCTTGGCGCGTGAGTTCATCGCGCGCGAGGGTCTCAACGAATTCATGGGGCCAGAAGCAGGTGAAATCGGGATCATCACCCAAGGCGGGCTGTTCAATGGGCTGAATGATCGGCTGGCCGATGCCGGGCTGTCGGATGCCTATGGTGATCTGAAAATCCCCACCCTTGTCCTCAACGTCACCCATCCGCTGTTGCCCGACCAGATCGTCGATTTCGCGCGCGGCAAAAAGGCCGTGCTGATCGTCGAGGAGGGCGCGCCCGAATATATCGAATTGGCGGTGGGCAAGATCCTGCGCCAAGCCGATCTGCAAACCGCCATTCATGGCAAGGATATGCTGCCCATGGCGGGCGAATATACCGCCGCCGTGGTGGGCCGCGGTTTGGCGACATTCTTGTCGCGCTATGGCGTCGATCCCGGTGAGTTGGGCCAATGGCTTGAGGCGGTCGATACCAACCGCGCGGCGCTGAATGCGCGCGAGGCCCCGGCCCTGCCGCCGCGCCCGCCGACCTTTTGCACCGGCTGCCCCGAGCGGCCCGTGTTCACGGCGATGAAGCTGGTCAAGGAAGAGACCGGCCCGATGCATGTCTCGGTCGATATCGGCTGTCATGCGCTGGCGACCTTCCCCCCCTTCAGCCAAGGTCATTCGATCATCGGCTATGGGCTATCGCTGGCCGCGGCCTCGGCCGTATCGGGCACGCAGGTCAAGCGCCCCTTCACCGTCATGGGCGATGGCGGCTTTTGGCATAACGGGCTTTTGACGGGCGTTGCGGGATCGGTATTCAACCAAGATGACAGCGTTCTGGTGGTGATGAACAACGGCTATTCCAGCGCCACCGGGGCGCAGGATCTGCCCTCCAGTAAGCCCAAGGATAGCGGGCGTGGCCGTGGCCTCGACATGGAAAAGGCGCTGCGCGCCATGGGCGTCACATGGATCAAGCGGGTCGATAATTACCGTGTCGCCAATCTGGTCAATGTGCTGCGCGATGCACGGCTGACCAAGGAAAAGGGGCTGAAAGTCATCTTGGCCGATGGCGAATGCCAATTGGCCCGCCAGCGCCGGATCAAGCCCGCAATGGCCAAGGCGGTCGCCGCAGGCGAGCGGGTGATGCGCACGCGCTTTTGGGTGGATGAGGATACCTGCACCGGCGATCATAGCTGCATCCGGCTGTCGGGCTGCCCGTCCTTGACGATCAAGCCCAACCCCGATCCGCTGCGCACCGACCCGGTGGCGCATGTGAACAATGATTGCGTGGGCTGTGGCCTGTGTGGCGAGGTGAGCCACGCGGCCCAGCTTTGCCCGTCATTCGCGCGCATCGACATCATCCAGAACCCCACCGCATGGGACCGCGCACGGCGTGGGCTGTCGGACCTGTTGATCAAGCTGTGCGGCGGTGAGACACAAGATCGCCCCACCCGCACACCCACCGCCCAAGGGGTGCCCGCAGAATGAACGCCCCGATCAAAACAGAGACGAAAACCCGCCCCACACGGCTATTGATCGCCGCGATGGGCGGCGAAGGCGGCGGTGTGCTGGCCGGATGGCTGACCGAAGCCGCGCTTGACGCAGGGCTATGGGTACAACGCACCTCGGTTCCCGGCGTGGCGCAGCGCACGGGTGCCACGACCTATTACCTTGAGTTTCTGCCCAAAACCGGCCCGACGCGGCCCGTCATGGCGCTACACCCCGCGCCGGGGCGTGTCGATGTTTTGGTGGCAACCGAGTTGTTGGAAGCGGTGCGGATGGTCAACTTGGGCTTTGTCACGCCCGACCGCACCAAGCTGATCGCATCGACCCATCGCACCTATACGGTGGATGAGAAAAGCGCGATGGCCGATGGGCGGATGGACCCCGCGCCGATGATCGCCGCCTGCAAAGATTTCGCCAAAACCGCGATCATCGATGATCTGTCGGCGGTCGCCTTGCGCGAGGGGTGCCACCTGAACTCGGTCGTTTTGGGGGTTTTGGCCGGATCAGGCACCCTGCCCCTGCCCGTCGAGTGCATCCGCCGCGCGATGGAGGGGGGCAAGCGCGCCTCCGACGCCAATGGCCGGGGTTTCGAGGCCGGGTTGAAGATGACCCAAGATCGTGGCCCCGTGCCCGATCTGGGCGGCGCGAAGGCCAAACCGACACTGCCCGAGGCCACCGCGCCCCTACTGCCGCCTAGCCCCGAGACGACGTTTTTGCCGCCCGAGGCCGCGGGCCTTGCCGCCGAAGGGATGCGGCGGCTGACCGACTACCAAGATGCCGCCTATGCCGCCGACTATCTTGGCCATCTCAAGCGCATCGCGGCCCATCCTGCCGCGAGCCCCGCGCTGTTGGCAGCCGTCGCGCGGCATATGGCGCTTCGCATGAGCTATGAAGACACGCACCGCGTGGCCGAGTTGAAGCTGCGCAGCGCCCGCATGGCCCGTGTGACCGCCGAGGCCAAGGCGCGGCCCGGCGATATCGTCGATGTGGCCGAATACATGAAACCGGGTCCGGAAGAGATTTTCGGCATGCTGCCCCGCGCGCTGGGGGGCCGGCTGATGGCGATGTCCGAGCGGCGCGGTTGGGGCAAGCTGTCTTTCCCGATGCAGGTCAAGACCACGCGCTTTTCGGGTTTCATCCGGCTCCGCCTTTTGGCCGCGACCAAGCGCTGGCGGCGCGGCAATCTGCGCCATGCCCATGAAATGGCGTGGCTTTCGGGTTGGCTGGATCACATCACCCGCGCGCTTGATATCGCACCCGAAGCGGCGGTCGAGATTGCCGAGACCGCCAAGATCGTGCGCGGCTACGGCTCGACCTATACACGCGGCATGCGCAATTGGCGGCTCATCGCGGGCGAGATGATCACGCCTTGCCTTGATGGCCGCCTGCCTGCCACGCTTTTGGCCGATGGGGTGCTGCAAGCGCGGCTTGCGGCGTTGAAAGACCCCGAAGGTCAGGCGCTCGACCGGGTGGTGGAGAGTTTCCAGAAAGCAGCAAACGGTTAATGCGCCAGCGCTGCGATCTCAAGCTGGGCGGCCAAGCCGCCATCCACCTCTAGGTTCACGCCGCGCACCCACGCGGACGCAGGGCTTGCCAGAAAGGCCACAGCCTCGGCCACCTCATCGGGGGTGCCCGCGCGGCCCGACAGTGCAATGCCACGCGCCGCGCGGTCGCCAAAGGCCGCCTCGAAATCGGGCAGGATGCGGGTGGCAATGGCCGCCGGGCTGACCGTGTTGGCGCGCAACCCCATCGCCAACAGCCGCGCGGTGTTGGATTTGGCCCAGTAAATCACAGCCTCTTTCGACAGATCATAGGCGCGCACCGGGTCGACCCCCTCCATCGCCACGAAATCCGCGATCTCACCGCGCGACAGCGCCGTAAAGCGCTGCACCTGCGCGATATTCTCGCGCCAGCGCGCGCCTGCCTTGGAGGCGAGGCTGACAATCGCCCCACCCTTGGGCATCAGCGGCAACGCGGCTTCGGTCAAGCGCACCAGCCCGTGGTAGTTGACGGCCAGCACAGCCTCCTGCGCGCCCGCACGCGGCGGCAGGCCTGCGGCATTGACCAGCGCGTCGAAACCGCCCGTCAATGCCAGCGCGTCGATGCTGGCGGGATCGGACAGGTCGGCGCGGTGCCAGTCGCACGCAAGCGCGGGTTCTGCCAAATCGACGGCGACGATCTTTGCCCCCATGGCCAAAAGCCGCGCGGCACTGGCCGCCCCGATCCCATGCGCCGCCCCGGTGATCAGAACCCGCATCTATGCCCCCTGCCCGATGACGCGGTGCAAGACCGTCTGTGGTGCGCTCCCATCCTCGACCCATGCCACGAAGTGATCGGGGCGCACCAAGATGGCGGGGCTTTCATAGGCCTCGGTCAGAACGCCCTTGGCCACCGTGACAACGGCAAGCGGCAGGGCCATCTGATCCGCGCAAGTGGCAAATGCCGCCCCAAGTGCTGCATCCTCGACAAAAAGCGTGAAGCCCGTCCCCAGATGATCATAGCTATTGGCCCCACCCGGCAAGTCGCGGGGCGACAAGTGATGACCGGGCCGCGCTTTGTGGCTGTGGTTGCCCTTGGCACCGGGTGCACCCGCCCCCCCGACCAAGGGCGAGCCTTCGTAATGCGGCGCGAAAGCCATCACCTCATCGGCATCGAGATTGCGGCTATGCCACGCAGCCTCAAATGCGGCGCGGTCGTGGTCGGGGTTGTAGGTCTCGAGAAAGGCGCGATCTTCGGTAATGAAACGCTCGATGAAATCGCGGGCGGTCGAGGCAAAGACCGGGCGGCGCTCGGCATCATAGCTGTCGAGCAGCGCCTCATCCCCCCAGCCTTGGATCACGGCGGCAAGTTTCCAGCCAAGATTGCGCGCATCCTCAAACCCCGTGTTGATCCCGTAGCCGCCATAGGGCGGATGGCTATGGGCCGCATCGCCCGCGACAAAGGCACGGCCCTTGCGGTAATCATTGGCAATCGCCACCCGCAGATCCCAAAGCCCGACATAATCAAGCTCGAGCGCGAAGGGCTGGCCCACGGCGCGGGTCAGCATCGCCTCGAAATCATGATTGTCGCGGGTCGTGCCAACCGGCACAGGGGCATGGAAAAACCAGCTGACCCCGTGATCGACGCGGCCGAAAAACTGCCAATAGCCTTCGAAATCCGGATGAAGAACGTTGTAGAAAGCCTTGCCGGGGTAGCGTTTTAGCAATTCGTGCAACTCGGGCGAGCGAAACACCAACAGCGCCATGACCCGGTTATGATCGGACAAGGTTTCTTCGATCCCGGCCGCCGCGCGCAGGAATGAGCGGCTCCCATCGCAGCCCACCGCATAAGCCGCGCTCAAGACCTGACGCGTGCCATCCGTGGCGTGTTCAACTTCGACCCGCACCCCGTTGGTATCTTGGGTGAATCCGACACCAGACCAGCCGTAGAACACCGTGATCTCCGCGATCTGGGCGGCGCGCGCGCGTAGTACAGATTCAGTCGCGTATTGCGGCAGGCGGGCATTGGCGCAGCGATAGAAATCGCGCACATGGGCGCGGTTGAGCCAATCATAGGAATGCTCGGACAACAGCGTGCCATAGGTGGTCAAGCCGCCGATGCCCGAACCGGGCGGCAGCGGAAAGGCGGTGCGCAATTCCGCCTCACAGCCCCAAGCGGCGAAATGCTCGGCAGTGCGCTGTGTCAGGTTTTGCCCCTTGGGGATCGGCTGGGGCTGATGGTGGCGCTCGATCACGGCCACGCGGATGCCGCGCTGACCCAACTCGACGGCCAAACCCATGCCGACCGGGCCACCGCCCGCGATGATGACGTCAAAATTGCTCATGCGCCGATCACACCCTGTTCCATGTAGATATGCTTTGTTTCAAGGAAATCATAAAGCCCTTCGGGGCCATGAAGCCGCCCAAGGCCGGATTTGCCATAGCCCCCTGTCTCGGCCTCGGCGAACAGCTTGAGGTGGGAATTGAGCCAGACCGTTCCTGCCCGGATCGCGCGGGCCACGCGGGTCGCACGCGCCCCATCGCGGCTAAAGACCGATGCGGCAAGCCCATAGGCTGTGGCATTGGCGCGTGCCACGGCCTCGGCCTCGTCATGGAACACTTCGACCGAAACGATGGGGCCAAACAATTCCTCCTGCACCAGCGCCGATTGCAGATTGTCGATGCGAAACAGCGTCGGCGTCAGGAACGCACCCTTGCCCAGAACCCCGCCCTTGAGGATCATCTGACCCTCATCACCCGCCTGTTCGATCAGGCGCAGCACACGGGCTTGGTTCGCCGTATCGATGAGCGAGCCCATTTCGCTGGCCGGATCGCTGCCCGGCCCTGTGCGGATATTGCGAAAGGCGTGGGTGATCTTTTCCTCGAATGCGGCGGCGACCGGCGCATGGACCAAGAACCGCGCTGCTGCGACACAGATCTGGCCCGCCATCGCCAGCGATCCATGGGTCAGCTCATGCACCGCATGATCCAGATCGGCATCGTCGAAAATCACAGCGGGCGCCTTGCCGCCCAACTCCAACCCCACCCGCTTGAGCGTGGGTGCGGCGGCCGCCATGATCGCGGCCCCCGTCCGGCTGGAGCCGGTGAAGGAGATCACATCGATATCGGGCGAGGCGACCATGGTTTGACCCACGGCGATGCCGTCCTCATTGACCGAATTGATCACCCCCTTGGGCAGGCTTGGCGCACCCGCGATGGCCGCCATGATGCGTGCATGCACCAAGGGTGTCTGGACCGCGGGCTTGATCACCGCCGTGCAACCCGCCGCCAGCGCCGGGGCAAGCGAGCGCATGAGCAGCGTCACGGGCGCGTTCCATGGCACGATGACACCAGCCACCCCTGCAGCCTCGCGGTGAAACAGCGATAGCGTGCCCGGCGCGATTTCTTGCATCGAGCCGCGGATATTGCGCGCAAGACCCGCGTAATAGCGCGTCTCGGAAATCGCGGCCATGGTTTCACCCATCGCCTCGGCCCTCAGCTTGCCGTTTTCCAGCACGACCAGATCGGCGATCTCGGCCTTGGCAGCCTCTAGCCTGTCGGCGATCTCAAATAACACCTGCGCGCGCAGACGGGGCGCTTGCGCCCAAGCGGTGCCGAAAAACGCCGCGCGCGCCGCTTGGGCGGCGGCATTGGCCAGATCAGCGCTGCCGCTGTGATACTGGCCCACGCGATTGCCATCGGCTGGGTTGAGGCTATCGCCAAGCGGACCTTCGGCAACCCAATCGCCGCCGATGAAATGCGCTGCGGGGTGGATGGTCATGAGCGGTGCCTCCGTGGCTGTTGGTCTGTCGCGGGAAAATCTTGGTCGGTTATCGTATGGTTCGCGGGCGAAAGATCGCGCGGTGGCGCGCTGCCTCTGGCGCTGAACATGCCCGAGATGGCCGCCGCGCTGTCGCGTATATCGCGCTCGATCGCGGCAAGACGGGTTTTATTCATAACCGCCGCAGCGCTGGTGATGCTGATCGCACCGATGGGCATGCGCTCACCGGCAAGGATCGGCCCGGCCACGCCCACCACACCCGGCGTCACCTCGCCCCAAGCGGTGCAGTAGCCCATGCGGCGCACGGCGCGGTAGGTTTCGCGTAGCGCATCGGCGGTGGTATTCGGCCCGGCCAAAATATCGCGCTGGGTGTCGATCAGCCGATCTTGTTCGCGGCGCGGCAGATTGGCCATGATCACCCGCGAAATCGCACCGCGTGCAATCGGCATGGGCTGGCCGCGCGGGTAGCTGGACACCGGGGCGTCAGCCGAACGCTCGCTGGCGATACAGAGGATTTTGCTGCCATACCAGCGGGTGATCAGGGCTACACCGGGGTAGCGGGTGGCAAGGATCTTGATGAAAGGCGACGCAGCCGCGATCAAGGGATCACAGCGCTGCATCAGAAAATCCAACTCGGTCACACGCGGCCCCAGCGTCAGCCCGTCGCCCGGCGCAGACACCAGATAGCCAGCGCTCTTGAGCGTTTTGAGATAGCGATACAGCGTCGGGCGCGAATAGCCCAATGCCGCCATCATCGCATCAGGCGACCATTCGCGGCGATCGGCGGTAAATAGATCCAGGATCGCCAAAATCCGCTCACCACTGCCCGAGGTGCTAGTCATCGCCGCACCGCACAAGGCACAGGACGCGGCATCATTTGCCACCACATCGCGCCGATCATCCGCCTTTGCCCACCCAGTCCATTGCCCTGTTGCAACAAGATCAAAATCCCAATAATTGAGATTCACGTCAGGTTATCTCGAATGAGCGATTAAGCAACACCAAACTCGGCCAATGTCATAACACGCCCCGCATATCCGCGCGCCGTGGTTTGCGCCACGCAAGGCGCGGCCCAAGCCGGATTTCGCACGGCGGCAAAAAGGATCGCGTGATGAGCGGTAGCGATATTCTCTTGGCCCTGATCGGGCTTGGCCTTGGCGGTATCTTGAAAGGCGCGACAGGGGCTGGGTCGCCGGTTATCGGCGTGCCGGTTCTGGCCGTGATCTTCAATGTGCCGATGGCGGTCGCGATCTTTACCATCCCCAATCTGCTGACCAATCTCTGGCAAGGCTGGCAATTCCGCAAAAGCCAGATCACGCGGCGCTTTACGCTGATCTATGCGGGGGCGGGCGCGCTTGGCGCAGGGATCGGCTCGCTTTTGTTGGCGTTCTTGCCCGGCGCTGTTTTGATGGGCGTCGTGGCCTGTGTCGTGCTGCTCTACATCGCCTTTCGGCTGATGCGCCCGAATTGGCATCTGGCGCGGCCCTTGGCCGACAGGCTTTGCGCGCCTGTGGGCTTGATCGGCGGGATGATGCAAGGGGCCGGTGGTATTTCGGCCCCGGTGTCCGTCACCTTCCTCAACGCCATGCGGTTGGAGCGTGGGCAGTTCATCGCCACCATCTCGGTGTTTTTCTGCGCCATGTCGCTGGTGCAGATCCCGGCACTGATCGGTTTGGGGATCTTGACCCCGCAAATCGCGGCGCTGAGCGGGGCGGCGATGGTGCCGCTTTTGGGTGGCATGCCCATTGGTGCATGGCTCGCGCGCCGCATCTCGAAGGAAAGCTTCGACAAGATCATCTTGGTGCTTTTGGGGGTGATCGCGCTCAAGCTGATTTATGACGCGATCTTGTAAGGCCGCAATTTCAGGGCTGCGCGCGCACATCGGGCGCCGCGTCATGCAGGCAATCGACAAGCATCGCTTGCGCCCGTGTCGGCACCCAGCCATCCCGCGTTGAAATCCCGATGGGGCGCGCCGGAAGATCGCCGCCGATTGGCAGGCGCACAAGCTGGCCGCGCCGCAATTCGGGGGCAAGCTGCGCGCCCGAGATGCAGCCAAGATAGCCTGCCTCGACCGCGAGTTCCCGCAAGATCACCACCGATCCGGTCTCGACCACATCGCTGGGCGGCGATAGCCCCGCTGCGCGGAAAAGGGCGTTGAACTGCGCCCGGCCCGGCGCACCGCTGCGCGGCACCACCCAATCGGCGCGCGCCAATGCCGCCAGATCGGGCGGATGATCACACAAGGCTGGATGTCCGGGGGCCGCGATCAAGGCCAAGTGGTCGTCGAAAACCCGCGCCTCGCAGATATCATCATGCGGTGCGGGCGCACGCAAAGCGCCCAGCATAAGGTCGATCTCGGCGCGCTGCAATGCGCCGATCAAGGCCCCATAGTCCCCGTCAATGATCGACACTGCATGCCCCGGACAGCGCCGCCGGAACGCGGCAAGGGCTGCGGGCAACCATGCCGCCCGCGCCAAGGGCAGCGCACCTACCCGGATCGGCCCTGCCGCGACCCCGTCGATCGCGGCCAAGTCCGCCTCGGCCTGTGCCAGTTCCGAAAGCGCCAGCCTTGCCGCGCGGCTCAAGGAGTGCGCCGCGCGGCTGGCGCGCATGCCTTGGGCCGTGCGGGTAAACAAGGTGCGGCCTGCCTCGGCCTCCAGCGTGGCGATGGCCCGTTGCACGCTGGGCGGCTTTAGCCCCAAGCGCGCGGCGGCCAAGGCAAAGCTGCCGCTGTCCACGGTGGCGATCAGCGCGCGCAATTGCGCATGGCTGGTTGTCAGCCAAAGACGCGGGGAAAGATCGGCAAAACCCTGATCCAAAATCGCAAAAGCGCGCACCACGCGCGGCTGCAAGGCCAGCCCCCGTGGGGTCAAAGCCCCGCCCATGCGACGCGCAAACAATGGCCCACCCGCGCGGCGCTCCAGCGCGGCAAGGGCTTGGCTGGCCGCGGGCTGTGACAGGCCCATCTGAGCGGCCGCCGCCGAAAGGCTGCCCTTGCCGCTCAGCGCCAAGAACAACCGCAAATGGCGCAGATTATCGGGCAGCCCCCCGCTCACAACCGCGCCAAGACCCGATCCAGCCGTCCGATCAAATCATCATCACCCGGATCGGCATGGGTGGCCGCGACGATATCTTGCCAAGCGGCTATGGCTTGGCTGAGGCCGGGGGAAAGCCCCAAACCTGCGACCGTCTTGGCCACTTCGCGCATCTCGGCTGCGCGGCGCGCACCATGCACCACCATCCGCTCGATGTTGTAGGCGCCGCGCGTGCGCCACGCGATATCGGGGTCGGACGCCTCGAGCGAGGCGATCACCTGTTGCTCGACGCCCGCACGCCGGGCCGAGAGAAAACATTCCGCCACCAGCGCCTCTAGCCCCTTGATCATCACCGAGCGCAGCATCTTGATGGTCGAGGCATCGCCGACCTGATCGCCCACCACCTCGGGCTGCATGCCCAAGCTGGCAAGCGCCACGGCGGCGGCATCGGCCTTGGCAGCCGCCAGCTTGATCGGCACCAGATGTTTCTTGGGATGAACAGGCGCCATGATCGCCATGTCGATGTAATGCGCCCCTGCCCCGGTGATGGCGATGGCGGCTTGGCGCTTGGTCTCGGGCGCGCAGGAATTGCCGTCAAGCCACAGCGCGTCGGGCTTGAGCGCGCCGGAGGCTGCAGCCGCCTCTGCGGCTTCGGCCGCGCGATCGGCGGTGATCAGGCAAAACACCAGATCGGCATCTGCAAGCGCTTGGGCCAGATCAGGCGCACCCGTCACCCCAAGGCCCGCTTGCTTTGCCGCCATCGCCGCCATTTGCGCGGGCATGGTCGATTTCACATCGAAGGCGGTGATACGGGCCGGATCATCCAGCGCCCACCCGCTGACAAAGGCGGTTGCCGCCTCTCCGAAACCAATCATGGCGATCTGTGTGGTCATCGGCTTTGTTTCCTTGTGGATATGGCTATGCGCTGCACTTGACGCTTGCATGGGCGGGCATCGATGTCGAGCCAAAGAAGCCAAATCTTATGATGCGCGTCGTGGTTTGGATTTGCCAGCCCTGCCAGAGTAGCCGATGATGCCCACAGGCTTGCAAAGGGATATGCGACCATCATGACCGACCAACCAACAGCCCTCATTATTTCCGCCCATGCCGCCGATTTCGTCTGGCGTTGCGGCGGGGCCATCGCGCTGCATGCACAGATGGGCACCCGCGTTACGGTGGCCTGCCTGTCCTTCGGCGAACGCGGTGAAAGCGCCAAGCTTTGGAAAGAGGGCAAGACCCTTGATGAGGTCAAAGCCATCCGCCGCGCCGAGGCCGAGGCTGCGGCCAATGTGCTGGGCGTGCACGAACTGGTCTGTTTCGATCTGGGCGACTACCCGCTGCATCTGGAGCGCGAGGATAAATTCGCCCTCGTCGATCTGATCCGCCGGGTGCAGCCCGCCTGGATGATGAGCCATAGCCAATACGACCCCTATAACACCGACCATATGTACATGACGCAAATCGCGCTCGAGGCGCGAATGATCGCGCAGGCTTGGGGCCATGAACCCGGGCAAAAGGTGCTGGGCGCGCCGCAGCTTTACCTGTTCGAGCCGCACCAGACCGAACAGATGGGCTGGAAGCCTGATGTGTTCCTCGACATCACGCCGGTCTGGGAGAAAAAGCGCGCCGCGATGGAACAGATGGGCGGCCAAGCGCATCTGTGGGAATACTACACCCGCGTGGCCCAACAACGCGCCAACCATTTCAAGCGCAATTCCGGCGGTCAGGCAGGCGGGCGCGATTGCAAATATGCCGAAGGCTTCCAATCGGTCTTTCCGCGTACGGTGGATGCGCTATGAGCGGCGTGGTGGTCCAGAACATCCCTCGCGCCGATGCGCAGCTCATCGCAGGGCTGACAAAAGCAGGCGTCGCCACCGTGCATGAGGCGCAGGGGCGCAGGGGGCTGATGGGCGCAAGCATGCGGCCCATTCAGGATGGTGTGGCCATCGGGGGGAGTGCGATCACGATCAGCGCGCCGCCCGGTGACAATTGGATGCTGCATGTCGCCATCGAACAGTTGCGCCCCGGCGATATCTTGGTGCTGGCACCCACAAGCCCCTGCGACAATGGCTATTTCGGCGATCTTTTGGCGACATCGGCCATGGCGCGGGGCTGTGCGGGGCTTGTGATCGATGCGGGAGTGCGCGATCTGCGCGATTTGCGCGGCATGGGCTTTCCGGTCTGGTCCACGGCTGTCAGCGCGCAAGGCACGGTCAAGGAAACGCTGGGATCGGTTAACATCCCCATCGTCTGTGCGGGTGCAGCCGTCGCGCCCGGCGATGTGATCTTGGCCGATGATGACGGTGTCTGCATTGTGCGCTGCACCGAGGCGGCGGCTGTTCTGGCCGCAGCCGAGAAGCGGCTCGCCGCCGAAGAGGAAAAGCGCCTGCGGCTGGCCAAGGGCGAATTGGGCCTTGATATGTACGCCATGCGCGAGGTTTTGGCCAAAAAAGGCCTGCGCTATGAGTGAGGGCATCCCCTGCCTTTGGATGCGGGGGGGCACCTCCAAGGGGGCCTATTTTCTGGCGCGCGATCTGCCAAGCGAGCGGGCGTTGATCGATGATCTCTTGCTCAGGATCATGGGCAGTCCCGATGCCCGCCAGATCGACGGGATCGGGGGGGCTGATCCGCTGACCTCCAAGGTGGCGATCCTGTCACCCTCAAGTCGCACGGATGCCGATGTGGATTACCTGTTCTTGCAGGTTTTCGTGGATCAGGCGCTGGTCAGCGATGCGCAAGGCTGCGGCAATATTCTGGCAGGCGTGGGTCCCGCAGCCATCGAGCGCGGGCTAATCGCGGCCCAAGACGGGCAAACACCCGTCCGCATCCATATGATCAACACGGGCGAAGTGGCCGTGGCCCATGTCGCCACGCCGGGGGCCCGCGTTTGCTATGACGGCCCTGCCCGCATCGACGGGGTGCCGGGCAGCCATGCGGGCGTGCCCCTGATGTTCTCAGGGCTTGCCGGGTCGATGACCGGCGGCACGATGCTGCCCACGGGGCATGCCGTTGAGCAGATCGACGGCGTGGCCTGCACCTTGATCGACATGGGCATGCCCATCGTGGTGATGGATGCCGCCAATTTCGGGCTGACGGGTCAGGAAAGCCGCGAGGCACTCGATGCCGATGCCGAGTTGAAAGCAAAGATCGAGGCGATCCGCCTCATCGCGGGGCCGATGATGGGCTTGGGCGACGTCAGTTTGAAAAGCGTGCCGAAGATGACGCTGGTCTCACCGGCCACCACCGGCGGCGCGATTTCCACGCGCAGCTTCATCCCCCATCGCTGTCACGCCACCATCGGCGTTTTCGCCGCTGTCAGTGTTGCGGCGGCCTGTGTCTTGCCCGAAGGGCCTGCAGCAAAGCTTGCACGCCTGCCCGGCGATGGCGTCTTTCGCATCGAACACCCCACGGGTACAGCCGAAGTGATGCTGACGCGCGACGCGGGCGGTGCGGTTGTGGCCGCAGGTACGCTGCGCACCGCGCGCAAGCTGATGGATGGCTTGGTCTTTCCGGGGCCAGCCCGTCAGCCCGTCACGCCCTGATAGATCAGGCGCAGCGAGATCAGGATCAACAGCGCATCAAGCGCGCGTTTGAAATTCACATCCGACATGCGGTTCAAGACCAGCTTGCCCGCATAGGTGCCGATCAACCCCGCCACGATCAAGGCGATGATCACCCCGGCCCATGCGCCAAAGGCAAAACCCAAAAGCCCGAAAATCACCACCTTCAGTGCATGTTGCACTGTCATCAAGGTCGCATGGGTCGCCACATGGGCATGGCGATCAAGCTTGAAGGATTTGGTGTAATTGGCCACGAAAACGCCCGTCGCGCCAAAGAACATGGTCAGGAAACTAGAAATCCCCCCCGCCATCCACGGCAGCCGCGTCAGCCATGCGGGTGGCTTGGCCAAGACTGACCAGATGATGAAAATCCCCAGGCCGATCTGCACGGCATTGGGCGGCAAATCGACCACCACCATGCCGCCAAGCGAGGCCCCGATGACCGAACCCAGCACAAAGCCACCCAGGGCAGGTCGGTGCAGATACCGAAACAGCATCGCGGCGCGGCCCGCATTCGATCCCAGCTGCACCACCCCATGCACCGGGATGATCGCGGCAGGCGGCATCAATGTCGCCATGAACACCAGCAAAAGCGCACCGCCCCCGATCCCCAAGGCGGCGGTGATGAAGGAACCCACAAAGCTCATGACGACCAAGACCCAAAAGGCCAGCTGCGTCAGCCCGTCAGGTAAGGTGGTAAGGAATTCGATCATGTCATCATTCCAAAACGGGCTGGGTCACGCCTTGGGCGGATGGGCGCGCCGGATCACGGGCGAGGCGACTTGATCCGAAATCGGGATGTCGAGCAGCATCGCGCCCCCCTGCCCGGCGAATTCCGCAATCAGCCCCGGCAAAGCGGCCAGATCATCGACCCGCGCGCCCTTGATCCCGAAACCGCGGGCAATTGCGGCCAGATCGGTATGCCCGAACACCGCGCCCGCATCCGACAGCCCCTCGGCCCTGAGCTTGTGAATTTCCGAGCCGTAAGCGCCGTCATTCATCGCCACGATCAAGATCTTTAACCCGTGGCGCGCGATGGTCTCCAACTCCTGCATATGCATCAGCAGGCTGCCGTCGCCGTCAAACAGCACCGTGGGCTGATCTGGACGGGCCGCCGCCACACCCATCGCAAAGGCCAAACCATTGCCGATGGCGCCGAACTCGCGGATCGTCAGGAACCGCTCTTGGTGGCGTGTGGGCATTTGGGCCACGAAATAAGAACAATGGCCCGAGGAATTCACCATCTCCCAGCCCTGCGGCAGATGGGTTTCCAAAGCTGCCACCACATCGCGCGGATCATGCAGGCCGGGGATGGGCGCGAATTCTGTACTGTCGGCAGGGGCGGTGGCGATGCGATGGGCCAGCGCGTCAGAGCGCCAACCGGGATCGCGGGGCGTGACGCCAGCCAAAATCGCCTCCACCCCAAGCCTTGCATCGGCGCGCAGATGGTCTTGGGCGGCAATGCGCCCTTGGGCCAGCGTCACAGGTGCGGTGTCGATCTGCAGCAGCCGCGCATTCGGCCACAGCTTGCCGCCATCGGCATTGTGATGGCTAAGCGAGGTGCCGACCGCGATCACCAGATCCGCCTCGGCAAAGCAATCGCGCGCGGTTTCGGTCGCAAAGCCACCCGCGACGTTGAGGTTGAAGGGATGCCCCGCAAAAAGCCCCCGTGCAGGCAGCGTGGTGGCCAAAAGCCCGCCCAAGCGGTCGGCCAAGGCGGCACATGCCGGCCCTGCCCCTGCCTCAGCTGCGCCAAGCCCCGCCATGACGACAACGCGCTCTGCCCCCGCAACCAGTGCCAGCACGCGGGCCAGATCATCGGGATTGGGCGGCATGGGGGATGTCACGGGCATCAGGCTGGCGGAGGGTGCGGGCAATGCCGCGGCCCCGTTCAACACCGCGTTCTGCAGGTCGAAGGGAATGCCAACAACCACCGGGCCCCGCGTCATCCGCGCCTCGAGGAAGGCATCGCGCAGCCCCTCGGCCAGACGGGCGGGATAATGCAACGCGCGGTAGGCCGCCCCTGTCGCTGTGACAAAGGGGGCCTGATCGATCATCTGGTTATACCATGCCGATTTCAGCGGCGCCTCGCCCGCCAGCACCACCAGCGGGATGCGTGCGCGCACCGCCGCAGGCAGCGCCGTGGTCAGCTGCGTCAGCCCCGGCCCACAGGTGACAGTGGCAAAGCCCACGCCGCCCGTCTTGCGCGCATGCGCCATGGCAGCGGCCACCGCGCAATGCTCGTGGCGGACATAGATCATCGGGCAACCCGCCTCGGCCAGACGGGTGGCGAAATTCATGTTGGCGTCACCCAAAAGCGCGAAACAGGCGCCGGGGTTTTCCTGTGCGGCCACATCGGCCAGCAAGTCGAAGGCGTGCAGCCCCATCGCGGCCCCTACCCCTGCAACAGGCCGGGCGGCACCATGACCTCGCCCCGCGCGATCATGCGCGCGGTGCGCACCAGCCCCGCCGATTTCATCACAAAGCCCGCGTCGGTCTGGTCATAATCCACCGTCACCTCGATGATGCCCATGGGATGCTCGATCTTCATCAGCGCGGGAACCTCGTTGGGGATGACGCCCAAACCATCGGCGACCGTGCCGGGGGTCAGCGTGCAAGCGGCAAGGCATTGGCTGCCCGTCACCGCCATCGAGGGGTGACAATTCCACGGCATGAAATAGCGCGCCGAGATTGCGCCGCCGTGGCGGGGGGCCGACAAAAGCCCGATCTTGGGCATGACGGATTTCGTCACATCGCCCAAGCCCATGCGCCGCCCTGCCTCAAGCCGCATCGGCTCCATCTTGGCGTAAAGATCGCGATTGGCGTCCAACTCCTCGGCGGTCTCATAACCGGTCAGGCCAAAATCAGCGGCGCGCCCGATTATCATCGGCATGGCCACATCCATCAGCGTGACCTCGATCCCGTCGATCACATCGCGCGGCTTGCCCGTGGGCAAGAAAGCCCCGCAGGATGAGCCCACGACATCGAGAAATTGCAGACCCACGGGGGCGGCCGTGCCGGGTACGCCATCAATTGCGGTGGTCCCCTCGTAGCTCACGCGCCCGCCGGGTGTCTGCACCCGCGCCTCGACCGTGGCGCCGGTGTTGACCGCACGGATGCGCACGGTTGTCACGCCATCTTGGGCTTCCACCAGCCCCATCTCAAGCGCGGCAGGGCCAACGCCCACAAGGATATTGCCGCAGGTGGGTTTGAAATCGACCAAGGCCTCTTCCACGGCGACTTGGCCGAAGAAATAATCGACATCGATCCCCGGCTCATCGGATTTCGACAGCATCGCGACCTTGGTCGTGACCGCCACACCGCCGCCCAGACCATCGATATTCTGCGGGTGGCCCGCGCCCACGATGGCCACAAGCACGCGTGCCAGCGCATCGCGATCTTCGGGCAGATCAGCCCGGTTCAGATACGGCCCGCGCGAGGTGCCGCCGCGCATGAACAAGAATGGAATGGGATCTTGGTAAAGGGGGTTTGTCATGTCCATGTCTCAGGTAAAGGGCCAGGGCAGGTCGAAATAGTTTTGCAACAGACCCGGCGGGAAATCGCGGTTCAGTAGATCGGCGAAGAACAAGATAAAGCCCAGGCCCACCGCCGCGAATAGCAGCGCCATAGCCCAAGACAGCCCTGCCCGAAGCCGGAAAAAGCTCAAGAAAAACACAGCCAATGCGATGATGAAGCCGAAAAGCCCCGTCAGCACCAAAAGCCCGAAGAACCATGCCAAGGTTCCCCAAAGCGAATGGGGTGCCTCGCCATCATCGCCGCCGGTTTCCATGTCGATGAAGACGTCGTCGGTCTCTGGCCGCAAGATCATCCGCGCGATCAGCGCCAGACAGCCCAACAGCGTCACGATACCCACGCTCAGCGGAAAGACCTTGTCGCCAAAGCGCGTGACAGTGGCCGCATCCACGGTGGCAATCGCGACATAAAGCGTGATCAGGCCCAAGAACACCAGCGGGGCGCGCTTGGTGCCTGTATGGGTGGTGATATTCTCGCGGATATTCTTGGACTGGCGGATGCCGATGACGATCGACAGCACCGTCAAGATCAACAGCGTCACCGTGATGGGCGAGACGATATAATCGATCCCCGCCTCGAAACTGCGCCGGAACCGCGCCGCGCCGATCTGGGTGGCCATGTTCACGAATTGCTCGGCCTGCGTGGACAAAACGAACCCGATCAGGAAAGCGGGGCGCGAATAGTCGAAGCGGCGCAAGAAGATCCCGATCACACCGACCAAGACCAGTGCGATCAGATCGCCAAAGGACATGCGCGACTGGAACGCGGCAAAGGCGATCATCATGAACAGGAACGGCGCCAAAAGCGTAAAGCGGATCGTGGTCAACCGCGCGATCTGGCCCGACAAAAGCACGCAAAGCCCCGCGCCGACGACATTGGCCAGTGCCAGCGACCAGACGATGGTGTAGGTGATATCCAGATCTTGCCGGATCATCGCTGGCCCCGGCGACATGCCCAAAAGCGCCAAGCCCCCCAAGAACACCGCCATCGAGCCCGAGCCGGGGATGCCGAAGATCAAGGTCGGCACAAGCCCGCCGCCCTCCTTGGCATTGTTGGAGCTTTCGGGCGCGATCACGCCGCGAATATCGCCTTGACCGAACTGGTCACGATCCTTGGCGGTTTGCACCGCATAGCCATAGGCGATCCAATCGACCACCGAGCCGCCAAGCCCGGGGATGACGCCCACGATCACACCGATGCCCGCGCATTTCGTGGAGAGCCATTTATTGGCCCACCAATCGCGCAACCCCTCGGACCAGCCCGCGCCCAACATCCCCGATCTGGAGATGGCGCGATCTTGCCGCAACAGCGAGACGACCTCGGGGATGGCATAGATGCCAAGGCCGATGATCACCAATTGCAACCCGTCGACCAGATAGGGGAAATCATAGCTCGACATGCGCAGCGATCCGCCCGCAGGTGCCGCACCGATGGTGCCGACCAAGATCCCCAAGCCGGCCGCGACCACGCCCTTGAGCGGGATGCGCCCCGCCAAGATCGCCACCATCGACATGCCAAGGATCGTGATCATCAGCATCTCGGGCAGGCCGAAAGCCAAGATCAGGGGGCGCGCGACGAAGATGATCATCGTCAGCACCAAGGCCCCCAAGATACCGCCATAAAGCGATGAGACAAAGGCAGCCGAAAGAGCGCGCGCCGCCTGACCCTTGCGTGAGAGCGGAAAGCCGTCAAGCACCGTGGCTTGGCTGGCCGAACTGCCGGGAATACCCAGCAAGACCGAAGAGAATGTATCCGATGTGGGGATCACCGCGATCAGACCCACCATCAGCGCCAGACCCGAAACCGGGTCCATCCCGAACATGAAAGGCAGCACAAGCGACAGCCCGGCAATCCCGCCAAGCCCCGGCAACACGCCGATCGACAGGCCCAACAGCACACCGGCAACCATGTACATCAGATGCTGAGGCTGGATCACGGTCAAAAACGCATCACCCAGCGCCGGTAGCGCAACAGTCAGGATATCCATGGCGGCGCCCTCCCCTCACCCGTGATCGGCCGCCCGAACACGCGTGGTTAATTGCTCCGCGCGGCACGCACGGGTCGTCTTATCTTACGCAAGGAAAAATAGGTCCGGCGACGCGCAATTGTGTCGCCGGACCCATGCAGTGGTTTACTGCATCGTGACGCCGTAAGCCTCGGACAGCCACGACAGCACGAATTCACGCGCTTCATCGGACACGGTGATCGCCGCCTCGTGGGCAACGCGCGCCGCCGGGCCGATCATCTGGGGATAGACGCCCAATTCACGCGCCGAAAGCTCGGCGAAATCGGGGCGTGCCAGAACGTCGACAAAGGCTTGGTTATACATGCCGACGACATCAGCCGATGCATTGCCGGGCAGATAGACCAGCTTTTGCGCCGCAAAGCCCGACACGAAGAAGGCGCGCCATGCGTCCCACGCCACGCCCGAGGTCTCACAACCAGCGGTCGCTTCGCAGATCTCGGCGAAAGTCGGGATATCGGGGAAGGTCGGATCGCGCACGACATTGCCCGCGTCATCCAAGATGCCCCAGCTCATTACCGGAACGGCAAGGTTCTGTTCGACTAGCGGTACCACGTTCGAGATATAGGCGGACGAGGTCTGGTAATCGATATTGGCCTCGCCGCGTTCGAACATCAGGCGGCCATCGCCGCGCCCTTCGATCCCGAAGACGGGCTCGACCTGAAGACCCAGCATCTTGAAGGCCAGAAGCGGCACGAGGTCGAGCGTGGTGGCGCCTTGGCTGCCGAAGATGAAGAACTCATCTTGCAGATCATCCATATCGCCATCGAAACGCGCGCCCAGATCGGCAGGAAGGTAAACAACACCGCCCGTGCCGGATGCCAGAACCGGCTGCCAATCGCGGTACTCATAGCGCACGCGCGGATCGCCCAAGAGATAGGGGAATTGGGTCGAGCCGGAGGTGCCGAAAATCAGCGTGCCATCGGCGGTGGTCTGCTCTTGGAACCAGTTGGCGCCGGTGGTCGAGCCGCCGCCCGGGCGGTAGCCCACGATGGTGGTCGGATTGCCGGGCAGCGCTTCGGCCAGAAGCGGCGCAAAGAAGTTGGCCCAGCGTGCCGAGCCGCCCGATTCCGAGAAGGGAATCACGAATTCAACGGTCTTGCCCGCCAAATCCTGCGCTGCGACCGGGGCCGCAAAGCTGAAAGCTGCGGCAGAGGCCGCAAGAATTGCCGCGCTGACGCGCGGTGTATTGATTTTGGTCATGTCTTCCTCCCTAGGTCCGTGTGGCCCGTTTTGGGTCTCACGGTCATCTTCAAGGCGTTTTACCACCCTTGATGTGGTGTTCTTGACTTGCGAAGCTTTCGCCAAGCTTACGTGAGCGCCTTTTTTATCGCTTGCAACGGATTAATGCACCATCGCACCAAAGATGGTGCCACAATGGTGGACCACAGGGGGGGGAGACACCAATCATGCGCATCGTTCTGGTCGAAGACCATGACAGCGTGGCCAAGGGCATTTGCTACCGGATGGAGGATTTGGGCCATTCGGTCGATGTGATTTCGGATGGCTTGGCCGCTGATCAGCATTTGCGCATGGGTGGCGGCGATCTGGTCATTCTTGATATCAGCCTGCCGGGGCTTGATGGTCTGTCGATCCTGCGCGCGATGCGCCAACGTGGTGACGGCCGGCCCGTGCTCTTGCTGACAGCGCGCGCCGAAACCCATGACCGGGTGCGCGGGCTTGATGCGGGGGCGGATGATTATCTCGTCAAACCCTTCGAGATGGACGAGTTGGAGGCGCGCATCCGCGCGCTCGCCCGGCGTCAACCCAACCCGCTGCGCCGCTTGATCACCGCGGGCGATGTCACCCTCGATCTTGATGCGCGCGAGGTCAGCGCCGCGGGCATCCCCCTTGCATTGCCCCGGCGCGAGGTCAGCGTGATGGAAATTTTGATGAGCGCGCAGGGCCGTACCGTCAGCAAGGGCGATCTGATCGACCATCTTTACGGCACCGGCGCCGATATCGAGGAAAGCGCGGTCGAGGTGCATATCTCGCGGCTGCGCAAACGGCTCAAACCCTACGGGCTGGAAATTCGCGTGGCGCGCGGCCTTGGCTATGCGCTTGTCGTTCAGGGAAAAAGCGCATGATCACCCGGCAATCCTATCAGATTGCAAAACCCGCCACCTCGCTGCGGGTCAGGTTGACGGCCATCATCTTGGTGCCGTTGTTGATCATCGCGCTGGCCGTGGGCATCTGGCAGCTCGACTATACCCGCCAAAAGGCCGAGGGGATTTTTGACCGCTCGCTGCTGAGCACCGGGCTTGCCATCGCGGCCGATGTGGCGCGTTCGGGCGGTGACGCGCTCTCGCTTGAGACGCGCGATCTGTTGAACGACACATCCGGCGGTCAGGTCTATTACCATGCTTTCGCGCCCTCAGGCGTCTATGTGACGGGCTATGCCACCCCCCCTGCCCGCCCACCCGAGGCTGTTGCAGCCATTGGCGACGGGTTTTACGGCTTTTACGATTCCACCTATTTCGGTAGCCCGGTGCGCGCGCTGCGCCTGCGACAGGTCAATACGGTCAGCGGCATTTCCGGCACCTATACCTATACCGTCTGGCAAGAGCGCGCGGTGCTTGACGCCTTGGCCCGCGATCTGGCCTGGCAGGTCATGGTGGTGATGGGCGTGCTGATCGGCACGGTGGCGCTTGTGGTGTGGTTCGGGGTCAATCTTGGCTTGCGGCCGCTGCTCAATCTCGAAGATGCGATCTCGCGGCGCAATGCCGATGATCTCAGCCCGATCCGGCGGCGCGTACCGCCCGAGGCGCGCGGGCTTGTGCTGCGGCTCAACGCGCTGTTCGAACAGGTCGAGGCAACGATACAGGCACAGGCCAGTTTCGTGTCGAACGCCGCCCATCAGCTGCGCAATCCGATTGCCGGCGTCTTGGCCATGGCCGAGGCGGTGCGCCGCGCCCCCTCGCCTGAGGATACCCGCGCGCGCGCCGGAGAATTGCTGACCTCGGCCCGGCAAGTGCGCGATTTGGCCAACAGGCTTTTGACGCTCGAGCGCGCAAGTGCTGCAGGCCAAGCCCGCGAAAGGGTCGATCTTGGCGCATTGCTGGACGAAATCGCGCGCGATCTGCAAGGGCGGGCTGCGGCGCAATCGGTCGATCTGGTGCTGGATCTGGGACGGGCGCCGCCCGTGGTCATGGCCGATCGCTTGATGCTGCGCGAAGCGGTGTTGAACCTGATCGACAATGCGCTGCGCCATGGCGGGCCGGATCTGCGGCAGATCAGGATCGGATTGGCCATGATCGATGGGTTTGCGCGGCTTTGGGTCAGCGACGATGGGCGCGGCCTCAGCGCGGACGAGGTGCCACTGGCGCTTGCGCGGTTCGGCCAAGTCGGCACCACCGAAGGATCGGGGCTGGGCCTGTCGATCACTGCCGCCGTTGTCGCGACACATGGCGGCCAGCTTGCAATTGCCCCAAGCACCGCGACGCCCAATGGGCTGAGCGTCACCATGATCTTGCCGCTGGCAGAGCTTGGCCAACCAGCCCAGATGGCCACGTCACGCGCCGGTGAGGCCGCAAACCAGGCAAGCGCCGGGGCTGGTGGCGGGTCTGGCGCGCCTGTCACACAGGCACCACGCGCCGCCACCGCACCTTAAGCGCAAAACCCCGGATCAACGACCGATGGCATAGGCCTGCATCAAGCGCGGCGTGGCGGCGGCCTTGAGCATGCCATCGTCATCGCGCGAGGCGGCGGTCAGGCGGCCCACGGCCCAAGGTTCAGACACTTCAAGTTCATGGCCGCGCGCGCGCAGATCGTCCAGCACTGCCTCGCCAAAGGCGGGCTCGGCCATCAAATGGCCGGGGCGTGTGCCGCGCGGATAGAAGGAGGATTGGAAATGCGCCGTATGAAACAGCGGCGCGTCTATCCCCTCTTGCAGGTTCATGCCCCCATGCACCAACCGCAGGAACAAGATCAGCTGCCACTGGTCTTGCTGATCGCCGCCGGGTGTGCCGAAGGCCAGCTTGCGCCCATCGGTTTCCGCCATCGAGGGCGAGAGCGTCGTGCGCGGCCGCCGTCCGGGGGCAAGCGAGGTGGCCAGCCCCTCTTCCAGCCAGAACATCTGCGCCCGGCTATTGAGTGGCATGCCCAAGTCCGGAATGATCGGCGAGGACTGCAGCCAGCCACCCGAAGGCGTGGCCGACACCATGTTCCCCCATTGGTCGATCACATCCAGATGCACGGTATCGCCGCGTTTCTCGGTCAGATGTGCCATCGTGGGTTCACCCGCACCCATCCCCGGCCCTTCGGCATGTTCTTGGCCCGCCCGCGCAATGGCGGCCTTCGCCCATGCCTCATAGCCCGCAATATGGCCGGGGCGCTGCAGGCGCGAGGCTTTGGGGCCGATCAGCGGGCTGCGCGTTGCGGCGTAATCGCGAGAGAGCAGCGTCTCGACCGGGATATCGACGAAAGCGGGATCGCCGTAATAGGCCTCGCGGTCGGCGAAGGACAGCTTCATCGCCTCGGTCACATGATGAACGAAATCGGCCCCGCGCGGGTCCATCGCGCCGATGTCAAAGCCCGAGAGCGTCATCAGCGATTGCAAAAGCGTCGGCCCTTGGGTCCAGACGCTGGGCTTCCAGACGCGCCAGCCGTGGTAATCGACATGCAGCGGTGCCTCGTAGCTTGCCTGCCAATCGGCCATGTCTTGGCCTGTCAGCACGCCCTTGCGGCGCTCACCCTCGGCATCCATGACACAAGCATCGCGCAGGTAGTCGTCGATGCCTTCGGCGATGAACCCCTCGTAGAAGGCGCGGCGCGCTGCCTCGATCTGGGCGGCATGGCCTTGCGCGGCTTCGGCCTCGGCCAAGACACGCTCCCATGTATCGGCCAGATCGGGATTCTTGAACAACCGCCCTGCCACGGGCGCCTGCCCGCCGGGCAGCCAAGTGGCATAGGATGTGGGCCATTCATCGCGGAAGAAGTCGTGCAAGCTGGCGATGGTATTGGCAACGCGCGGCAAGACCGGGTGGCCGTGGCGCGCATAATAGATCGCGGGCGCCAAGATCTCGCGCAGGGGCAAACTGCCGTGATCGCGCAGCATCAGCATCCATGCGCCGAACGCGCCGGGAATGACGGTGGCCAATAGGCCTGACCCCGGCACGATGTTCAGCCCGACGGATTTGTAGTGGTCGATGGTGGCCCCCGCGGGTGCCGTGCCTTGGCCGCAGATCATCACCGGTGCATCGGCCCCGGCGGTGCGCAGCATCAAGGGCATATCGCCCAAGGGGCCGTTGAGATGCGGCTCCACCACTTGTAGCACGAAACCCATGGCAGCGGCGGCGTCAAAAGCATTGCCGCCTTGTTCGAGGATTTTCATCCCAACGGCAGAGGCGATCCAATGGGTCGAGGTCGCAACCCCGAAGGTGCCGGTAATCTCGGGGCGGGTCGTGAAGGTCATGCGATGTTCCGTTTGGTAACTATATCAGTGATCGCGCGGGTCTAGCGCATCGCGCAGCCCGTCGCCCAGAAGGTTGAAGCCCAACACCACGAGGAAAATTGCAGCACCGGGATAAAGCGCCATCCATGGCGCTTGTTCGAGGAAATTTTTCGCCACGTTCAGCATTGAGCCCCAAGAGGGAGCGGGTGGTTGTTGGCCAAGTCCCAGAAAAGACAGTGATGCCTCAGCGATGATCGCTGTCGCGATGGTCAGCGTAGCTTGCACAAGGATTGGCGGAAAGATGTTAGGCAGGATATAGCGCCAGATCATCGGGCCATGACGCAGACCCACGGCGCGCGCACTTTCGACATAGTCTTCGGTCATGACGGCCATAGTCTGGGCGCGTGCCAGTCGAATGAAAATTGGCATGGCGCTTAGACCGATAGCGATCATGGCATTGGTCAAGGACGGGCCAAGAAACGCGGCCAACGCGATGGCCAGAATAAGGAAGGGCGCGGCCAGCATCGCCTCGGTCACGCGGCTGATTGCGGCATCGGTCCAGCCGCGCAGGTAGCCCGCCAGAATGCCCAAAGGCACGCCCAAGAACACGGCGATAGCGACTGATACCACCCCCGCCATTAGCGAAGCCTGCCCTCCCCACACCATGCGTGACAGCACATCTCGCCCGATTTCGTCTGTACCAAACCAATGCGCCGCCGATGGGGCCTTGCGCACCGCGCCCCAATCGGTGGCTGTCGGCGCAGGGATCGGCAAGAGTGGGGCGAGCAGTGCGATCAACACAAAAAAGCCCACGATCACCCCACCCAAAAGGGCCGCGCGATTGGCGCGGAACTTGCGCCAGATGCGACTTTGGCGCTGGGGCAGCACCTCGGCCGCGGTACGACGCGGATCAGTGGTGAGCGTACTCATTTATCCCTCATGCGCGGGTTGAGGATGCGATAGGCCACATCTGCCAAAAGGTTCATGAAGATAAAAGCGATCCCAGTACAAAGCACGATCCCCTGCACCACGGCATAGTCGCGGTTGAAGACTGCATCCACGACCAGCTTTCCGAAGCCGGGGATGGTAAAAATCTGCTCTGTCAGCACAGCACCCGCCAACAACTCGCCAAACAGCAGCGTCGTGACGGTCACGATCGGCACCAGCGCATTGCGCAGCGCGTGTTTGATCAACACTACATGCTCGGCCAGACCTTTGGCCCGCGCGGTGCGGATATAGTCAGATTTCAAAACGCTCAGCATTGCTGAGCGGGTATGCCGCATCAATGTGGCGGCAATGCCTGTACCCAGCACGAAGGCCGGCATCAGCATGGTGCGGATTGATTGCAAAGGATCATCAGAAAACGGCTGATAGCCCGAGGCTGGAAGCCAGCCCAATTTGACCGACACCAGCAAGATCAACATGATGCCCAGCCAGAAATTCGGCACCGACAATCCAGACAGCGCCGCGACATTGGCAAGCCAGTCGATCCATGTGCCCTTCTTGTAGGCCGATAGCACACCCGCCGGCACCCCGATCACCACGGCGATGACCAATGCCATGACCGCAAGTTGTAGGGTCACCGGCAATTTTTGTGCAATCAAAGCCAAAACGGGTTGATTGGTGCGCAACGAAATTCCCAGATCGCCCTGCAAGGCATTACCGACCCAGATCATGTATTGCACCGGGATTGGATCATTCAGACGGTATTGCTCGCGCAGATATTCCAGCACCGCGGGATCGCGCTCTTCGCCCGCCATCACCAACACCGGATCTCCCGGCAACAGCTTTTGCAACGCGAAGACGAAGACCGAGATCAAGATCACGGTCGGAATGGCGATCAACAAGCGACGTCCGATGAAGGCAAGCATGGCGACTCCGTCTGCGATATCGTGACTGTTGAAACAACATGGGGCGGCGCGCGATCATCAGGCCGCGCGCCGCCGTATTTGGTTATTGCGTCATCGACACGCCTTGCAGGCGGATCATCCCGTCGGGATAGGGCACAAAACCCTCGATGCTGCTATCAAGCGCCCAGATCCACACCTGATGGTAGAGGTAGATGATCGGCAGATCGGCCATCAAGATATCGCTGGCCTGCGTGTAGAGCGCACGGCGCGTGGCAATGTCGTTCGAAGTTCGGGCCTCATTCAGCAGGCGATCCACCTCGGCGTTTGAATGGCCCGAGTCGTTCAAGCCGCCATCGGTGGTCATGAACTGGTGGATATTGCCATCGGGATCGACGCGGCCCGACCATCCCACTTGGCTGCCGATGAAATTGCCCGCCGTCTGTTCCGACAAAAGCGTGGCGAATTCCTTGGCCTCAAGCGTGATGCGGATGCCCGCCTCGCCCGCCATCGCCTGAATAACCTGCATTAGCTGCTGCTGCACGGGGTTGTTTGCGACCTGCACGGTGATGTCGATCCCATCGGGATAGCCTGCTTCGGCCAGAAGTGCGCGGGCAGCATCAACATCGCGTTTCGGCACGGTATAGGCGGCATTGTACCACGGCGATGTTGGCGGATAGGCTTGGTTGCCCGCCGCAAACGCCCCCTCAAAGACCACCTGGTTGATCACGTCGCGGTCGATGGCCACCGACAGCGCCTGACGCACGCGTGCGTCCTGACCGATGGGGCTATTGGCGCGCTCACCATTGCCCACGTTGATCGTGATGCCTTGGTAGCCGAGCGACGTCGCCTGCGTGATCGACAGATCCGCATCACCACGGACCGAGGCCGCATCGGTTGCCGCCAAACGCTCGAGCATGTCGAGATCGCCCGCCCGCAGGTTGGCCAGACGCACCGTGGTGTCGGGAATGGGTAGGAAAGTCACGCTTTCAAGCTTGATCGCATCGGCGTTCCAGTAATCGGCAAAACGCGCCAGAACGATGCGGTCTTGCTGGATACGCTCAACAAAGCTGAACGGCCCGGAGCAAACCGGGTTCGCGCCGAAATCAATTCCGGCCGCTGCAGCAGCCGTCGGCGAGACCATCATGCCGGCCCGGTCGGCCAGCTGCGCGATCAAGGTCGCATCGGGCGCGCCGAGGGTGAAGCGAACCGTCAAATCATCGACAGCCTCAACGCCTGTGACCGAGCTGAGCTCCGACTTGCGGCGGCTTTCGGGCAGGTTCTGGCTGCGGTCGATATTGGCGACTACGGCTGCGGCGTTGAATGGCGTGCCATCATGGAAGGTGACACCATCGCGAAGCGTCATGGTCAGCTGCAAGCCATCGCTCGACCAATCCCAGCCAGTTGCCAGCATCGGCACGATCTCAAGACCGGGCGAGATATCTACCAGCTTGTCACACAGCGCCGCATAGACAATCCGGCCCACGAAAGTCCGCGACTGATCAGGATCGAGAACATCGGGGTCTTCTTGCAGACCGATGCGCATGTCCTGCGCTTGCAAGGCCGTGGCCGCAAGCCCAAAGGCCAGTGCCAAAGCGAGGTTTTTCTTCAGTGCCATCAGATAGTTCCTCCGTCAGTTGAGGGGGTTGTCCCGCCCGTTTTCGGGCTGTTTTCCGTTGTGGTGGGGCCTGCCAGTGCGGCGGCATAGCGGGCAAAGCGGGCTTGCGCAGCGGGGCTGCGGCGCGCGGTGACATCGCTCAACCCCGGCAGCGCCATCGTGTCGGCATGGTGGCAGGCGACGGCGCTGCCATCCTCTCGCGGTTGCAACGTCGGGCGCGTGCGGCGACACAGATCGCTGGCATGGTTACAACGCGGGTGAAAGCGGCAGCCATCGGGCGGGGAAATTGGATTTGGCGGATCGCCCTCAAGCGGAGTGCTTGCGCGCCGGGCGCCAAAGCTGGCAACCGGGATCGCGGCCATAAGTGCAGCTGTATAGGGATGACGCGGGCGCGCAAAAAGATCGGTGGCCCACGCAAGTTCCACCACCTCGCCCAGATACATCACCGCCACGCGGTCGGCCATGTGCCGGATCACAGCTAGGTCATGCGCGATGATAATCAGCGTCAGCCCGAAATCCTCTTTGAGATCTTCAAGAAGATTGACCACCTGCGCTTGGATCGAGACATCAAGCGCACTGACAGGCTCGTCACCGATCAACACCGATGGCCCCGACGCCAAGGCCCGGGCGATACCGATGCGCTGGCGCTGCCCGCCCGAGAATTCATGCGGGTAACGATCAGCATGCGCAGGTGTCAGCCCGACCCGCGAAAGCAACGCCCCTACCCTTTCGCGGCGCTCGGTGGCGGTGCCGATCGCATGAGCGCGCATCGGCTCTTCGATCAACGCGCCGACCGTCATCTGCGGATTGAGCGAGGAAAAGGGGTCTTGGAAGATGAACTGAAGATCACGTCGCAGGCTGCGCAGTCTTTCGTCCGGCAAGGCGGCAAGATCCTCTCCCTTGAACCAGACCTCACCCGCCGTTGGATCAATGAGCCGCAGCAAAAGGCGGGCAAGGGTGGATTTCCCGCAACCCGATTCTCCCACGATGGCAAATGTTTCGCCGGCCGCGATATCAAGCGACACCCCATCGACCGCGCGCACCACAGTCGCCGCCCCCCAGAGCGGGCGATGGGTCTCGAATTCCTTGCGTAGGTCGCGGGCGGAAATAATGGCTGTCATGATCTGGCCTCCAACAGGGCCGCAGCAACTTCGAGCGGTGCATGATGACAGGCCACGATATGCCCCGCACCCATATCCCGCCGTGCGGGCAACGTGGTGCAGGCCGCATCCGCAAAGGGGCAACGTGTTGAAAAGCGGCATCCCGGCGGCATGGCACCGGGTTGCGGTACGCTGCCCGGCACGGTCACCAAGCGCGAGGTGCGCGCACCCAGCGACGGCATCGAAGACATCAGGCCAATCGTGTAGGGGTGTTGAGGATCTGTAAAAAGCTGTTCAGCCGTCCCCGCCTCGACGATGCGACCGCCATACATCACCGCGACCTTGTCGGCCATTTCGGCCACCACGCCCAGATCATGGGTGATCAGCACCATGGCAGCGCCCGTCTCGGTCTGAAGTGCGCGCATCAGATCAAGGATCTGTGCCTGGATCGTGACATCAAGGGCGGTTGTCGGCTCATCGGCGATCAGTAGCTCGGGATCATTGGCCAATGCCATTGCGATCATCGCGCGTTGGCGCATGCCACCTGACAATTGATGGGCAAATTCATCCAGCCGCTTTTCCGGCGCGGGGATACGCACCCGGCGTAGCATGTCCAAAGCGCGTGCGCGCGCCGCGGCCCTGCTGACGCCTTTGTGGCGGCGCACCGACTCGGCGATCTGCTCACCGATGCGCAGCGCCGGGTTGAGCGAGGTCATCGGCTCTTGAAAGATCATTGCCATGCGCCCACCGCGGATTTCCCGCAGGCGACCCGGCGACATCGTCAATAGATCCTCGCCCGCAAAAAACGCGCTTCCCGCGCGCAGCGAAAGCGGCGGGCTTTGCAGCAACCCCATCAAGGCCAGCGAGGTCAGGCTTTTGCCACATCCGCTTTCGCCGACAAGGCACAGCGTCTCGCTGGGAAGGAGGCTAAAGCCCACATCGTCAACCAAGGGCTGTGGCTCGCCAGCCAACGCGATGGTAAGATCGCGCACCTCAAGCAGCGGGGCGGTCATGGCGTCCCATCCGTGCCGCGCATGCGTTCCAAATTGTGCTTGAGCGCGATCAAATGCGCACGCATCGCATCGCGCGCGGCATCCGCATCGCGGGCATCGATGGCGTCGATCAAGCGGCCATGCTGTGCGTTATATTGCGAAACAAGCGCGGGTGAGCGCGCCATTTGGCGTTCTTGCTGCCATCGCTGCTGTTGGCGCACCTCATTGACCAAAGTGAAAGCCGCGCGCAGAATCGGATTGCCCGCAAGCCGTGCAATCATCCGGTGCAACGATCCGTCCCAAAGTTCTGCTGCATCTGCATCGGTCGCCTGCGACGCGCGCTCAGCCATTGCGCGCATGCGCGCCACATCTTCACCTGTAGCCCGTCGTGCAGCCAACGCCGCCAACTCTGGTTCAAGCGCAAGGCGCGCTTCCATGACACTGAGCGGGTCGGTATCTGGTGCAATCATCGCGGCAAGATCGCCGCCGGGATCTGGGGGGGCGCCGACAAAGGTGCCTTTACCCTGACGGCGCCAGACCAGCCCTTCGGCCTCCAGCGCGTCAAGCGCACGGCGCACGGCGCGGCGGCTGATATCGAAACTGGCGCAAAGCGCCCTTTCGGTTGGCAATCGACCATCGGCGTCTAGCGCGCCGCTGCGGATCAAAGCACGAATATGCGCCCGCGCAGCCGAGGCGTTGTCGGTTTCGGTGCCGGTGTCTTGATCCTCGTCGCGCACTGCAGCCACCCGTTTTCAGCCGATGCGCGCCATAGTGGCTTCCGCCCGAACCAAATTGAGATTGGTTCGGATTCTGCCATTCGGTCAAGTAAATATTTGCAACCGCAAGCACATGGGTACCCACGAGTGCGCTTAACCTTTATTTACTTAGGGACCTTCTGAAGAACCGTGAGACGCCCGACGACGGCATCCCGCGGCGCTTGCCAGCCGACACAGCCAAGGGTGCAGTCATTACCGAGATCCGCCGCGTTCTGCGCACCCCTGAAGCCACAGCACAGGTTATCGCCAAATTGGACAGGGATGACATTCCAGAGGCTCACGCCATCGCCGCCCTGCAGCAGTTCTCGAAACTCTGGGCGCAGCTGTTTCCAGCCGAACAGGCGCGCATCATTCAGCTGCTGTTGCGGCGCGTCACGGTGACCGCTGAGGGCCTGATCATTGACCTGCGCACCGATGGCATCACTGGCGTCATGAGAGATCTGATGATGCCGTGTCCGCTGGTTGCGGCAGAGTGATGGGCGAACCCGATACCATCCAAATCTTCGTGCCGCTCAAGTTGCGCAGGAAGAACGGGCGGCCGAAGATCCTGCCGCCCGCCGATTACCTGCCCAGCGAAGATCAGACCCAAGATCCGCACATCCTGCGCGCCATCGGCCGCGCATGGGGGTGGCGGCGGCGCATGGATGCCGGTGAGTTCGCCACCATTCAGGAACTGGCCGAGGCCGTTGGACTGGCGGAGCGCCATGTCAGCAGGCAACTGCGATTGGCCTATCTGGCGCCAGAGGTACTGAAGCGCCTGACCTGCGGGCGCGAGACCTCAGCGGTCAGCCTGTACGATCTTTGTTTCTTGGCAGGCGAGGCTTGGCCGGAACAGGTCGAGCGCGTGTTCGATTGACCGCTGACTTCTGACCTTCAACGAAGCTTGCGCCGCGCCTGTTCCAGATAGAGCGGACGTTCGTGCCTTCTGCAGCAAATGGCCGGTCAGAGCCCAAA
>Ga0209652_1000300_pt1 | contig 41924 bp, 43 predicted proteins | sample SaaInl74LU_5_DNA_FD_184641 | JGI IMG/M metagenome (GOLD analysis project Ga0209652, IMG submission 184641) | Marine microbial communities from expanding oxygen minimum zones in the Saanich Inlet - ESP_74LU_5_DNA (SPAdes) (version 2) | ecosystem: Environmental > Aquatic > Marine > Intertidal zone...
TAAGAGAAGGCGAGGCAATAAGAGATTTTATGTATCCTGATAGAGTTGTAATTGGAACCGCAAGTAAAAAAGCAAACTCTATAATGAAGAAGCTATATATGCCTATAATAAAAAAAAAAGGTAGATATGTTAATACCTCAAGGAGAGCAGCTGAATTAATAAAATATGCATCCAATGCTTTTTTAGCAACTAAAATTTCATTTATTAATGAAATTGCAAATTTATGTGAAAAAACAAATGTTAATGTTCAAGATGTTTCTCTTGGTATGGGTTTAGATCAAAGAATCGGTGAAAGATTTTTACGAGCAGGCCCTGGTTATGGAGGCTCATGTTTTCCAAAAGATACCAAGGCTTTAGTAAAAACGGCTGATAAATTTAAAACCAATATGTCTATTGTAAAATCTACAATAAAATCTAATGACGATAGAACTAAATTATTAATTTACCGGATTAAGCAAATATTAAGTAAAAATTTAAATAAAAAGAAAGTTGCTTTATTGGGTGTCACGTTTAAAGCTAACACAGATGATCTACGTGACTCTCCTGCACTAAAAATAATTCCATCTCTAGCTAAATTATGTTCAAATGTTGAATATTATGACCCAACAGGACCAAAAGATATTTTTGATAAATTAAAAAATGTAAATTTTAATAAATCAGCTAAAGATTTATTAAAAAAAAATGATTTAATTATAATTCATACTGAGTGGAATGAATTTAAACAGTTAAATTTAAATTTATTAAAAAATACTAATAAAAAAATATTTGATTTAAGAAATTTATATTTAAAATCAGATATGATTAAAAAAAAAATTAACTATTACTCTATCGGCAGATAATAATATTTTAATTTAATTCAAATATTGCATCAACTTCAACCGCTACACCAAGTGGTAAGCTATTGGCGCTAACAGCTGCTCTTGTGTGTTTGCCATTTTCACCAAAAACTTCTGCTATTAAATCAGAAGCTCCATTTATTACCTTTGGTTGTTCAGTAAATTCTGCTGTAGAGTTAACGAAACCAGTTAATTTTACACAATTTTTAATTTTTGAAAGATCTCCTTTACAAGCGTCTTTAGCTTGAGAAATAATGCTAAGCCCACAACGTTTTGCTGCACTATAGGCTTGATCTGAGGTTAAGTCTAAACCAACTTTACCTTTAATTAGTTGTCCATTTTCATCAATTGATATTTGACCCGATATATAAAGTAAATTGCCCACAATTTTAGTAGCAACATAGTTTCCGGCTGGCGCATTTGCTTCAGGTAATTTTAAACCTAATTTAGTGATATTATCTTCGTAGCTCATTTAGATTTCCTTTTTTTTGATTTTTTATTTTTATCGTATTCTTTTCTTTTCTCAATAAGTATTAAAGCCTCTTCCATTGTAAGCTCAGTTGGATCTTTTTCTTCAGGTATAGTTGCATTTAAAGATTTGTATTTAATATAAGGACCATATTGTCCTTTCATTACTCTAACAGGTTTTTTATCCTCTGGATGTTCTCCTAAATCTTTTATTATTGAAGATGACATACGACCTGGTTTGGCTTCAGCAATTAATGTAACAGCTCTATTTAGTCCTAAAGAAAAAATTTCATCAATATTTTCTATTCTTGCAGATTTGTTGTCACATTTTAAATAAGGACCAAACCTTCCAGTATTAAGAATTATATCTTTTTGATTATCAGGATTAATTCCAAGTGATTTTGGAAGAGCGCATAAAAATTTAGCTTTTTCTAGATCGACAGATTCAAGCTCGATACCTTTTGGTATAGAAACATTTTTTATATTATCATTTGTATCTTTCTTTAATTTCTTTTTCTTTTTTTTAGAATCTTTTTTTTCATTATTTATCTCTTCAGGAAGAACTTCATATTGAAGATAGGGACCAAATCTTCCATTTTTTAAAAAAATATCATTACCATTTTCATGCTTACCTATGAATTTTGGTTCTGCTAATTGTGCTTGCGCAGCTGCTTTAGCTTTAGAAAGAGGTCTTGTAAATTTACAATCAGGATAGTTTGAGCAACCAATAAATGCACCACCTCTAAAACTATTTTTTAAACTTAAAGTACCTTCATTGCATATTTTACATTTTCTATCTATATTTCCATTTTTGTCCTTATCAAATACCAAGCTACCCAAACTATCATTTAATAAATCAAGAACTTCTCTTGTTCGTTTTTCTTTAACTTCCAAAACGTTATTATTGAAATCTTTCCAAAATAATTCCAAAACTTTAATCCAGCTTTCTTTACCTGTAGTAATCTCATCTAATTGATCCTCAAGACCTGCCGTAAAATTATAATCTACATATCTTGAAAATAATTTTTCTAAAAAAGCAGAAATAAGTTTTCCTCTATCAGTTGGAAAAAATCTTTTATTGGTGATTTCTGCATAACCTCTATTTGCAATTGTTGAAATAATGCTAGCATATGTTGAAGGTCGACCAATTCCCAATTCCTCCAGTTTTTTAACTAAACTTGCTTCAGAATATCTTGGTGGTGGTTGTGTAAAATGTTGCTCATCAATTAAAGCTTCAATATTAACTGGACCTTTTGAAACTTCTGGCAATATTTCTTCATCATCCTCTTTTGATTGAGATTTATAAATTTTTAAAAAACCATCAAATTTTAGAATTGAACCACTTGATTTACATATAGTATGATTATCATTTGATGTTAGCGAAATTGTACTTCTATCAAATTGAGCTGACTCCATTTGTGAAGATAAAGCTCTTGACCAAATTAACTCGTATAATTTATTTTGATCAGTACTTAAATATTTCTTAATATTGTCTGGAGATCTGCTTATGTCAGTTGGCCTAATAGCTTCGTGTGCTTCTTGAGCATTTTTAGCTTTTTTACCAGAGTAGTTTATAGGTTCATTAGGTAAATATTCTTTACCACAATTTTCTTTAATATAATCTCTAAAAGTATTTATAGCATCAGCAGATAGATTAGTTCCATCAGTTCTCATGTAAGTTATAAGACCAATAGTTTCACCCTCTATTTCTATACCTTGATAAAGTTTTTGCGCAATCTGCATGGTTCTAGAAGCTCCAAAACCCAATCTACTTGAAGCTGTTTGTTGAAGTGTTGAAGTGGTAAATGGTCCTGAGGGTTTTCTGTTGATAGTTTTACTAGATATATCAGTGATAGAAAACTTTTTATTTTTTATTTCTTCAATTGCTGAGTTTATTTCCTCTTTGTTTTTAAAAGTAAATTTTTCTATTCTTTTTGAATTTAATTCATAAATACTAGCTGTTATAAAATTATTATTTATATCAGAAAATTTTACACTTAAAGTCCAGAATTCCTCTGGATTGAATGACTCTATTTCATGTTCTCTTTCAGTTATTAATTTGAGAGCAACCGATTGAACTCTTCCAGCTGATTTAGAGCCAGGTAATTTGGTCCATAGAATAGGGGATATATTAAAACCAACTAAATAATCTAAAGCCCGTCTTGCCATATAGGCATCCACTAAATGTGGTTCGATTTGTCTTGGGTTTTCAATTCCATGAACTACTGCTTTCTTAGTGATTTCATTAAATACAACTCTCTCAACCTCTTTATCTTTTAATAGTTTTTTTTGATCTAAATACTCTTTTACATGCCATGCTATTGCTTCACCTTCTCTGTCAGGGTCAGTAGCTAAGATTATTTTAGTGGACTCTTTTGCAGCATCTGTAATTTCTTTTAAATATTTTTTTGAAAAGCTATCAACTTCCCATTCCATCTTGAAATTTTGATCAGGGTCTACAGATCCATTTTTTGATGGCAGATCTCTAATATGACCATAACTTGCTAGAACTTTATAATTATCACCAAGATATTTATTTATTGTTTTAGCTTTAGCTGGACTTTCAACAATTACAAGATTCATGAATACAAACTAACCAAAACTTGTTGATAGTCAAATTAATAAATTTTTGTTTTTGTTTCCTCTTTATTTTTTAGTCTTTTGATATTTTCTCTATGTGTATAAAAAATTAAAACAAACATTATAAGAAAGAAAATTATATTACCTTGATTATTAAAGAAAAAAATAAATATTGGAATACTTAATGTTGCAATTAATGATGATAAAGAAGAAAATTTTGAAATAAAAAAAACTATTAACCAACTAGTAATAAAAACTATACCAAAAAAAATATTCATTGAAAAAAGGATACCAAGATATGTTGCAACACCTTTTCCACCTTTAAATTTCAGCCATATTGGAAAAACATGTCCTAAAAATACACTTAAAGCAGCAATATAAATATATTCTGGAAAATTATATTTGATAAATATAATTGGTATTACAGCTTTTATTACATCAAGTATTAAAGTTGAAAATCCTACAGCTTTATTACCGGTTCTAAGAGCGTTTGTAGCTCCAATATTCCCTGAACCAACATCTCTAATATCTTTCTTTAAAAAAATCTTTGTTAAAACAAAACCAAAGGGTATTGATCCCAAAAAATAAGCTACAACAATTACTAAAATATAATCCATTTTATAATTTGAACAATTCTTTACCTTTTACAAAGGTATTTAAAACTTTACCTTGAAGTTTTTTATCTTCTATAGAGGTATTCTTAGATTTTGAGATTAATTTGTTTTTTTTTACTATCCAAGGTTTGTTGATGTCTACAATACAAAAATCAGCATCACTTCCAATAGATAGGTTGCCTTTGTTAATTTTTAAAATCTTGGCTGGGTTATTTGTTAATGCACTTATTATAGTATCTAATTTTAATGATCCATTATGATAAAGTTCAAGACTTAAAGACAGAAGTGTTTCAATTCCTGAAGCACCTGTTGCAGCTTGAGCAAAAGTTAATCTTTTAGACTCTTCATCTTCTGGTTTATGATCTGATACAATTACATCTATTAAACCATCTTTTAAAGCCTTAACCAATGCCAATCTATCCTCTTCTTTTCTTAGCGGAGGTGAAAGTTTTAAAAAAGTTCTAAAGTCACCAATATCATTTTCATTTAAAGATAAATTGTTTATTGAAACACCTGAAGTGAATTGAACTTTATCTTTTCTATACTCAATTGTAGAAATTGATTTCTCTGATGAAAGTTGAGATATGTGATATCTGCATTTAGTTTTTTCTAGCAATGTTAAATCTCTTTCAATGATAATTCTTTCTGCAATATCAGGTATGCCTGATAAGCCTAATTTAGTTGCCACAATGCCAGAATTGATCATTCCATTTTTTGCAAGTTCATAATCTTCAGCATGTTGCATGATTAAACTACCTAGGTCTTTGGCAGAATTCATAATTCTTGACATTAAACGTGAATTTTGAATTGTTTTAATTCCATCTGTAAACGCTATAATTCCTTTTTCCTGTAATAAACCAAATTCAGTCATTGTTTGCCCTTCGACACCTTTTGTAAGAGATGCACAAGGAAAAATATTAATTTTAGATTTATCTCTTCCTCTTCTTTTTAAAAAATCAACAATTGAAACATTATCAATTATAGGATCTGTATTTGGCATAGTAACTACAGAAGTCACACCACCTGCTAGCGCTGCGTTACTTAATGTTCTAAAATTTTCTTTATATTCATATCCAGGCTCTCCCACAAACACTCTCATGTCTACCAATCCTGGAAATATATATTTTCCATCTAGATCAATAGGCCTTTCTCTTGTCGGCAAATTATTCGTATTAACTTTTTTACCAATTGCTTCAATTTTTCCATCTTCACCAATTATTAGACCGCCATTTTCATTCATTGAATTATGAGGGTCGACTATATTTGCATTTATGAAGTATTGTCTTTTCATTTATTTACAAAAAATTTTTAAGCAAGCCATTCTAACCGCAACACCGAGTTCTACTTGTTCTTTAATTACACTTTTATTTATGTCATCTGCTAATACTGTATCTATCTCAATACCTCTGTTCATTGGTCCAGGATGCATTATGATAGCATCAGGTTTTGCATGATCTAATTTATCTTGAGTTAACCCATAATATTCATAGTACTCTCTATTAGAAGCAAGATATGAACTAGTCATTCTTTCGTTTTGAAGTCTTAGCATCATAACTATATCGCAATCTTTAAGTCCTTTTTTCATATCAGTGAATGTGTTAACTCCAAATTTTTCAATTTCTTTTGGCATTAAATTGGTAGGGGCAATTATGTTTACTTCTGCACCAAGCATATTAAGAAGATAAATATTTGATCTTGCTACTCTTGAGTGAACTATGTCACCACAAATTGCAACCCTAAGACCTTCTATCTTTTTTTTTCTTGTGATTATTGTAAGAGCATCTAGTAAAGCTTGAGTAGGGTGCTCTCTTCTCCCATCTCCTGCATTTAACACTGCACAATTAACTTTTTGAGATAAAAGGTTACATGCTCCTGAATCCTGATGTCTAATAACGATTATATCTGGATGCATTGCATTTAAAGTCATTGCTGTATCAATTAGAGTTTCACCCTTTTTAATTGCTGAATTACTAATATTCATAGACATAACATCAGCACCAAGTCTTTTACCTGCTAATTCAAATGAACTTTGTGTCCTTGTTGACGGTTCAAAAAATAGGTTTATTTGGGTTTTACCTTTAAGAATGTCAGTTCTTTTATTACTACTTTGATTGAGTTTTATATAATCTTTCGCTTCATCTAAGATTAGATTTACATCATTGATCGATAAATCTTGAATACCTAATAAATGTTTTTGGGAAATTTTAATAGCTTTGTTGGTTTTAATTGCCATTAAAACCAACTCTATAACTATAATGCTTTACTATAGCAAGTGTTAATTGTTCAAAAAATCAATTGCACCTTGAAGTATAAAGGCTGCAGCATTTTCATCGATTTTTTTCTCTCTTTTGCTAACATTAATACCTATCTGACTAGATAAATTAAAAGCTCCAACGGTTGATAATCTTTCATCCCAAAGAATAATTGGAATATCTATAACATTTTTAATATTTCTAATAACATCGTTTACAGATTGAGCAGATCTACCTAATGATCCATCCATATTTAAAGGATTTCCAACTATAATCCCCCCAATCTCATTTTCATCAACAATTTCTTTTATTTGCTCAATAAAATTCTTGCCAGTTGTTTTATGAATAGTTTTGAAGGGAGTAGCAATCATTCGTTTTTCATCACAAATTGATACACCGATCCTTTTTGATCCAAGATCAAGACCAATTAATCTGGTTTTCTTAGAATTAATTTTTTTAAAATCTTCAATTTTGATCATATTGTATATTTTTTACTTAAGTGATAGTTTGCCACAAATTATTTATCATATGAGTATAGATCTTAAAACAATTAAGCATATATCAAAATTATCCAGAATTTCCGTAGATGAGGAAAGAGCTAATAAATTAGCAAAAGATTTAAGTTCAATATTTGAGTTTATTGAAAAATTAAATGAATTAAAAACTGATAATGTTGAGCCATTAACATCTGTAGCTGAAACAACTTTAAAACTTAGACCTGACGAAGTCAAAAGTGAAAATATAAGAGAGCAAATTATAAAAAATTCACCTGATAGTAATGAAGATTATTTTGTTGTTCCAAAGGTAATAGAATAATGACTGATATTACATCCTTATCACTTACAAGTTTGGTAGATAAAGTTAAAAAAAAAGAATTATCATCTGAAGAGATAACCAAATCATTTATTGAAAGATCAGAAAAATCTAAAAAACTTAATACTTATATTACTGATAATTTTGAAAATGCTTTAAATAAAGCTAAGCAATTTGATGAAAAACCTAATTTAGATTTAAAATTACCGGGTATTCCTATTGCGGTTAAGGATTTATTTTGCACTAAAGATGTAAAAACTACTGCTGGAAGTAAAATATTAAATAATTTTATTCCCCCTTACGAGTCAACAGTTACACAAAATATGTGGAATGAAGGTGCTATATTGTTAGGAAAATTAAATTGTGATGAATTTGCAATGGGATCTTCTAATGAAACTAGCTTTTTTGGAAATGTACAAAATCCTATAGATGAAAATTTAGTTCCAGGTGGTTCATCTGGAGGATCTGCATCAGCTTTAGCCGCTCACTTAACACCTATTACAATTGGCACTGATACTGGTGGATCAATTAGACAACCTGCATCATTTACTGGTACCGTTGGGTTAAAACCTACTTATGGAAGTTGTTCTCGTTATGGAATAGTTGCTTTTGCATCTTCTCTTGATCAAGCTGGTCCTATGTCACAAAATGTTAAAGACTGTGCATTACTGCATGAAATCATAAGTTCTTACGACTCAAAAGATTCAACATCAATTGATTTTAAAAGAAATGAATACAGCAAAGAATTAAACAATAATATTAAAGGAAAAAAAATTGGAATTCCAAAAGAATATAGAGTTGATGGAATGCCAGAAGAAATTGAAGAATTGTGGAAAAAAGGAATTGAATATGTAAAAGATTGTGGTGCTGAAATAATTGATATTTCTCTTCCACATACAAATTATGCTTTACCAACTTATTACATTGTTGCACCTGCTGAAGCTTCATCAAATTTAGCCAGATATGATGGAGTAAAATACGGATTTAGAGCTGACGGTATAAACTTAATAGATATGTATGAAAAAACTAGATCTGAGGGATTTGGTTCTGAAGTTCAACGAAGAATAATGATAGGAACCTACGTTCTTTCATCTGGTTATTATGATGCTTATTATTTAAAAGCCCAAAAAGTTAGAAAATTGATTAAATCTGATTTTGATGAGGCTTATAAAAATGTTGATGCAATTTTAACTCCATCAACACCAAGTTCAGCATTTAAAATTGGAGAAAAAACAAATGATCCAATTTCTATGTATTTAAATGATATTTTTACTGTGCCAGTTAATTTAGCTGGTCTTCCAGGAATATCTATACCAGCTGGTCATGATAAAAAAGGATATCCGTTAGGTTTACAATTAATTGGTAAAGCTTTTGATGAACAAAATTTATTAAATATTGCATACGCAATGGAGGAAAAAATAGGTTTTGAAAATAAAATTTCAGATTGGTGGATGAAGTGAGTAAAGATAGTTCAGAATATCTAATTAACCGAGGTGACAACCAATATGAAGTAGTTATTGGTTTGGAAGTTCATGCACAAGTAACCTCGAATTCAAAACTTTTTTCATCATCTTCAACAAAGTTTGGATCTGAACCTAACACGCAAGTAAGTTTAGTTGATGCTGCATTTCCAGGAATGTTACCAGTTATTAATGAATACTGTGTTAAACAAGCAATAAAAACTGGCATAGGTCTTAATGCACAAATTAATAAAAGATCAGTATTTGATAGAAAAAATTATTTTTATGCAGATTTACCACAAGGGTATCAAATTTCACAATTTAAAGATCCAATAGTAGGTGAGGGCAAAGTCATTTTAGATATGCCAAATGGACAAAAAGAAGTTGGTATAGAAAGGCTTCATTTAGAACAAGATGCTGGAAAAAGTATACACGATTTAGATCCACAAAATACATTTGTAGATTTAAATAGATCAGGTGTTGCTTTAATGGAAATTGTTAGTAAACCGGATTTAAGATCACCCGATGAAGTAAGCGCATATATTAAAAAACTAAGATCAATTATGAGATACTTAGGAACTTGTGATGGAAATATGCAAGAAGGCTCTCTAAGAGCAGATGTTAATGTTTCTGTTAGACCTATAAAATCAAAAGAATATGGCACAAGATGTGAGATAAAAAATGTAAACTCAATAAAATTTATGCAAATGGCTATAGAGTATGAAGCTAATAGACAAGTTGATTTAATTGAGGACGGTAAATCGATTGATCAAGAAACAAGACTGTTCGATACCAAAAAGAATGAAACTAGATCAATGAGATCTAAAGAAGACGCTCACGACTATAGGTATTTTCCTGATCCAGATTTATTACCTTTAGAAGTTACCGATGAATTTATTAACAATATTAAATCTAATATTCCTGAATTACCTGACGATAAGAAAAAGAGATTTATTGATGAATTCAATTTATCAGCTTACGAAGCTACAATTCTAGTTTCGGATATAGAAATAGCAAAATATTTTGAAGAAGTAGTAGCGAAGATGGGTAAAAATAGAGATATTAAGTTGGCTGTTAATTGGATAACTGGCGAACTGTTTGCTTTATTGAATAGTAAAAATATTGAAATTTCTCAAAGCCCTATAAGTGCTAAAAACTTAGCAATATTAATAAATTTAATAAAGAATGGAACTATTTCTGGAAAAATAGCAAAAACTGTTTTTGAATTAATGATTGATGGAGATAAAGATCCTCAAAAAATTGTTGAAGAAAAAGGTTTAAAACAGCAAAGTGACCCCAAAGCATTAGAAGCCCTTATAGATAAGATTATCAATGATAATAGAGATAAAGCAGTTGAATACAAACAGGGTAAAGAAAAGTTGTTTGGTTTTTTTGTTGGCCAAGCTATGAAGGCATCTGGTGGTAAAGCTAATCCTCAATTAATTAATGAGCTGTTAAAGAAAAAACTTTAATAATATGGGTGTAAACCTAGATATTTCGGAAAAATTACAATCTTACATTAGCAATTTTAGTTTAAAGTTAAATCCTGTTCAGCTTGAAATAATTAATTACAACAAGACATTAGGTGACATCAAGAGAATGCAAATTGACCCTACACAATGTCATTTTCTTCATCTAATTATAAAAATTTCAAATATTAAAAATGTTCTTGAAATAGGCACTTTTACAGGTCTAAGTGCTCTGTCAATTTCTTTAGCGTTACCAGAAGATGGAAAATTGATTGCATTAGATAAAAATGAAAAAACCAATGAATTGGCTTTAAAATTTTTTAAAAAAGCTAAACAAGATCATAAAATTAAGACAATAGTAAAACCTGCTTTAGAAACTTTAGAAGAATTAAATAAAAATGAATTTGATATGATTTTTATAGACGCAGATAAAATGAATTATAAACAATATTATGAAAAATCTTTAGAACTTATTAAAAAGGGTGGGCTTATAATTATTGATAATGTTTTATGGCATGGTGAGGTGGCTGATGAAAAGAATAATGATAAATTTACAATCAATATAAGAGAATTTAATAAGCTTGTTAATGAAGATAGTAGAGTTGAACAGATTATAATGCCATTAGGTGATGGTATGACTATATGTAGAGTTTTATAATGTTTGATGTATTTGGTTTTTATAAGTTTAAAAAAATTAATTCATTAAAAAAAAATAAAACTTTTTTACATGATCTTCTCATCAAGAATAATATTAGAGGAACTATTATTATCTCAAAAGAAGGTTTAAATGGAACTATATCTGGTCAGAAAAAAAATTTAGATGCAGTAATTAAAAAAATTCAGATTTTATTTAATTTTAAAAATTTTGATAATAATAATAAGTCAAAATCTTTATTTCAACCATTTCTCAAACCAAAAGTTAAAATCAAAAAAGAAATAGTTCCTATGAATTTAATTATAAATTCTAAAGAAAGAATTGTATCTAGTCATCTAGAACCTAAAGAGTGGAATAAATTAATTAAAAAAAAAGATACATATATAATTGATACTAGAAAACCATTTGAATACGAAGTTGGTACATTTAAGAAATCAATAAATCCAAATATTAATAATTTTAGAGATTTTCCAAAGTACTTAAATAAATTAAAAAAAGATAAACCTGTTGCAATGTTTTGTACTGGAGGCGTTAGATGTGAGAAAACTTCTGTCTATTTAAAAAAGAAAGGCTTTAATAATATTTATCAATTAAATGGAGGCATTTTAAATTATCTTCAAAAGATTAAAAAACAAGACAGTTTATGGAAAGGTGAGTGTTTTGTTTTTGATAACCGAATAAGTCTTAAACATGGTTTAAAGACAGGAACCTTTAAAATGTGTAGTGGATGCAGAAAACCAATTTCTTCAAAAGATAGAAAATCTAAAAAATATGAGGAGGGTGTTTCATGTCCTAGTTGTTATGATAATTTAACACCTGAGCAAAAATCTCGTTTTAGAATGAGACAAAGTCAGATATATAAGGCTAAAAAATCTGGTCAAAAGCATATTTTTCAAAAAGAATATAAATAAAGGTAAATTTGTCTAAATCTATAAATCTAACTAAAGATCCAATATGGATCTTATTAAGAAAAGTAACTGTTCCAGCAAGTGTTGGATCATTATTTCAAACTTTCTATAATTTAGTCGATACTTGGTTTGCGGGTAAAATCTCTGCCGAAGCAATTGGTGCGATAGCTAAATCTTTCCCAATATACTTTACAATTATTGCTGTTGGCGTTGGAGTAGGTGCTGGAACAAATGCTTTGATTGGAAATTCTTTAGGTGAGAAAAAAACTAGAATTGCTTCTATGTATATTGCGCAATCTCTTATTTTCGCTTTATTTATTTCAATTTTAGTAACATTATTTGGTTTGAACGCATCAAACTTTTTATTAAGTGTAATGGGTGCAGACGCTGCAGGTATTTTTCTAACCAGACAGTATTTAGATATAATTTTTTATGGAACATTTATAGTTCTTATACAAATTTCTCTTAATGGAACTTTGAATGCACAAGGCGACACCAGAAGTTACAGAAATGTTTTAATTTTTAGTTTTTTTTTAAATATATTTTTAAATCCACTTTTTATTTGGGGGTATGGATTTATACCTGCATTCGGTATTTCAGGCCTTGCAATAGCCACTGTTATTTCACAATTAATTGGAACTATTTATTTGGCCTATAAAGTATATAATTGTAAAATAAGAAAATATTTAAAACTTGAGTGCTTTATTCCAAAATATAATTATTTAATTTCATTAACTAAACAAGCAGTCCCCGTAATGTTTAGCATGTTGTTCATTGGAGTTGGAATATTTAATATTTTATATTTTATTGGACAATTTGGTGACTTAGCTACTGCTGGTTATGGTGCTGCATTAAGAATTGAACAAGTTTTTTTATTACCTGTTATTGGACTAAATACAGCAGTTTTATCTATTGGCGGTCAAAATTTTGGAGCAAAAGCTTTTAATAGAATTAGAGAGCTTTATTTTAAAGCATTAATTTTTGGATCCTCATTTATGGCCTTAGCGGGAGTAATACTATTTTTTGGTGCTGAATTTTTTGTATCTTTGTTTACAGACAATACTGAAGCAATAAAACATGGTGTAATTTATTTAAAAATTGCTGCCTTAATAGGTCCAATTTATCCTGCTTTTTTTATTACCACAGCAGTATTTCAAGCAGTAAAAAAACCATTGTTTAGTCTTTATTTAAGTATTCTAAGATTAACAGCATTTCCTTTTTTAAGTTTGTGGTATGTCATTAATATTAGAGGCGGAGAGTATAAAGATATTTTTTATACTATTATGGCCACTAATTGGATAATGGGAATTGCTGTTTTGTTATTTATTGGTTATTTCTTAAACAATGTATTTAAACAAAAAAAACCTCTTTTTAGTTTCTAGTCTAGCTTTAATCTTTTTATTTTTATTAAATATCAGTAATGCTAAATCTTCTGATATAAAGATAGTCGATGGTGATACGATTCATCTTAATGGCGAAAAAATTAGATTTAGCGGCATAGATACGCCTGAACTAAAACAAACTTGTCTTGCTAATAAAGAAATATTCTTTTGTGGATTGGAAGCTAAAAATTTATTGGCTAAAATTATTGATAACCGTGATGTCAATTGTATTTCTGAAGGAAAAGATCGATACAAAAGAATTTTAGCAGAATGTTTTGTAGGTGATTTAAGTTTATCAAGATATTTAGTTAGAGAAGGCTATGCTTTTGCTTACAGAAAATATTCAAATAAATTTGTTAAGGATGAAGAATTTGCCAAAGAAAATAATAAAGGCATGTGGTCAATGTCATTTGAATATCCTTGGGAATATAGAAAAAAAAATTAATCTTTTTTTAATTTTTTTTCTAGTCTTCTTACCAAATAAGAAACTATCAAAATTAAAACTAAATATTCTAAAATCAAAAAAGTATATATTTCTAACGGTCTATATGTGGTTACTACTAATTCATTAGCTTTTCTTGTAAGGTCACCAATTCCAATTATTGAAACAAGTGAAGACATCTTTAATACATATACAAATTGATTTCCTATTGCAGGTAAAATATTTTTAATTGCTTGAGGTAAAATTACTAATCTTAATTTTCTAAAAAACCCCAAACCCAAAGAACTTCCTGCTTCCCATTGAGCTTTTTTAATTGAATTTATACCAGCTCTGAATATTTCAGCTTGAAAAGCACTTTCACTAATGGATAGGGCAATGATACCGGACACAAATGGACTAAAGCTTATGCCTGTCATAATAGGTAGACCATAATAAATCCACAAAATTAAAACCAGTAAAGGTACTGCTCTAACAATTTCCACATAACCAATATTGATGTAAGTTAGATATTTATTTTTTGCCAATGAGGGTACTGCAACAATAAATCCTAATATCATAGAAATTATTATTGAAACAACAGAGATAAAAATTGTTGTAGTTAAACCGCTTAATAAAAATTTTAGATTAGTTAAACCTTCAACATTATTTGGAGATAAAATTAACCAATTAAGTTCACTTTTACCACAGGATGATAATGGCAGTATCAGAAGTAAAAAAAATAATTTTTTCACTTTCTAATTTATAAAGAATTAAAAATTAATTACTAATTTATTATAAACTTTTTAGATTATATTTAGTTAATAACTCTGTAAAAAAACCTGATGATTTTTTCTTTTTTATCCAGTCATTGACATAATTGTTCCATTTATCATCACCCTTAGGAACCATCATTGCTAAATATGCAGGATTTTTTTCTCCATCCGGAACTATCGCTAATTGTGGATATTTGATTACTAATTTATTTGCTTCTGTAGAACTTGTGATATTACCATCCGCTCTACCAGCTAAAACTTCTTGAAAATCTCTAGCTGGAGCTTCAACTGAATTTAACTTTGATTTAGGAAAAAATTCTTTAGCTTTTTCTTCCTGCGAAGTTCCTAATGTCGTTGCAATTGTTACATTTGAATTATTAAGAGATTCCCATGTTGAAAATTTATTTAAATTCTTTTTAAGAACTAATGGCACTGTTCCATATTTATAATAGGTATCTGTGAATCCTGCTACCTCAGCTCTTTTTGGAGTTTTAGTTACGCTTGTAGAAATATCATATCTCTCAGATGTGATGCCAGAAACAATAGTTTTCCATTCTGCTGGCACAAATTCAACTTTTACACCCATATCTTTAGCCAGTTCGCTCATTACATCAATATCAAACCCTTTATATTTATTTGTTGCTGGATCTTTCATAGTCATAGGATCCCAGTCTCCAGTTGTTCCAACTTTTAAAACACCTGCGGATAAAATTTTATCTAAATTAGACTCTGCATTGAGAGAAAAGGGTAAAAGTGCAAAAAGCACTATATATAATAGTTTTTTCATAAACTATCTGTAACTTAATTGAATTTATATTATTACCTATAATCTTGACGCACTATCGCTCATCCAAGAGTATAAATGTCTAGAAAAAGATCTTCTAACGAAGACATTTATATCGTTTTGATCTTTATTTTGAATAATCACATCTATTTTAGCTAATAAAGTTTGTGTGGTTGCACCTTTCTTATTTCTAAATTCATTAAAATTAAAAGGAGATCCTTTTTGAAAAAGATCAAATATTTTATTTCCAGTTAAATTTATCATCACAAATTGGTCAGTGACATCAATGACAGCCCCTAATTTTGTTTTACAAATATTTTGAACTAATTTATCCTCTATTTGATTAAAATCTTGGTTATCAATAGAATTAGAAAAAATTATCCATTCATCTGGACTAAGCCAAATAATAGTTATTTCACCATTAGATGAAGAGGTATTAGGTTCTGTTGGAAGCAGTATATTAATTGTTTTTCCAACTGCAGATAAAAATTCTCTACTCTTACCTCTTAAGATTAGTTTTCTGATTGGAGAAATTTCATTTAATTTGATCTCTGAAAAATTTTTTTGATCATTTATTGCAGTTTGAAAATTAAGCATTTAATCTTTTATTCTCCTTATCTAAAAAAACTGGATCAGATACTGTTACATTAATATTTTTATTTTCCATTGGTATAATTAGTTTTTGACCTAACATTTTTTTTCCACCCCTAACCACTCCAAGTGCTATAGATTTATTTAGGTTTGGACTGTAATAGCTCGATGTTACATGACCCAACATCTCTATAGGTTTTTTATTTGCATCAGCAACAATTTGTGCGCCTTCTTCCAGTACTTCATTTGGATCATCTGTAAGTAATCCGACTAATTGTTTTCTATCTTCTTTGATGGTGTCAGATCTATATAATGAACGTTTACCAATAAAATCATATTTTTTCTTGCTAACAATCCAATCCATTTGAAGATCTATAGGAGTAAGTGTTGCATCTGTATCTTGGCCTACGATTATAAATCCTTTTTCCGCTCTCAATAAGTGCATTGTTTCTGTTCCGTAAGGAGTAATATTATATTCTTTGCCCACTTCCATACATTTTTCCCATAATGATTTTCCATAGCTTGATGGGATATTAATTTCGTAACTATGCTCACCTGTAAAACTAATTCTCATTATTCTGCATTTCACGCCATCAATTTTAGTATTTTTAAATGACATATGAGGAAAGTTATCATCTGATAAATCTAAATCTGGGATAATCTTTTGAAGTATTTTTTTACTGTTAGGTCCACACACACTTGCTGTTGCGTAGTGATCAGTTACAGATGTTAGATACACATCAAGTTCTGGCCACTCTGTTTGTAAGTAATCTTCTAATTTACTAAGAACATTTGCTGCACCACCTGTTGTTGTTGTCATTATATAGTGGTTTTCATCTAGTCGTGTTGTAACACCGTCATCATAAACCATGCCATCTTCATTCAACATCAAACCATATCTGCATTTTCCTATTGCAAGTTTGGACCAAGCATTCGTGTAAACCCGATTTAAAAACTCGGATGCATCGGTACCTTGGATATCAATTTTTCCTAAAGTTGATGCATCTAAAATTCCAGCACTGTCTCTTGCAGCCTTACTCTCTCTTTGAACAGCTTGATGCATATTTTCATTGTTTTTTGGATAATACCAAGCTCTCTTCCATTGACCTACGTTTTCAAATTCTGCTTTATTTTGTTCATGCCAATCATGCATTGGGGTTTTTCTAAAAATATCAAAATATTCTCCAACGTTTCGTCCAACAATTGTTCCAAATGTAAGTGGAGTATAAGGTGGCCTAAATGTTGTTGTTCCAAGTTCACCCATTTTCACACCAGCAGTATCTGCGATTATTCCTAGAGCATGCATATTTCCAAGTTTTCCTTGATCTGTTCCCATACCTGTTGTTGTGTATCTTTTTACATGCTCAATTGATCTAAATCCCTCTCTTAGAGCTAATTTAATATCTTTTGCAGTAGCATCATTTTGATAATCAACAAATGGTTTAGTTTTTCCAAATATTTTATCGGATGGGAGCAACCAAATATTTCTTTTTGATAAATCTTCACTACTCTCAATATCTAAATTATCAAATTCAGTTGAGTTGATCTCAAAAAATTGTTTTAATTGACCGGGTATATTTTTAATAATTAAGTCTAAACTAAAATCACCATTACAAGAGCCTAAGCTAATTTGTTTTGATGTATATATTTTAGGAATAAAAACTTGATCCTCTTCTTTAAAAGAAAGCTTACCACCGGATTGAGTAAATAAATGAACTGCTGGAGTCCATCCACCTGACATTCCTAAGCAATCACAAGGAATTTCAATTTTATTTCCTACAACTTTTTGACCATCTTTTGAAAGCTGCATTATTGAAACTTTGTTAATTCTTTTATATCCAGATGTATCAACAACCGTATACCCTTTGAAAATTTTAATCTGATTTTCTTCAATTTTTTTAACAAGTTTAGAATTAGGATTTTCTCTAATATCAATAATTGCTTCTATTTTTATACCTTTGTTTATAAATGATAATGCAGTTTCATATGCACTGTCATTGTTAGTGAACAAAACATTTTTTTTACCACAAGCAACGCCAAATAAATCAGAATATCTTTTTAAAGCTGAAGCTAATAAAATTCCTGGTCTATCATTATTGTTAAAGACTAGTGGTCTCTCAAGAGCACCAGTTGATGTAATAACTTTTTTTGCTCTAATTTTTAATAATCTTTGTCTGATTTTATTCTTACGTTCATGGATTGGTAGATGGTCAGTAAGATTTTCTCTAGCTAATAAATAATTGTATCCATGATATGCAGCAACACTTGTTCTTTTTTTTATTTCTAAATTATCTAATTTTTCTAATTCGTTTATTTGATCAGACATCCACTTTGATGGTGTTTGATTATTTATACTAGTTTCCTCATTATTTTTATAAATCGTAGTGCCACCTAAAATTGGTTTTTCATCCACTAATAAAGTTTTCAATCCATTTTTAGCCGCTGTTTTTGCTGCCATTATTCCTGAAATCCCAGCTCCAATTACAAGAACATCACAGTGAATATATTGATGTTCATAAATATCCGGATCAGGTTGGGTAGGTGATTTTCCAAGACCTGCTGATTTTCTGATAAAATATTCATATTTTTCCCAAAAACTAGCTGGCCACATAAATGTTTTATAATAAAATCCGGCAGGTAATAGAGGTGACAATAGATTGTTTATTCCACCAATATCAAAATTCACGCTAGGCCAACAGTTTTGACTTGAAGCTTCTAATCCTTCATAAATCTCAACTTCAGTTGCTCTTACATTTGGTTCAGTAACTGCTGTGCCATCATTAATTTGAACTATTGCGTTAGGTTCTTCAGAACCTGCTGTCATTATTCCTCTTGGTCTATGATATTTAAAACTTCTTCCAACCAAATGAACATCATTTGCCAATAAGGCAGAGGCGAGAGTGTCACCTTTAAATCCATAATAGGTTTTATTATTAAATTTGAATGAAATACGAGATGTTACGTCAATAAATTTACTAGTTTTTAATCTTGAATTTGCAGACATGTTAAACTGAAGGTGGCTTTTCGCCCATTTTATAAACTGCTTTTATTTCATCATTGGAAGTATCTCGAACCATATTAAACCATTTTCTGCAACCATGAGCATGGTTCCATCTTTCATACTGAATACCTTTAATATTTTTTCTCATAAACAGGTATTCTGCCCATTCATCGTCACTAAGTTCAGTAGGTTGTTTTGGTCTTTCAATATGAGCTTCACCGCCGGCTTTAAACTCGCTTTGCTCTCTCTCACCACAATAAGGACAACTAATTACAAACATTTAATGAGCTACAGCAGCTGCACCATGTTCGTCTACAAGGTCACCACTTACAAATCTATTTAAATTAAACGCTGCATTAAGTTTGTGAGGCTCATCATTTGCAATTGTGTGTGCAAACAAATCTCCTGAACCTGGGGTTGCTTTAAAACCTCCAGTTCCCCAACCACAATTAAAATATAAACCCTTGATCATTGTTTTACTTATAATTGGACTAGCGTCAGGACAAATATCAACAATTCCACCCCATTGTCTTAACATTCTCATTCGACTAAAAATAGGATAGAGTTCTAATATTGCATTCAATGTTCCTTCAACAATATCATGGCTACCTTTTTGTGAATAAGATACATAATCGTCTGTTCCAGCACCGATTACAAGTTCACCTTTATCAGACTGGCTTACATATGCGTGAACTGCATTTGACATAACAACAGTGTCAATAATAGGTTTTACTGGCTCTGAGACTAAAGCCTGCAAAGGTTTGCTCTCTAGAGGAAGTCTTATCCCAGCCATATTTGCTATAACGCTTGAATGACCAGCAGCAACGACTCCAATTTTTTTAGTTTTTATAAATCCTTTTGTAGTTTCTAATCCTTCTACCGCATCACCATTTCTTTTAATTCCTTTAACCTCACAATTTTGAATAATATCAACTCCCATTTCATCAGCACCTCTAGCATATCCCCACGCAACTGCATCATGTCTTGCAGTTCCAGCTCTTCGTTGAAGCGTACCTCCTAAAACAGGATATCTTATATCTGGTGAAGTATTTATTATTGGACAGAACTTTTTAACTTCTTCAGTTGATAGGTAGACAGCATCAATTCCATTTAATCTATTAGCATGAGTTCTTCTTTTTAAATCTCTGACATCTTGAAGATTGTGAGCTAAATTCATCACGCCTCTTTGACTGAACATAACATTGTAATTTAACTCTTGAGATAAACCTTCCCAGATTTTTAAAGCGTGATCATAAAGACCAGCACTCGCATCCCATAAATAATTTGATCTTATAATTGTAGTATTTCTTCCAGTATTTCCTCCACCAATCCATCCTTTTTCAACAACTGCAATATTTTTCATGTTATGTTTTTTGGCAAGGTAGTAAGCAGTAGCTAAACCGTGACCACCACCACCAACAATCACTGCATCATATTCTTTTTTAGGTGTTGGATCTTTCCAAGCTTTTTCCCAGTTCTCATGATATGAGAATGCATTTTTTATGAGTGAGAATATTGAGTACTTTTTTTTCATAGAATTCTGAATAATTACTTTATTAATATTCAATATTCAATACAATCAAATGTATCAAAATATGGAAGAGTGGGTGAGAGGCTGAAACCAGTCGTTTGCTAAATGACCGTGCGAGGAAACTTGTACCGAGGGTTCGAATCCCTCCTCTTCCGCCATTTTAGAACAATGGTTCGTCTTTAAAGAAATCTTTCATTTTAATTGGTCTTTGCTCTAGAATATATCTGTAGACATTATAATTTTCTAATACTCTTTGAACATAATTTCTTGTCTCTCTAAATTTAATTAACTCAATCCAGTCAACGTAATCTATTTGTTTTTTTTGAGGATCTTTGTTGATTTTTTTCCAATATTTAACTCTATTTGGACCTGCATTATAAGCTGCTATTGCGTATGGATAAGCTCCATCATAATCCAGTATTAAGCCTGCAATGTAATGAGAGCCTAAATTAATATTATATTCTGGATCAGTAGTTAATCTAGATTTGACATAAGGAAGCTTTGCTTGTTTTGCAACTAATTTTGCAGTGTACGGCATCAACTGCATTAAACCTTTGGCACCAGCATGACTATTGGCGCTTAAATCAAATTCACTCTCTTGTCTTATAATTGATAAAATAAATGCACTTTCAGGGATTTTTCTGCCATTAATGTTTTTTGGAGTGCTTATTATTGGATAGTTAAACTTATTATGAAATCTTTTTTCATAAGAAGCAATTTTTGCAATTTGTATAGCAAAGTCAAATCTTCCTATATTAGTGGATAGCTCAGATGCCAGAATTTCACTTCCATTTTCTATATTTTCATTAGCCAAATGTCTTAGAATAAATTTAGTGTATTTATCTTCATTAAGTTCATCTAAAAGATAAGTTATTTTTACCAATTCTTTTGAATAAAATTTTTCTCTATATTTTTTATCCACCTCCATGTCTTTAGAAAGTTCAAAATTTTCATTTGGATTTAATTCTAAAAAAGCAAGCTGACCATAATAAGTTGTTAAATACTTAGCCGCTTCTTCAAACCATTTTTTTGAATTTTCTTTATCTCCAAGTGCTTTATATGATCTTGCTAACCAATATGCACCTCTTGATGTGCTGATAGGATAACTTACATTGTTATAAAAATTTTGAAAATGATCTTTAGACAATAATGGATCATCTAAAAAACTTAATGCAATCCAGCCACTCATCCATTCTGCGGCCGCATAATCTGACCCTTCTATTAATGTATGATTGCTAGCTATCTTATAAGCAAGCTCATATTTTTTTTCATATATTAAAGATCTTGAAATTATTTCTCTCTCATCCCACCACTTATCAGGTCTAACCAAATAATCTTTTGTATTTTTAACGTTTAATAATATTTCAGCAGAACTATCTATACGGCCTCTTTTACGTCTCCATTTAAGTCTATCAAAGTTTAAACCAGCATCATTTTTAAATCGATCTGGAACATTTTTAATAGCTTGGTCAACTCCATAAGATTTACTCATCAATAATTGTCTTGCATTATATAGAAGCTCGTAATCTTTAGGTAAATAACGTAACATTCTTTTTAAATCCCAGTACTTATTTTCCCAAGCAAGATAATCTGCTCTTTGAATGTAATCTTCTGCATTAAGATAATTCTTAAATTTTTTTCTAAAAAGACTGAGTTCAGTTTTACTTAGATCAGCTGTTATCCAACCTTCTTTAATTAATTTCTTTCCTTGCTCAATTTGACCTGTAAGAATATAGCTTTCACCTAAGATCATTTTACCATAACCACTCAAAGGCTCTTCATCTCCAAACCAATCTATAATTTTACCTGGTGTAATTTTTTCATTAGACAACTTATGTTCCGCTAAATATTTTATTCTTCCAATTCTTGGATAATTGGGATTTGAATTTATAAAATTTAAATATTCATAAAAAGATGCTTTATTTCCTTTAGTTAAAAGATGTCTCCATTGGATGAAATTATATATTGATTTATCTTTTGCTTTTTTGGCTGTTTTTAGTGCATTGGTCCAATTTGATTTTTTCATCTCTGCAACTGCTTTTTTTGCTAAAGAAAAGTCTTTTTTGCTATAAAATTTTGACTTATCAATATCTGGCTTAATATTTATTCCAGCTATTAAAGGTTTCTTTTTTGGCAATAGGTATTGTGGCCTTTGATTATTTCCTTCATTAGCAACTTCTGTCTTTTTTTGCTCTTTTGATAAATCAGGTTTTGGTAGAGGTTTTATAATATTTACCAATACTTTTTTCTGGAGTTCGCTATCACTTAATATTGGCTTTTTAATAGGTAAAATTTTTTTTTCTTCAGAGAATGCTAAAGTTGTCCCAAACAATAAATGAATAATCGTAATAAAAATGATTAGTATTTTTTTTGGCATAATCTTTAGTATATGAATCAATAATTTATGTTATAAGTATTTATGTTCAAAGGATCAAATGTAGCATTAATAACCCCCTTTAAAGATGACAGTCTTGATGTTGAAAGCTATATAAAATTAATTCACTTTCACCTAGAGAATGGCACTAGCGGTCTTGTGCCAGCAGGTACAACTGGAGAATCTCCAACACTTAGTCACAAAGAGCACCAACAAGTGATCGACTTATGTATTAAAGAAAGCAGTGGAAAAATACCTGTTATTGCTGGAACCGGTTCAAATTCAACTGATGAAGCTATCTCACTTACAACACATGCTGAAAAAGCAGGAGCTAACGCTGCTTTAATAGTTACACCATATTATAACAAACCTACTCAAGAAGGATTATATCAACATTACAAAGCAATTAACGATAAGTGTGGTCTACCAATTATCATATACAATATTCCAGGTAGATCTGTAATTGACATGTCAGTAGAAACAATGGCCAGACTGTTTGAATTAAAAAATATTGTCGGCGTTAAAGATGCAACCGGTGATCTTGATAGGGTAGATAAGCAATTGAAAGCAATGGGTGAAGAATTTATACAATTGACAGGAAATGATGATAATGCACTTGAGTTTAATAGAAGAGGGGGAGTTGGAGCAATTAGTGTAACTGCAAATATAGCACCTAAACTTTGTTCTAAATTTCAATCTCTTACATTACTTTCAGATGATAAATCACAAAAAGAAGCAGAAAGTTTGGATAAAATTTTACAACCAGTTCATCATTCAATGTTTATTGAAAGCAATCCCAGTCCAGTAAAATATGCAGCAAAAGTTTTAGGATTATGTGATGACGCTGTTCGATTGCCACTAGTAAGAGTAACTGACTCAACTAAAAACATAATTAATAAAGCACTAGAGACCGCTAAGCTAGTTTAATGAAAAAAAAAACCAGTCCTGGTTTGAAGATTATTTGTCTTAACAGAAAAGCAAGCTTTAATTATTTCTTTGAAGACCTAATAGAAGCTGGAATAGTTCTTAAAGGATCTGAGATAAAATCAGTAAGAGAAGGCAAAGTAAATATTGCTGACTCTTATGCAGTTGAGAAAAATGGAGAGATTGTTTTAATAAATTCCCACATTGCTCAATACAAGCAGGCAAGTATGACCAATCATAATCCAATGGATGAAAGAAAATTATTACTAAATAAAAGAGAAATAAATAAACTTATAGGAAAAATGCAGAGGGACGGATTTACAATTGTTCCAACTAAAATGTATTTTAAAAAAGGCAAAGCAAAAATTGAAATTGCTGTAGCTAAAGGTAAGAAACAATTTGATAAAAGAGCAACTAAAAAAAACAGAGATTGGAATCGAGACAAAGCTCGTTATATAAGAAAATCAAGCTAATGGTATTTATCGGAATAGGTTCCAATCTTGGTAATAGAATTCAAAATATTGAAAACGCTAAATATAATTTAAAAATAAATGGTATAAACATTTTAAAATTTTCAAAATATTACGAAACTTTATCTTGGCCGGATCCTACTAAACCTAAATTTTTAAACATAGTAATTCAATCAAATACAAGAATTCCTGTAGATAAACTTATTAAAATTTTTAAAATAATTGAAAAAAAACTTGGTAGAAAAAAAAATATGAGAAATTCTCCTCGTACATGTGATATTGATTTAATTTCATACAGAAATAAAGTTTTATCAAAAAATATTATTATCCCTCATGAAAGAATGTCAAATCGTAACTTTGTTTTAATACCTTTATGTGAAATAGCTCCTGATTGGAGACATCCAAAAACAAATAAAAGTGTTAAAAAATTAATTTTTTCTTTACCAATTAAGGATATTACAACTATTAAACAAATATAATTTAGTGTTATATTGCAATGTATGCTTAACTCAGATGACCTTATAAATAAGGTAAAAAATTATAATAAGTTTGTAAATTTAGAACGGTTAAATAAAGCATATAATTTTGCTATAAAAGCTCATAGCAACCAAAAAAGAGCTTCAGGGGATCCTTACTCTGTTCACCCAATTGAGGTAGCGAATATTCTTACTGACTTAAAATTAGATTCAGCAACAATTGCAACAGGTTTATTGCATGACACTATTGAGGATACTTTTGCAACTTATGAAACTATCAAAGGAGAATTTGGAGAAGAGGTAGCTGAATTAGTTGAAGGTGTTACAAAAATTTCAGTTTTCGAAAATACCGCAGCAGCAAATTCAAAAGCTGAAAACTTTAGAAAATTAATTCTTGCAACCTCAAAAGATATAAGAGTTTTATTAGTTAAACTCGCTGACAGATTACACAATATGAGAACTATAAAATCAATTAGTCGTGAGGACAAAAGAAAACGTATTGCGCAAGAAACTATGGAAATTTACGCTCCATTAGCAGATAGAATGGGTATGCATAGAATAAGAGATGAACTTGAAGATTTGTCATTTGAAATATTAAATATTGATGCAAGAACACTTATCCAAAACAGATTAAAAGAAATCAAAAAAGATAAAGAAGATCTTTTTGATAATCTTTCACAAGAAATTAAAGATTTACTATTAGAAAATAATGTAAAGGCAATAATTTACGGTAGAGAAAAAACCCCTTTTTCAATTTGGCGTAAACTTCAAAAAAAAAGGGTTTCATTGGAACAAATCACTGACATTATCGGATTTAGAATAATTTTAGAAAATATAGATGATTGTTATCATGCCTTAGGAGTTTTACATAAAAAATGGAACTGTATACCGGGAAAATTTAAAGATTATATCTCTTCTCCAAAAATCAACGGATATAAATCTCTGCATACTTCTGTAATTGGGTCTTACAAAAAACCAATTGAAATTCAAATAAGAACTAATGAAATGCATGATTTTGCTGAAAGAGGTATAGCATCACATTGGAAATATAAATCTTCTGAAAAATTTAACTCTCTTCAATGGAAAGAATATGATTGGTTAAAAGATTTAGTTGAAATCATAGAAAAAAATGAAAATCCAGAACACTCTTATGAATATACAAAATTACAAATGTTTCAGGAAAATGTATTTTGTTTTACACCAAAAGGCTCTGTAATAAAATTACCCAAAAATGCAACACCAATTGATTTTGCATACGCGGTTCACACAAAGATAGGAAATACTGCAATAGGGTGTGAGATCAATGGTAACAAAAGTGAACTGCAATCAATTTTAAGAAATGGAGATACAGTAAATATAATTACCTCAAAAAACCAGTCTCCTTCACTTCACTGGATTCCAGTCACGAAAACAGGAAAAGCAAGAGCTGCAATAAGAAGGTATTGGCATGATAAGGGTGAGGAAAAAGAAGAAAAATTAAAAAAATACAATACTACCCTATGGATTTCTTTACCAGATAAGCCAGGACAGTTGGGAAGCATAACCTCTCTTATTGGTGATCATAAACTAAATATTTCAAATTTAGAAATGGCTGGCAAAAATCCAAATTATATAAATTTTAAATTTCAGTTGATAATTAGAGATTTAAAAAATTTCACTAATTTTATTGCGGAGTTAAAGCAAAAAGGTATAAAATTTAAGATAATCAGACACGAAGATAAAAGAAATGCTTTCACTCAAAAAATCCTTAAATATTTTAAAAAAGACTGATGCACTTCTAGAAGGTCATTTTGTATTATCTTCTGGACTTCATTCATCAAAATATATTCAATGTGCTAAATTATTAAGCTTTCCAGATAAAGCTCAATCAATTTGCAAATCACTAGCAAACAAAATTAAAAAAAATTTTAAAAAAATTGATCTAATATTGGCACCGGCAATGGGAGGGGTGGTCATAGGTTATGAAATTGGAAAACTCTTAAAAATAGAAACTATTTTTTGTGAGAGAGTTAACGGTAAATTTACGTTAAGAAGGGGTTTTAGTATTAGGAAAAATTCAAAAGTACTCATAATTGAAGATGTAATTACCACTGGTAAATCAAGCCTAGAATGTGTGCAGTTGATTAAAAAATCAAAAGCAAGTTTAGTTGGATTTGCATCAATTATAGATAGATCAACAAAAAAAACTCTAAAAATTAAACAAAAAATTATTTCACATTTAAAAATTGATGTGCCAACTTATAAATCAAATCAATTACCTAAAGAACTTAAGTTAATACCAATAACAAAACCTGGAAGTAGATATTTAAAGTGAAACGGTTAGGTGTTAACATTGATCACGTTGCAACAATTAGAAATGCAAGAGGTGAATTTCATCCAGACCCGTATTTTGCAGCTAAATTTGTTAAGAAATCTGGTGCAGACTCAATTACAATTCATTTAAGAGAGGATCGTCGTCATATCAAAGATCTAGATGCAAAAAAAATATGTTTGATTAAAAATTTACTGGTGAATTTAGAAATTTCTATAAAAGATGAAATAGTTAAAAATGCACTAAAAATTAAACCAAATTTTATTTGTATCGTTCCAGAAAATAGAAAAGAAATAACCACTGAAGGGGGTTTGAATTTATTAAAAAATAAGAAAAAAATAAAAAAAATTCTAGATATTTTTAAAAAAAATAAAATTCGAACTAGCCTTTTTATTAATCCAACTTCTAATGATGTACTACTGTCTAAAGAATTAGGAGCCGAATGTATAGAAATTCACACTGGAAGATTTGCTAATTTAGTAAAATCAAAAAAGAAAACTTATAATGAGTTATTACGAATTAAAAAATCTTGTAAACTTGCAAATGATATAGGATTGGAGGTGCACGCTGGTCATGGCTTAGATTATAAATCTACTGAAATTTTATCAAAAATTACTGAGATTAAAGAATTTAATATAGGTCATTTTATTATAGGTGAATCAATTTTTTACGGGATCAAAACTGTTATTAAAAAATTTAAAAAAATTATTAAATAATGAAAACAGTTGGTATTGGTGTTGATATAATTGATAACAAAAGGTTTAAAAAACTTATTAAAGATAAAAAATTTATTAATCGAATTTTCAGTAAAAAGGAAATTTCTGCTTCAAAAAAAAAATTGGATAAAATAAATTTTTTTTCAAATAGATTTGCAGCAAAAGAATCTTTTGCCAAAGCCTTGGGAACTGGTTTTAGAAATAAATTAAATTTTAAAGATATAGAGATTCTAAATGATAAACTTGGAAAACCATTTTATTTGATTAATAATAAAATTAAGCAAATCATAAAAAAAAATAAAAAAATTGCTAATTTTGAATTGTTTCTTTCAATTTCTGATGAAAAGGATTACTCAGTTGCTTTTACAATTATTCAAAAAATTTAATGATTTCTAAAGCCATAATAATAGATAATATAAAAACACTTTTTTATGCCCTTATTATAGCTGTTATTATCAGATCATTATTTCTACAACCTTTTTATATACCATCATCATCAATGGAACCTACGCTTTTAGTTGGTGACAGACTTTTTGTTACAAAATATTCATATGGTTATAGCAAACACTCATTTCCATTCAGCCCACCAATTCTAAATAAAAGAGTTATGTTCTCAGAACCTAAACGTGGGGATGTTGTTGTGTTTAAAACCCCAGCAGACAACAGAACTGATTATATAAAAAGATTAATTGGCTTACCTGGTGATAAAATTCAATTCATTGATACAAATCTATATATTAATAGTAGTGAGATATTAAAATCTCGCACATCTGTTTCTGATAAAATTTTTTGTGGTAATAGAATAATAGATGTATTTACTTTTGAGGAAAAATTACCAAATAATAAGATCCATAAAACTGTTTATTTAAAAGATTTTCCATTTAATAATTCAGATCCATTTATTGTGCCTGAAGATCATTATTTTTTCTTAGGAGATAATAGAGACTGCTCTAAAGACAGTAGATTTTTATCAAGTGTTGGTTATGTTCATAGAGATAATCTTGTTGGTAAAGCTCAATTTATTTTTTTTTCTTCTGACAAAACAATTGGTAGTTTTTTTGCATTTTGGAAATGGCATAAATCAATCAGATTTAATAGATTTTTTAAGAAAATTATTTAATGAAAATTGATTATTTTAACTTAGAAAAAAAAATTAATTATAAATTTAAAGATAAAAAACTTTTAATAAAATCATTAACACATAAAAGTTATGATAAAATTAATAACAACGAAAAAATTGAATTTCTAGGTGATAGAGTTTTAGGTCTTATAATAGCAAAAAAACTTTTAGAAATTTATCCTGAGGAAAAAGAAGGTATTCTAGATAAAAAATTTGCATCTTTAGTTAACAAAAAAACGTGTCTTCAAATAGCTAATGATATTTCTTTAGAAAAGTACATTTTGACCTTTAATCCCAAAAATAGAAAAATTAAAGTTGAAGATAAAGTGATCGCTGATTGTTGTGAAGCACTAATTGGTGCTATATACTTAGATAAAGGGTTCAGTGCTGCTGAAAATTTTATACTCACATTTTGGAGTAAAAATATTAAAGATAGTGTTATTACACAAATAGACCCAAAAACTAAACTGCAGGAATACTCGCTCAAGAAATATAAAAAATTACCAACATATAAGATAATCTCAAATACAGGACCAAGACATAAACCATTATTTAAAGTAGCTGTTAAACTTCCAGATACAAAGTTTTATGTTGGGCAGGGTTCATCAAAAAAAGATGCCGAACAAAGTGCAGCAATCATATGTCTTGAAAATAATCTATAAATTATGAATTGGGACGATGTTGGATTTCTTGTATCAAAAAACAGATATAATGAAAATTCTCTTATTACCGAAATATTCACAAAAAATCATGGAAAGGTGCCAGGTATAATTTTTGGTGGAACTTCAAAAAAAATAAAAAATTATCTTCAAGTAGGAAACTTATTATATACAACATATAACTCCAAAACAGCAAATAGGATTGGTTATTTTAAAATAGAAATTTTTAAAGCATTCTCACCAATTTATTTTGATGATCCACAAAAACTAAACTGCATATCTTCTGCTATGAATTTAATAAAAATTTTGACTGCAGACTCTCAGACTAATGAAAACGTTTATAAATTGATAAATGATTTCTATAAAATTTTAAGTCAAACTGATTGGTTAAAGAAATATGTTTTTTGGGAGCTTGAACTTTTAAGTGTTCTAGGTTTTAATCTAGATCTTAAACAAATGGTTAATAAAGAAATCATTGATAATAAGACTGTTTATGTTGCAAAATCTGTAACAGAAAAAAAAATAGTTCCAAATTTTTTAATTGATAATGATGAAAATTCAAACAATTCAAAAGATCTTTTAAATGGTCTTAAATTGGTTGGTGATTTTATGGATAAAACAATTTTAAAACCTAATAATGTCAATTATCCTTTAAGCAGAAATCAATTTATAAATTCTTTAAAATAATTAAATTAAAATTTTATCTAATCTATCAGCGTAATAGGTTACTATTGCATTTGCACCAGCTCTTTTAAATGCAATTAAGCTTTCGTATATTGCATTCTTGTCAATAATTTTCTTATTTATGGCGTATGAAAGTAAACTATATTCACCAGATACCTGATAAGCAAATACAGGTATTCTAAATTTTTCTTTAATTGATTTAATAATATCAAGGTAGGGCATCCCAGGTTTAACCATAACCATATCGGCTCCTTCTTTAATGTCTAAAGATATTTCTCTTAAAGCTTCATCTGTATTTCTAAAGTCCATTTGATAAGTTTTTTTATCACCTTTTAAAGATCCTTTTGAACCTACCGCATCTCTAAAAGGACCGTAATAACTTGAAGCATATTTTGCAGCATAAGAAAGTATATTTATATTTTTTAATCCCTCATTGTCTAAGGCAGATCGTATTTTCTTAATTCTTCCATCCATCATGTCGGATGGTGCAAGCACATCACATCCAATCTTTGCTTGTAACAAAGATTGATTGACTAAAACTTCAATAGTTTCGTCATTTATAATTTCATTATTTTTGATCAAACCATCATGACCATGTGAGGTATATGGATCAAGAGCAACATCACACATGATGCCAATTTCATTTTTATATTTTTTCTTTATTTGCAAAATTGCCTTACAGACTAAATTGTCTTCATTTAAAGCTTCAGTTCCCAATTCATTTTTTTTTATTTGTTTTGTTTTTGGGAATAGAGCAACCATTGGAACTTTGTTTTTGATTGCTTTATCTATAATTTGTGAAATTCTATCTATTGTATATCTATAAACATCAGGCATAGAAGGGATTTTCTCTTTTTTATTTCTTCCATCAATCAAGAAAATTGGCAGTATAAAGTCGCTTGAACTTAAGGTATTCTCTTGAACTAGTCTTCTAGTCCAGTCATATTTTCTATTTCTTCTTAACCTAAGACTTGGATATTTACCTGTGATCATAATATTAATTTATAAAATGCGACAAATGTATTATATAAATCTTAGATTAAAAGAGTAATTAAAAAAATATGAACCTAAATTTTAATGATTTTAAGCAATTAGATATCAAGTTTGATATTAATAAGCTTCAAGATGCTTATAAGGAAGTTATTAAGATTAAAAATTTTGAGAGTCCAGAAGAAGTTACAAACTTTGGTGCAATCTCATTAACACAAATTCCAGGTGACCCAGACTCAATCAAAGGACATAAAGCTAGAGGTGTTTTTTGGACAAAACCTGATGCGAGCGGTAAGGAAGTGTCTAGAGATATATCTATTGAAGAAGAGAAATACTCTGAATTTATAGATGATTTTAAAAATACTTATTTTAAGGAAGTTTTCGATTCTTTATCAAAGAAATATAAACTGGGAAGGGTTAGAATTTTACTTAAACAACCTAGATCTACTTTAAGTTGGCATAGAGATCCTGAGCCAAGATTGCATATTCCAATTATAACTAATCCTGGATGCATAATGGTGATTGACAACGTAGCAAAGCATATGCCAGCTGATGGTTCTTGCTGGATAACCAATAACACAAAATACCATAACTTTTTCAATGGTGGAGAAGAAAATAGAATTCATTTAGTTGCTTGCGTGCTAAATCATAAATTTAATTAAATTGAAAAAAGTCTATATTGCTTCTGATCACGCTGGTTTCACATTAAAAGAACAAATCAAAAAAAAATTTGCAAATAAAATTAATATTATTGATCTTGGTACAGATAATTCTACCACATCAGTAAATTACCCAAGTTATGCTCACCAATTGTGTAAAAAAGTTAGTTTAGATAATAAAAATATTGGTATTTTAGTTTGTGGATCAGGCATGGGAATGTCCATGGCAGCTAATAGACACAAAAAAATAAGAGCTGCTTTATGCTATTCAGTATTAAATACAAAATTATCAAGATTGCATAACAATTCAAATGTCATTACATTAGGTGCAAGGTTAATTAAAAAAGAATTAGCATTTAAATGTATAAATGTTTTCTTAAAAACACCTTTTGAAAGTGGTAGACACTTGAAAAGAGTAAAAAAAATATAGGTTAAATTATGTCTAAAGAAACAAACTATATAAACACTCACTACAGAGATTTTTTTGAAAAAAGTTTATCTGAAACTGACCCTGAATTATTTAAGGCAGTGAACGATGAATTAATTAGACAACAAAATCATATAGAATTAATAGCTTCAGAAAATATAGTTTCAAAAGCAGTTTTAGAAGCCCAAGGCTCTGTGTTAACGAATAAGTACGCTGAAGGATATCCAGGAAAGAGATATTACAATGGCTGTGAACATGTAGATGTTGCAGAACAGCTAGCAATCGATCGACTTAAAAAATTATTTAATTGTAAATTTGCCAATGCACAACCCCATTCTGGAGCTCAAGCAAATGGAGCTGTTTTTTTAGCTTTATTAAATCCAGGGGATACGTTTTTAGGAATGAGTTTAAATTCAGGAGGACATATTACTCACGGATTAAAGATATCTATGTCAGGAAAATGGTTTAACGCCATTGGTTATGATGTTGATAAACAATCTGAATTAATTGATTATGACAATGTTGAAAAACTTGCTCTAGAACATAAGCCTAAATTAATTATTGCGGGTGGTAGTGCTTATTCTCGTATAATTGATTTTAAAAGATTTAGAGAAATTGCGGATAAAGTTGGAGCATATTTAATGGTCGATATGGCGCATTTCTCAGGTTTAGTTGCTGGTAAGGGATATCCTAATCCTTGTGATTATGCCCATGTTGTAACTTCGACGACACACAAAGTTTTTAGAAGTGCAAGAGGTGGAATAATTTTAACTAACCATGAGGACTTATCTAAAAAATTTAATTCAGCTGTATTTCCAGGTTATCAAGGTGGACCTTTGATGCATATTATAGCTGGTAAAGCCGCAGGTTTTTTAGAAGCCCTAAAACCTGAATTTGAAAGTTATATTAAATCGGTGTTAGCTAATGCTAAAATTTTAGCTGAAACTTTAAAAAATAAAGGATTTAAGATTTATTCAGGAGGAACTGATACACATCTAATGCTTGTTGACCTTCGTCCTTTTAATGTCAAAGGAAATTTAGCAGCTGAAAGTTTATGCAGAGCCAACATTACTTGCAATAAAAATGGTATACCTTTTGATACTGAAAGTCCTATGGTTACTTCAGGTATCAGATTGGGCTCTCAAGCCGCAACTACTCGTGGTTTTGGACTAAAAGAATTTGAAAAAGTGGGTGAACTAGTAACTAGAGTGATAAAAGGTCTTTCAGACAATCCTGATGATAATACCAAGGTTGAACTAGAGGTTCAAAAGGAGGTAGTAGAACTTTGTTCTTCTTTTCCAATCTATAAAAATTTAAATAAATGATTTGTTCGATCTGTAAAAAAGGTGAGACCTCGGTTGTAGATTCACGTCCAACAGAAGACGGTACTGCCATAAGAAGAAGAAGGCTTTGTGTATGTGGAGCTAGGTTTACCACTTTTGAACGTGTTCAATATAGAGAATTAATGGTTGTAAAAAAAAATGGAAGAAAATCTACTTTTGATAGAGACAAGCTTGCTAAGTCAGTTTTTATAGCTCTTAAAAAAAGACCAATTGATACCGAAACAACAGAAAAATTTATTAGTAAAATCTCAAGATCTTTAGAAGAACTAGGTCAGAGTGAAATTTCAACAAACACAATTGGTACAATGGTGATGGATGGACTTAAAGAATTAGACCCTGTTGCTTATGTAAGATTTGCTTCAGTTTATAGAAATTTTAAAGAAGAAAAAGATTTCGTTCAATTTGTTGACAGATTAGATGTCTACAAAAATAAATAAATCAATTAACAAAGATAATTTTTTTATGTCGTTAGCCTTTGATTTGGCTAAATCAAAATTAGGTTTGACAGGTGTTAATCCGTCTGTTGGTTGTGTAATTGTTGGTAAAGATGAAAAGATTTTATCTGTCGGTTCAACAGGTATAGGTGGAGTCCCTCATGCAGAAAAAAATGCAATAGACTCTTCAGTTGAAAGTTTAAATGGCTCGACGCTTTATTCCACATTAGAGCCCTGTATTCATTATGGGAAAACACCACCATGCACAAATGCAATAATCAAATCAGGTATAAAAAAAGTTATCTTTTCTCTTAATGATATCGATCCTAGAGTTAAAAACCGTGCAAAAAAAATTCTATCTAAAAAAGGCATTTTAGTTAAAAAAAATTTATTAATCGACAAAGCAAAAATTTTTTATAATCCGTATATAATTAATAAAAAATATAAAATTCCATATGTAATAGGAAAAATAGCTGTTACTCAAAATAATGTTATTTATAGCGATCAAACAAAAAAAATTACATCTGTTGTGTCAGACAAGCTAACTCATTATTTAAGATATAAAAATGACTCTATATTGATTAGTTCAAAAACTGCCAATATCGACAATCCAAGATTAGACTGTAGGTTAAATGGATTAAAGGAATTTTCCCCAAGAAGAATTATTCTAGATAGAAATTTAGAATTAAATCATAATTCATTTATTTTTAAAACAATAAATAAAAAAAATACTATAATTTTTCATAATAGCGATACTAAAGAAAAAATTACTAGGCTCAAAAAAAAGGGTGCTTTACTTATAAGATGTAAGACAAACAAAAATCAATTTTTCAATTTAAAATTAATTTTAAAAAAACTTTATGATTTAAACGTAAGAAATATCTTAGTTGAAGGAGGACAAAAATTAACTGAAAACTGTTTAAAACAGAAAATTTTTAATGAATTTTATTTATTTAAGAGTAATAAAAAAGATCCTTTAAAAAGTAATTTTAAATTTTTTAGAAACTCCTCATTATTAAAAAAAGTGTTTAAGTATAATAAGAAATTAGCTAACAAACTTAATAAGGATAAAGTAATAATATATAATTAAAATGTTTAATGGCATAATTTTTAACTCTGGTGAAATAAAAAAAATCACCAAAAGACCAAAAGGAATAAATATTTTTTTAAAATCTAATTTAAAATTAACCACAAAAGATATTGGTGTCTCAGTAGCTTGCGATGGTGTTTGTTTAACATTAATATCTGTACAAAACAAACTTTTAGAATTTTATCTTTCAAATGAAACAATCCTTAGATCAAATTTTAAAAAAATTGTTGTTGGAAAAATTTTAAATTTAGAGCTTCCATTAAAATATAAACAGCAAATTTCGGGTCATATTTGTCAGGGTCATGTAGATTGTGTCGGAAAAGTTATTTCAATAAAAAATGTTGATAAATCCTACAAATTTAGATTTTCTATACCTCCTAAATTTAAACAAGATCTAATAGAGAAAGCCTCTATATGTATCAATGGAATTTCTTTGACTATATCAAAAATTCTACCTACCAGTTTTGAAATCTGGGTCATTCCTCATACATACAAGTTAACTAATTTGTCAAAACTTAAAAAAAATAGTTTAGTTAATATTGAGATCGATATTCTTTCAAAATACGTTAAGAATTATTTTAATGCTAAAAAATAATTTTTCTTCCATAGAGTCCATTATTAAGGCCGCTAGACAGGGCAAAATGTTTATTTTGGTAGATGATGAAAAGCGTGAAAATGAAGGTGATTTAGTTATTTCATCATCGTATGCTAATACTGCTAATATTAATTTTATGGCAAAGCATGGTAGAGGCCTGATTTGCCTTGCAATGGAAAATTCTCAAGCAAGAAAATTAAACTTAAGTTTAATGTCACCAATTAATCAATCGCGAAATAAAACAGCCTTTGCAATTTCAATAGAAGCAAAAAAAGGCATTACAACAGGTATATCAGCAAAAGATAGGGCAAGAACAATTAAAGTTGCTTCAAAAAAAAATGCATCAAAAAGAGATATAGTTTCACCAGGTCATATATTTCCAATAATAGCGAAAGAGGGTGGTGTATTAGTTAGAGCCGGTCATACCGAAGCTTCTGTAGATATTTCAAAACTAGCAAAAAAAAATAATTCAGCAGTTATATGTGAAATCATGAAAGATGATGGCACGATGGCAAGGGGTAAAGATCTTTTTATTTTTGCAAAAAAACATAATCTTAGAATAGCAAAAATTGAAGATTTAATTTCATACCGACTTAAAAAAGAAAAATTAATTAAACTTAAAAAAAATTTAGAAATTAAGATTCAAGATCAAAATTTTAAGTTAAAAATATTCGAAAATAAGATTAATGGATCAGAACATTTAGCTTTTACCAAGGGACAACTCGGATCTAAAATTGTTCCAAAAGTCAGAGTTATCTCATCCAATTTATTGCTTGAAAATATTCTTATTGGTGGAAAGTTACCTGATACATTTAATAAAACTATGAAATATTTCAAAAAATTTAAAAATTGTGTTTTGGTTTTTATTAATGAAAATAATTTATCTTTAAATAATGTTTCATTTAAATCAAATAAAGTAGTTTCAAAATCAAAGGAAAATAAAAAAGAATATTTAATTAAAAATTACGGAATAGGAGCGCAAATTTTAAAAGAACTAAAAATTAGGAAAATGACATTATTAACCAAAACTCCTAAAAATGTTGTTGGATTAGATGGATTTGGCATTAAAATATTAAATCAAGAAATTATTTCATGAAAAAAAAAATCTTATTAGTGGTTGCTACTTATTATAAAGATATTTCTTTAGGACTTATCAAATCTGCAAAAGTTAAGTTTACAAAAGACTATTTGCTCGAAATTAAAGAAGTGCCTGGTGCATTTGAAATACCTGTTGTCATAGCAAAAAATATAAAAAAATATGATGGTTTTCTAGCACTTGGATGTGTCATTAAAGGTCAAACACCCCATTTTGATTTTATTTCCCAAGCAACTACTGATGCAATTATGAAATTATCAATAAATTCAAAAAAACCTATTGGTAATGGCGTGATTACTTGTTTAAATATGAAACAAGCCAAAGATAGAAAAAGAAAAGGCTCAGAGGCTGCAGAGGCCGTTATTTCGGTTCTAAATCATTAATTAAATGAAAACTCATTTTAGTCCAAGGAATAATCCAAGAGTTATAATTATTCAAAAATTATATGGAAAAATTTTTAATGATGAAGAGACTATTTCTTTTCCAAAACATCGTTTTAAGAAATTTATTAAAGATGTTGTTTTAGGATCAATAGAAAGAAGCGAATTAATTAAAGATGAGCTAGATACTAAGCTAGGAGAGGAATTTTCTTTCAAAAATCTAGATAAAGTTTTTCAGATTATTTTAACAGCTGCAACTTATGAATTTTTATATAAACCAAATATTTCAATAAATATTATCATCAAAGAGTATTTGAACTCATCAAACTTTTTTTTAGAAAACTCACAAACAAAATATTTAAATGCTTTGTTAGATAATGTAGGCAAAAAATTAAGATCTAAAGATGCATGAATTTGATTTAATTAAAAATTATTTTTCAAAATTAACAAAAAATAATAAATCTGCCTTAAATCTCAATGACGATGTTTTTTTTGATAAAAAAAAAGAATTAGTTATTTCAGTTGATACCTACAATGAAGGTATTCATTTTCCAAATTTTAATAAACCTTATTTAGTTATAAAAAAAATTTTAAGAGCAACAATATCTGACTTAATATGTAAAGGTGTAAAGCCAAAATACTATTTTATTTCGGGGTCTGGTAATAAAAAAACTTTTTCTAAAGAAAAATTAAAAGATCTAACAAAATCACTATTGGAGGAACAAAAAAAATATAATATTAAACTTTGTGGTGGTGATACAACTTTTTCAAAAAAACTTAGTTTTTCTATAACTGTTATTGGTTTTTCAAAAACAATCATATTTAGAAACAACACAAAAATTAATGATGATATCTATGTTACTGGAAATATTGGAGATAGTTTCGTTGGATTAAATGTTATCAACAAAAAAATAAATTTAAAAAGAAATTATAATAATTATTTTTTAGATAAATATTATAAACCCGATGTTCAAATTAAATTAGTTGATCAATTATTAAAATTTTCAAACTCCTCAATTGATATTTCAGATGGTTTATTTGCTGATTTAGAAAAAATGATTAATAGTCAAAAATTGAGATATGAAATCCATCTAGACAAAGTCCCAATTTCAAAGCAAATGGAAATATTAATAAAAGAACATCGATTTCAGAAGATTAAAATGATTTCAAATGGTGATGATTATCAAATTTTATTTACTGCAAATAAAAATAAATCAAGAATCATTAAAGCAGCTTCGAAAAAACTTAATTTAAAAATAACTAAAATTGGAAGAATTTTACCATCTTCACATAAATCATCTATTATTGATCAAAAAGGTAGAGTTTTAAGGGTAAATAACAAGGGTTATGTTCATCAATTTTAAAACTTATTATTGTCTTTTTTAGCTTTTTTTGTATTGTCCGGGCTTAAATTTTAATAACCAACAAACTTAAGGTAATTATGAGCACATCTGTAGAGACAATACTTTTATATACAATAGGAGCTGGTTTTTTATCCATTGTTTATGGATTTTTCACTGGTAAAAATATTTTAAATCAAAGCGCTGGAAATGCTAAAATGCAAGAAATTGCATCTGCAATTCAAATTGGAGCAAAGGCTTATCTAGCCAGACAATATAAAACTATCGCAATTGTTGGTGTGGTTGTTTTAGTCATTGTTAGTTTTGCATTCAGCCCACTTGTTGGTTTAGGTTATTTGATAGGTGCCACTTTATCCGGTATAGCTGGTTACGTTGGTATGTTGGTTTCAGTCCAAGCCAATGTAAGAACCGCTGAAGCTTCTAGAAAAGGTCTTGCTCAGGGTCTTTCTGTTGCTTTTAGATCTGGTGCTGTAACAGGTATGTTGGTTGCTGGTTTAGCTCTTTTAGCTATTGCTGTTTATTATTACTTTTTACTTAAATATAATATTGATGAGAGAGAAATTGTAAATGCTTTAGTTGCATTGGGATTTGGCGCATCTTTAATTTCAATTTTTGCAAGATTAGGTGGTGGTATTTTTACAAAAGGTGCTGACGTAGGAGCTGATTTAGTTGGTAAAGTTGAGGCAGGAATTCCTGAAGATGATCCAAGAAACCCAGCTGTAATTGCTGATAACGTTGGCGATAACGTTGGTGATTGTGCAGGTATGGCTGCAGATTTGTTTGAAACTTACGCAGTAACAATTGTTGCTACTATGGTTTTATCTTCAATCTTCTTTATTGGTGATATCAACATGATGATTTACCCATTAACAATTGGTGGTGCTTGTATATTGACATCAATTATTGGAACATTTTTCGTTAGATTAGGTAGCACAAATAATGTGATGAATGCTTTATATAAAGGCTTTGTGGTATCAGCTATTGCGTCACTCATAATACTTTATCCTGTCACTGATTACGTAATTGGTTTTGCTAATGAGTATACCGTTAATAATAAAACATTTAATGGTATGGATTTATATTATTGTGGTGTTGTAGGTTTAGTAATAACTGGATTACTGATCTGGATTACTGAATATTACACTGGAACAAATTATCGTCCAGTAAGATCTGTTGCAGCATCATCTACAACTGGACATGGTACAAACGTTATTCAAGGTCTAGCGATTTCTATGGAGGCAACTGCAATTCCTGCACTAATTATTGTTGGTGGAATTTTAGTAACTAACTCTGTAGCTGGTTTATTTGGTATAGCAATTGCAGTAACAACAATGCTTGCTTTAGCAGGGATGGTGGTTGCTTTAGATGCCTATGGTCCTGTTACTGATAATGCTGGTGGTATAGCTGAAATGTCTAAATTAGATAAAAAAGTAAGAAAAACAACAGATGCATTAGATGCTGTTGGTAATACTACAAAAGCTGTAACTAAAGGTTATGCTATAGGTTCAGCAGGACTTGGTGCTTTGGTATTATTTGCTGCATACACTGAAGACATTAAGCATTTTTCTAAAGAAGCAGGCTCAGCTCTAGAAGGTATAGTTGTAACTTTTGACCTTTCTAATCCTTATGTTGTCGTTGGGTTACTAATAGGTGGAATGCTTCCATATCTTTTTGGTTCAATGGGAATGCAGGCTGTAGGAAGAGCAGGTGGAGCAGTTGTTGTTGAAGTTAGAAGACAATTTAAAAAATACCCAGGCATTATGAAAGGTAAACAAAAACCTGATTATGCAAAACTAGTAGACTTACTTACAGTTGCTGCAATTAAAGAAATGATTATTCCTTCTTTATTACCAGTTTTATCACCAGTTGTTTTATATTTTATAATTCTAGCTATTGGTGGGCAGGTTGCTGCATTAGCTGCAGTTGGTGCGATGTTATTAGGAGTAATTATAACAGGACTGTTCGTTGCTGTATCAATGACAGCAGGTGGCGGAGCTTGGGATAATGCTAAAAAGTATATTGAAGATGGTAATCATGGTGGAAAAGGTTCAGAAGCTCACAAGGCAGCTGTTACAGGAGATACTGTTGGTGATCCATATAAAGATACTGCAGGACCAGCCGTTAATCCAATGATTAAGATTACAAATATTGTAGCCTTACTTTTGTTAGCTGTTATCGCTGGTTAAGTTCACGACGTTTTTTGGCCCTCATACCAAGAGGGTCATTAATCTTTTGTCTCATGCTCGACATAAAGTCATAGATAAATGTTTTTTTTCTAAATCCATCTTCTGTTGTTGCTTCAACCATTTTAACGTTTTCCATATCATCTTTATTATAAAATGACTTGTTATTTAAAATTCCTCTATCATTAATTTCTAATACAAGTACATCATTCTTTATAAGTTTCATTCTACCAAGGTTTTTTAATTCAGATTGAGTGAGTTTTCTTTCAATATATATCCAAACGTCATTGTCAAACCTGCTTGTTGTAGACGGTGATCCTAAAATTTTTCTTATTTCATTTTTATTAGTTTCATTAACAACTAAAAGTTTTTGTTTTTCCTCTAAAAATGGTACACCATGATGTTTATCAACTTTTTTAAACGTACAATTAGTTAATAAGATTGTAGAGATAAATATTAAAAAAAATTTTAACATGAGTTCTGATTATATTCACATTTATAATAATTTGATTAGTTTGACTAGAAATAAAAAATTATATGAGTCTTTAAATAGAAATGATATTTTTTCGGATAGACTTTATTTTTTTCTTTTACATTTTGCTTTTTTCTTAAAAAACTTCAAAAGTGATGAAAATCAAAAAAAACTTCAAGAAATCTATGATTTTAATTTTAGACAACTTGAGCTAAGTATTAGGGAAATTGGTTATGGAGATCAATCAATTAATAAAAAGATGAAAGATTACATTAATTTGTTTCATGGAATGCTCTCTGAAATTCATTTTTGGAATAGTTTAAATGTTACTAAGAAAATTGATCTATTAAAAAAATACCTTTCAGATTACGACGATTTAAAGATTATTGTTGTTTATTTTGATGATTTTAATGAAAATCTATCAAAAAAGTCTTTGAATTTATTTTTAAAAAGTGTAATTAAACCTTAATTATGGCAGTCCCAAAACGTAAACAAACACCTTCAAGAACAGGTATGAGAAGAGCTCAAAATATGAAGTTCTCATCTAAAAACATTGTTGAAGATAAAAAATCTGGTGAATATAGACTATCTCACCATTTAGACCTTAAAACTGGAATGTATA